>WNGF01020289.1_pt1 | contig 10978 bp, 5 predicted proteins | sample 5400641 | NCBI WGS metagenome assembly WNGF01 (sample SAMN13153371, study PRJNA577476) | soil metagenome | isolation source: 80 cm soil or saprolite under grassland replicate 2 | place: USA:California | collected 2016-06-15 | reverse complement strand
TGACGAAGGCGTTGCGGGCGCGCGGGCTGGCGTGGTGGATGGCCTTGGCCACCAGCTCCTTGCCGGTGCCCGACTCGCCGAAGATGAGGATGTTCGAGCGCGACGGCGCGGCCAGGGTGATGAGGTCGAAGATCTTCCGCATCGACTCCGACTTGCCGATGATGTTCGCGTAGGCGTACCTCTCGGAGAGCTCGGCCTTGAGGCGCTCGTTCTCACGCGACAGGCGACGCTGCTCCAGCGCCTTGTTGACGGTGAGGACGACCTCCTCGTTCTTGAACGGCTTCGGGATGTAGTGGAAAGCGCCGTGCTTCATCGCCTCGATGGCGCCGTCGATCGACGAGAAGGCGGTGATGACGATGACCGGCAATTGCGGGTTGGAGATGCGGATGGCCCGCAGCGTGTCGATGCCGCTGATGCCGGGGAGCATGACGTCGAGGATGACCAGGTCGACGTCGGCGTCGCCGTCGAGGACGGAGAGCGCTTCCTCGCCGCTGGCGGCCAGGATGACGTCGAAGCCCTCGCGCCGGAGCACGGTCTCCAGCACGTCGCGCAGGACTTCTTCGTCGTCGACGATGAGGACTTTCATGAGTCGAATGCAGAATGCAAAATGCAAAATGCAAAATGAGCGTCGCTTTTAATTCTGCATTCTGCATTTTGCATTTTGCATTTACTCCCTCGCGGGCAGCGTCACCGTAAACTCCGCCCCCGCCCCCGGCGCGCTCTCCACCGCGATCTCCCCATTCGATGCATGAAGGATCCGTCGTGTGATGGCCAGCCCCAGTCCCGTGCCCCCCTGCCCGCGCTTCGTCGTCACCAACGGCTCGAAGATCCGGCCGAGCATGTCCGCCGCGATCCCTTTGCCGTCGTCTTTGATCTTGATGTGGACGTGGCCGTCGTTCTCCTCGACCGCGATCCAGATGTTGCCATGCTGCCCGACGGCGTCGCGGGCGTTGAGCAAAACATTCGTCAAAACCTGCTGCAGGTCGTGAAAGTTCCCGTGCACGACGACGTCGGACATCGGCGCGACGTGGACCTCGATCTGCTTCTTCTCGAGAAGGTCCTCGTGCAGCGACAGCGTGGCGCTGACGAGCTGCGGCACGTTGACCAGCTCGCGCGTCCGCGGGCGATTGGCGATCAGGTCGAGAAGGTTGTTGACGAGGTGCGAGGCGCGGAACGACTGCTGCTCCATTTTTTTCAGCAGCCGGTACTTCGGATCGTCGGGCGCCGTCTCCGCGAGGAGGAGCTGCGCGTACGAGGAGATGCCGGTGAGCGGCGTGTTGACCTCGTGGGCGACGCCGGCGGCGAGGAGGCCGAGCGAGGCCAGGCGCTCCTTGTCCTGCAGCTCGCGCTCGAGGCGGACGCGCTCGGTCACGTCGCCGATGACGAGGACGCGCGCACCGTCGGCGACGTCGCCGGCGCTGAGCGGGCTGGAGGTGACGGTGACCTCTTTCTCCACGCCGGCGTGGTTGACGAAGTTCGTGGAGATCCCGCGCGCACCGCTCTTGCGGAGCATCTCGTACGGCGGGAAGAGCGCGTCGATCGGCTCGTCGACGGTCTCGTCGTTGCCGACCAGCTCCCAGAACGCTTTGTTCGCGGTCAGGATCGTGCCGTCGTACGCCACCACGGCGATGGCCGACGACGACGACTCGATGATGTTCTCGTTGTACTCCTTGAGCGAGCGGATCTCCTCGAGCTGGCGGCGCAGGCGGCCGTAGAGGCGCGAGTTCTCGATGGCCAGCGCGACCGGGGCGGTGAGCGAGCCGACGAGGTGGATGTCGTCGCGCGACAGCGGCTCGTCGCCGCGGCGCGTGCCGAGGAGGAGGAGGCCCTGCAGCTCGCCGCGGTTGCGCAGCGGGAAGACGTAGCGGTAGCCGGCGCGCAGCAGCAGCCACGGCGTCTCCGTGGCATCGGGCAGCCGCGGCTCGTTGAGCACCATCGGACCCTCCTCGGGCATCGGCCCGAAGTCGGCCGCGCTGGCGCGGCGGGGCACGCCGTCCTCCGGCTGATAGATGAGGAGGGAGCCCCCTTCGAGCGTGAAGAGGTTCATCCGCTCCACGGCGATGGCGGCGCGCAGGCGCTCGCGCATCATCGAGATCAGCTCGTGCACGTCGTGGAACGTGGCCAGCTCCTGCGCGAACTCGGTCATGGCCCGGCGGTGGCGGTAGCTCTCGCGGTAGACGAACATCTCGATGACCGACTCGATGCGGCCCTTGACCGGGATCAGCACGCCGGCGATCACCAGCCCCGAGGTGAAGGCGAGGAAGTTCCGCTCCAGCGCGGAGCGCTCCTCGATCACGTGCGAGAGGATCAGGTTCACCGTGGAGAAGGCGATCATGCCGAAGGCAAAGACGACGGCGTACGCCAGCGTCTCCTTGATCACCACCTCGACGTCCCACAGCTTGTATTTGAGGATGGAGACGGCGAAGGCGAGCGGGATCAGCGCCAGCGGCAGGATGGCGATGGTCGAGTAGACCGGCTTGACGCTGCCGATGACGAGGTACGGCACGAGGTAGACGGCCAGGAAGGGGAGGAATCCCGCGATCATGCCGAGGTAGATCCACTTGATCTGCTTGCGCCCGACCGCGGCGGCGGTGCGGTAGGTGTAGGCGAGGGCCACGACCGCGAGGGTGAAGTAGACCGCGAAGTGCGTGAGCTCCCAGCGGTGGATGAGGTCGAGGGAGCGCAGCGGCGCGGCGATGGCCAGGCGGTTCGAGAAGAGGAGGAGGTCGGCGTCCCACAGCGCCAACAGCACCGGCGGAAGGTAGAGCGCGGCCAGGAGCGACGTCCGCCGCGTCATCGGACGCGGGAAGACGAGGAAGAAGTTCAGCGTGATCGGCGGCAGGAGGATCATCGCCAGCTCTTCGATGACCTGGAGGACTTTGTAGCTGAAGTCGATGTCGCCCGACGGCGTGTAGACGTAGACGATGAACGACAGCAGCGTGACGAGGTAGAAGAGCGTCGACTCGCCGCGCCCGCCGCGGAAGAGGGTGAAGAGGCCGATGGCGAGGTAGAGGAAGCCGATGAAGCTGAGGATCAGGTACGAGTAGTCGATCTTCAGCTCGGGGACGCGGTAGGTGAGGTTGAAGGTGCGCCCGCCGCGGGCGACGATCATCGGCACTTTCTGGCCGATGCGGCGGAGGCTCTTCTGCAGCCCCTCGATCTCGGTGGTGGGCTGGTCGCCGATGACCCAGATCTCGTCGCCCGGCTTGAGGCCGGCAGCGGCGGCGTTGCTGCCGGCGTCGACGGACTTGACGGCGATGACGCCGTTGTGGCGGGTGAAGGTGAAGTCGATCCGCTCGAAAGACGAGCGCTTCCGCTGGAACGACGCGAAGGCGCCGGCCACGATCGCCAGCGTCAGCAGGACGATCAACAGGTTCAGGAGAGCGGAGCGTCGCATGGATCCGTGGGGAGGGGAGGCATTCAACGGGGGTGCCGCGCCGGGTGTCGATCTAAATCATTGAATGCAAACGTCCGGTTCGTTGAATCGCTTCCGCGGTTGACTGCTTTTCGTTCAATGCGCTGGATTTGGAGCGCGGATTATTGAACCGGAAAGCGGCAGACGTCCCTCAGCAGGCACACGTCGCAGTTCTCCTTCCGCCGCGTCCGGCTGCAGAGGTCGAGGATGCCGAGGCGGCAGAGGGCGAAGTCGTAGCGGATGGGGTCGGCTGCGTCGAATTGGGCCAGGCGGGCGGTGAGGGCGCGGGCGGTTTTCCAGTCGGCGCTCTTGCGGCGGTTCAGGCCGAGGAACGTGGCGACGCGGTGGATGTGCGTGTCGACCGGCATCACCAGCTTGGCGGGGTCGACGAAGGGCCAGAGGCCGAGGTCGGGCGCCGTGCGGCGGACCATCCAGCGGAGGAAGAGGTTCATGCGCTTGCAGGCGGAGCCGTCTGTGGGGCTGGTGAGGAGGTACTGGAGGGAGGTCGCAGCGGGCAGCGGGCAGCGGGCAGGGGAACGGAGCGTCTCTACGAAGCGGGCTAGCGAGGGGCCGATGTCTTTGTCGCGGCCGTCGTAGCACTTTCGGAAAAGCTCGCCGAGGGAGCCGTAGGTCTCGATCGCCGCGGAGATGCAGTCGAGGAACGCGACGAGGTCCGCGGTTTTGTGGAAGCGATGTGCGAACCCGGCAAAGTCCCCTGCCCGCTGCCCGCTGTTCGCTGCCCGCTTCAGGTACGCGAAAGGCGACGCCCCCATCTTCGCGAGCACCGCGCCGATGTTCGCCACGATGATCTCCGCCCGGCCGTACGCGAACGCCGCGGCGACGAGGCCGGCCACTTCCTGGTCGAGGGGGTCGTCGTAGCGGCGAGGCAGCTCCAGCGGATCGGGCGAGATCGTGGAGACGTCGAACGTGGCCACGAGCTCGTCGAGGCGCTCGCGCAGCACGGCCTGCCGGAGCGGGCGCGACCTCACTTCGACTCCGCGATCACGGTTCCGTTCTCGTCGACCCAGCGCGCCACCGTCACTTCGGCGTCGACGGCGATCAACGCGTACGGCGCCGTCAGCGCCATCGTCACGATGCCGCCGGCCGCAGGGGCGTTCACCCTCGTTTTGACCGTGACGAGCTTCGCGTCGCCGCTGACCTCGAGCGGCTCGATCGACCAGCCGCCGGTCGGGCGCGTGCCGAGCTCCAGGCGGATGATCGACTCCTTCTCGCCCTTCGTCACGGTGACTGAGGGCTTCGGCGATTCCGCGCCGTACGCCCCTTTGTCGATTACGCGAAAATGCATGGTCGTCGTACACGCAGCGAGCATTAGAGCGACAATGGTCCGCCTCATGCCGCGCCCAACACCAGAACTTCGGCCGGAATTTTCCGTCTAAACGGCAAACGCTGAACCCCCCGGAGGACATATGCGCCGAGCTGTCCGATCCGCGATTCCCCTTTTCGCCCTTCTTTTTGCTTTTCCTTCTTTCGCCTCGATCACGGGCACGGTCATGAACGGCGACGGCCAGGCCATCGCCGGCGCGAAGATCTCGGTCTACGCGCCCGAGACCATCGACGTCCGGCGCGAGCGCGTCGTCTCCGCGACACCGCTGCGGAAATCCCTCGGCACTGCCACGACCGACGCGAACGGCAGCTTCCGCGTCGACGTGCCGAAGGAGCAGAGCTTCGTCGACCTCCGCGTCGACGCCGCCGGCTACGCGCCGGAGAGCACGTGGAGCCTGGCGAACGACGACGCCGGCACGATCGTGCTGGTGAAGGCGCCGGCGAAGACCGGAACGATTACGGCGAACGGCAAGCCGGTCGCGAACGCCACGGTGTTCTGGATCGGCGGCACGGACGCCGGCGCGGTCACGGACGCGAGCGGCCACTACACCGTTCCCGAGCCGGCGAAGTGGGCCGCGCGCATCGTCGTCGTCCATCCCGATTACGCAATGCTCAGCGAACAGATGATGCGCGACGCGGCGCGCATGACTCCCGACCGCACCCTCACGCCGGGCGTGAAGGTGACCGGCCGCGTCCTCACCGAGAGCGGAGCGCCGGCCGCGGGCGCGGCGATCTTCCTCGATCACTGGCCGGCCGGCAAGACGGCCGACGACGGCACGTTCACGATCGCGCACGCGAAGAAGGACTGGCAGGAAGTCGAAGCACGCCTCGGCGCGCGCGTGGCGCGGCGTTCCCGCGCCGAGGGGGCGCTGACGTTGAAGCTCGCCAAGGGGGCGACGCTCAGCGGCACGGTCATCGATACGAAAACGCAGCAGCCGGTGCCGGGTGCGTACGTGACGATCGTGCTGGGCGGCATGCAACTGGCCGCCGAGGTGCTGCACGGCGCCATCACCGATGCGAAAGGCTCGTACACGATCGCCGACGTCCTCTCCGGCAACTTCGCGCTGGCGGTCGACCGTCCCGGCTATAACGTCCCGCGCTCGGAAATCGCGCTCGTGGCCGGGCGCACGGTGCAGAAGGCGCTCTATGGAACGCCGCTCGGCACGATCGCCGGCATCGTCATCGACGAGCAGAAGCGTCCCGTCGCCGCCGCGCGCATCAGCACGCGGGCGGCGTCGCGCGACAACGGCATGAACTTCATGATGATGCCCGGCCGCGCCGGGCGCGCCGCGTACAGCGGTCCCGACGGCCGCTTCGTGGCCCGCGAGGTGTCGACCGAAGCCGACGTCATCGTCGACGCGGCGAAGAAGGGATACCCGCCGGCGAGCACGTCGCCGCTCCGCGTGAATCCCGGCGAGAAAAAGAGCGGCATCACCCTGACGATCCCCCGCGGCCTCGCCTTCAGCGGCCGCGTGCTCGACAAGAACAACAAGCCGGTCTCCGGCGCCGCGGTCGATCTGTCGGCGTCGACGCAGGATCCGGCGGCAGGGATGCGGCGGATGATCTCGAGCGGGATGGGCCGGCCCTCGGACGACGTGGTCCGCTCCGCCTCCGACGGCACGTTCACGGTGCGCGTCAAGGAAGGGCGCTACGACGTCAGCGTCAAGGCGGAAGGCTACGCGGCGAAGACGCTGCGGGCCCAGAACGTCGCGTTCCGCCTCACCGATCTCACCCCGGGCTCGATGATGCTGATCGCCAGCCGGCAGGACGCGTTCATCCAGGAGATGCGCAACGTCACCGCGCCGGCGAAGGACGTCAACATCGAGCTGCCGCCGGGCGGGCGCATCGCCGGCCACGTCGTCGACAAGGCCACGCACCAGCCGGTGACGTCGTTCCAGGCGGGCGTCTCCACGGCGCGCGGCGGCGGCGGCATGGTCGTGCAGACGCCGCCGATGCTGAAGGCGTTCACCGCCGACGACGGCGCGTTCACGCTCGAGAACCTCCGCCCCGGATCGACGCAGGTCGTCGTCAGCGCTCCCGGCTACACGCAGGGACGCGTGGCCAACGTCGAGGTCCAGGAGGGGAAGACGACGCCCGACGTGACGGTCGAGCTGGAGACGGGCGTGAAGCTCGTCGGCAAGGTGACGGGGCCGGACGGCTCGCCGCTGGCCGGCGTCGCCGTGGCACCCGACCAGAGCTCGCGCGGCGGCCGCGTCATGCGCTTCGACACGATGGGCAGCACCACCGCCACCGATCCGAAAGGCGAGTACACGATCGAGGCGCTGGAGCCGGGCGAGAAGTCGTTCACGTTCTCGCGCAGCGGCTACGTCACCGAGCAGCGGACCGTGAACCTCTCCGGCAAGGAAGTGCGCAGCGACGTGCAGCTCTCGTCGGGACTGCGCATCGCCGGCACCGTCGTCACCGACGGAGGCGCGCCGGTGGCGGACGCGCTCGTGCGGGCCTCGTCGGCCAGCGACAGCATGTTCGGCCGGGAGGCCCACAGCGACGCCAACGGCAACTTCCAGTTCGAGGGACTGGCGCCGGGGCATTACACCTTCAACGCCGCGAAGAGCGGCTACGCCAGCGGCATCACCCGCGACGTCGACGTGTCGACCGGGGCGCCGGTGCGCGTGACGATGAAGAGCGGCGGCACGATCTCCGGTCACGTCAGCGGACTCACCGCCGAGGAGCTGCAGCAGACGACCGTGGTCGCGTCGGCCGCAGGGACCGGCAGTTCGTCCGCGCCGGTCGACGCCGGCGGCAACTACCGCATGGAGGGAGCGCCCACCGGCACGGTGCGCGTAGTGGCGCGCGTCGGCGGAGGGTTCGGCGGCGGGACCAAGAGCTCCGAGCCGAAGTCGGTCGTCCTCGATCCGGGCAGCAGCGCTACGGCCGACATCGAGTTCAAGTCGAACACGACGGTGCGCGGCCGCGTGACCCGCGCCGGCAAGGCCATGCCGAACGCGATGGTGATGTTCTACCCGAAAGGGGGGAAGGCCCAGACGAACGCCTCCGCGACCGCCGACGGCAACGGCGTCTACGAGCTCACCGGCCTCGCGGACGGCCCGTACAACGTCCAGGTGGTCAACTTCGAACGCATGTCGCCGTTCGCGACGACGTACGAGGTCAAGGGCTCGGGGACGTTCGACATCGACATCCGAACCAGCTCCGTGCGCGGGCACGTGCTCGACGCCACGACGGGTCAGGCGCTCGACAAGGCGCGCGTGGAGGTCCGTCCGAAGGGGAGCGACACCATGCTCGGCTCCTCCGCCCAGATGAGCGGCCCCGACGGCAGTTTCACCATCGACGACGTGTCGCGCGGGCACTACCAGATCAGCGCCGACAAGGAAGGCTTCGGCAACGCGGTGAAGGACCTGGTCGTGGACGAGACTCCCTCCGACGTGGAACTGAAGCTCTCTCCGTCGGCCGGCATCACGCTGCGCGTCGTCGATGCCCGCGACGGCCGCCTGATCTCGGCGTGGCCGCATACCGTCGACTCGCAGGGACGCTCGAAGACAATCACCGTCACGGCGCCGTCGAGCCAGCAGGTGCCGATGTCGCCCGGCGGCACGCTGCTGATCAAGTCGAAGAGCTCCTCGTCCGACCTGCGCTTCCGGCTGGTCAACCCCGACGGCACGTTCTACGCGAGGGGCGGATTCAACGAGGGGGCCTTTGCGCTCCTCCCGTCGCCCGGCGTCACGACGTTCTCGAACGTCGCGCCCGGAACGTTCCGCCTGGAAGTGCTCGACAAGACCGACCGGGTGATGAGTACGACGAGCGTGACGATCAACGAGGGACAGCCGACGACGGTGGAGATTTAGGGCGCAGCGGGCAGCGGGCGGCGGGCAGGGGAACGCCTTTCCTGCCCGCTGCTCGCTGTCCGCTGCCCGCTACTCCTCCTCTTCCATCGCCGGCGGCTCCGGGATCTCCGCCACGGCCTCGAGCGGCACGCGCTCGGGGCGGGGGGCGACGGCGCCGCCGACGTTCTTGCGGTACTTCTCCAGCCGCTTGAAGAGATGGTGCAGGTCGTACGTCAGGCGCAGCACTGTCCGGCGCAGCTTGTACTTGACCCGCTTGAAGGCCTCGAGGTCGTCGGAGCGCAGCGTCGGGAGGAAGGCCTGGATCTCGGCGATCCTCTTCCGCACCTTGTCGAGGTCCTTGTCCTGGATGTTGAGGAAGACCTCCTGGCCGTCGACGAGCAGCGGCTCGGTGCCGCTCATCTGATCGTCGAACCAGTTCCAGAGCTGGATCAGGTCGACGCGGCGGCCTTTCGAGAGGAAGCGCGTCTCGAGCAGGTCCTGGCGGAAGTAGCCGAAGAGCCTGCGGTCGTCGGTGCGGTTGAACTCATCGTCGGTGAGGTTGCGGGCGTTCCAGACGCCGTAGCGAATGATGTCGTTGCGCGTGCTACGCAGTTGCCGGATCGTTTCTTCCAGCAGCTTGAACGGGAGTTGGGCGAGGGTTTGGGGATCTTGAGACATGAGTCGGCGAAGGATATCGGAGTTGTTAGTTCTTAGGTTCTTAGTTGTTAGTTCTTAGGACGCCTAACACCTAAGAACTAACAACTAAGAACTCTACCGGGCTCGGACGAAATACGCATCCTGCGACGCGTTGTCCACCACCGAGGCGTAGGCGAAGAGGCGGCCGGAGCCGGAGAGGACCTCGAAATGGACGCGGGCGTCGACCACGTCGCGCGCCGTCAGCGCTCCGATCCCGAGCTGGATCCGGCCGCGCGGGCCGACCTCCTGCGTCGTCGCGGCGATCTCGTTTCCGCCGGCGTCGACGAGCGAGATCCGCACGACCGCGGCCGCCCCGGCCACTTCGGTCACGCCGACGTTCGTCCGGAACGCGGCGTCGTTCTCGATGCGGATCGCGTCGACCGCGCTGCCGGCGCCGATCGCCTCCGACACCGCGATCGGCAGGATCGTGTCGCCGCGCCGCGCCGCCGCACTATAAAGAAAGGATGTGGCGAGGACGCCGGGAGGGAGGTCGAGCTCGATCTGCCCCGTCGTGTTGGCGAATGCACCGAGCGTTGAAACAAAATTCGCAACGTAACTGCTGCCGATCCCGCTGCGCACGATCCCTTTGAACTGCGCCGGCGTCGACGTGAAGTACGTGATCGGCACCGGCGGCGTGAACACCTGGTCGGCGGCGGGGAGGACGTTGTCGACCCAGAGGTCGGTCGCCCACGTCGTACCGTTCGCGCCCGGCGTGAAGGCCGCGGCGGGGATGACCTCGCGGCGCTGCGCGGAGGGGCGGCGCGCCGGGACGTACATCGGGTCGCGCGAGGCCGCGCCGATCACCGACGCGTAGGCGATGATCCGCGCGTTCCCGCTGCCGACGCGCACCTCGGCGAGCTTCGGCGCGCTGTCGCGCAGCCGCGGCAGCGGGAACTGCACGTGCGTGAACGGCGCGAGCGCGAACGTGCGCGTGTCGAGCACGGCCCGGCTGAGCGGGTCGACCAGCGTCACCGTGGCCGTGCCGCTTTCCCCGGCCGTCTCCACGACGCCGACGTTCGTCCGCGCGGCGTCGCCGCTGCTCAGCGCATCGAGCCAGAGCGATCCGTCGGCGGTGCCGGCGGCGTCGGTCGAGCGCACCGCGTCGATCGACTGCCCGATCGTGCCGCCGTCGCTGACGTCGTACGTCGACGACCAGGCCACGAGCTGCTGCACGTCGCCCTGCAACTCCAGCGTGCCGCTGCCGCCGGGGCCGTAGAGCTGCCCGACGACGTTGCGGAAGGCCACGAGCTGCTTGGCCGCGATCGCCGTCGTGACCGCGCCGAACGTGGTTACGCCGTCCGCGCCGCTCGGCGTGTAGACGATCGTCACCTTGGCCTCGGCGTTGCCGCGGTTGTAGAGAAAGAGATCGCTGCGCCAGAGCGCGCCGTCGATCCCGGCCGTGCGCGCCACCGCGGCGATGTGCTGCCGCGGCGCGGACGAGAACGGCCGCAGCGCGCGCGGGGCGTCGCCGGCGAAGTCGGCGACGATCGACCAGGAGAGGACGCGCCCAGCGTCGCCGCGGCGCGTGTCGCTGATGACGAGCTTCCAGACGCCGGCGATCGACTTCCCGTTGAAGCGCGCCAGCGACTCGGCCGGCTCGATGTCGGAGCCGAACGTGCCGTGCACGTCGGCGACGCGGTCGAGCGACTGCGCCTGCAGCAGCAGCGACGTGCTGTCGGGCGCGACGAGCGTCATCGTCAGATCGCCGCGCGAAGGATGCTCG
>WNGF01009752.1_pt1 | contig 10979 bp, 5 predicted proteins | sample 5400641 | NCBI WGS metagenome assembly WNGF01 (sample SAMN13153371, study PRJNA577476) | soil metagenome | isolation source: 80 cm soil or saprolite under grassland replicate 2 | place: USA:California | collected 2016-06-15 | reverse complement strand
CGTTCTTCAGCCAGAGACTCAACGACACGACCACGATCTGGGCCTGCGCTGGCGGCCTGGACAAGAAGTTCGCCGGGATCCTGGAACGGCGCCGGATCGACAAACAGGTGGGGGCGGCGAGCGGCGCCGCGGGCTCCACTAGCCTCGTGCCCGGCGGCTCGGTCCCCGCCCTGATCGGGCTCGCGGTGGAATACGGAGGTCTCACGCAGGCCTTCGACGGCACGACCGTCACGTTCCGCACAACCCCGGCCAAGCTGATCGCCGCCCTCGCGAACGCTTACGGGCCCAATGCCCCCATACCCAATGACAACACGCTGGCGGTCCTGCAGCGAGTCAGCCTCTCGGTGTCGTTCGATACGAGCCGGACCGACCAGGCCGACACGACCAGCGGCTCGACACTGCGGGCAAATTACGAGCAACTCTCCCACGCCGGCGCGCGAATCATTCTCATCCACGATCGGGACCCCCTTGCGCCGAAGAACTGGCGGAAGATCCGCGACTTGAGCACGTCGGCGGCCGCCCGCTACGTGGCCAACCAGGGCCGCGACCTGATGAGTCCCCTGACAGCGCTGCCGGCGTTCGACGCCGCTCTGGACAGGGCCATGGAAGTCTTCGACAGGCATAAGGACGATCCTGACAAGGCCGTTCTGACCGGCGCGTTCACGGCATACCTCGAGGAGATCCAGAGGCTCACGACCACGATCCCGAATTGGGAGCAACGGCTGGAGGCCTACGGCGCCGCGAGGCTGGCGCTGGGCGCGATGAATAGCGAGCTTTACAGGGAGATCTCCAAGGCCCCGAGTCTGACTCTGGAATACGACTTCAACCGGCCGCCGGTCGTGAGCGCGGCGGCGGCCTCCACGCCGACACCGGCCGCCGGGGTGACTGCTCCGGATCTCTCTTCGGTCCGGCTGGTCTACGTTGCCAGCCTGATGGAGAGCGAATACACGGTGACGGCCTCGGCGAATTTTTTCAACCAGACCAGGCCAGGAATGGACGGATCCTTCCGGGACTTTCAGGTCGCCGCCAAATGGGACGTGGCCGTCGGCCGCCTGCCGGCCTTCATCGCCAAAGGCGTCCTCACGTTCAGCGGTTTGTATGAGCACCTGCATCAGAAGCCGATGGGAATCGATCTCCTGATCAACGATGAGAAGGTCAATCAGCCGGGCAACATTGCCGTGTTCCAGGCCAAGTACTCCATTCCCGTGGGCGACTCGGGTGTTTCGATTCCTATTTCTTTCACGGCGTCGAACCGCACGGAGCTCATCAAGGAGAGGAACACCCGAGGCAATATCGGGATCACGTTTGACCTCGACAAGCTCCTGACGCCGAGGTAGGTGAGGCTGGCCCGATGAAACTTTTTTGGAAGAGACGCGGAGGAACCGAGTCGGAGAAGCGGCAGAAAGCCCGGCCCGACGACGACGATTCGGCGTACCCCCGCAGGCTCCAGCATCTGGAGCGCGCGGCCATAGGGAAGCGGCGCGAGGCGGCCGGGTTGGATCCGGCGGACCCGCAATTGTCGATCGGCCTGGCGTGCTCGGGCGGGGGGATCCGCAGCGCGACCTTCTGTCTCGGGGTCTTCCAGGCGCTGGCGCGGTCCAACTTCCTGCGCCGCATTGATTTCCTGTCAACCGTTTCCGGCGGGGGATACATCGGCACTTTTCTCGGGCATCTCTATCTGCGGTCGTATGTGGATCCAGGAAAAGATCAGGCCGGGCATCCAACGGATCAGGCGGGAGCGGACGGTTACGTTCTCGGGGCGACCACCGCCGAGCGGGTCTCGAACATCCTCGAAGACTCCCACGCGAAGCCGCTCGCCCACCTGCGGGAGAACGGCCGGTATCTCTCGCCCAACGGCAGCGGCGACTCGCTCCTGGCCGGGGCAGTCGTGCTCCGCAACTGGGCGGCAATTCAGTTCGTCCTGCTCACGTTCTGCGTAACGGGACTCTCCGGCTTTCTCCTTCTGAGAACTCTCGTCGCGGCCGTGGCCGGCCGAGTCTTCGGCCCTGACGCGCTGGACGTTGGTCCGACTTCATTCATTGCCGGCTTTCTGTCACGCTTCGACCCTTCCAGAGCGCACGCCGTGTGGATCAGTGATTACTTCCTGCTCGCAGCGGTCCCGGCCGTGGTCCTCGCGGTGCCGGTGGGTCTGGCCTACTGGTTGACGCAGCCACGGGATCTGTTCGTCGCGGCCGCCCTGGGTGTGATCGCGGCCGCTTTCTTCTGGGGCGCCAGAGGCCTGGACGCATTTCTCCTGGCGCTGGCGGCATACTGGCTTCTCGCGGCGGTCCTTTCGGCCGTGGCGGCGCAGGGAGGCTGGTCCGCGCCAACCGAGGCGGTACGCTGGAAGCGAGGCAACCGACTTTCCCGAGTCCTCATGCAGGCGCTGATGGCTGCCGGCGTCGTGTCGGCAGTGGCGTTGATAGACAGTCTTGGTCAGAACCTTCACGCGCATCCCGCGGCATGGGATGCCGCCAAGGTTCTCGCACTTCTGGCTACGCTCCTCACGTTTGGCAAGCGCCTGGCGCCGTTTATCAGTAATTTCACCCGCGGCGGCCGGCCCAAGATCTCGGTGAGCCTGATCGCAGGTGTCAGCAGCATCCTTCTCATCATCGTTCTGCTCGGGTTCCTGTCGCGACTCACTTACGATCTGAATGACGTGATGTCGGGTTCTGCTCGGGTCCTCCGCGAGGGCTGGATTGTGTTCTGGAGCCCGCGCCTGGGCGCGGCGTCCATGGCATTTCTGGGTTTCGCGCTAGTCTGCCTGATCCTCGGGCATACACTGTCCTTTCTCAACCGGTCATCTCTCCAGACGTTGTACGGCGCCCGACTGACACGCGCCTATCTGGGCGCTTCCAATCCCGAGCGCTGGAAACCGGAAGGGATGCGAATTTCGGACGCGGTTCTCGGCGACGCCGTGAGCTGGGAGGACTACCACCCGGAAATGCACGGCGGTCCTCTTCACCTGATCAACGCGACGATCAATGAGACGATCGACGGCCGGTCGCAGGTCGAGCAGCGCGACCGGAAAGGCGTTCCTCTGGCCGTCGGGCCGTTCGGGTTGAGTGTCGGAGTCCGGCATCATGCGCTCTGGACCGGACGCGTCGGATCCATGGCGACGGGCCGTCTCACGCGCAAGCTCACCCTTGAGTCGCTCTCGCCCGCCAGCGGGTTTCGCATTTTCGCCCCGAACAAGGCCGGCGACCCGATCGAGGTCGAGCCGCTGACTCTGGGAGAATGGGTCGGGATCTCCGGGGCGGCGTTCACGACAGGAATCGGATACCGGACGAGCCTGGGTCTGAGTCTGCTGTCCGGCATGGCAAATGTGCGGCTGGGATACTGGTGGAACAGCGGCGTGGATCCCGCCAGCCGGGAGTTTCAAACACCGCCGAGGCTGCTCCAGAAGGTGACGCGCCGCCTTCCGCTCTTTCCCGTGCAGCGGCTTCTTCTCAACGAATTGCTCGCGCGGTTTCCGGGGACGGCGCTGAAGTGGTGGTATCTCTCGGACGGAGGCCATTTCGAGAATACGGCTGCCTACGAGCTGATCCGGCGCCGCGTGCCCTTGATCATCATCCTGGACAACGGCGCCGACCCCGACTGTCTTTTCGAGGATATGGGGAGTCTGGTGCGCAAAGCTCGTCTCGACTTCGACACGGAGATCCGGTTTGCCGGAGAGGAGAACCGCGGCCGTGTCATTGGCATCGCGCGGGAGTATGAGAATAGAGTCGGCGCGCTGGCCCAGCTCAAACCGGCCGCGCCGACGGCGGCGGCCCCGGGCGCCGGCCGGCCGCGCGCGGCGCGTCACATCGCCGCGGCGGCTGTCCATTATCCCGACGGTCAACGCGGGCTGCTTCTCCTGGTCAAGCCCACACTTCTCGGGAATGAGCCCTCGGATATCGTGCAGTACGCCGCGAATCATCCGCGCTTTCCGCAGGAACCAACGTCGGACCAGTTCTTCGACGAGGCGCAGTGGGAGAGTTACCGGAAGCTCGGCGAGCACATCGGCGCGAGGCTTTCCGAGATCCTCGAATCCTTGCCGACCGACGCCGCCGCTTCCATCGTCGATGCCGTGGTCAGCTGACGGCGATTTCTGCTAACCGGCTGAGGCGGTGAAGGATGGCCGGAAGGGTCGGCGTTCGAATGCGGGTCTTCGCTCTGGCGCCGCGCTCGGGAGGAAATTGTCTTCGTCGGGTTGCCGGGACCGCGCCTACAATAGCGTCGGACAAGCGAGCTAGTCCATGAGCCCGGGCGACCTGACCGTGAGCGGACGGGTACGGCGCGAGAAGATTGTCGATGTTTGATGCCAGCTCGCTCCGCAAGCTGAAGCTGCCGGCGCTCGTCGCGCTGGCGCTGCTCATCGTCGTCGCAGGCTACTACCTTCTTCTCGCGGTCAGGCGAACCGCTTATCTGACCACCAGCAATATCCGGCTCCTGACGACGATCGGCCGTCAGTTCGACGACTGGGTGCGGCGCCAGGAGCAGATCTTCAGGATTGTGATCGAGTCGGACAACCCCGACGCGATGACAAGAGACTGGAAGTCGTCCGCAAACTGGAAGTTCGCCGAACGGCCGCTTCCGGCAGATGCGCCTCCCCTTGAAGTCGAGCCTCCCACGCTGCTGGTGGACTTCAGCGGAAAGATGTCTCTGGAGCTGAAGTCCAATCGGGGCGACAGGCGGATCGTCCCGTTCGATACGCCTATCCTCGAGGCACTTCAAAGAGACGCGTTCGACGTTGTTCTTCTGGCCGCGCCCGACGGCAGAATCCTGAAGCAGTCTGGCCAGGCGGATCTCTATCTGGCAGACCTCGGCCCCCTCGTTGCGTCGGGCGACTCCGCGGCGAAGACGGGCCACGCTATGGATGTGAAGGACCTCGCCGGGACCAACTACAGACTCTTCGTGCAGCCGTGCTGCGGCCGGCTCCGCGTTCACACGGATGCCGGCCAGCCGGCCGCGGAAACGACGCAGTCCTCTTCGGGCGCCGACCGCAAACCCGCTGCGACTCGAGAAGCGAGCAATACCGGGAAGCCCGGCACCGGAGAAGGCAGCGGCGGGAGCGCCGCCAAATACGCTGCCGGGACGACCCGCGCCGGACTGATCGTGTGCGGTCTCGTCCCCACCGCCACTCTGACCGAGCGGCGGTTCGCGGTTTCCCTTTCCACCATGCTCATCATCGCCGGGGTTCTGCTGATGATCGTCGTGAGCTGGCCATTCCTGAAACTGACCCTGATCGGCAACCGCCAGCGGGTCCGCTTGCTCGATGTGTTGCTTTTGGGAACCTCCAGTCTGCTCGTCCTCTCGATCGGCACCCTCTATCTCCTGGATTCCTACGCGTACACAAGGCTCAAGACGCACATCGATGAAGGGCTCCAGACTTTCTCCGAGGCGATCCAGTCCAACATGAGGAAGGAAATCGCCGCGGCCTACAGCCAGCTTCGCGGTCTGCAATCGGCGGCGCGCGCAGAGAGCCGGGCCGATTCCAGAGTCCTGGTCGATGTTCTCCAGAAACATCCTGACCCGGACTTCTCCTTCTATCCCTTCTTCGACACCTTTTCGCTGATCGATTCCGGGGGCTTTCAGAAGAAGAAATGGAGCATTCACCCGCGGTTCCAGTCCCCGCCGCTGATTCCGGTAAAGGACCGCGAATACTTCCTCCGGGTCATAGAGAACCAAACCTGGTCGCTGCCGAGCGAATGCAACAGCCATCGCAAGGACGGCAGCTGTGAGACGTGGCTCCCCGAGATCGACCGGTTCGCGCTGGAGTCGATCCGGTCCACCACGAGAATGAACACCCAGGCCGTGCTGGCGATCCCCAACGATTCCCCCGTGGACGATCTTCCGGTTGCCGCGCTCGCCTTTCCGATGATCTCCCTCATCAAGCCGGTCGTGCCCCCCGGGTTCGAATTCGCGGTGATCGAAGACAAGGACAACGGGCGGGTGCTGTTCCACCACGACGACCGCCGGAACCTGATCGAGCAGTTTTTTCTCGAGACGGACATGAACCGGCGCCTGCGGTCGGTCATCGCGGCCCGCCGCGCGGAGCTCATGGATCTTCGGTACTGGGGTCAGGATTATCGCGCGTACGCCGCTCCTCTCAGAGGCTTCCCCTGGTCTCTGGTGACTCTTTACGAGAAGGACCTGGTTCGAAGCGTGAATGTCGATTGGATGGTCACGACTCTCCTCTTCCTGATTCCCTACATGCTGGGGTTCGTCGGCGTCTGCTTCCTGATCCTGATCTGGCCCCAGAGGCGTGCGACCTGGCTCTGGCCGCATCCCAGGGGTCTGACCGCGTATCTCCAACTGGCCGCCCTCTACATGGCCGTCATCATCGTTTTCGGCGCGGCGATCTATGTCGCCGGGCGGGAACTGGGCGGGAGGAGGGTACCCGACTCGCTTCTCATATTGTTTGCGTTCGCCTTTCCGCCGCTGGTCTGGCTGCTGACGTACTGGCGCCTGAGAGCCGCGCGGCGAGCCGCCCCGATCGCCGGCGACGAGAACACCGATCCGACGCGGGGTGCCAGGGAACGAGCCTGGGCGGAGCCCAATAAGCTGCTTTCAAGTTCCTACATGGGCGCGGCAACTCTCCTCCTCGTCATCACCGCGGCCATGCCGACCGCGGCTTTCTTCAAGCTGGCCCACTCCATTCAGGTCGTGCCGTTCATCAAGAACAATCAAGTGAAGCTCGTGGCAGGGCTCACGGAACGCCGGCAGCGCGCGAAGAAGCAGGTGACATCCCTGTCGGACAAGAGCAAAGCCGTCAATCTGTCCACGAAAGGAGAGGCGCCGGCGACGATATCCTCGCGACGGATCGGGATCGGCCGCACGCAACTCCAATTCGACGACGGGAAGGGGAACAAGGGCCAGATTCCGCCGGTTGACATCTACCAGCAGCCCTTTGGCACCACGATCCAACAGCTCTCCGGCACCGTCGCCAGGAGTGGGGGGGAAGCCGGCTCATCTCACGCGGCCGAGCCTCTGCCGGGATTCCTGGAGCCGTATTTGCCTTACTACTCGGAGTTCTCGGTCGAAAGGCGCGAGTTGCTCCATGACGAGTCGGACGACAAGAGCCGTTCCTGGAAACGCGCGCCGGGGAACCGGATCGTCCTGACGAGCACGGGCTATGAAGACGGCGCGCTGGAGATCAGCTCCGTCGTTCCGACGTTCGGAGGTCTTCCGGCTCTCTTCAAAGAGAGGCGCCTGGGGCTCATCTTCGTTTTCGGTGCCATCGTTTGCCTGGCGCTGGCGATTACGGTCTTCGCGGCCCGGCGCGTCTTCCTCCTGGACATGCCTTTCTGGTCTTCGGGTTCGGGGGGGTTCGCGGCACCCGGCCAGAGCGTGTTTGTGGTGTGTCGGAGAGAGGAGGTGAGGAGGGCGTATGTCGCCGGCCGTAAATTCGAGAATCTGGACCTTGCGGCGCTTAGTTCCCCGACCGCGAAATCGGAAGACTGGGATACGGCTTTGTCCGGCCTGGAGAAGACGCTTTCGGGCGAGCCCATTCTTCTCGATCACTTCGAGCGAGGTTCAGGGGACGCTCGATTGAGCGCGAAGAAGCTCTGGCTCGTCGAACAACTCGTTGGAATCCGGCGCCGCAGGCTGGTCATTCTCTCCTCGATCGGCCCCTTCCCGCTGCAGCATGGGGGTCAGCCCGCCGAGGCGGGCTCGAAAGCCGACGAAAGCCCCAGCGCCGAACAAAGGTGGGCATCCCTGCTGACATCGTCCTTCGTGGTCATAGACCTCGACCCGCGGTTCGAGACGGATCTGGACGCCGCATCAGGGGTGCCGGGACGGATTACAAGGCTGGAACTAACTCTGGGGAAGGGCTGGCTGGCATGGTTGAAGAATTTGGGGAAGGGCTGGCAGGCATTGTTGAGGAATTTCTCGGCCTGGGTCAAAGTCCGCCAGTATCGAGAGGTCCGTCGTGTTCTCGAGAGGGAATGCGACGGTAATCCGTATCTCTCTTCCATCCACGACGATCTGGATCGGATGATCCGGCGGCGGGGAGAGGAGGGGCTCGATAGAGAGGAAATCCTGGCGGAAATCGAGGAGCGGGCGTCGAACTACTATGAAGGTCTCTGGGCTTGCTGCTCGCCGGTCGAAAAGCTCGCGCTCGAGCATCTCGCCGAAGACGGTTTCGCCAACTATAGGGACGGCAAAGTCGTCAGGCGTTTGATCGCTCGCGGCCTGGTGCGGAGGGACCCCCATCTGCGGCTCATGAACGAGACGTTTCGACGCTTCGTCGTGTCCACCCTGCGGCGCGGCGAAATCGCCCAGCTGGAGCAGGACACCCAGGCGAGCGCGTGGGACCACTTCAAGCGCCCCTTCGCGACGATTCTGGCGCTTGTCCTGGTGCTCTTCGTGGCCACTCAGAAAGAGCGTTTCGACGCCACGATGGCGCTCATCCTGGGGGCGACAGGCGTTCTTCCCTCGCTGCTCAAGCTGGCGGGGCTCCTGATCGGTGAGAGGTCGTCGCTCCCGGCAAAACCGAGCTAGCAATCCGGTCGTGAGGCGGATTGGCGATGCTGCTGAAGCAAGGCGACTCCGGAGAAGGGGTTCGATCCTTGCAGCGCGGATTGAACAAGCTCGGATCGATCCTGCTCATCGATGGGAGTTTCGGGCCGGGCACGCGCGACGCGGTGATCGACGGCCGCGTCGCTCTGCGACAACCGGGGACTCCCGAGGCGGACGATGCGCTGCAGCAGGCGCTCGCGGCGCTCCCGGATCCGTTTCCGTCGCTCACGTCGGCGGGCGTGACGTTCATCGCGCGCGCGGAGGTCTCGGGTCCCCGGGAATACCGATCGAAATACAAGAATCCGCTCTGGCCGAGCGCCGAGAGTGGCATCACGATCGGAATGGGCTACGACCTGCGCTTCGCCGATAGCGACCGGCTCAACGCAGACTGGAGCGGTCAACTACCGCTCGACGCGATCGCCCGGCTCGTTGAAGTCCTCGGAGGGCCTGGCTCCGCCGATCGCCTCGGTCGCGTTCGCGACGTCGAGGTGCCGCTCCTGGCCGCCGTCTCGGTGTTTCTGCGGCGCTCGTTACCCGACACTCTCCAGCAGACGCGCTCGATCTACCCGCAGGTGGATGACCTAACGCCGCCGCGCCGCACCGCGCTGGCGAGCCTCGTCTACAATCGCGGGACCCGGCTCCAGGACTCGGACCCGGCCCGCCAGGATCGCCGCGAGATGCGGACGATCCGGAAGCTGCTCGCGGCGGCGCGCTTCGACGAGGTGGCGAACCAGCTCGACGCGATGTCCCGGCTGTGGGATCCCGCCAGACTGCCCGGCCTCATCCGGCGCCGGCACGACGAAGCCAGGCTCTGGCGCTCCGGATTCGCCGCACTGCAACTGGACTGAGCCATGGCACCACGTTCCGGTCGCGTTTCCCCTGAGCACACGCGAAGGGATGACAAGACCTGGAATCACCAGGGGAGGTCTTTGCCGTGGCGGTCGAGGAAGCGGCCGGTGTCGGAGGGCTTCAGGCGGTCGATGACATCGAGCATCGCGACGACGCTGTCGTCGGGGGAGACGGAGGCGCCGCGGCCACCCATATCCGTCTTGACCCAGCCGGGGCAGATCACGATACAGATGAAGCCGTCCTTCTTGAGCTCGGCGGCGGCGGTGCGGGTCAGCTGATTCAATGCCGCCTTCGAAGCGCGGTAGGCGATCCAGCCTCCGCTCTCGTTTTCGGAGATGGAAGCGAGGCCGCTCGTGAGATTGACGACGGTGCGGCGCTGCAGGCGGGGCTCGCCCCATCTCTGGACAGCGAGTGCTCCAATGAAGCAGAACCGCCAGTTTCGCGCGCGGCAGAAATCCTGGATTTCGAGAGCTGCAGCAAAGATCGGGTTCAAGCGCGCGAGCGCCGATGCAGAAGCGCCTGTTGTTCGACCAGCCCCGAAGAGACGCTGCGGATGGGATTCAGGATTACCGTCTCAGCGAGGGAAAGCAGATTCTCCGCGGCAGCCAACGCCTCGGCATCGGTCATCAGGCGCAGGTCACGGCGCCTCTGTTCCGCCAGCGCCGCCGCAGCGTTTCCATTGACGGGCCCATTCTCGCTCTTGCTGATCCAACCGCGGGGCCATTTCGACATTATAGATAATCGCCTGTCATGGCCGGCATATCCCGAGCTTGGTTCGTGGACCGCTACGGCGATCCCGAGCGCCTGGTTCTGCGCGATCGCCCGGACCCCGTCCCGGCACCCGGCGAAGTCCTCGTCCGAACAGCCGCGATCGGCCTGAACTTCGGCGATCTCTTCGTGCGCGCGGGCGCGTATCCGCGCACTCCCAAACCTCCCTTCGTGCCGGGCATGGAGATCTCCGGCACGATCGAGGCCGTCGGCCAGGGCGTCTCGGATCTTCGCTCCGGCCAGCGCGTCGTCGCGGTGCCGCTCTTCGGCGGCCACGCCGAGAAGGTCGCCGTACCGGCGCCCTGGGTCTTCGTGCTCCCGGACGGCGTGGATCTCGTTGAAGCGGCCGCCATGCCAATCGCCTTCCTGACCGCCTGGTACGCCCTCGCCCGCGCGGAGGTGGGCTCCGGAGACCGGGTCGTCGTCACGGCTGCGGCCGGCGGCGTCGGGACGGCGCTCCTGCAACTCATCGCGCTTCGAGGCGCCAGAGCCATCGCACTCGCCGGCTCGGAATCCAAGCTCGCTCTCTGCCGGGAGCTCGGCGCTCTGGACGCCGGCCTCTACGCCTCCGCGGACAGGCTTCTTGCCCGACACTTCGGCAAAGCCGATGTCGTTTTGGACGCGATCGGCGGAAAACTCTTCCGCTCCCTCTGGCGCCGGCTCGACCTCGGCGGCCGCTACGTCCTCTACGGTTTCGCCGCCGCCGCCGGTCCCCGCGGCGTCGCCCGCCTGAAAGCCGCCCGCGAATACCTCGCCATGGGCTTACTCGCACCCTACCGGTTCGTCGAGACCTGCCGCACCCTGATCGGCTTCAACCTCTCTCTGCTCCCGACGAAGACCGGCGAGCTCCGCCGCGC
>WNGF01013419.1_pt1 | contig 10981 bp, 8 predicted proteins | sample 5400641 | NCBI WGS metagenome assembly WNGF01 (sample SAMN13153371, study PRJNA577476) | soil metagenome | isolation source: 80 cm soil or saprolite under grassland replicate 2 | place: USA:California | collected 2016-06-15 | reverse complement strand
CCTTCTTGGCAACCATGCGGATGTTCGGAGGCGCGGTCGAACAAGTTGCAGGGGATGACAACACGGGGAACTCTTCAGTTGCGCCTGTTATCACAGCAAAGCCCGATCACGTGATAGTCGCTGGTGGGCGTGGCAGCACTGAGATCCAATGGAATACAGGGAACGGTTCGATGGGGTTCGTCTTTGTAACGACTAAAGATCGCAAGCCGGTTTTGTTTGCTACGGGCGCGAAAGGTAGGCGCGTGGTTCGTTGGATCCTCCCGGGTAACTACCTTTTCGAGCTTTATAGTGATGACCACCGGCGGGCGTTGCTCGCCACAGTAACCGTATCTGGAACCACGGAAAGCAAAGGCTCTCCGCGCGCCGTGTTGCTGCAAGAAAGAGCTCGCTGGCTGCTGGTTGTGGCGCTGATAGCGATTGTTTATATCGCCGTTTATCTCAGCTCGAAAGGAATGCTGCGTACGACATTTCCTACCGAACCAACGACGTCGCCTCACCCGCTCCACGTTGGACGAAACCTTCTGCTGGGTGTAGCCGCCTTCGTTTGTCTAGATGGCGTCATCTTTCATACGGGATTGTACGTCTCGATACTAGCCCCCGATTCATACGCAGGGCGATTGGCGGTAATCACGCGAGCCGAGAACGAGCGCGCTCCATCGGGCCTGAAAGAGGTGCTAGTTCTGGGAGATTCGAGAATGGCAGAGGGGTTTTCTACCGCGGTGGCTGATGGGCTTGCGTCGGCAGCCGGATTCAAATTTGTGACTCTCGCTGAACCCGCCTCTACCGCAAACACTTGGTACTATATGCTTCGAGAAGTGGATCCAACAGCGCAACGCTACTGGGCGATTGTTGTGCCTTACGGCATTGGCTACGAACCGACCAGTGCTGAGTCCTTGAGAATCTCCATGGCAGCCCCGCTCTTGCGCTATGGCGACTGCTTCACTTTTGCGTCTGCTTTTCAGCAATGGTCTGGTCGGTTCAGAGCAGTCACGGCATGCATATTGCGGGGGTCGGCATACCAGAGCGATGTTGCAGATTTTCTTGAACATCCCATTGCCAGAATACAAAGCGTTCAACGAGAGTCGGCAATGGTTCATGCCCGGGCTGTTTATAAAGGACGGGACTATGACATGGTGGGCACGTCCTATGACGCCACGACAGGCCAGATGACTTTCCCGTCACGACTAACCGAAGCTCAGCGGGAAGCGATTCGGAAGAGTTTATTACAACCGTCTCAATCGGAAATGCAATACTCCCTGAGACTACAACGCGATTGGATCCCGCGAATTTTAAATCGCTATTCGAAGAGTGCCACTGCAATCGTGCTTACGCCGATCCCACGGGGGCCGTTTGCTGAACTCCCTGCCTTCTCTCTGGCACAACGCGCGCCTTTTCCCGAGGTAACGAGACAGAGAACAGTTTTTTCCCTTCCCGAGCAAACGTTCGATTTTCTCGAAAAACCCGACTACTACTTCGATGCATTCCACCTCAATGCCAAGGGCCGGCAAAGGTTTACTGAAAGGCTAGTTAATGACCTCGTGGCACGACTTGCAGCAGCCGATTCACATGCCAGCTATCCCTAATGTTATTCAATAGCTTCCAGTACTGGATGTTTTTTCTGATCGTGGCGGTGCTGTTCTACAGCATGCCGTTTCGCATTGGGAAAGTACTGCTGTTACTCGCAAGCTACGTGTTTTACATGTGGTGGGATCCGCGATTCATCGTCCTGATCTTGACCTCCACGGTGGTTGATTACTTCCTGGGGATTTGGCTGGAGGTCACAAGCGGCCAATCATCGGTAGTGCTCCAAGTTGTTCTCCCTATCGGAGTCAGCTTCTACACGTTCGCCAGTCTTTCTTACACCCTCGATGTCTATTGGGGAAAAATGAAGGCTGTAAGGAATCTGATCGACTACGCGCTGTTCATCGCATTTTTCCCTCATCTTATAGCAGGTCCGATCATTCGTGCCCGGCAATTTATTTCTCAAATTCAGCAATGGCGGCTCCCGGCTGCGATTGTGATCCAGAGCGGTATCATTCTTGTCCTCTCCGGACTCTTAAAGAAGATGGTTTTTGCTGATCGGTTTGCTGTTGTCTCTGACTTGTACTTTAGGGACCCGGCGTTGCACCCAGGCTGGCTGGCTGCGTGGTCAGGCTGTCTTGCTTTCTTTATGCAGGTATTCTTTGATTTCTCTGGTTACACCGACATCGCTCGTGGTTGCGCCAAGCTGCTTGGGTTTGAGTTTCCGCTTAATTTCGCGCGGCCATTCCTATCCAGGAATCCGCCTGACCTCTGGCAGAGGTGGCATATAACGCTTTCCACATGGGTTCGAGACTACTTATTCATGCCATTCAGCCGGGGAAGAAAAGGTCGATTCGTGTTATACCGGAACATGCTGGTAGTAATGGTGCTCGTAGGACTATGGCATGGAGCTAACTGGACATTTGTCGCCTGGGGCGCATACCACGGTCTTCTGTTAATCGGCTACCGTCTCTTCGATCGGGCAACAGTCGGCACGCCGATTGATAGAGTTATGAAACAGCGCTGGGTCGTTCCGTTTAGCGTTGGGTTGATGTTTGCGGCCTTTGTGCTGAGCGCAGCGTTCTTCCGTCCGAAGACTCTCCAGACCAGCGGATATGTCTTAAGTGCGTTATTTGGTTTCCAGCACGTCACGGGCGAATTTCTCCTAACGACCGGTACGATCGTGCTCCTTTTCATCTCGCTGTTCTTAGCAGCCGCGCAGGAACGAAATCAGTTTATTGATCGCCTCGCTTTGCAGCCGGCGCGCGTTCAAATCCCGGCATACGTTTGCGCATTTCTGGTGCTCGAACTCTTCCCGGCAACCGGTCCAGTGCCGTTTGTTTATTTCCAGTTTTGAGCAACGGCGAAAATCCGAATCGGAAACTTGGAAATGAGAATGGGCCTGACTGTGCAACGGCAAGGCGCACAATGAGCGGTTGTTCGAGGCCAAGGATGCGCAGAAAGCATTGGCGAACGCCTGCAAGCGGCTAGGTCTGCCCGCTTATAGCCATCGTGCGTTGCGCCGTATGTTTATCACCCGCGCAATCGAACGCGGCGTTGACGTAAAGGTGATTGCCGAATGGCAAGGTCATCGTGATGGCGGCAAACTGATTCTGCAAACTTACAGCCACGTCCGGCGTCCGCATTCACAGCGCATGGCGACGCTGATGACTGAACAGGAGCCGGAGAACGTGATTCCAATCAGCGCGCAAGCCTAAATTGTCGCTTGCAGATCACAAATGTTCTCACAATAAAAATTCGGCTTTGCGTCACTAGCAAAGGTTACAATATGTTAATCGCAAGCTAGAGGCGCGCACCGGTGGTGCGGTCATAGCGGCGAAAGTTGGAATGTCTTGCGGCGCAAGGCGGACTGACGAATAGCTCGATCTCCGGCGGAGGTCGCGAAGGCAAACACAGAACAGTTTTGCCGCGTACGCGACGCTTTGCCGTTTCAAAGGGTCACACGACTCGGCGCAACACAGAAAGTGACACCCTTTGAAATTGCACAACCAAGAATCACCGACAGCGCCACAACGCGGCGCTTTAAAACTAAAACCAGCCGCCGAGTACCTCAGCTTGTCAGTTCCAACCCTGCACAGATTGTGCAAACGCGGCCTGTTGCGGCCTTGATAGCTTTCTACCAAAAGGCCTGTTTCGCGTCTGTGGCCGGATGTACGACTAAAGTCCTATTTACGGCTGTCGGAAGTGATGGTAAAAGTATCCTCGATTTCGTCATCCGACAGTTTCAACTTATCTTCGGCACGGCTGAATAAGCCGCAGGGGCTGAATCTTCGCTGGGACACCGTTTAGCGCAATCCCCCAGATCCACCTGGATCCGCCAGTCAGCCGAAGCGAGCCTGCTGTTCAAAGCGCCTCGTGAAGATGATTCCTGGTTCCGCTTGGGACTGGATTGCAGTTAATGAAGTTCAACAAATCAAACAAACAATTAGAAAGAAGTAAGAAACAAACGAAATGAAAAAATCATTCATCATATCAAGCATAACGCTCGGGTGTCTTGCGCTAGCGGCAAGCAGCCTCTTCGGTCAGACCGTCTTCACTGAAGACTTTAATGACAACGACATCTCGGATTGGACTGCCGGCTCAGAAAGGTTGAATAATTTCAACCCCCCCGCCGACACGGTGTTCACTCCGGTGGCCGCGGGAGGGATGGTTCAACTGCGAGCCAGGGGTTCATGCTTCAGCGATCCATTCGATGGCGTCGCTTCGACCCTCGCAAAAACGATCAGCCTCCCCAACGGGACGTACATCCTGAGTTACGACGTGTCGAACTCCACCCACCATTACGACTTCTGCCAAGGGGCCACGGGTGGAGACAGCGAGATCTTCGTTAACGGGCTAGCCATTTCACCCGCGGCCTGCTCTACGAATAACTGTGGCACATGCACAGTACCCACAGCCACTATGACCGGTTTGTTCTGCGTCACCGACGGGTCGGTGGAATTGAAACTCCGGGCCAATGCAGGCGATTGCGCGGATACCACCGGCGTCTTCGATAATATCATCATCGCTGCCGCCAACAAATGCCCGCTCGGCCAGGGTTACTGGAAGAATCATCCTTCTGATTGGCCTGTCGACACGCTCACACTTGGCACGGTTAGCTATACGCAAGAGGAATTGCTGAGTATTCTTAATACCCCAGTCAAGGGTGATGCCAGTTTGATCCTGGCCTACCAGCTCATCGCGGCAAAATTGAACGCTGCCAACGAGTCGAACCCGTGCTCGATTCAGGCCACAATCGCGGCGGCAGATGCCCTCATTGGCGGTCGGACGATCCCGATCAGTCCCAAAATTACGCCGAACAGCCCTGAAGGCCAACAGATGGTCAGCTTAGCGGCCACGCTGGAGCAGTACAATTCCCAGGTCACACCTGGCTGCACCCCGTAGTGCCCGCCAAAGGGCTGCTGAAAGGCAGCTTGGCAATTCCGATGCTCCGAGGCCTAACGGCCTCGGAGCATTTTTCCAACGAAAAGAATAAGTCTGCGCCGCAAGTGGTGAACAACATTCAGTAAAGCAGCCGACCAAATAGCCGATACTTAACAATCAGCCGTCACGCTTCACCGCGTGGCGGCTTTTTGTTTCACGCCGCGTCACGGCTCTCTGAAATCGCCCCGCGTGCTCGTGCGTTTCGATCACGTTGCCTGCTGCATCGTAAACGCGAATCACAGAATCATGTGAGCGGCTGTAGAACCTGGCGTAGCCGATGTCGTTGCTCACTGCGTTTGGCTCGGCATACGAAGCCGATCTAATCAGCGATGTGCTGCCGTGTAGGTTAATAGTGTCTACGCGGCAGATCTCTTCACGAAGCCGAAGTAGAAGCAAATCAAAAACAGGCCGAAATGGATGAAGCCACGAATGCCCAAAAAGTCAGGGGACATTGTAGTGAATCCAAAGAAAGAAAAGGGTAAAGGAACAGCAATATGAAACCAAGACAGATACCAGCTTGCTCCAGCTGTCACAAAAAACGCGCCAGACAGAAACTTGAAAACGTCCTTCCAGATGCTTTTCATACAAGCCCATTCCAAACATAGCTACTACAGACTGGTTCTAACAAGAAAACTCCTTTTGTAGGGCGCGACTATTCAGTCGAAACTCACGCCGGATGAAACGTCCGCACTGCACCGTGGATTTTCACCGCGGCGAACAGTTTCGTTGGCGATGCACATCGCGGTGACGGAAAGCGGTTCATTGTGCGTGCCGATGAAAAGCTGACTGCGTTTCTGGAACTTGAATCGGCGATTCGCCCGATTAGGTAGCGTCATTTCCGGCTTCGCAGTCAGATGGTTAAGAAGCGCGGTCATTCGGCGCGATGTTTTTGTTTCTGACGTTTTTTCCATCCAGGGTGGGCAGCGCGCCATTCCCGCTGTTTCCGCGCGTAATACTCCCGCCAGTATTGAGCCGTGCGTATTCGGCGCCGACCACGCCTTTCAACCTTATCCATAAGACCAACAGAAGCGACATCGAGGAGCTCAAACGGTAAAGGCGTTCGCCACGAGGACGAACGCCTTTCTAATTCGCCTCGGTGTTTCGCACACAAGGCCGCTCTACTTCGCAGCTTTATGGTTTGTTCACGACCACTTGGGGCGCAGGTTTGCTCACTTCAAGCTCCGCGCTCACTTTCTGGATTTGCGCGGCCTGCTCGTCGAGGCGCGCAGTCAGCTGCGCCGTGAGAACCTCCATCCCTTTCTGTTGCTGCGCGACCGTTGACTTCAGCTCTGCAATGCTCGCCTGCTGGTTCTCAATTTTGCTCTGCTGTTCCTCGACTCTCTTGTGCTCTTTGAGGAACTCATTGAGCATCATGTTCCACACCTGTTCGTAGCGGACGGTTTGGGGTTTTCCTTCTTTATCCAGCAATATCAAGTCCGGATTCACCTTTGCTACTTCTTCAGCAATCAAGCCAAAACTGGGCAAGTTGGTCGAGTCGCCCTTGTAGCGGAACGTCACTGGCTTAAGCAAAAAGAGCGCTTCGCTGGTCTTGCCCATGGGTTTAATGTCCTCCTTGAACCGCGCCGAGGAGGGTATGGTACCCAACTGGCCGGACGCGTTAACGAACACAAGAGAAGACAGGGCAGTGACGTTCGCACCGAAGATACCGCCGATGAACGTTTTCGAGGTAGAACCAAGTATGGGAATAAAGTTGTCGCCGATGCGGATGGTGTCGAATTCGCCGGCAATACCGAACACGCTGGAACCGATACAGATATTGTTGTCCCCGGTGATATTATCACCGGCGGAGTCACCCAAGGCGGTGTTATCGCTGCCGATTACGTTGGTTCCAAGCGCGTCGTCCCCGACCGCAATATTGCGGGAGCCCGTTGTGTTGGCGTCGAGCGCGTCGACACCGAAGGCGTTATTGGCGAAGCTGCCCGTGGTAGTGGCGGCAAGCGCGTTGTTACCGAAGGCGCAGTGGTCGCCGCTAGCCAAATTGGCGCGGAGCGCGTTGACACCGAAGGCGTTGTTCTCGAAACCGCTAGTGTTGTTCAGTAGTGCGTTGGCACCCACGGCGGTGTTGTTGCTGTTCGCGTTGCTCAGAAGCGCGTTGGAACCCACGGCGGTGTTTGAAGCGCCAATAATGTTATCGCGGAGCGCCTGCCAGCCAACGGCTGTGTTGTTGTTGGCAGTGTTGGCTCCGTTGCCATCGTTGTCCCGGAGCGCCAAATTACCAATGGCTGTGTTGTTGTCCGCGTGAACATTGTTTCCGAGCGCTAACCTACCAAACGCTGCGTTATGGATGCCGTCGGTGTTGTCGGATAGCGCGCCAGCACCAACAGCGGTGAGCTCGGAGACTAAATTGCTAGACAGCGCCTCATTGCCAACGGCGGTGTTCTGATCGCCGCCTACATTCTCCCTCATCGCCCCATCGCCAACGGCGGTGTTCTGGAACCCATCTATATTGCTAAAAAGCGCCGCGTCCCCAAACGCATTGTTTTGGTCGCCCGTTGTATTGTTGAGGAGCGCAAAGGCCCCATTGGCATTGTTGAAGGAGCCGTCGTCATTATTATAGAGCGCAAAGGCGCCGACAGCATTGTTGTTGCCGCCGATGTCGTTGAAGACGAGCGCGTTAGTTCCAACGGCCGTGTTCTGTGCGCCAGCGGTGTTAAGCAACATCGCTGCAGTGCCAACTGCGGTATTGGAATCCCCGTCGGTCCCCGCCCCGGTACGCGTGGTGAGGGCTAGCGCTGCAGCGCCAACACCGGTGTTGAAGCTGGCGTCACCGGCTAAAAAGAGCGAGAACCAACCAACTCCTGTGTCTCCTATACCGCCGGTGACGTTAAAGAGGGCGTGGCACCCTTCCGCCGTGTTGAACGCCGGATAGCACCCGTCCGGATTCCCAGGTATCTCTGGGGGTAAAAGTGCTTGCATTTGTGGCAAAACCCCAAAGCAGGCAAGCGCGGACAGAATCGTTGTGAATATTTTGAAACTGCTGTGATTTTTCATTAGCTTAATTTTCCTTTTTTTCCTTCATTGTTTTGGCCTTCTCTGATTTCTCCCTCGAGAACTCATTTCCGGTCCGCGCGGCTGCGCGATCTGGATTTGGATGACTCGCGGAAGCGTGGCCATGTTGGATGTTCATTTGGAGTTCTTACATTTCTCCAACAGCCCACCGCCGCCTGCCCGTGCCCCTGAGAAGTTGGGGAAACTATAAAACCACGAAGCTTCGCAGGTTTTCGCTAGTCTACATATAGGACCTTAGTCCTATACGTCCGCCTAATCGCTGAGACGCAGCCCCAACTCCATCCGGATTTTGCTGAGATTGCCCGCTTCATCGTAAACGCGAATGACGGCATCATGTGATCGACTGCGAAACTTCGCGTATCCAACCGCGTGATCCACTTTGGTGTACCACAGCGCACCGAATGGGAGCGCATCGGAGATGAGATCGACGCCGTGATGATCTTTACGCGGGCGAATCTCGTAGATGTGCATGGTCTGATTTGGATTCATATGCACTAGAGGCTGTCACAAACGTATCAAGAAAATCGTCGATACATTCCTGCAAATTGCGGGCGTGCTGTCGAAGAACATCGCGTAAAGAAGGCGGTGGCTTGGACTTGGAAGGAAGAAGGTTCTCCCCGCCGCCAGCGAGCAGAACGCCATGCGTTGTGATATTGATCACTCCAGCGGGAACAAATTCGTAGTGACTAATCCGATCTCGCGTGGAATGCCCGCGGGAGTCTGAAAGGACAAATGCGAAGTGCGGCACGTAACGCGCGTGAGTTTGCAACAGCTCGCCAGCTATCGCTGCGGGCCGAGCGGTTTTGAGGAACTTTCCGAAACAACGAAACGAGTGAAAATCGCTCTTAAAATAAGCTGCTAATGAGCGGGTGAGATAGTCCAAGCAACGTCTGACCGCTAGAATGAATGCCTGATACTCTGAGTCTAACGCCACAGTATCGCCACCCGCCGAAAGCAAAGGGCCTAAGGTGTCGCGAACACGACTAGAGTCAATGATGGCTTCGACGCCTGACTCAATTCGCTCGATGTTCGCGAGGTGGTAATAAACCGAAGCCAGAGCATTCTGGGTGCTCGTAAGTATCCCATCACTGTGTGCCTGCCATCGGGAACCCGATCTACGAAGTCGAGAGATATACGCAGGTTTTGGCTCCCCGGTAATGTAGGCATGGTAGCGAAGAAAGGAGCCGCGCTGAGCCGCCGTGAGTGGAAAACCTGCAATACGATTAATCTCGGCAAAACATCGTCGGAGAGATGGATTCATTGCTGATTAAAATCAAAGCCGCGATGATCTTTGCGCGGGCGGACTTCGTAAACGTGCATTCTTGATTCCTTTCTAACGAGCCGACTGTTAATCGACCATTAACCAGTTCACGTGGAAGCCAGATTCTATCGGAGAAACTGTGTAATCCACTTTCTCCACAATCGACTGTAGTTGGCCACCGGACTCGTCCGAGTATTCATATTCGAAGCGAACTTGACCGACTGCGGGGAACGTCGAGACCGGAGGGTTAAGAGACAAGGCTGGATGCCAGAAGATGGTCGATGAGCCCGGAAGGACTCGACTCCCACGAGACAGAAATTGCCCGGAGCTAGTGCCCTGGTTTGCGAACATTACGGAAAAAGACTTCACTTTATATTTTACGGGCACGCGCCCGGCGTTGAACACTTCCATTCCGACGCGGAGAGACGCGAGCGTTGGCTGCTGGCCCGCCTGCTTTCCGGCTTCAAGCTTGAGATCGCGAAAGCCGAGAATTGGCATCTGCTCAAGTTCGACCGTTTTCTTGGCCGCTCTCGCCATGCGACGGGTTTCCACCGCCATCCACGCTGTCACGAGTGCCAGAATCACAGTGGCAATCGCTAGGATCAATTCAGGCCTTACTTCGTAGACGCTTACGGTCGTCAACGTTACGCCCTGCAGGAAAATTCCGAGCAACAGCAATGAGAACCCGAGACCGGCCTTGCGATAATACCACTTGTCCCATTTGGAATCATCGCTAATTGCGATGCGGTGGGGCGGATTGCGTTCATTTAGGCGCTGTGTGTCAAACCAGACGAATAGCGTCCCGAAAAACTCAACAACTATTGGCGCGAATCGTAGTAATGTCATCGCGCCGATATTCAATCACAAAGCGCCGTGAGTCGTAAAGCGTGCAGGAATCGTCGATGGTATACTGGCCGGATTATTTGCGGTCTGGCAATCAAAAAACGGTCGTCTCGCGGGCCGTTAAAACGCTCGGAGTCCTAAAGCCGCTGGTCTTGACCGGCTCCGGGCGATTAACGCAATCCTAGGCCAAAACACGGCTCGGTGCTGGCCTGTTCAGTTCAACGTTAAAGTCCGTGTGCACTGCCGTATGATACTACCATATCGACAAACTGATAACGTGAGATAATTTGGTTTAGCGCGCTGTTAGGGTGATTTTACCTAGATGGGCCTGACTGGGCTCGAACCAGTGACCCTGCGCTTATCAAGCGCATGCTCTAACCAACTGAGCTACAGGCCCTCTTGGCGGCTTCGCCACGGAATTTCGAATTTCTGTTGCTGATTTTCGATTATCCTCGTGACGCGCTTCGCGGAGAATTACTTAAATCGACAATCGCAAATCGCAAATCGAAAATGGATAGAACTGGAGGCAAGGGGATTCGAACCCCTGACTTCCAGCTTGCAAAGCTGGCGCTCTACCAACTGAGCTATGCCCCCTGTGAATTGTCGATTTTAGATTGTGGATCGCGGATTGCAAACGCGATGGGAGCGTACGCATCTTTGCCAAATTTTCCCGATGGGATTCTTCCTCCAAGAGATCGGCAGTCTCCCAGCTCGCAACATCGGCATCATCCGCCGTTTTAGCAAAAGCCGATGCCGGATGGCGATCTGACGATCGCCACCCGGGCTTTGTGCGGTTTTCGGCGAAGCTACGTTGGCGCGCTAGGAAAAGCGGCCCTGCTTTTCTTTCGTTATCGTCCCGCGAGAGGCACCGCCAAATACGCC
>WNGF01009749.1_pt1 | contig 10983 bp, 9 predicted proteins | sample 5400641 | NCBI WGS metagenome assembly WNGF01 (sample SAMN13153371, study PRJNA577476) | soil metagenome | isolation source: 80 cm soil or saprolite under grassland replicate 2 | place: USA:California | collected 2016-06-15 | reverse complement strand
GCGCACGGCTGCACGACGGTGCCCGTGATGTATCCCCCGCCGATCTCCGTGCCGCCGCAGTACTCGATGACCGGCGCGTATCCCGCGAGGAACATGAGGTACAGCATCTCCTCGGGCGTCGACGGTTCCGCGGTCGAGCTGAACCGCCGGACCCGAGTCCAGTCGAGGCCTTCCATCGTCCTCTCGGCTTTCCACGCCCGTACGAGCTTCGGGACGACGCCGAGCATCGTGACGCCGGCCCGGGACACGAACTCGCCGAAGGCACGCCGCTGGGTCCCGCCGACGTAGAGCGCCATCGTCGCCCCGTTCACCAGGCTCGCGTAGGTCAGCCAGGGCCCCATCATCCAGCCGAAGCTCGTCGGCCACGCGAGCACGTCGGAGGGCCGGACGTCGTGATGGAGGTACGCGTCCGCGGCGCTCTTGATCGGCGTGGTGTGGGTCCACGGGATTGCCTTCGGGTCTTTCGTCGTCCCCGAGGAGAAGAGGATGTTCGTGTAGTCGGACGGGCGGCAGCGGACCGCGCGATACGTGTCCTGGTCCTCGAGGAACTCCTCCCATGGCACATCGTGTTTCCGCTCAATTCGCGGCGGGGCCTCGCCGTCCGCAGGGACGACGACCGCGCGCGGGCCGTTCGCCGCGACGACCTTCCCGTAGATGTCGTGCGCCTTGCCATCGCGGACGGTCGAACCGATCGTGAAGACCGCCTTGGCCCCCGCGATCCGCACCCGTTTGTCGAAGTCCGGCGGTGCGGTGGCGTCGGCGATTCCGACGACGCACCGGCCCGACAGGACGATGCCTAGGTAGATGGCGACCGCCTCCGGAGTCATCGGCATATAGATCGCGATCCGCGCCCGGGGCGGCAGGGCCATCCCGTCGATCCCGTTCGCCACGCGGGAGGCGAGCCGTTGCAATTCCCCGTACGTCGTCCGCCGGACCGCCTCGTCGACCTCGGACGCGGAGACGATGGCGACCTTGGCGGGGTCCGCGGGGAAACAACTTTCCGCGATGTTCATCTCCGCCCCGGGGAGCCATTCGGGATGCGTCACGGCAGAATGCGGATCGAGGACGCGGCTGGGACGCTTTCGAAAGCGGATCCCGAGTTTCGAGACCATCGTCGACCAGAATTCCTCCCGGTGATCCACGGACCATCGGTGAAGGTCCTCGTACGTGCGGACGCCTCGTTCGACCATGAGCTTCCCGAGGTTCGACTCGCGGATCGATCCGGGCGATGGAGACCAAGCGGGCGCGGGGCCCGCCTTCGGGTCGCGATCCGCGTAGGCGAAGTCGTGGACGAGTTTGTGGGCGTCGAAGTTCCATCGCGAGTTCGAGTCCTCCAGGAGGACGGTCCGAAGCTCGGACCACATTCGGACTTGCTCCTTCGTTCCCGGATGGCGGCTTCCCCCTGTGTTCAGGATCTTCGCGAGCCTTCGGGCGGTCGCCGGCGGGGCCCCACGGGCCTCGAACTGCGAGGGCGTGACGGTCGACCGCACGCTCGAGAAACCGCAAAGGCGCTCTTAAGGCTGCGGAGCCCCGCTGCTCCCTGCGATGGTCCGACTCACTTCGCGAAACCGGGACCGGGCTTCTCCGCCGCCATCGCGCGCTTCGCGTATTCGATGGCGCGGTCCACCGCCTCCCGCGGCGTCGAGACCGCCACGAAGAGCTTCGGGTCGACGCCCGCCTTCTCCATCGGCCAGCTGTGGAGCGCGAAGACCGTCTTCGCGAGGTCAAACGCATGGGCCATCTCGCTGAGGGTGCCGTACGACCCGTTCACGGCGATTAGCGCGTCCGCGGTGCGGACGATCACGAGGTTCCGCGCGGTGCTCATCGCCGTGGCGATGGGAAGATCGATGAACGGATTCGCGTCCGCCTTGTTTCCCGTGGGCAAGACTCCGAGGGTCAGGCCCCCGCCACGCTTCGCCCCTTTCGCGGACGCCTCCATGACGCCGTTCAGTCCGCCGCAGATCAAGACCGCGTCGGCACGTGCGATGAGGAATCCGACCTCTTCCGCGAGCGCGATTCCCTCCGGGGAGGCGGTGCTGCCACCGCCGATGACTCCGATGATCGGTTTTCGTGACATGGGGGAATTCCTCTGGACGCACGCGCTCGCCTTAAGCCTTTTCCGCAGGGTTCTCAAGGCCGAGAACGACTCGTCGTCAGGAGGTCCGCGAGCCCGTCGAGGGACCGCACGAGCGGGCACGGCACCGGCGGCTCTCCCTCGCGGCAGACGAGGACCGCGTGGAGCCCCGCGTGTCGCGCGCCGAGGTAGTCCGCCTCGAAGCTGTCGCCCACGTGAACGGACCGCTCCTCCGTGGCGTTCGCCTGCGCGACCGCCCGCCGGAAGATGCGGACATCGGGTTTCTCCGCGCCGACGTCGAACGAGTAGGTGATCGTGTCGAAGTACTCCGCGAGGCCTCGCTCCTTCAGGATCCCGGGCAGGCTGTGCGACGCGTTCGAGATGACCCCGAGGCGGTAGCCCGCATCCCGGAGGGTCCGCAGGATTGTCAGGGATTCCGGGTACGGCTTCCAGGCGACGCCTTTCTCGTATTCCGCGTGGATATCGTCGAGCATCGCATCGTCCGAGTCGAGGCCGAGGTGCTCGATCACCCGGGCGTTCACCTCTCGGAAGAACGTGCCCTCCTTCCCCGATGGGAACGGGCGGATCAAGGTCACGATCGTCTCCGGCGTCCGCAGGAGCCGGGCGATCCGTTCGCGGTCCAGGTGGTGGCCGCGGGTCGCGAGCACGCGATGGAAGATGTCCGTTGCCGAGGGATTCGAGTAGAGGAGCGTCCCGCCAACATCGAGGAAGACATGGGTCACGTCCCGAAGTGAGTCGCCCCGGCGGCCCGAGCCCGGCCTCGATTCCATCGCGGGGCCGTCCATCGGCTTTGTCCCGTAAAGCCTTGCCGTCGCGCTTATCCGGCGTCCCGACATCCGGACGGCGGAGAGACCATGGACCCGGATCCGACCCGCGCGTACTTCGCCGGCACCGACCGCGACCGAGCCGCTTTCGAGGCGGGCATCAAGCTCGGCGCGATCGCCCACCAGTACGTCGGGACGCCGCTCACCCCATCGAGCGTCGAATCGCTCGAACGCGCGATCGAGGCCGCCACCCGGATTCAGCCGCTCGTCGAACGGGTCCGCGTGCGGATCGATCGGGAGCGCCTGACGATCCGCGGGCCGTACCGCTACGGCGTACTCACGGAGGACCTGCTCAACGTCGAGGTCGCGGTGCGCGTCGGCGGGGCGACGGCGATCGGCGAGCTGCGCTACGTGCCGGAATTCGACTACCCGCTCATGTATTTGAAGGACATCGGCGAGCCGGAGAAGTCCTAATAAGCAACCCTCCGTCTGCGCGGGACCGTGGCCCACGGTCGGGAGGTCGAGGTCAAGTTCCGCCGGGACCTCGGCCTCCTCGAGATCACGATGATCGGCCTCGGGCCGACGATCGGGACCACGATCTTCCTGCTCGTCGGGCCGGGGTATGCGATCACGGGGCCCTCCCTGATTCTCGCGTTCGGCCTGAACTTCGTCGTGACGATGTTTACCGCCATGGCGTACATGGAACTCGGGTCCGCGTTCCCCGAGACGGGCGGCGGATACCTCTGGATTCGACGTTCGATGCGGGATCCCTGGGGGTTCCTCGGCGGCTGGATGTCGTGGTTCGGCCACTGCATCGTCGCGTCGTTCTACATTTTCGGGTTCGGCCTCGGAATCGTCGTCGCGTTGAAGACCATCATGAACGTGCCGACGCTCGTCCTCGCCGGTCTTGATGAAGGGGCCCTGACGAAGCTCTTTGCCGTCCTGGCCGCGGGCGTCTTCATCGGGCTCAACTATCGGGGTACGAAGCTCACGGGTCGGTCCGAGACGGCCGTCACGATTGCGCTCGTCGCGGTCGTCGTCTCGTTCATCGTGGCGGGCCTCCTGCACCTTGGCCAGACCGGCGTGCCCGCGACGAGCTTCCAAGGGTTCTTCAAGGGAAACACCGCCGCGGCGCAGTTCCTCTCCCTCCTCGGCGCGATGGGCTTCACGTTCATCGTCTTCGAAGGCTACGAGATCATCGCCCAGACGGGGGAAGAAGCGCGGAATCCGGAGAAGAACATCCCGAGGGCCCACTTCCTCGTGATCGGGCTCTCGACCCTGATTTTCATCCTCGTCGCATTCGTCGCCATCGGGACGTCGGGCAACTGCTCCGGCGGGCCCGGACCGTCCTGCCTGCTCTTGCAATCCGGTGCGGGAGGAGTGACGGGGAATAACAACGCGATTGCGGAGATCGCCGGGCAGGTGATGCCCTTCGGGGTTCAGATTATCGTTTTCGGGGTGGCGCTCGGAGCGGTGGCGGCGCTGAACTCCCTGATTTTCTCCTCGAGCCGGGTGGCCTTCGCGATGGGTCGCGACGGGGGTCTGCCACGGGCCCTGGGCAGGCTCCACGCGCGCAAGCGGACGCCGCACGTGTCGATTGCGGTCTCCGGTCTCATCATCGTCCTCCTCACGCTGACATTGGACATCAACACCGTGGCGGCGAGCGCGGACATCATGTTCCTTCTCCTGTTCCTGATGGTGAACTGGGCCGCGATCGTCCTGCGTCGCACGATGCCCGACGTGAAGCGGTACTACCTCATGCCGCTCTTCCCGATCATCCCGATGCTAGGCATCGCCTCCAAGTTCATCATCGCTCTCAGTCTTTGGACGATCGAGCCCGTGGCGTGGCTGGTCGCCTTGGGCTGGATTGGAATCGGGCTCACCGTGCACTACCTGCACGGGAAGAAGGAGATCGTGATCGGCGTGACGAAGGTCGTCGAGTCGATCCTCCCAATCCGCCGCCCGCGCTACCGGATCCTCCTGCCGATCGAGGACTTCGACCGCATGGAAGTCGTGGAGTTCGGCGCGCTCGTCGCGCAGGTCGAAGACGCGGAGCTGACCCTGCTGCACGTGATCGAGGTGCCGCCCGCCCTCCCGATCGACGCGATCGACCGATTCTACGTGAGCGAGGTCCGATACAACCTCGGCAAGCTGCGGCGGCGCGCAGAAGAACTCGGCGCGTACGCCACCGCGCGGGTCGAGGTGAGCCACAAGGTGTTCGACGCGATCCTCGAGAACATCCAAGAGGACGAGACGGACCTGCTGATCCTCGGCTGGCGCGGCGGCTGGCGGAAAGGCCGCATCCTCGGGTCGAACGTCGACCGGTTCGTGCAGGAGGCGCCGTGCGACGTCGTCGTGTTCAAGAGCGCGAACCTCAAGCCGAAGATCGACCGGATCCTCGTGCTGAACGCGCCGGAGTGGCACGTGTCGTACGCGACGGGATACGCCATCCTGCTGGCGAAGAAGCACCACGCGAAAATCACGATCCTGAGCGCAGTGCAGACGGACCGGGAACTGGAGAAGGAACGCATCTACAGTGCGAGGCTCATGGAGATGTGCCACACCCACGGCGTCCCGTCCGAGGAGAAGTTCGTGAAGGTCCGCAACATCGTCGACGCGGTCATCGAGGAGGCGAAGGGATACGACCTGCTCGCGCTCGGTGCGTCGTCGGAATGGCGGCTCACCCAGTTCGCCTTCGGGCCGATGCAGGACCAGATCGCCCGACGCACGGAGACGCCCACCCTCATGGTGCGCAAGGTCCGTCGGAAGGAGGAATCGGTCCCGATCGGGGACGTCGTGCCGACTCCGGCGGCGACCCCGCCCGAACCGACCTAGCCGCGACTACCATTGCGGCGCGCCGCAGCGCATGCAGAAGCGATCGGCCGACGGGACGGAAGAGCCGCATCGCATGCACGTGCGCCACGGGTTCGGAGGACCGATCCCCGGAGGCGCCATGACGGGTATCGGTGCGGGTTCGTAGAAGAACGCGCCGGCCAACGCCAAACCGAGGCCGAGCACGAAGACGCCCGACATGATGTAGGCGAGCGTGCGGTAGGTGACCGCGGTCGCGAGCAACGCGGCGCAGAACTCCGGAGGCATCTGGCCGCTCGGACAGAAGAGCGTATAGGAGGTCTCGACGCTGCTGGCGGTCAGGAAGCCGTAGGCCGCACCCGCAATCCCCACGAGCATCACGACGAGCCCGACGACGATGACCGCGGTCCTCACGGAGGCCTCGCGCTGCGAACGGGCCCCTGCGCTTATCACGTTTGCGCCCATGGCGCGCCGATTTGGGACGGCTCTTCGCCGGGGTCGAGTCGCGATTCTGAAGGATATGCTGAGTGTTTTATAGCGCGAGGGCCCTTTCCGGTGCGCCGCGTGGGTGGCAATGGGCTCGGCGCTCAAGATTGGGATCACGGGCCTCCCCGGCGCCGGCAAGACCTACTGCCTTCTCAAGGTCATGGAGATGCTCGAGGCGGACGGCCTCAAGGTCGGCGGCATGATCACCGAGCCGATCGTCAAGCGGAACCGTCGCGAGGGCTTCTACGTGATGGACTGGGCGACGAAGGAGAAGCGGGTGTTCGCGTCGCGCGAGATCCAGTCGAAGACGATGGTCGGCCGGTACGGGGTCGACATCAGCGCGCTCGAGGAGGTGGGCGTCAACGCGCTCCGTTCCGCGACCGCGAATGCGGACGTCATCGTGATCGACGAAGTCGGAAAGATGGAGGTCGAGTCGCCGAACTTCGTGCAGTCGGTCAAGGACGCGCTCGACGTGGACAAGCCGCTCCTGCTCACGCTGCACAAGAAATCCCGCAATCCGCTCCTCCAGGACATCCGTCGTCGGGATGACGTGCGGATCCTCGAGGTCACCATGGTGAACCGGAACCTCTTGCCCTACAAGATCGTGAAGCTCATGAAGGGCGAGGTCATCTGAGGCCGAAGGGATATCCCCTCGTCGGCGCATCGCGACGCCCGTGAAGCGCCCGTTCCCGATTCGCGAGGTGGCCGAGGGCGCCGCAAGTCTCCTCGTGCCCGACGTGCCGCGACGCCGCGGTCCCGGGAAGGCGGGGCCGTGGCCGTTCTACAACCCCACGATGGCGGTGAACCGCGACATGAGTGCGATCGTGCTCGCTCGCTGGCCGCGTCCGATCCGGTCCGCCCTCGACGGGCTCGCGGCGACGGGCGCTTGGGGCATCCGGATGGCCTTGGAGGCGCACGTTACCGGACTGACGTTCAACGATCGGTCCTCGATGGCCGCGGACCTCGCGCGCGAGAACCTCCGACGGAATCGTGTCGACGCCCCTGTCGTCGTGGGGGATCTCGCCACCCACCTTTCGAGCGCATCGTACGAATTCGTCGACATCGACCCGTTCGGGCCCCCGTCGCCGTTCCTAGACGCCGCGTTCGGATCGGACAAGTCGGCGTACGGTCTCGGGATCACCGCGACGGACACCGCGGTCCTCTGCGGGACGTATCCGGATGCCTGCGAACGCCGCTACGATGCACGTCCGCTCCGATGCCCCCAAGGCGCCGAGATCGGTCTCCGGATCCTCCTCGGATATTGCGCGCGGCTCGCGGAGGAGCGGCAGTCGACGATTCATCCGGTCCTGTCATTCGCCGCAGAACATTTTCTCCGGACCTTCCTCCTCGTGCAGAAAGGCGGGAACTCGCCACCGCTGGGACACGTGGCGCGACGGCGCCCAGGAGAATTTGTCCCGACCCTACCCCCGGCCGCAGACGCGGTCGGGCCGCTCTGGACAGGACCGATGCACGACCCCGCCATCGTCCGTTCCCTAGTGGCGTCCTCGTGGTCGCTTCCCTCGACGGCGCGGCTCCTGGCCACGCTCCAGGCTGAAGCGGATTTGCCGGCGTACTTCGTGACGACGGACGAGCTCGCGGCGGAAGCGCGCGGCTCCCCTCCTCGCGTCGAGAGGTTCCTCGACGGCCTTCGATCTGAGGGGTACCGGGCCGCCCGGACGCACTTCCATCCGCGCGGCATACGCACGGACGCGCCCTACGACGATCTCCTGCGGGTCTTCCTCGAACGGATGCCTACCGGATCCAGGGATGGTTCAGCGCCTGCCAGCTGAACCCGAACGCCGCCTCGTTCTCCGTGGCGTAGTGGTATAGGGTGACGACCAGGATCCCGTCGACGACCGACCAGAGGGCGCTCAGCACGAGCCAGTAGAGGACCGCCGCCACGGCCCAGCCGACGTTGCCCGGGTCGACGACGATCGACCAGACGAGGGGCACGAGGCCGAAGGAGAAGAGCAGGAGGAACACGACGCCGGTCCCGAGCACACCCGTCTGGCGTCCGCTCCACCGTTCCCGGAGGAGGGCGCGGCTCCGGCGGAACGCCTTCATGGGGCCGATCCCCTCGAGGACCATCGTCGGCAGGACGAACAGCGTCGCGATCGGCCAACCCGATCCGAGGAGACGCGAGACGAGGCGGCCTCCCGCATCGGAACGGATCGAGGTGATCCGCAGGAACACGCCCACGGTCGCGGCGAAGAACGACCACATCAGGATCTGGGAGAAGCTCGCGTTCGCCGCGTAGATCCCGTCCATCAGGGAGGGCCGCTCGCCCTGCAATCGGATGTGCGCCGCGCCGATGATCGCCGCCATGAAGTACACGGACAGGAAGTACGTCACCAGGTAGGCGATGAACATCTCCTGGTACAGGAAGCCGCTCGACGGGGACGCGGGCGGCAGTCCGAGGGCGAGGAGGCTCAGCACGACGATGAGCCAGACGAATCCCGTGAAGACGAGCGCGAGGAACGGGAGGGCCATGAGCCGCGGATTCGTCGCGAGGACCCGCAGGCTCGTGCCGGTGAGGTGCGCGCCGCGGGCCAGCTGCGCGCGGAACCCGGTCTTCGGAGCGGGTTCGTGACGAGTCCTCCGGCCCCACTCCGTCGAGTGCATCCGCCCGCCCGAGCGTGCCGACCCATCATAAGTGTTTGTCAAGACTCCGGTTCGTCCGACGGACCGTCCTCGAGGTGACGCTGCTTCCCTTCGTACGGCGCCGAGGCGAGGCGGACGATCTCCGCGGCCTTGATCTCGCCGATCTTCGACACGCGCTTCAGTTCGTCCTCGGACGCGTTGAAGACCGCGCGGACGGAGCCGAATCGCTCGAGCAGGTTCCGCGCGAGCGTCTCCCCGACGCTCGGCAGGCCCTCGACGAGGAAGCGCTGCCGCTGCTCGACCGTCATCGCCTTCGGCTTGTGCCGCAACCCGTAGTCCGCGGCGCCTTTCTCCTGCCGCTTCCAGAGGATGCTGAGGAGGAGCGCCGTCTGATCCTTGTCCGCCGTCGTGAGGACGGGCACGCGCTCGCCGACCTCCAGGGCGAGGAGGGCGCCGAGGATCGACTGCGGATGCTTGAACGTCGAGATCTCCGCGAGGTCCCCTTCGAGGATCACCAAGGGCTGCGGGTACGCCTCGCGCAGCCGTCGCACCTGCTCGAAGAGGCGCTTCCGCACAAGGGAGTTGAAGAAGTCGTAGAGGGCCTTTCGCTCGACGCCGATCGGACCGAGCACGTAGTCGCCCGGCGCGATTTTGCGCACCTCGACGTCGACGCCGAGCTCCCGCAGGCGGTCGGGGATGTCCTCCGGCTCGTTCGAGTCGACGACCAGAGGGATGCGCACGACGCGCCGAACCGGCGGCGCGACGTAAACGTTCCGGTGGGGCGCGTGTCAGCGGCGTTAGCCGAACGATACGAACGCATCCTTTTTAGCGGCGTCCGCGTCCCGGCCATCGGATGGCCCGTAGGACGACCGCGAACGTGCTCGCGGCGACGATGCTCGGCACGATGGACTCGAACGCGCTCGTGCCTATCATCGCGCTGTACGCCCAGCACGTCGGCGCGGATCTCGTGACGACCGGGATCATCGTCGGGCTGTTCTCCGCGGTCCACGCGCCCGCGAACCTGTTCTTCGGCCGCATCGCGGATCGTATCGGGCGCAAGCTCCCGCTCCAGGTCGGACTGCTGTGGGACGCGGTCTCGCTGTTCCTGTACTCGCTCGCGACGACCCCCCTGCTGCTCGCGCTGGTCCGCATCAGCCACGGGATCGGGAGCGGGCTGGCCGGTCCGAGTTCGATGGCCCTCATCGCCGACACGTCGACGCCGGAGCGGAAGGGCCGAGCGATGGGCTTGTACGGGATGGCGCTCGCCCTCGCGGTCGTCATCGGGTTCGGGATCGCGGGGCCCGTGGTCGATCGGCTCGGGTACACGGCCCTGTTCTACGTGCTCTCGGCCGGGCTCGCCGTCGGATTCGTGATCGCCCTCCCAATCCGCGAGCCTCCGAAGGCGCCGGCTAAGCCGCTGCCGTGGCGGCGTCTGCTGCGGTACGCGCGGGAGCCGGCGCCCGCCGCCGGGTACGCATCGATGTTCAGCCTGTACTTCATTCTGGGCGCGTTCGTGACGCTCGTCCCGTTCCACCTGCAACGAGAGCTCGGTTACGGCCCGCTCGCCGTCGGCCTGAGCTTCACCGCCTTCGCTGTCCTCTCCCTCCTTCTGCATTATCCGGCGGGGGTGCTGGCGGACCGCTTCGGGTCGGCGACGACCGCCCTGGTCGGGTTGATCGCCGTGGCGCTCGCGATGACGTTGATCCCGTTGCTCCGGGATCTCACGACGCTCCTCGTCCTCATGGCGATCTTCGGCGTCGGCCATGGCTTCGTCTTCCCCTCCGCCTCGTCGCTCGTCACGCGGGGCGCGGACCCCGAGCAGCACGGGCTCGTGACGGGACTGCTGTACGCCCTCCTCGTCGCGGGCGTTGCCGTGGGCGCTCCCGTGATGGCGGCGGCCGCCAGCGCCTCGAACTTCGGCGTGGGGATCTGGGCGAGCGCCTGGGCCTCGCTGCTCGGCATCGCCTTCCTCGCGCGGGTGATGCTCGCCCGGGGCGGCGGGACGGCCGGCGCCTCGACGGCGGCGCAGGATCCCAAGTAGGCTCCCGAGGCCCCGCCGCGGGGCCTCCCGTTCCATCTGTACTCATTCCCAACCATTGCGGTCGTTGCGAACCACACCCCGATACACCCCACAGCCTGTCGCTTATCCGTCGGGGTCCCCTGAGGACGATTCATGCACGCATTCGCGTACGGTGCGCGACGCGTGAAAGGGCATACGAAGGCAGG
>WNGF01026674.1_pt1 | contig 10985 bp, 16 predicted proteins | sample 5400641 | NCBI WGS metagenome assembly WNGF01 (sample SAMN13153371, study PRJNA577476) | soil metagenome | isolation source: 80 cm soil or saprolite under grassland replicate 2 | place: USA:California | collected 2016-06-15 | reverse complement strand
CTCGCGTACGTAGTGGCCCTGCACTACGCCCAACGTCACCACTGCACGAGCTACCTGGACTTCGGGTCGGGGGTGGGATCGGGCGTCATCCTGTTCGCGCGCCACGGCCTGGCGGTGACAGCGGCTGACATCAGCGGGCCTCTGCTCGGGTTCTGCCGCTGGCGTATGGCGCAACGTGGACTTCCCGGTACCTACGTCGACGTCAAGACAACCCGGCTTCCCTCCGAGGCCTTCGACATGATCACCGCCATGGACGTCTTCGAGCATCTGGTGGATCCGGTCGATACCGTGGAAGAGCTGTGGCGCGCGCTGCGGCCTGGCGGGTTCCTGTTCGGGCGATTCGGGACGGAGTCCGATGACAACCACCCGATGCACATCGTCGAGGATTTCGAGCCGACCTTCGCCAGATTGCGTGCCCTCGGCGGCGTCGAGGTGTGGCGGGACCAGTGGTTGTGGGGTCACCAGGTCTTCCGGAAGGCGTCGTGACCGAGTCTGAGCAGGTCGGACGGCGGGCGCGTGAGTTCTTCGACGGCCTCTGGGCCAAAGGAGACCCCTGGGCTATCGAGACGGCCGAGCTCACCCGCCGAGAGCACGCCCGTCTCATCGAACTCGTGGAGGGGCGGCGGTACCGACGCGTCTTGGAGATCGGCTGCGGAGCCGGGGTCTTCACCAGCCGCCTGGCCGCGATCTCGGATTCAGTGCTCGCGCTGGACATCGCGTCGGCCGCGATCGAGCGAGCGCGCGCCCTGAACCTCGGCCACGCCGTCGCATTTCGGGTGGCCAATGTCATGGAGTTCAATCCACGGTCCGAGGGCCCGTGGGACCTGGTCGTGATGAACGAGATGATCTACCTCCTCGGATGGCTCTACCCGTTCTTCAACGTCGCCTGGCTCGCCTCCGAGCTGTTTGCGGCGACGGCGGCCGGCGGGCGAATGATTATGGCGAACACGATGTGCGGCATCGAGCACCCCCTGCTCCTGCCGTGGATCATCCGCACCTACCATGATCTCTTCCGCAACGTCGGATATCAGGTGGAGACGGAAGAGGTGATTCGGGGCGTGAAGGATGGCGTCGAGCTAGAGATCCTGATGTCGCGCCTGGTCAAACCGGCGGCGTCGAGCGACTCGACGGCTTGACCTCGAGCAACTCGGGACGGCAAATTGCTGACTGTGCTGGCAGGGCCGGAGTGCTGCTCTGGATCGGCAAGCACCTCTGAAGGAGCCAGATCATTAGCGCGGGGCTTGCGGTTGGCTCAGACTCGGTTGAGGGGATCGAAACGAGAATCCGAATACTACGGCGTCGGCGAACTGGGGTGAGACGGTGCGCCGAGTACCACCCTTCGCCATCGGGTCGGTCGCTTAATCGACTGGCCGAATGGCTCGCCGCCTAGCGACATCCACCGGGAGCGGTAGAACGAGCTCACCGCGACGGCGAGACCCACTTCGGTTCCGGCCACCGGCCGTCCACCGAGCTGAGCCCAAGGGATCTTCGCTTCGAAGATTACACGCGGCTGGTCCATCGCGACACCAAAGAAGCGCGCTGTGATTGGGATCTCCGTGCAAGCTTCTCGTACGACACGGCAGGCACGCACGTGGAACCTGAGTTTATCGCTGTCGGCTGCCGTCGACTCTGGAATAACGTGAAGCCGTACGAGATGCGCGCGCTCCCTTCGTCTGACGCCGATATCGAGCCGAAACGCCTCCTCGACTGGGAAGGCGCCACTCCCGGCCATGAGGTGGGGGTCGTAGTAATCCATTGCAATAAGGGCGACGTTCACCGCCTCATGGTCCCAAGATAGGTAGACGTCGCCGAAGACCGCCTCGGCGGGTGAGGCTTGCAACGGAATGAGGGCGGCCGCCTTCGGCCAATCGGTGAGGCTACTGTCCTGGGCATCGATCGTCGCGTAGGGCAACGAGGCTTCGCCTTGCTGGACTATCGGTTTTGGCTGTTCGTTGTGGAGCCTCGGTAGCACTCTATGGATCCGGCCTAAAGCGTCAAGGAGCGTCTCGTAAGGCTTGTCACGGACATCAAGCAGTCCAAAGTTGTAATCCTCTCCGTCCAGGCGGCCGCCGTTGGGGTGATCGTAAAGCTGGAACCAATGGAGTCCGATCACATTCGGTTCGCGGGCGAGCGCTTGGGCGGCGGCGACAGCCCCAATCGCACGCGCCTCCTGTGTCCCCACAGTCATGAGATGACCGGCCCGGTTGATGTTGTTGCTGGGTTGGAGATCGCGCCTGGCCGCCTTGGGAGGCCCCGTACGATTCAGGTTTCCGGTACGATTCTCGATGGCAGCGAAGAACCACTCGGTGACCAGCACAGGTTTCGGGGCAAGCTGCCGTAATCCTTCGAAGTAATACCGCGCGATCCAGCCATCGGGTCCGTCAGCGTTGTAGTTCGTCGCGATGACATCGACATAACGGCCCATGATCCTCACAGCATCGGGATCATAGTAGATGGGAAGGCGGTCACCCAGATAGAGTGCCTCGGGGTCGGCGGTTCGAATTGCGTCGCGCATGATGCGATGATAGTTCTCGACGACGAGACGCGTCCATTCCCGCACGGCGGCGAACCCCTGCCGGCCGGGCCGAAGCCGCGTGGTGGCGCGCGTCTCCTGAAGCAAATCGTCGAAACTCCGGTTGTTCTCGGGCGGCTTGAAGTCGAGTTTGAACGCCTGCCAGTCATTGCCATACCGCTCCCGTAGCATCCGGATCAACCGCTGTTTCGTGTGGTTGCTCGGTGCGTAGCTTGTATAGGCGGTAAAAAGCGGACCATTCCACCAGCCGATCTCGTTGTCGGAGAAATAACCGATCCGGCGCGGGTCACCCTTGTAGGGAGCGATCAGCTGCTCGGCCGTCGCCCTCAGCCGCGCCGGAAGGTCAGGATGAAAGGGATCACCCCAGACGACACCGACCAGGCGGCCAAGTGAAAGCTCGATCGTGCTCGGCATGTTGAGAAGCTGAGGGCTGAGTGACCAGGCGCCAGCCGTATTGAAGCCCCACCCGAGCAGTCGCTCGCGTACTCGTTGGGCCCATGCACCCAAGCTCGGTTGGAAAGAACTCCAGGCATAACCGTGCACTCCATCGCGCTCCGGTGACCCACCGTCGATAACATTGACGCCGATCGAGAAAAAACGATCTCCACACGGAGTCACCAACCAGGCGACGCCACCTTCTGCCTCAACCCGCCAGCGCGAGCTCGGAGCCTTGGCGAAGTCGCCGCAAGCGAACGCCGGCGCGGGGAAAACGATGAGGAACAGCAACAGTCTCAGAAAGCGGGCAAATATCAACACTGTGCGATTGGAGTGGATGCGCACCGTGCCCCGGTCGTCGCGAATCGGCACCGCCTTAGGATAACCCGACGGTTCCACTCGCTTGAGTAAAGATGGCGACCCACTGGATACGGTGTTCGTGCGTCGCTCGTGCCTGGAGTTGCCCCCGGTTTGGTGGAGGGTTCACCGCTTTCGCTCACACCGGTAGCAGCTCGCGCTTCTCATACGCGATGGGGGACAAGTAGTCGAGACTGGAATGCCGGCGGCGCGGATTATACCAGCCCTCGATGAAGTCGAAGATGGCGAGGCGCGCCTCCACCTGGGTGCGGAACCGCTCGCGATCGAGCAACTCGCACTCGAGCGTGGCGAAGAAGCTCTCACACAGGGCGTTGTCGTATGCGTCGCCGACGCTGCCCATCGACTGTCGGACGCCGGCTTCGCGGCAGCGCTTCCCGAACGCCACCGACGTGTACTGGCAGCCCTGGTCGGAGTGATGGATGACGTCCGTCGGCTGGCGCTGTGCTACCGCCATGTCCAGCGCGGCCAGGACCAACTCGGTACGCAGGTGGGTTTCCATCGCCCAGCCGGCCACCCGCCGACTCCAGGCGTCCAGTACGACGGCGAGAAAGAGAAAGCCCGCCCAGGTGGGCACGTACGTGATGTCGGCGACCCACAGTCGATTGGGACCGGGCGCCGTGAATTCGCGCTCGACGAGATCCGGCGCGCATAGGGCAACTTCATTCCGCACTGTTGTCCTGACGGACCTCCGCCGGCTCACGCCCTGCAGCCCTGCGCTGCACATCAGTCGCGCCACGCGCTTGCGGCCAATATGGATCCCTCGCTCGCTCAGCTCGGCATGCACGCGCGGCACGCCGTACGTCCCGCGTGACTCCCGGTGGACAGCCTGGATCTCGGCGCTTGAGCTTCACATCCGCCCGCGCACGGAGCGAGAGCGGCCGCTGGCGCCACGCGTAGTATCCGCTAGGGGAGACACCCAGGACGCGGCACATGGTGGCGATCGGATGGACGGCCTGGTGTGCCGTCACGAACTCGAATCCTTGGACGGAATCGTATTGGTCTCCCGTGCAAACCAGGCCGCGGCTTTTGATAGGATCGCGCGTTCTTCACGGAGCTGGCGTACTTCCCGGCGAAGCCGGCGCAACTCGTCGCGTTCCTCGGTCGTGAGCCCGTCGGTGCGCTCGCCAGCGTCAAGGGCTGTTTGCTTCACCCAGTTCCGGATCGCCTGCGCCGAGGGCTCAAACTGGCGCCCCAGCTCCTCGGGTGTGCGCCCTTTCCGCACCAATTCGATGAGGCGCCGCCGGAACTCCGGCGCGTACGGCCGATGGCTCTTCGGCATCGTGGACGCTCCTTTCCGCCCCAACCATGGGGTGTCCACGAAACCGGAGGCGGTCTCACGCGGTCATCCCGCCGCAGGCTCAGTTCTGCCTGGAGTGCGGAGCCCGTGTGGCGCTGACCTGCACGAAGTGTCGCAGCGAGCTGCCCGCAGGCGCGAAATTCTGCTTAGAGTGCGGGGAGGCCGTCGCGTCGCAGGCAACAGCCGAACCGCGATTCGCATCGCCCGAGTCCTACACGCCGAAGCACCTCGCCGAGAGAATCCTCACGTCCAAGAGCGCGCTCGAAGGAGAGCGCAAGCAGGTGACCGTCCTCTTCGCCGACCTCAAGGGCTCGATGGAGCTGCTCGCCGACCGAGATCCCGAGGAGGCGCGGAAGATTCTCGACCCCGTCCTCGAACGCATGATGGAGGCCGTGCACCGCTATGAGGGTACGGTTGACCAGGTGATGGGCGACGGGATCATGGCGCTTTTTGGCGCGCCGCTCGCCCATGAGGATCACGCCGTGCGGGCCTGCTACGCGGCGCTCCGGATGCAGGAGAGCGTGAAGAAGTACGCGGACGCAGTCCGACGCTCTCACGCGGCCGTTGTCAAGATCCGCATCGGGCTGAACTCCGGGGAGGTCGTCGTGCGCGCCATCGGCGGCGATCTCCACATGGACTACACCGCCGTCGGCCAGACTACGAACCTGGCCGCACGGATGGAGCAGCTCGCCGATCCCGGCACCATCGTGATCATGCCCGGGACGCTGGCGCTGGTCGAGGGCTACGTGGAGGTGAAGTCGTTGGGCCCCGTGCCGGTGAAGGGACTGGCCGGTCCCGTCGAGGTCTACGAGGTGTCGGGGGCGGGCCCGGCGCGCACCCGCCTGCAGGCGGCGCCCGGCGCGGGCGCTTGGCCGGCAGCCCGAGGCCCAGCCGGATACGCCGGACCTCGAGCCGTGGGGACAACGCCGCCGGCGCAGAGTCTGTGCACATCCTCGGCCTAGAACCTGGAGGGAAGGATGATCCGCCTCTTGCTCACGGTCTTCTTCTCGGCAACGGTTATCGACGTATCGGCCCCAATCACGACCGCCCTGCCGTTCGCTACTGTGGGGGAGGGTTGGGATGGACCAGGGCTTGGTAGTGCGGACCTGACCTTTTACTTCGGCCCACCGACTCCCGACCTCACTCTCGGCGAGCAGCGTGCGACCCTCAGCGCTGCTCTTGACGTATGGGCCTCGGTGGCGGCCGTCAGCTTTACGGAAACGGCTCTTGCTGCCTTACCGAGGTCCATTGATATGACCTTCAGGGTTGGAGGATTCGACCCCGGAGTGCTCGCATTTGCTTTCTTTCCGGCTCCGCCGAATTCGGAGCCGATTGCAGGCGACGCCTTCTTCAACGACGCCTTCTCGTGGGAGATCGGCAATGACCGGGGATCTGCCGCTTTCGACCTCATGCTCATCGCGGTGCATGAATTCGGACATTCGTTGGGCCTCGGCCACGCGAGCGAACCAGGAGCGGTGATGCGGCCGTCGTTCGGTTCCCAAGAGGTCTTCACGGGGCTGCACCCGGACGACGTCGCAGGGATTCAATGGCTCTATGCTGCGATCCCTGAGCCCTCGACTATCCTCTTGCTGACGTCCGGGCTGGCTGAACTTGCCCCAGTTTGATGGACACCCCAGATCGCACAAAAGTGCGGTAGGAGTAGTCCATGGCCAAAGGGAAACGGCGGGCGTTCACGAAGGAGTTCAAGGCGCAGACAGTGCGGCTGGTGCGGGACAGCGGCAAGTCGGTCGGCTTTCCTAGAGGTCGACCGCCTCAACGGCACACCCGCGGTGAACACCACGTCGGTGTAGCCCAGCTCACCTGGTCGACGCGCTAGGCGCCCGTCGGCTGCGCGTCGCCGCCGAGATCCTCGCGGCCTGCCCCACGAAGCGGCCATTACGGCGCTGATCGCGGCCGCGGCTCCAAAGATGGAGCGCCGCGCCGTGGTCAAGCTCGGGGAGGTTCGGCAGGCAGAGGCTGAAACCCGGCCCGATACGGATCAGGTTTCACGGACAGTCAAGGAATCGAACTCCACGAGCGGCGTCGCCGAGCAGGTCCCCATCCGGCGCGGCCCCCGCCTTGGCCGACGCGTGCCCGCTGAGGAACTCCGCCCGTTGCTCCGAGGGGCCGTGGTCCGATGACATGGAGCACGCCCACGCCCTCGACGCCTTCTACCTCGAGCACCGCGCTGCGGCGAGACTCGTCACTACCAGCGTCGGTAACCGGACCGGTGATAGCCGCCGTAGTAGCCGTAGTAACGCTCTAGCAGGCGATCGACCAACTTGACCAGGCCCAACGTGTCCTGATCGCAATAGCAGAGCAGGTCCGTCCGAAGCTGCTGCTTGGCTTCATCCAAGAGCTTGGGTTCCAGGAGTAGGCCGAAACGCCGTGTTGCACCTTCCAATCGTGAAGGTCGCGGGACCAGGAGATGTCGGTGCGGGTCGCCGCTCCCCGCATCGCCGCAAGGTGAGAATGCCCACAAGGATTGCTGCTGCCACGCAACCACCATGTCCGTCGCGTAGGCCGGAGTAGCCGCGATCGACAGAGCGCCGAAGATCGCGGCGAGTTGCATCATTGCTTGCCCTCCTCGGCGCGGCCTGCGCGCTTCACGCTGATGCGAGGCGAGAGGCTCAGGCGTGCTTCGATGACGAGAATGGGACGAGCGAGGTCTCAAACGAATCGTGCGACGCCTGGGTCTAGCCGATCTGTGCGGCCGACCGTGCATCGGAGAAAGCGATTTAGTGAATATCACTGGGCTGCATAACCCGGAGACGCGGCGGCTGGGACTGGCTGCCGAGCTCGCTTCGGGTTGAAAGGTCCGTAAAACGTGCACCGTAGACCACGAAGCGTTGGCTTGCCAGATATCGCGACTAATCGCGGTCCACGCCCTCGAGCATCTTGGATCCACAGACCGCGGCGTGATCATGCTCCTGCGCATCGTCCGCGACCGGGTCCGCGCGGTCGCGGTCGGCGGTGATCCCTGGGGAACAACACTCGCGCGAGGCGAAGATCATCCGGACATTCACGCAGGACGCTGTGCTCCGAATCCCGCCGGCGCCGTGCCCGGAGGCGGATCGGAAGCTCCTGCAGGCCACCGGGCGCTTCGTGATCGGTGCCGACCCGAAGCAGAGCACAGCCGGCTGGCTAGCTTGACAGCGGCCACGAGCGGCGTTCCACTATTCGTCTAACCGAGTACCCGTCTAGCTCCAACAGTCATCATCGGGTGACCTGAAGTCTCGCACAGACAGAGGAGTCCAGGGTGAAGCAGTCCGGCACTCTCGTCGCGTCGGTGTCACTTCTCATTGGCATCCTTCTCATGGCGCACCCGAGTCCTGCCGCGAGCGCGTCGCCTCGCGAGCAACTCGACGACTTCTTCCGAAAGGCCACGACGGTTTTCAGCGAGGCCTCCCAGGCCAGTCAGGCGCAACACGAAATCCGTCAACTCGCGCGACTCCTGTTCGATGTCCCGGGCGCGGCGCGCCGCGTGCTCGAGCCCGAATGGAGTGCGCTCAGCGTGGTCGAACGCGAGGAGTTCATCCGGCTCTTCGGTGATCGCCTCCTGTGGGGATACCTCAGCATCGTCCGAGGCAAACTGCCAGGGGATCGGCCTCCGGCCATTCGCCTTGTCGGTGAAGAGATGGGCGCGGGCGGGCGTGTCGCGCTCGTTCGCACCATGATTCGAGCCAAAGACGGTACGGATGTCCGGTTCGACTACGTCATGACGAAGGTGGGCGCGAACTGGCTCGTTCACGACGTGGTGGTCGACGGCGTGAGCCTGATCGAGAATTACCGCGCTCAGGTCGCTCAGGTGCTTCGGGTCTCGTCTTACGCCGGGCTCGTGGCGCGGCTGAGATCCGGAGCCGCCGCCGGAGGCCCGTCCTCGACTCGGCCATAGGGGCGTGCCGGTTCAGGGAAATTCCCGCACGAAACCGCCACTGTGCCCGTCTGAACTTCTCCGCTAACGACGTGACCTCCATATCGGCGCTCCCCGCCTGCGGCTGCAGATTGGCGGTTACCCGGTCTTTCCGCGACCCATGAGCTGTCCGGTGAGTCGGGCGGTGGCACGGCCGTCCCGCCGCGCGGACCCGCCGCTTTCAGGTGGGCTCTTGCGCGTCCATCGTGGGTAAGCTTGAACGCTTTGTCGCAGTCATCGGCCTTCGCGGCCGCTACGGCCCTGACCATCAGGCAGGCGCGTCTTCCACCCGCGAAGACATTGGACCTCCGCGGGATTGCTCGTTTAGTAGCCGATGCACGCGTCACAATGCTTCTGCCAGTCAGGCTTCCATTGGGCGCCAAGCGGCGCAGCAAGAGCCGCAGACGCCAGGACGACGAGCATGAGCATCCATCGCGACTTCGCCGCGCCCGCGAGGAGTGTAGGGCACTCCTCGCGAGCGGTGATCGGCGCGGACGCTACTTGAAGGGCTACTTGAAGGGCTCCTTCACGACCACCTTGACGCCGGCGATGACGCCGGTGACGGCTCTCTGGACCCGCTCGACGGCCTCTTGGCTAATCTCGCCGGCCCCCTTGAGGGCACCCGTCGCGGCGGCGGAAGCGGCCTCCTCGGCGCCGAGGCCCACGCTCTTGGCGGTGCCGATCGCGCCCTCGACGGCGTTCCGCGCCACAAGCCCGACATCCCCGCCGACCTCGGCGGCGCTCTTGACGAGGACGCGGGCGCTCGTGCTGATCGTGCCGACGGCCTCGGCTCCGACTTCCTTGGTGCCTTTGAGGACGCCAATGACCCCGCCTTTGGCCGTCGCGCCCAGGTCGCCGCCGACCTGGGCGGTGCCCGTGATGGCGCCGCGCAAGACGTCGGAGACCGTCGAGGTCAGCGCAGTGCCGACCGCGCCGGTGCCCTTGATGGTGCTGACCAGCGTGCCGCTGACGGTGTCGACGACGGTGGTCAAAATCTCACCCGTCCCCTTGATTGAGCCGACCAACGTGTCCTTTACCGATTCCATGATCCCCTTGTGAACCGGAGTACTCATCTGGGACCTCCTTCCCGCGACGAACGCAATCTGTTCGCATCCTTGGGGCAGCGGCACGCCAGGCCCGCTCGGGACTGACACGACGTTATGGCATCCTCCACATCGGCCGCTCGTGATGGGTCTTGTGGCTCGCGGGTTGTATCGTGCCCGCAGGGGCTCTTGCCCCCACGCGACACCTCACCGGGTCTCGGGCGCGAGTGCCTTGGTGACCAGCGTTCTCAACTGCGGGACCTCGATCGGCTTCTCCAAGTAGCCGTACGGCCCCTCCCCGGCCGCCGGCAGGAGGGGCCCCACTGCCCCCTGCCCAGTGAGCATGATCACGGGGTCTCGGGACAGTCTCTTCGCAATACCTCCAACACCTCGAGTCCATTCAGACGGGGCATCGTGAAGTTGGTAATGACGAGTGATGGGTGAAAGGCGAGAGCTTTCTCCAGGACCATCTGGCCATCGGTGGCTGTCTCGACCTGGCACCCCCCTCGCGTGAGGAGGGCCTCGAGCCCGTTCAGCGATGGCTGGTCATCGTCGGCGATGAGAACATGCGGAACCATACCTTGCGGAGTGACCGCTGGGGCAGCGCCTCGGGCTCCTGAAGCGCGCCGCGGGCATATCAGGGGGTCGACGGCGATCCGTGCGGCGGTCCGAACTCCCGTGCGCCGCCGCGACAGCTCCCGCATCGCCAGCCGCACCACTCCGTCGCGAAGCTCCGGTGTGGGTACGCAGCCGGTGATCTCAACCACGGCTGGCGACCAAGGTGCACGCGGCAGATGCGCCGTCAGCGCAATCGGCAGCGCCGCCAGCGATTCGTAGGTGAGCAGGCCGTCGCGGATCCGTAGCTGCAGGAAGAGTGCGTCGACTTCCCGGTTGCGCCTCACGTGGCGAAGCGTGAGGACGCTTCCGGCTATCGCCATCATGGTCAGCATGACGATCACGAGGCTCACCACGGTAATCCCGAACCACCGCGACCCACGTCTCGGGCCCGGGCGTGTTGGGGGTTTGAGGGAGCGGAGACTGGCCTCGATACGGGCCTCGACGACACAAACGCCGCCACCGGATTGTCCGGCCAGGTGACGCGCTGCGTCGGCTTCATGCCCTACCTCCACTCGAGGAGTGTGCATCGGAGGTGCCAGACGCGGGAGTCGCCTGGGCGGCCTCGGTCGGTACCGAGTCGAGGCTAAGTGTCGGATCTGAAGTTCCTACGGTATTGGACGAACGGACGCTCGCCCTGAAATCGACGGCGCGAAGCTAGCGGGCGCCGGGTACGTTCTTTCTCGCCACGCGAGGAACTTATTACAGGTCTTTGAAGTAAATGCTCGGTGCAGGGTTGCCACAGGAGGAGACGCGCGAGTCACCGACAAA
>WNGF01009747.1_pt1 | contig 10985 bp, 8 predicted proteins | sample 5400641 | NCBI WGS metagenome assembly WNGF01 (sample SAMN13153371, study PRJNA577476) | soil metagenome | isolation source: 80 cm soil or saprolite under grassland replicate 2 | place: USA:California | collected 2016-06-15 | reverse complement strand
CGGGCACCCTGGCCGCACTAAGACAGAACTCATGGATCGACTATGCCAGCATGGCGCTGGCGATGATCGGAATCTCAATTCCCAATTTTGTGCTTGGCCCGCTGCTGATACTCTTTTTTGGCCTGACTCTTTTCTGGCTGCCGCCCGCTCTTTGGGACGGTTTTCCGAGTAAAAGCCTGGTCCTGCCCGCGGTAACACTCTCCGCAATTTACATTGCCTATATTGCCCGTTTGACGCGGTCGGGCATGTTGGAGGTGATGCGTTCGGATTACATTCGAACTGCCCGCGCCAAAGGATTGACTGAGGGGAAGGTAGTCACCAGGCATGCGTTGCGCGGAGGCCTGCTGCCGGTAGTTTCGTTTTCAGGGCCGGCGCTCGCATTTTTGATTACCGGCACTGTCGTCGTCGAACGAGTATTTGCGATACCCGGACTTGGAAATTATTTCATCAACGCGTGTTTCAATCGCGACGAACCACTGATCATCGGGATCGTGGCCTTCATCGCCGTTGCGGTTTTGGGGTTCAATCTGCTCGTGGATATTGCTTATGGTTTCATGGATCCGCGCATTAGATACTGAGTCGGCGTTTGGAGTAACGCTTTCAGGCGGACACGCCGCGTAAACGCGGTACTCCGAACCCAGGCCGCAAGCAAAAGGGAATCATCTGCATTGAAGCAATGAACGACAAGACTTCGAAAACAGAAGGCCACCGTAAGGAGCCAACGGAACCGGCTTTAACCACGCTGGGCACAACCCCCGAGGCTCCGGCCATGCCGCGTGGCGACGAAGTCATTCACACCGGGCCGGAGTTCGCAGTCGGCGAAGGAGACGTTCGTTCCGCTGAGGCCGGCGAGATTGTAGCGGGTTCATCATTGTGGAAGGATGCCTGGCGCCGCCTGCTAAAGAACAAGCTGGCCGTGTTCGGGATGATCGTGGTCATCCTGCTGGTGCTGGCGTCACTGGTTGGACCTGCAATCATCAAACGAGCCACGGGTTATTCTTACGATCTCATACCTAAGGAGAATGCTCTCAACAAATCATTCCCGCCATTTCGCGGCGCTGACGGGTCATTTTCCTGGACCCATCCGATGGGCACCGACAACGCGGGCCGGGATATTCTGGCGCGCGTGCTCTCTGGCGGCCAGATTTCTCTAATGGTGGCGTTGATTTCGACGTTCGTGTCCCTGCTGATTGGGATTTCGTATGGGGCGACGGCCGGATATCTTGGCGGGCGAATCGACGATCTCATGATGCGGGTGGTCGATGTTCTTTATTCGCTTCCTTACATCATCATCGTGATCGTGCTGCTGGCGATGCTGCCAGCGAAGACGCCCACGGGTCAACTGGCTGAATTATTCATAGCGTTGGGAGCGGTTTCGTGGCTTACGATGGCGCGCATAGTTCGCGGCCAGGTAATGTCGCTCAAGAACCAGGAATTTGTTCTGGCCGCGCGCGCCACCGGCGTCACGACGCCGAAGATCATTTTTCGCCATCTGGTCCCCAACACACTTGGTCCGGTGATTGTTTACACTACGCTTACGGTACCCACAGTAATGTTAAGCGAAGCTTTCTTGTCCTTTCTGGGCCTCGGCGTCAGGCCGCCACGGGTGTCCTGGGGAAGCCTAGCGTCGGAAGGCGCACAGAACCTGGCGATCTATCCGTGGCAGTTGATCTTTCCAGGCGTCACCATGGCCTTAATGTTGTTTTGCCTGAACTTTCTCGGCGATGGTTTGCGGGATGCGCTGGATCCGCAGATGCGAAGAGAGTGATACGTTATAAGTGATGCGTGATGAGTGATGAGTGATGAGTGATGAGTAGCGCGAACGGAAAATTGCTCACCGTTAAAAACCTCCGCACGTACTTCGAAACCGAAGACGGTGTGGTGAAGGCCGTTGACGGGATTGATTTCGAGCTCAGTCGAGGACAGACACTCGGCATTGTCGGCGAGTCGGGATCCGGTAAGTCGGTAGCCAGCCTCTCGATCATGCGCCTGATCCCCAATCCTCCGGGAAAGATCGTGTCCGGCGAAGTGAAACTCGATGGTGACGATCTTTTGAAATTATCACCTGGCGAAATCCGTGACGTTCGCGGCAAACGGGTGGCAATGATTTTTCAGGACCCGATGACCTCGCTGAATCCCTTCATGCGCATTTCAAAACAATTGATGGAGGTTACCCAACTGCACCTGGGATATAGCTCGGCTCAGGCATATGAACATGCTTTGGATATGCTGGAACAGGTAGGCATCGCCGATGCGCGCGCGCGTGCCGACAGTTATCCGCACGAACTGTCTGGTGGCATGCGACAGCGCGTGATGATTGCCATGGCGCTTTCATGCCGGCCTGAGTTGCTGATCGCCGACGAACCGACAACGGCGCTGGATGTTACCATCCAGGCACAGATCCTGGAGCTGATCAAAAATCTGAAATCGGAAACCGGAGCCAGCGTAATACTAATCACTCATGACCTGGGCGTGGTGGCGGGCATGACCGATCATATCGTGGTGATGTATGCCGGAAAGATCTTTGAATGCGCCCCCACCGCGGAGTTATTCGCTCGTCCCGGCAATCCTTACACGCGCGGACTGCTGCGATCAGTGCCGGATCCGACTGCCCGTGAGCAGAAGCTTTATCAGATTCCGGGACTGCCGCCTGACCTGGCGCGCATGCCGGCGGGTTGCCCCTTTGCTCCGCGGTGCGAACGCGCCGAGGAGATTTGTCATCGCGAGTTTCCGCCATTTGTGCAGTTGGCACACGCGCATTTTTCCCTCTGTCATTTTGCGAATGACGTGTATGCAAGTGCCGAGTCACAAACCGGATCACGCCTTAGTCCACCTGACCAGGCGCAGCAATGAACAGTCAATCTCGATCTAAATCAGAATCTTTACCGGACGGGCCGGGCCTCGAGCCGCTGATTTCCATACGGGACCTGCGGGTGTTTTTTCCACTCGGCGGATCACTGTTTGAAAAGGCGCAGATCGTAAGAGCCGTTGATGGCGTCACTCTCGACATATATCCCGGCGAGACCCTCGGGCTCGTGGGCGAGTCAGGCTGTGGCAAGTCCACGCTGGGCCGCGCAATCCTGCGATTGATTGAACCGACCTCAGGCCAGGTGTTCTTTCACGGAGTTGACCTGGCACATCTGTCGAAGTCGGCGATGCGGGAACAGAGACGAAACCTGCAGATTATCTTTCAGGATCCATATGCATCGCTGAACCCGCGCATGACCGTTGGGCAGATTATCAGCGAGCCGATTGAAACGTTCCGGCTTGCCCGCGGCGAGTCAAAACAGCGCCGGCTGCAGGAGTTAATGGAAACCGTTGGCTTGAACAAGCGATTCATCAAACGTTATCCCCATGAATTTTCGGGTGGCCAGCGCCAGCGAATTGGGATTGCTCGCGCCCTTTCCGTCGATCCGGATTTCGTTGTTGCCGACGAACCTATCTCGGCTCTGGACGTGTCGATCCAGGCGCAGATTTTGAATTTACTCGAGCGTTTGCGGCGCGAAAAGAATCTAACTTATCTCTTTATCTCGCATGACCTCCGCGCAATTCAACGAATCTCTGATCGCGTTGCGGTGATGTATTTGGGCAAAATCGTCGAGCTGGCCGAGTCACAGCATATCTATGCTGAGCCGCTCATGCCGTACACGAAGGCGCTGATTTCGGCCGTGCCAATTCCGGACCCGAAGATCGAAGCGGCCCGCCGCCGGATTGTGCTGCAGGGCGACGTTCCTTCGCCAATTAATCCGCCTCGCGGGTGCCGGTTTCACACTCGCTGTCCTTACGCGATTGACACGTGCCGCGACGTCGAACCCCAGCTGGTAGAGATCAAGCCGAATCACTTTGCTGCCTGCATCCGCATCAGTCTGGAGCAACCAAACATAGACCACGTGGCCCCCGGCGAAGCCCCAGGGTTGAGGACCTCGCGAATGCTCGAAACTGCTTGAAAACCAAGCCGTATTGGTCGTTTAAACATCTGGTAAGGTGAATCTTCAGGTCTTTTGCGGGACCTCGAATACAGTAGCTCCGTTCGCTAATTGGCGCAGATGCGCCCAGTTGACACGTTGTCGGCATGACAGACAAGAAATCAAAAAAGTTCATCGAACGGCCGCGCGAGATCGTCCAGGAAATTCCTGACCGCAGGCCGGAAGGCTGGGCGAACATACAGGCCTCGCTGGCAGCCGAGTCAGGAATGTCGCTTCTGCTCGTCGAGGGCGCTCAACCTCCCGCCCTCGCGATATCGAACAACAACTCAATCTGCCAGGCGTTCCAATCGTCCCCTGAACACGGAAAGCTATGCGATCCTTATTGTGGCGTCGCCCATCAGCGCGCGATTGTGGCGGGCACGGTAAAACATTACCGGTGCCACGCCGGCTTGCATTGCTTCACGATGCCAATTGACATTGATCCTGTCCGGCAGTTGGCGATCATCGGTGGACGCACATTAACGTCGACCGCTGATTACAAGGCTTTGGCTGACCGTTTTCGTTCAGCCGAGTTGCAAGACCTGCTTTCAGGTGAGCTTTTTCAAAATGTGATCTTTAGCGATCAAGCAGATCTTGATCTTGCCGCGTTGCGCGTGAACGAAGCAGCCAGGCAATTCGCAGCGGCGCAATTGAAGAACGCCGATCAGCTTTCCGTTGAGCCCGCAGACGAAATCGCGGTTCCCGGGGCCGAAACCTCTGAATTAGTGCCGGCGAAGTCGGATCGCCGTCGAGCCACAATGGAAGAACGCGACCGCTCTCGTGAATCGCTGCAGAACTTCATCGAAAGAATTGATGCGACGGAACCAAACACAATTTATGATCTGATTCTTAAAGAGTCCGCCGATCGGCTGGGCGCCGAGCGGGCCTCGCTGCTTCTTTACGATGAAACCGCTAACGATCTGTCCATGAAAGCTGCGCGGGGAATTCCACAGGCGATGACCGAGGTGCAAAGGATACCCATGGGCGAGGGAATTGCCAGCTCGGTTCTTCGCGAGGGCCGGGCCATTTTCGCGCGTGATATCTCCACGCTGGGACGGGCGCCCGCGCCCGAACGTGGTTACAAAACAAAGTCATTCATAAGTTATCCAATTCGAATTGGACATAGGAAAATCGGCGTCCTCAACCTGGCTGACAAAATTGGTGGTGATTCTTATGACGAGGTCGATCTGCGCATAATTGAATCGATTGGCCCGCAAATCGCCCTTGCGGTTGAGCGCGCCGAGTGGCAGGAGAAAGCAAATCAATTTCAGTTAATGTCGTTAACCGATCCGCTTACGGGATTGCACAATCGTCGCTACCTCGAAGCGCGCATGTTCGAGGAAGTCAGCCGCGCAAAGCGGTACAATCACGCGATGAGTTTCATGATGATCGACATTGACGACTTCAAGTTATACAACGATCACTACGGGCATCAGGCCGGCGATCGGGCGCTGGAAATCACGGCGCACTGTTTGACGTCGACGGTGCGAAAGATTGATGTCGCGGCACGGTATGGTGGCGAAGAGTTTTCGATCCTGATGCCGCAGACCTCTCTGCAGGAAGCCAGTGTGATTGCCGACCGCATTCGGCGAGCGGTTGCCGGGACCGCTTATCCAAAAGGCGAGAAGCAGCAACTTGGCGCAGTTACCGTGAGTATTGGCCTTTCTTCCTTCTCGTCGGTGCTGGATTCATCTGAGAAGGTCGTGCGCGCCGCGGATCGCGCTCTTTATCATGCAAAACGACAAGGTAAGAACCGCGCGTACGCATATCGCGACGTGCGCGCCACGAATTCATGAACTATCGGCGCATCCTGGGCAGAATTGAGCGCGAAGAATTTGTCGGCCGCGACCGCGAGCTCGATCAAATTGCCCGTCACGCTTCGCGGAGCGCAGAAGCGCGTGGTCTGTTATTGCTGGCCGCGCCGCCCGCCGGCGTCTCGGAGCTGTTGCGGCAGGCTTTCGATCAATTATTTGCGCAGCGCGGCGATGCGATTCCGATTTATTTTTCACTGACGCATCACGATAGTTTAGCGGTCGATGCGGCAGTTCGTTTCTTTACCACCTTTCTCCAGCAATACATTGCTTATCGCCGGGTCGATCCGTCGCTGTGTGACGCGCCTCTTTCATTGAAGGAACTCGTCGAACTTGCGTTGCCGACGGATTACGAATGGATCGCGGGGCTGGCAGAGTCGTTCGAGCGCGAAAACGCGGCCGGCGACACCCAGGCGCTGATTCAATTGTGTCTGGGAACTCCGCAAAAGGCTGCTGCCGCAGGCCAGATCATATTTCCTATGATCGACGGCGTCCATTTCGCGGGAGATCTCCGAGGCCAAATTGGTTTCGGGCGGCAATTGGCTGAGATTATTGCCCGCTCAAAATCTCCGTTCGCGATTGCCGGGCCGCGCCGGCAGGTGATGGACTTAATTCGCGAGGCAGACGATGTCGACGGAGACGCTCCCGTAATCCATCTGGAAAGATTGGACGATGCGCATGCGGCTAGATTAGTAGAACACGCCTCCCGAAGGTATGAAGTCGAGATTAACGAGCAAACCCGTGACTTAATGGTCCAGCAATTTGCTGCCAGTCCATTCTTTATCACTTCAATGATGCAGGCAGCGCGGCAAGCCAATACGCCCCTGAACAGCTTTGTTAATTGCCAGCGCGTGTATGTTGACCAGCTCCTGGGAGGGCAAATCAACCGTTACTTTGCTTCGATCTTCGATCGGTTAACGCCGGATGCCCAAATTCGCAAGAACGTGCTACGCGTTCTTTATGAATCGCTCTTGAGTGAAACCCACAAGTCCTCGCTCTGGACCTGGAAGAAAAGAATCGGGGCTGACGCATCGGAATTCGAACACATTGTTCACCAGCTTCATGTGCGAGAACTGGTTAATTCCAGCGGCTCGTTCGTCGAGGTGAACAATGAATCCACCGTCTGGCTCGATTACCTGCGAGCGACTTATCGGGTCGAGGGCGCAGGCGAACCGCGCGCGTTAGTGATTGCGGACACGCTGATCCAGACCTTGAAACGAGCGCCCCGCACCATGGCGCGTCATTATCGACGCGAATCGGCAGTGGGATTACGCGATCTGCTGGCGCGCTTTAACTGCCAGGAAGTCGCGGCCACGCTATTTCACGACGATCGATTTAAGACCGCCTACAAAGGAATCGAACCTGAACAGGTTGAGGCGGGTTTGGATGCCGAAGCAGATTTGATCAGGTTGCCGCAAATTGTGCACGTCGCGGCTTGCGGGTCGTTCACAGCCACCAGCCGGTTCGGTGATGAAGAGCGTTGCGCCGTCGGCCACGGTTTCGAGGCCGCCGATTATGCCGATCAGAGCGAAATAGTCTGGCTTGCTGCCGAGGTCGAATCCAGGCTTGAAGCCAGCCGGGAGCTGGCACAGGAATGGTTCGACCGTTTGACTGATCTGGCGCACCGCTGTGGATTTGCCAAAGTGCGTGTCTGGTTAATTGCGCCAGAAGGTTTCTCCGCGGAAGCTTGCCGGTTTCTCAATCGCCGCAGCTCGTACGCTTCGAGTCGTCGCCAAATTGAGTTGCTGAGCGCGCGCATCAAACCGGCAGTTGAGACTCGCGAGGCGCACCCGGATGCTGTGAACGAATACGAGTTAGTGATTCCGATGGGCCAGGACACAGAATTAATCGCCGCCCATGCAGTCGAGCAAATAGCGCGGCGGCTCAATTTTCCGGCGCAGGCGATCAATCAAATCAAGACCGCCCTGATCGAAGCGAGTATTAACGCGGCTGAACACAGTCTCAGCCCCGACCGAAAAATTTATCAACGCTTTCGCGCAGAAAATGATAAATTAGTCGTTACGGTAACGAGCCGCGGCGTAGTGCCGGCGGATATGCGAATCGAAGTCGACGGTAGGACTGGGAGCCAAAGCGACCAGAATCGGCGAGGTTGGGGATTAAAGTTAATCCGAACCCTGATGGACGAAGTCGAGTTTGAACATGTCGATGACGGCACGCGATTGCGAATGGTGAAGTACCTGAAAAAATAGCAGTCGCTAAGCAGGCGGCGAACAGCTCACGCCTTCCGGCGATCGGGACAAACAATTTCCGATTCACTAAGGAAGGGAGCCTTAGCGAATATGGCAGACACGGCAGGTCCAGCAACGGTGCGCGCGCGTTGCGTCGGCGACGCGGCAGTCATCTACGCCAGCAATTATCTAAACAAACTCAACGGTGAACGCATTGAGCGTGAGTGCCGGCAGCAACTGGAAGCGGGACGCCGGGCCCTGGTCATTAATTTTCGAGACACCGAGCTGGTTAACAGCATCGGTGTCTCTATTCTTATGGGCGTGATCGACGCGGCCGAGCAAAACGATGCGCGGCTGGTTTTCTCGAACGCCAACAGCCATACAATCAATCTGTTCGAGATGCTGGGACTCAGCCGGCATGTGAATCTCGTGAACGACGAGGAGGAGGCGCTGACGCTCCTGAGCGGCAGCACAGTTTAAGCGGCGAATATTCGCGGTTTTCAGGCAGTGAGAATAAATGGATATAAACACGCAACGCCTGGTTCATACCTTTTCGGCGCTGGCTGATCTCGGCCAGGAAATTGCCGGCGCGGGAAACTTTGAAGAAATGCTGGACACCTCGTTCCACGTTCTGCTCGGTTCGCTGGCCATCCGGCGGGGCGCGGTCGCCGCATACGATGCGAATCGGAAACAGATGCGATTTGTAGTCACGCGTGGTTTGGACGATCTGAGCCCGGAGTTATCAATCAGTGATCAGGACGAAACGACTCTTGTGAATCTCGCGGTGGTGGCGTTAACAGAAGAGCAGGTGAATCGCGAAGGCCTCGAGCTTCTAAAGCCGGTATTCGAGGCTGCCAAAATTCAATTGGTAGTTCCGCTAATCGTGCGCCGTCAATTAATCGGGCTCGTCCTGCTCGGCGAAAAGGCGACCGGCGATGCGTTTACCGCTGAAGACGCTGAAACTATCTGTGCCCTTGCGCGTCATATCGGAGTTGGAATTCAGAGCCATCGCCTGCTGGAAGAAGTGGAAACAAAAGCAGCTGAGAACCGGCGTCTTTACGACGGCCTCCGCGCAATCTACAAAGAAACCGTGCGAGCATTCGCGGCCGCGATTGATATGAAGGATCGCTACACCCAGGGGCATTCGGTGCGCGTGGGCAAGTATGCCGAAGTCATCGCCCGTGAAATGGGTTGGAGCGACGACAAGGTCGAGGGCATAACCATCGCCGGCTATCTTCACGATATCGGCAAACTGATAGTAGATCTCAGCGTCATAAATTCTCCCGATCGCTTTAGCGCCAAGGAATCAAAAGAGATGAGCCGGCACCCGGCGGCAGGCTACGAAATTCTGGCGCCTATTAATCATCCCTACGCAGAGATCCCTCTGATGGCCCGCTATCATCACGAACGCATCGATGGCAATGGTTATCCCGACGGCTTGAAAGGTGACGAGATTCCCATGGGCGCCAAGATCGTTACGCTGGCTGATTCGTTCGATGCGATGACTACGGATCGACCTTATCGGGAACGGCTGCCTTTGCCCGACGTGCTTGCTGATTTTCGTGATAATGCCGGGACCCAGTTTGCTCCCGATGTGGTCAGCGCCTTTTGCCGCGCCTTCCTGAAAGAAATCGACGGGGAGCCGAGAGATCGCCGAATCATGAAGCTCCTCAACAAGGGCTACGACAATATCGAAGGCCTCAGTCCAATTCTCACCAATCTGATTTCAGATCTTGATACTAAGTCGGGAATCGCAACAAGTATTTCACATTAGCCCATATTCATTCACCGGGGAGTTACTTTTCGCACCAGCCTATTTGCATATTCTCTCCAAACATCAATTGAATGGAGCATAATTAACGCCAGCATTCTCACTAAGTGGAACATGGGAATGAAAGCCAATCTCGCTCTTCTAGTATTTATCTTCATGGTCGCAGGTTTAATGACTGCGGGACAAGAAAAAGACAAGAGGCAGCCATCCGACCTTGAAACCTGGATCTCTAAGATGCCGGAAGAGGCCCGACAAAAATACGAGCGATTGCAAAAGGCGGATTTTGCAAGGTTGGAGTTAGAGCCAAGGCTGCTTGAGTTAGGAGAAGATCAAGCGAAATTAAAGGAGCATTACAAGGAAGGCGATAGAGTATTCTTTCGTCTCTTGATTACCAACAACTCGCTGCAAAGCGTCCAATTTTCCAGTGCCGATTATTATCAAGAGCAACGTCCGAAGTTGCTGCGGGACGGCGATGAGGTTGCATATCGTAGCAACATAGTTGAATTGGTTGAGGCAAAGGAGAGCGACCCGGTTGGGCGTTCAACGAGAGCGGTATCCTTGGAGCCTGGCAAAACCGTCACAGAACACGTCAACCTCTCTGATTGGTACGGGTCTCTAAAGCACGGACATTATGAGCTTACGGTACGACGACGTTTTGTTATCGGAGGTAAATGGATTGAATCGCCCGCCATTTCGTTCGAGGTGGATTCAGGGTCCAAGGCTAAGTACTAAAGTCTCGGATCTAAACGTAGGATTCCGATGAAGATTCTGAAGCTGGCATTGTTTATTCTTCCGATTTGGTTATCGCCGGTGAGTGTCGTACGGCCTCAGGAGCCCGCTTCTCCAGAGCTGCAAAGGTTGGCTGAAAGAATTGAACGATCAATAGAACGGGACCATCCGGATTGGAGACTCGAGAGAATTGCGCCGATCACGTCTTCTGAGAATATATTAATTGACCAATGGCGATTTGGTGATAACTCGATTCGGATGTCGCTTGTTGCACATAGATCTCATGTCGAAGCAACTGAGGCGATCCAAAGATTTGCGAGAGATATGAGGGCTGCGGAGGAGGTTCGCGATTTGGCCGAGGGCGGCTACTGGTTCGGTATCGATCGCGCTGAACTCACTTTCATCAAAGGAAAAATAACGGCTTATCTGACTAGTGCTACGGAAATTGGTTTGGATCCGTACGTGACTCACACGAAAGACTCGAACTCCCGTACATCCGATAAAAGAACAATTGCTACAG
>WNGF01011427.1_pt1 | contig 10987 bp, 9 predicted proteins | sample 5400641 | NCBI WGS metagenome assembly WNGF01 (sample SAMN13153371, study PRJNA577476) | soil metagenome | isolation source: 80 cm soil or saprolite under grassland replicate 2 | place: USA:California | collected 2016-06-15 | reverse complement strand
GTGCTGCTGGCCATCGCCGCCGTGGGGGCGGTGGCCGCAGCGGTGTTGGGCGCCGCGCTCAGGTCGGATGGCCGGCTGTCCCCGTCCGCCCCGTCGGTTCCGACCACCGCCCGTGCGGCGGCCGCTCCGGCGCCTGTCCGGGTGGACCCACGGACGATCTCGGCCAGCGCGTCCAGCGAGTTGCCTCCAGCCCATAATGTGACCTACTGGATCCGCAACACGCTGGACGGCGACATCCGCACGGCCTGGAACAACCACGGCGCCGTGCGTGGCAGCGGGGCCGGCGAGACCTTGACCTACCGGTTTTCGAGCCCGGTGCACCTGGTCCGCATCGACCTGGTGAACGGCTACGCCAAGACCGCCGAGCTCCGTGCCGACAACGGCCGCATCCGCGGAGTGGTCATCCTCACCGACCGCCGCACGCTGCGGGCGACCCTCTCCGACCGCGCCTCCCGCCAGCGGCTCGATCGGGATCTCGGCATGACCCGTGCAGTCACGCTGCGGGTGACGTCGATCTACCCCGGCGCCCGCTACACCGACCTGGCCCTCACCGAGATCGCGTTCTGGGCCGTCCCGAGGTAGCGCGGAGCAAGCGGACGACGCGGCGGTCCGCCGCGCGAGCTTCGCGCCGAGCGCCGCCCACGGCATTCGAGTTTCCGCGTCCAGCCCTACGACGCCACCAAGTCGGCGATGTGCAGCATGTCGTTCTCCCTCGCCGAGGAGCTTCGGCAGCATAACGTCGCCGTCAACGTGCTCGTTCCGGGAGCCACCAGGACCGAGGGGTCCGACGAGATCGCCGAGGCACGCCGGGCGCTGGGCATCCAGGTCTGCGGCTGCTGCGGCCCGATCACGTCGTCCCTCTCGCCCTGCATCTTGCCGGCCAGCGCCCCGACGACGACGGCGACACGGGCCTGGCGATCGACAGCCTCCAGTGGAACGCCTCCCACGGCCAGCGCGCCCTTGCCGGCCTTGCCCAGCCGCTCGTACTCGGCCAAGATCCGCAGCTTGTACGCGGCCGGATACTGCCGCGGTGGCCGGGGCCGCTCGGGCACCTGCGGGTCGGGCACCTGGTCCATGGGTGCAGTCTGCGCAAGAATGCATCCGAGCGGGCGCTGGCTCAACGGCCATCCTACATGCTTCTCCTTTCGCCGGCTTGTCAGCGGCCCGTCGCCGCCGGCGAGCGACGGCGTCGCGCTGGGCAGAGGGCTGCCCGCCCGGCTGATCCCGCTCGACCAACTCCGCGCGCTGCTGCAACGCGGAACCCTCTACGGCGCCCGAGAGGCCGCGGACCAGGCGCCGGGTGGTGTCCGCGGTAGGTCGCCTCGCCAATCCGCCGCGCCGAAGGTCCGGCACCGTCCTTGACGCTCAACGTCGGCCCTCATACTGTTCGTGTCTCTGCTTCCGCTGATGCAGCCGACCTGAGCAGGAATGCGTTCACCGATCGGGCAGCGCTCGGCCAGACGATGCTCACGATGGTGACGCCGAAGCTGGGCGAGGACGACGGTCCGATGGATGATTCGGGGGGGCCGGCTGGTGGGGTTGAGGAACCCCCATCGCCGCTTCCAGGTGGACACGGCCGTGCGAAGGCTGCCGAACGGCCCTGGCGGCCACGCCCGACGACTCTGTCGGCCAGCCTGGCTGGCGCGGCCGCCGCGGCGGTCACCGCGACCGCGATCTATCTGGGCAGTCGCAACCTGCGCTACTTCGACGCCGCGCTGGTCGGCTACGCGACCGCCACGGTGGTGCTGGCGTTCGGTGTGGTGTACCGATACACGGTCTGGGTCTCCAGCCCGCCGGCCCGGCGCTATCTGCGCCGCGGCTGGGGCGCGTTCTTCTCCTGGCGCAGCTTCTACCGCATGCCCACCGCGGTGCCGCGCTCGGTGGTGGGCTATCTCGGCCTGCAGACCTTCATCGCGGCGCGGGGCCGCGGCCGTTGGATCGCCCACCTGCTGCTGTTCTGGGGAGTGGTGCTGGCCACGCTGACCACCTTCCCGCTGACCTTCGGCTGGTTCGCGTTCCTGTCCGACAGCGCCACCGGACCCACCTACGCGATCTACCTCCTGGGCGTTCGCACGGCCAGTTTCAACGCGCTGTCGCCACTGGGCTGGGTGATCTTCCACGGCCTGGACATTGCCGCGGTGCTGGTCCTGGCCGGCTGCGGCTACTTCCTGTGGCGGCGGTTCCGCGACCGGGAGGCGAGCACCGGGCAGCGGTTCGGGTTCGACTTCTTCCCGCTGGTCGGCCTGGTCGCGATCTCGGTGACGGGGCTGCTGCTGACCTTCTCCAGTTGGCTGCTGGAGGGCCGTGACTACGACTTCCTGGCGCTGGCGCACATGGCCACGGTCGTGCTGACGCTGGTGTTCATCCCCTTCGGTAAGTTCTTCCACGTCATCCAGCGCCCGGCCAGCATCGGCGTCGAGGTGTATAAGCGGGCCGCGTTGGAGCGGGACGGGGTGTTTGCGTGCCGGCGCTGCGGCGAGCCGCTCGAGGCCAAGGCGTTCGTGGCCGACCTGGAGTTGACCATGGATGAGCTCGGCCTTGGCTTCTCCGAGTGGGCCGAGACCTGCCCGCGCTGCAAGCGGGTCCAGCGCGGCCAGGCCTACCTCGACACGGTGAAACGGGGGTTCAGGTGACGGCGAAGGCGCGCCACCCGGTCGTGCCGCCCGGGGTCGGCGATTTCCGCGGTGAGGCTGGCGGCGAGCCGGCGGCCCACTGGAAGGCGACCGTGTCCGGTGAGCGGCTGGTGGCCACTCACTGCTCGTTCTGCGGCGTGCAGTGCGGCATGTATCTGCGGGTCGCCGAGGGCCGGGTCATCGGGGTGGAGCCACGCAATCACGACATCAACAAGCTGCGGCTTTGCCCCAAAGGGGTGGTCGCCTACCAGCAGGTTCACCATCCCGACCGGCTGCTGACCCCGCTCATGCGCGAGCGCCGTGACGGGCCGCTGCGCCCGGTTTCCTGGGGGGCGGCCCTGGACCGCATGGTCGGCGAGATCCAGCGGATCCAGTCGGACTACGGACGTGACGCGTTCGGGCTGCTGGGCGGGGCCAGCATGACCACTGAGAAGACTTATCTGGTCGGCAAGTTCGCCAGGGTGGCGCTGCGCACCCGCCACATCGACTACAACGGGCGGCTGTGCATGGTCTCGGCGGCGGCGGCCAACAAGAAGGCGTTCGGCATCGACCGGGCCGGCAACCCCTGGGCTGATCTGTTGGAGACCGAGGTGATCATCGCCGCGGGGACCAACATCGCCGAGTGCTTCCCGGTCGCCATGCAGTACTTCTGGGCCGCGCGCGACCGGGGCGCGAAGCTGGTGGTGGTCGACCCGCGCGAGACAGCGCTGGCCCGCACCGCCGACGAGCACGTGGCGCTGCGGCCGGGCACCGACGCAGCCTTCTACAACGGCGTGCTGCACACGCTGGTCCGCGACGGGCTGACCGATCAGCGGTTCATCGACGAGCACACCGTGGGATGGGAGGCAGCGCGCGACACCGTCGCCGCCTACACCCCCGCGCGGGTCGGGGAGATCTGCGGGCTCGACCCGCGCCAGGTGGAGCGGGTCGCGTGGCTGTGGGGCCGCGCCCGGCGGGCCTGGGCGGCGCACGGCCGCGGGCTGGAGCAGCACGTGCAAGGGGTGGACAATGTCCTGGCGGTGATCAACGTGTCGCTGGCCACCGGGCAGATCGGCCGGCCAGGCGCCGGCTACGGGACCCTCACCGGCCAGGGCAACGGGCAGGGCGGCCGCGAGCACGGCCAGAAGTCCGACATGCTGCCCGGGATGCGCGACATCGAGAACCCCGAGCACCGCGCCTACATCGCTCAGGTCTGGGGCATCGACGAGGCCGAACTGCCCGGCAGGGGCACCTCCATGCCGGACATGGTCCAGCAGATGGCCAGCGGCGAGATCCGCGGGCTGCTCGGGCTGTGCAACAACCCGTTCGTGTCCCTGCCCAACCATGCGGTGGTGCGGCGTGGCTACGACGCGCTCGAGTTCCACGTGCAGGCCGACTTCTTCTTGTCGGAGACCGCCGCGCGGGCCGACGTGGTGCTGCCGACCACGGTATGGGCCGAGGACGAGGGTCTGGTGACCAACGGCGAGGGCCGGGTGATCAAGTACAACAAGGCGGTGGAGCCGCCTGGGGAGGCCCGGACCGACTGGTGGATCCTGTGCGAGCTGGCTCGCCGGCTCGGGGTGGGCGACAAGTTCGCGTTCGCCAAGCCCGAGGAGATCTTCGACGAGCTGCGGGTCGCCTCCAAGGGCGGGTTGGCCGACTACTTCGGGATCACCTACGAGAAGGTCGAGCGGACCGGCGGGGTCTTCTGGCCCTGTCCCGACCTCGACCATCCGGGCACCCCGCGGCCGTTCGAGGGCGGCCATTTCTATCACCCCGACGGCAAGGCGCGGTTCCATGCGGTCGAGTGGCGCCCGCCGGCCGAGCCGCCCGACGAGCAGTTCCCGCTGCGGCTGACCACCGGCCGCACGGTCGCGCATTTCCTGTCGGGCAACCAGACCCGGCGTCTGCCGGGCCTGGTCGAGCAGACTCCGCGGCCCTGGGTCGAGGTGCACCCGTCGCTGGGGTTCGCCGACGGCGACCCGGTGCGGGTGGTGAGCCGCCGCGGGGCGGTCACCTACCCGGCGCTGGTCACCGAGACGATCCGCGCCGACACGGTCTTCGTCCCCTACCACTGGGCCGGGCCGGTCGCCGCCAACCAGCTCACCATCGACGCGCTCGACCCTGTCTCGCGGATGCCGGAGTTCAAGGTCTGCGCCTGCCGGGTCGAGCCAGGCCAGGCAGTGGACTCAGTACCCGAGCCGCCAATGCCGCCCGGACTGCGGCCGTACCAGCCCGAGATCGCGCCGCTGGGTGAGCGCCGCTCACCGACCATGCCGCAGGGGCGAGGGACCGCGGAAGGATGACCTGCCGATGATGGGGACCACGTTGTTCATCGACCCGGGCCGCTGCATCGGCTGCCAGGCGTGTGTGGCCGCCTGCCGCGAGTGCGACTCGCACCGCGGCAAGTCCATGATCCACCTGGACTACATCGACGCCGGCCGCTCCGCGGCAGCCATGCCGACGGTGTGCATGCACTGCGAGGACCCGGTGGCGCCGTGCGCCCAGGTCTGCCCCGCCGACGCGATCCTGGTCACCGCCGACGGGGTGGTCCACGAGGCGGCCAAGGAGCGCTGCATCGGCTGCGGCAACTGCGTGGACGCCTGCCCGTTCGGCGTGCCCAAGCTCGACGTCGCCGAGATGCTGCAATACAAGTGCAACCTGTGCTACGACCGCACCTCGGTCGGGCTCGCGCCGATGTGCGCCACCGTCTGCCCGACCAGCGCGATCTTCTACGGCTCGGTCGAGGAGCTGGAGGCCGACCGGCCGGGCGCGCAGGCGGTCGACGTCTTCCGGTTCGGTGGCGCAGAGGTCCGCACCGGCGCCGCGGTGGTGGCGCCCACCGGCTACATCGGCCCGGTCCCGGGAGGGCTCTGAGTGGCGCGGCCCGACCCAGCGACGCGGGCGCTGCTGGACCGCATCCGAGCCGACGCGCCAATCACCCGACGTGAGTACCTGCGGATCCTGGTCACGGTCTCGGGCGGACTGCTGGCCGGCGCCGCCGCGGTGGCGACCGGGGTGTTCCGACGCCACGGCGCCGGGACGGCGGCGCCGAAGAAGGTCGCCGACCGGCTCGCCCCGGGGGAGGCGGTCGCCTTCCGCTACCCCGGCCCGGACGACCGGGCGCTGGCGATCCGCCTGCCGGGCGGCCAGCTGGTCGCCTACTCGGCGATCTGTACTCATCTTGCCTGCGCGGTCCTGTGGCGCCAGGAGCATCGCGAGCTGCGCTGTCCCTGCCATGACGGGGCGTTCGATCCGGCCACCGGCGAGGTGGTCGCCGGACCCCCACCCCGACCGCTGCCCAAGGTCGTGCTGCGCGAAGACGACCGTGGCATCTGGGCTGTCGGGACCGCCCGATGACCGCCGGGCAGGGCCACGGCCCGCGGGAGCCCACGGACCGCGGCGGCGACGAGGAGGTACAGCCGTACGGCGCGCCCCAGCTCGCGCCGTACCGGCGCGACGCCGGCCTGTACGACAGCGGGCTTCGCGGGCGCTACCCGGGGCTGCGTGGCAGCGGGACCCGCGACCCGCGCATCCGCTCCAGCGGCCCCGGTCCGGGTGGCGACCACAGCCCGGAGCGCGCCGCCATGCTGGCCGCCCGCACCGCGATCGTCGCCACCATCGTGGCTGGCCAGCTGTGGGGGCTCACCGTCGCGCTCAATGCCTGGCAGGAGGACCATACCGGCCAGGTGTGGCTGCTTCTCGGTTTCCAGGCGCTGTCGTTCACGCTCGCCGTGGCCGTGTGGCTGGCCACCCCACAGGACCGGTGACCCTGAAACCGCCGGCCGCACTACCCGGCCGCAATCTCGCCCTCGTCCTGGCGACGCTGGGGTTCGCCATCAACTTCTGGGCGTGGTCGCTGCTCAGCCCGCTCGCCCCCCGCTACCAGGAGCTGCTCGATCTGAGCCCCCTGGCCGCGTCGGTGATGGTCGCCGTGCCGGTGATCGTCGGGTCACTGGGGCGGATCCCGCTCGGCGCGCTCACCGACCGCTACGGCGGCCGCATCATGTTCGCCCTGCTGTCATTCGTGGCCATCGCGCCGGTGCTGTTCCTGGCCTTCACCACCGCCTATCCGGCGCTGCTGGTGGGTGGGCTGCTGCTCGGGCTGGCCGGTGCGTCGTTCGCGGTCGGGGTGCCGTTCGTCAGCGCCTGGTTCCCGCCAGAGCGCCGCGGCTTCGCGCTCGGCATCTACGGCATGGGCAACGTCGGTACCGCCATCTCTTCCTTTGTCACCCCGCGGGTCGCCAGCTCAGCCGGGCGCCCATGGGCGTTCGGCATCGTCGCGGTCGGGCTCGCCGCCTTCGGGCTGGCGTTCCTGCTCGTCGGGCGGGACGCCCCCGGACGGCCGCGGACCGCCGTGCCGTTCACCGCCCGCTTCGCCGCCGCCCTGCGGCTGCCGGTCGCCCGCGATCTCGCCGTCCTGTACGCCATCACCTTCGGCGGCTTCGTCGCCTTCGGGGTCTACCTGCCGACCTTCCTCAAGACCGTGTACAAGCTCACCGCCACCGACGCGGCCAGCCGGGCCGCCGGGTTCGTGCTGCTGGCCACCCTGGCCCGACCGGTCGGCGGCTGGCTGGCCGACAGGATCTCCGCCGTCCCGGTGCTGCTGTGGGCGCTCGGCGTGGTCGCCGCCGGGGCGGTCGTGACCGCCTTCCAGCCCGGCATCGTGCTCGCCACGATCGCGTTCCTGGCGATGGCGGCCGCACTTGGGCTCGGCAACGGCGCCATCTTCGCGCTGGTCGGCAAGCGGATCCCCACCGGCCAGGTCGGCAGCGTCACCGGCGTGGTCGGCGCGGCCGGCGGGCTGGGCGGGTTCCTGCCCCCGATCGTCATGGGCCTGGTCTACCAGGCCACCGGCGACTACGCGATCGGGCTGATGCTGCTCAGCGACGTCGCCCTGGCCGGACTGGTGTTCACCGCCTGGCGCCTCCGCGGCAAGACCGGTGACCGCACGGCGGACTCCGCCCAGGCGACCCGGGCCGCCCGCTGATCCTGGCATCAGCAGTCAGCAGGTCAGCAGGCCCACCTCAACGGGCAGCGTCGTCCGGGCCGGGATCCGCGACCAGCCGCCAGGCCAGGGCCGCCCCGGCAAGCAGCACAAACGAACCCGATCCCAGCCCGGCAAGCCACCAGCCGATACGCGCCAGCCAACCGTCCTGGACCCGCGGACCGAAGGTGAGCAGCGCCACACCCAGGTTGAGCGCTACCACCCGCGCCGGCCAGGCCACCTCCAGCAGCCGAGTCAGCCTGCGGTTTCCCCAAGCACCGCGGCCCCACACCACCGGCAGCAGGAACGTGAGCGCCCCGATCAGCACCTGCAGGCCGAACCCCACCGCGACCACCGGGACCAACCCGTCGATGCGGCTGTCGAGGTCGACCATACGGTCGCTCGCGAACAGCGCGGCCAGGTCGGCGACCACCGCCAGCGCGAACCACGCGATGCCAGCGGCGAGCAGCCACGCGGCCGCTCCGTGCGGCCGGCGGCGGCGCATGGTCGCCACGAACGGGCCCAGCGCGGTGCCCAGCCCGGCCGCGTAGCCAACCAGCCCCGCCATGGCCACTCCTCGCTGCTGAGCGAGCAGGCCGACCGTGGCCATGGCGAGCCCGCCCACGCACAGCAGGAGCGCCCACATGGCCGCGGCGGCCAGTCCCGGCACCATGCGGGTGCGCAGCACCGTCGGCCACAGCGTGAACTGCGTGCCGATGACCGCCAGGCCGATCCAGCCGAGCACGTTCAGGTGCGCGTGGGCGAGCCGTACCGCCCGATAGGCATCGGCCGAGGCGAGCCCGCCGCTGCTCAGGACCAGCCCAAGCCCGGTCCCGCTCAGCAGCGCCCCACTGGCCGCAAGGTAGAACCAGACGGTGTCGCCCAGGCTGGCGGACAGGCCGCGGCGCAGCCAGGCCCCGAGCACCAGCGCGTGCACGACCACGACCACGCTGAGCAGTCCCGCGCCGCCTGCGACCATCGCCGGATGGCCGCCGTGCACCCCGGCGAGCACGGCCAGCACGCCCAGGTTGAGCGCAGCCAACCGGGCCAGCGCGGCCCGCTCGCCGACCGGCCGGGTGTGCAGCAACGCGGCGGCGAAGTGCTCGCTCCACACCACGATCGCGTTGCTCACCGCCCCGAGCAGCAGCAGGTGGAGCGCCAGCCAGCCACCACCGGCGACCCGCCCACCACTCAGCAGCGTGACCCCGCCGGCCACCAGGTAGGCGAGCACGACGGCGGCCGCGACCAAGTGTCGCCGGCCGCGCCGACCGGCGACAGCGGCACCGGCCGGCAACCGCTCGCCGGCCCGAGGGGCGCCACGGCGCTCCGCTCGTTCCTGGCGCGGCATCAACGTCCCGATACTGTCGGCACGAAGACCAGGGTCTTCATCTGCTCGTCTCCCTCCACCTGTGGGGCGATCCGACCGCCCAGAGGATCACCGAGACCGGCATCATCGCCGTGATCCATCCCGCAGTCTGTCAGTGTCCGAGCCCATGTTCAGCGCGGCTCGCATGTCCACCACCCGATGTCCCGCCGGCCTGTTCGGCGCCCCTGAGCGCGAGTCCTGCCTGAACCAGGGCGGCGTGGGTCAGGGCCTGTGGGTAGTTGCCGAGGTGTTGCCGGGTGGTCGGGTCGATCTGTTCGGCGTACAGGCCAAGGGGGCTGGCCATGGCCAGTAGCTCGGCGAACCGCTCGGTGGCCTCGGTTCGGCGGCCGGTTTTTGCTAGCGCCTGGACCAGCCAGAACGAGCACGGAAGGAATGCTCCCTCGGTGCCGGGGAGCCCGTCGTGGCCGGGCGGGTAGCGGTACAGCAAGGACCCGGAGGCTCCCAGTTCGCGGACGATGGCGTCGATGGTGCTGTGGACGCGGGGTGAGTCGGGCGGTTCGATGCCCAGCAGCGGCAGCACCAGCACGGCAGCGTCGAGGTCGTTGGAGCCGTAGCTGCGGGTGTAGCTGGCCTTGCTGGTGTTGAAGCCCCGGCTGGTGACCTCGGCGGCGATGGCGTCCCGCTGGGCTTGCCACCACCGGCGTCGGCGCTGCGACGCCCCCAGCTCAGCGGCGATGCGGAGCGTCCGGTCCAGGGCGAGCCAGGCCATGAGCTTGGAGTGGACATGGTGGGCCGCGTCGCCGCGGATCTCCCAGATGCCCGCGTCGGGCTCCATCCAACGCTGGGCGACGTGGTCGGCGAAGCCGCGCATGGCCCGCCACGTTTCGGAGTACAGGCGCTGCCCGGCCCGGGTGAGCAGCCAGGCGCCGTCGAGCACCCAGCCGTAGCCGTCGAGCTGGTGCTGATCGGCCGCCCCGTTGCCGAACCGCACCGGGCGGCTGCAGGCGTAGCCGGGCCAGTCCTGGAGCTCGCGCTCTGCCGGGGGGTGCTTGCCGTGCAGCGTCAACAGGACCGGCAGGCGGGGCCGGGCAAGCCGGGTGGCGTGCAGCAGCCAGGCCATGAACAGGCGGGCCTCGTCGGTCTTGCCGACGCCGAGGAAGGCGCCGATGCCGATGCTGGCGTCTCGGGGCCAGGCGTAGCGGTAGTCCCAGTTGCGGATACCGCCGGGCTGCTCGGGCAATGAGGTGGTGGGCGCGGCGACCGGCGCGCCGGACGGCGAGTAGGTGAGCAGCCGCAGCGTGAGCAGGCTGCGCACCACCGCGTCGCGCTCGGGCAGGTCGTCGATGTCATTGCTCCATGCCTGCCAGCGGCGCTCGTCGTCGAGCAGAGCGGGTCCACGCCGCATCGGGATCGACGTGGACCAGCGGCTCGCGGCTGGCCACGGCGACCACGACGGTGACCGGCTGGCCCGGCATGACCGTGACCCGCAGCGGACACCCTGGCTCGAGCCGCAATGCCGGGAGCGCCTGGACGGCGACGGCGATCGATCCCACTGGCAGACCAGCGCGTCGCCGCGGCGTTGGGCCTTGGGGCGCCGGTGCCGCTCCCCGAGGCGGGGGTCGAACTCGATGCCGGCCTGGACCGGGCCACCCTCCGCCTCGAGGCGCCGGACCAGCAGCGTGGTCGGCAGCAGCCTACCGGTGACCTCGGCCACCATGCCCTCGGCAAGTACCAGGCGCCCGGTGGCGGTGTCCCAGGTCGTCTCGAGGGTCGCCGATGCGGGATGGTAGCGCCGGCGGCTCGATCGGGACCGCCCGGCGGGCCCGAGGCGGAACGTTCCCGCCTGCGGGCCGCCGACCAGGCGGCCGAACATGGGGTCGCCGTCGAAGCCGGGGACGCACAGCCAGTCGATCGCGCCGTCAGCCGACACCAGGGCGGCTGTGCGGGTGTCGCCGATCAGCCCGTAGTCGCCGATCGGCGGCAAGCCGTCCGCGGGCGAGCGGGTGGAGGCGCCCACGCCCATCTCAGTGGACCCTCAGCAGCAAGCCGAGCGCGACGCCG
>WNGF01036210.1_pt1 | contig 10988 bp, 9 predicted proteins | sample 5400641 | NCBI WGS metagenome assembly WNGF01 (sample SAMN13153371, study PRJNA577476) | soil metagenome | isolation source: 80 cm soil or saprolite under grassland replicate 2 | place: USA:California | collected 2016-06-15 | reverse complement strand
TAGTATTCTCCCGAAGAAAACAGTCTCCCGAACAATGCGGGACAGACATTTTGTCTGTACGCTTATTGAAGACAAATGACAGGCAGCAATACCTGCCCTGGGTAAGTTAGCGAGGACGTTGTCGCTCAATGAAAGCTTGTCCGAAGTGTGGAGCAGAATATCCGGACACCACCACACTGTGTCCTTCGGACGGGGTTGCCCTCGAGAAAACGGATGATTCCTTACTAGGCGAAATTCTTGCCGAAAAATATCGCATTGAAGAACGTCTTAAAGAGGGTGGCATGGGAACCGTTTACCGCGGCACCCATGTGTTGATGGACAAGACGGTCGCCATCAAAGTATTGCGTCCATCACTTGCCGCCGACGAAAGGATTGTCGCGCGTTTTTCCAGAGAAGCGCGGGCGGCCTCCAGAATCTCCCATCCCCATGCAATCAGCGTTACCGACTTTGGTGAAGCCGAAAATGGTGTTGTGTTTCTGGTGATGGAGTACCTGAGTGGTAGGACGCTCAAAGAAATCATTAGGCAGGAAGGCCCTATGCCACTTCCAAGGACAGTTGAAATTCTTCGGCAGGTAGGTGGTGCGCTTGACGCTGCTCACGGGGAAGGCGTCGTACATCGCGATCTCAAGAGCGACAATATCATGTTGCTCAGTAGCTCCGGCACTGATTATGCGAAGGTGCTGGATTTTGGCATTGCTAAAATCAAGGAGCCGGAAGGCGAGTACAATCCCGGCCTGACTGCGCCGGACCTCGTTATTGGCACTCCGCAATACATGTCGCCGGAACAATGTTCGCAGTCTCCAGTTGACGCGCGTTCCGACATCTATTCGCTCGGCGTAATCCTTTACGAAATGCTAGTGGGGCATGTCCCCTTCACAGGCGGTTCGCCAACGGAGATCATGCTCCAGCATTTACAGCAGCCGGCACCGTCGGTGTTGGACGAAAGAGGTGATGTCCCGGAGGCGGTTGGGCGCGTGATCGCGCATGCAATGGAAAAGCGACCTGAAGATCGTTACGAGACCGTGGGCGAGTTAATAGAGGACTTTACGATTGCGGCAGGAATGGAACCTGTCAGTGTCTCATCGTCCGGGACCAGCAAACGGATCGAGCCTCCGACAGCACAACCATTGAGCGACGACGAGGACGAAGAAACTTTGATGCGACGCCGGGTTACCCGGCCAATGGAGCCGCCGATTGCTCAGCCGGATTTGCTGGATGTGCCATCATTTGCACGTGGCGCATCGGGTCAGATGCCTCCTCCGATCACCACTTTCAATCCCTGGAAAGTTTTGATTCCTTCGGCGATTGGACTGCTGGTTATCTTCGGAGTCATTTACGCGTTTACGCGTAACTCGCAGCCAACGAACGCTACCACACCGGGTACAACTCTGGCTGCCGATCCAAATAGCAGCCCGGTGGAACCAGCGAAACCGGCGACAGGCGAGTCTGAAGGGGGAATTCCAGCAGGTGGCACTACAAGTCAGTCAGCCAACACTAACAGCGCGAAGCCCTCGGTCTCACCTGAGGTCAGCGATAGTGCGGGCGACATCGGCGGCGTAAATCTCAATTCCAACGACAACGCGAACGAGAACTCAAACACCAGGAAGCCCTCGAATTTGCCGTTGCCTTCACCCACCCGGTCGGTTGATGTGGAACCGCCGCCGCCGTCACCCCAGGCGACAAAGCCAGCGCTGCCGAAGGCCACCGTTCCGCCAGCGGACGCTTCGCCTCCCGAGTTGCCGGAATAGTGCGCAGCTCCTCTACGACAGTACGTCCCTGGTCGTTAAGACATCCATCCATTCCTGCGGCTCTGCCGCCGCACTTTGCGGCGGCAAAGCCGCGCTCGTTGCTTGAGTGATCGATCGGGAGCGAGACCGCCGGAGGAAAGAACAGTTAGCTGCCTGAGCAACGCCTTTCTCAAGCATGGTGACACCTAAAACATCTCCTCCCTACTCTCACCGGTTCTGACAGGCAGTTCGGATCATCTCGACCAGACGGTCTTCCTCGTCAATTGAGATTTGGATATCGAGAATGTAGCAGGGAAGTTCCAGATTAGAAGTAGAGAGCCTGGTCGCGTCTTTAGCCGTAGTTATCAATCCGTCCGCTCCGCGGGACTTTGCCTCCTTAACCAGCGCATCGAGTTCTGATTGGTTGTAGCTGTGATGGTCGGCGAACGCGCGGGTGAGTACGGGCGCGAACCCTTCACGAAGCAGATGATTGAAGAACGAAACCGGGTTTCCTACTCCGCAAAACGCTCCCAGTGTTCGAGACTTAAGGGTTTCAGAACTCGCGCTTTCGCCGCCGAGTTTACGAATGCCTGACGTCACCATGCGCGCTGAGAAAATCGGAACTGCCCCAACCATTTGCTCCACCGCTGCCCTGATTGAAAGTAGATCTTCCACCTGTTCCGCCCTGGTGATTACAACGCAATCAGCACGTGACAAGCCGGCCCGAGGTTCTCGCAACCGCCCAGCAGGAAGCAAGCTGCCGCCACCCCAGGGATTTGTGCCATCGATAGTCACAATATCCAAATCGCGCGCCAGGCGCAGATGCTGAAAGCCGTCGTCGAGCACCAAACATTCAGAGTCGAGGTTCTTGACAGCCCATTCACCAGCGGCCACTCGATCCGGGTTGGCGATGACTGCGGCGATTCCGAGCAGATTTTTGGCAAGGAGAAAAGGTTCGTCACCGGCTTCTCGTTCGCCGGCCAGAAGCTCAATCCCGTTGGAGACTACCAGCTGAGTTTTGGGATTGTCTCTACCGTACCCTCGCGTTAACACACAGATTCTTTTTCGCAAGTCTTCGGCGGCGTCTACGCTCGCTATTGCGCGGCAAACCCACTCCACTAAGGGGGTCTTCCCGGTCCCTCCCGTTGTCAAGTTGCCGACGCTGATGACTGCGGCATCCAGCTTTGAAACGGAAAACCAGCCACGCCGGTAAGCTGCCAGGCGCGTCCGCGTAACCGCACTATAAACTGCGCTGAGAGGTATTAGTGCTACCGCCGGCTTCATACGATTGGCCCACTCTTGGCGCGTTGTGAGCCGACCCGCTCAATGCCGTTTGCAGGGTTGGAGAGTATTGAGCTCAGCGATTTGATCGTGAGCTCGGTGGCACCGCGGTTTTCACTCACCAGCCTTTGTGCCAGGCCGCCAAGTTCGCGCCGCCGGGCCGGGTCGGCAAGCAACTCCGAGATTACATTTGCCAGCTCCACGATTGCTGCTGAATCCGACGCTGGTTTTAGCTGAATAATAGCGCCGGCTCTTACAAAAGTTTCCACGATTGACTGAAAATTGTAAGTGTGAGGCCCGGTAATCACAGAGGCGCCCGATGCTGCGGGCTCAAGGATGTTATGTCCACCTGTCTTCGCGATGCTTCCGCCGACGAAGACAATCGAGGCCAGCGGATAGATGGAGTTCAGCTCCCCGATGCTGTCAAGGAGCACAACCTCAGCTTTTCTATCGCTCGGATCTCGTGGCCAGGTTCTGCGGGCCCAGCGCAGTCCCGAAGCCTTGAGCAAATCAGCGACTTCTGCGAAACGCTCCGGGTGACGGGGCGCAATTATTAGACGGGGTTTCGCCTCCGTCTCCGATTCAATCCGGGAGATCACCTGCCTGAGACTATTGAGGATGATCACTTCTTCCGGGGTATGTGTGCTGGCGGCGAGAATCAGACCAGAATGGCCGGTCAAACTAAACCGCTCCCGAAACTCCATGGTCAACGAAGCAGATGAATTGGATCGGGGCAAAGTGCCGGCATCGAATTTCAGATTGCCGGAGACAAGAGTCTTGCCGGCATCCATTCCCAGGGAGCGCAGGCGCTCGGCATCAGCTTCCGTCTGCATTATTGCCAGGCTTAGCGAGCTTAAAACTCGCGTCATAAAACTTCTAATCAGACGGTAACGCCGGAATGACTGTTCCGAGAGTCGACCGTTGACTATCGCGACCGGAATATCCTGCTGTTTGCATTCACGCAGAAAACCTGGCCATAGTTCTGTTTCCATTATCAAAACAGCTTTAGGGTTAATGGTCTTCAGTGTTCGGCGCACGACCCAGCGCCAATCGAAAGGGAAGTAGAAGACTCTGGCTGCCTCCCCCTTGAAGATCTCGCCCGCCAGATTCTGCCCCGTCAACGTGGTAGTGGAGATTGCAATCAGATAATCCGGGAATTGTTCCCGAATACCTCTCACCAAAGGGCGCGCTGCTTGTGTCTCGCCAACGGAAACGCAGTGGATCCAAATTACAGGCCGACCATCATTTGTTATGGGTGAGATTAAGCCTAAGCGCTCGCGAAAACCTGCAACATACTTGCCATGACGAAAGCCGTCGAGAATGAAACGGGGCAGTAGTATTAAGAAGCCCAGACCCAGGAGAAGGCTGTAGATGAAGTACATAGGTAGGACAGGCATTCCTGCCTGTCCGGGTCCTTTTTAGCCTCAAAATAATCCGAGCAAGACCGGAGATTTTCCTTTTCTCATTCAAAGTTTTCATTTGTCATCTAGCAGACTGCCTCTTTCACCCCCACGAGCGCTTGTCCCCCACTGACAGACCAGAATGTCTGTCCTATTAAGGCCCTTTACTTGGCGCGTTCAATGTAGCGCCCTTCGGTGGGGTCGACGCGAATGCGGTCTCCTTCATTCACAAACGGCGGCACGGTAACTGTCACACCATTTTCGAGCACGGCGGGCTTGTTTACATTGGAAACAGTCGCGCCTTTCATGGTGGGATCGGTGCGCGTGACAGTTAGTTCCATCGACGGAGGCAGGTCGATGCCGATTGGAGCGCCTTCGTAAAACTCAGCTTGAATCCTGAGGCCAGGAGTCAACCATTGCGCTGCGTCGCCCAATTCTTCGCCGCTTAAGGCGACCTGCTCGTAGTTTTCCGTGTTCATGAAATGATGATGCGATCCATCCGAATACATAAACTCCATTTCATGCTGCTCAAGCATGGCGCGCTCCACCGTATCAGCCGAACGGAAGCGATGCTCAAAAGATGAGCCAGTCCTAATGTTCCTGAGCTTTGCCTGCACCATCGCGCGCAGATTGCCTGGCGTGTGATGGCGAAATTCCATAACTTTGCAGGGCTCGCCCTCGAAAAGAATCATCATTCCGCGCCGAATTTGAGTCGCTGGGATAGCCATAAACCTGTTTCAATCTCCGTTTAAATGGATTGTCTTTTAATCGCGAGCTATTGTTTTACTAACGAAACCGTTTGGATAAGCATCTGGGTCTGGTTTGAAACGCGTAGTCTAGCGAGCGCTGCGGGGCTTTGTCCAGTACCCTATCTTCCCGTGTAGCAAACTCAGCACAAGCTACCCTTGTCCGTCACCGTGCATATTAAAAGGCGGCCTCACCGGGACTAGAATTTCACCCCGGATTAGCCGCCTTTTTTGAGGAGCCCACCTACCTCGATTGTGTAAACGTCCTGGTGTTGGAAAGGTTCCAATATCAATATCGAGCTCTGCTAGGCCGCCCGGGCCCGCGGAACTCTACGCTGGCGAGCGACTTGTTCAAGCCAGCGTTGAGCATCTTCATACCTGGCAAAGCGGCGTTCATCGAGCCGGAATGCCGCCGTGTGGTAGTAACGGCGTCCGTTGATCATCCGTGCTGCGTGCTTAATATGAAGCATCTCGTGGTAAAGAATGTATTCCACGAACCATTCGGGCACTTGAGTTGAGTCGAGAGACTTGCTGATCGTAATCGTCTGATAAACGCGATCGTGATGCCCAAGAATGCTTCGTGTTTTCCGTTGCGACCAGGTAAGCGCTGGTTTCTCGAGACCGGCATCGAAGTATCTGCGATTCAGTTTGGAGAACATCCTGGTGAGGTCATAGACGCTGCCCTGGGCGCTGGAAATCATCTTCCGCCCGCGGCCCCGGCGGGCAATGTCCGATGAGCGCATTACTTCCGGTGCTAAAGAATAGTCGCGGTAAGTTCGATCGTGAACAGCGGGGACTTTTTTCCCCAGCAACCGGGCTACCAGCACAAACGCTAAAGCGCGCATAACTTCAGGCGGGCTGTCCTTACAGATGTCGGACAACCGCACATAGACTTGCCCTGAACGCACCCTGATCGTATGGCGTAATCCGGCATACGGATAAAAACGCACGTCAATTACCGGTACGCCTCGGCTGCTACCCAGGTGGCGAAAAGCATCAGCAAAAAACTTCTTCACCTCAGACATTGCCCAATACTCCTGACAACTCGCTTCGCCCGCTTGTGGTTCAAATGTTAGTCCCGACGCATGAAGAGGCAGGAACCTTCTGACTCTCGCTCCGGCTGTTAGACCCGAGGGGATGGGGTACTGAAAGCCTTCGGTTACGGCTCATATTACGGAGAACTCTTGCCGAGCGTCAATTGATCCGGGGATGGGCCCAAAAACCTCAGAAAAAACCGCGAAATTGAGGCCCGAAGCGGGTCGAACTGGCGGCGCAACGTTGGTGGGAAGCCGCATTGGCAATGGAAGTGGCTACAGAAGCGGCTACCCCTTGAGGGGCGCTCCATCAGGAAATCAACTTTGACGCGGGCAGTTCATTTAAATCTTTGCAGGCGTTTGGATTATCCAATCCCTGGCTGGCATCCATCTCTCCCACGCAGGTGTTTGCAGGGCGACAAAAGATTCCTTTATACTGCGAGAAGGTGGTCATTTAGCTGAACTTGCTAATTCTTCTAATCTTGAACCTGAGATTACACGTTAGTGCGACAGAGAATAGGCTTTACTAGAAATCTTGATGCCCCGTCACAATCCAACCGTCCATTCCTCGGAAAAGAATAGTCTCGACGCTCGCGCGCAGGCCGTGCTTGCTGCCGTGATCAAAGAGCACCTCGTCACGGGCGATGCTGTCGGCTCGCTTGTTCTCGCGGATCGGTTTTCCAACAGTCCGGGCTGGAGTTCAGCGACGATCAGGAATGTCATGGGAGAACTTGAGGAAGCGGGACTGGTCGAGCAACCGCACACGTCGGCAGGCCGAGTGCCAACGGATCAAGGTTACCGCTTTTACGTCGATAATATCCTGGAAGAAGGTCGGCTTTCCCGCGCTGACCTCCGGGCGATCGACAGAGTGTTCACGTCCAGCGGGGTTGATTCAGCTACTTCTTCTGATCGCATTATGGAAAAAATGTCCCACGCGCTTTCAGAGCTTTCCGAGAACGTGGGCATAGTCGTTTCACCTTCGCTTGCCGATAACCGGCTGAGTCACATTGAATTCGTTCAGCTCTCTGATAAGCGAATCCTGGTTGTTTTAGTTACGATCTCAAACATCATTCACAATAAAATCATCCGTTTGGAAGACAAGATTACGCAAGACGAGCTCGAGCAGACAGCGCGTTACCTGAACACCGAGTTTGGTGGCAAGAGCTTAATGGCAATGCGAGCTGAGATCCTCGAACTTATGCGAGAAGAGAAGGCCTTGTATGATCGCTTGCTCAGGAATGCCATTCTGCTTTGTGATATGAGCCTGGAAGGTGAGGAATCAACCAGCGGGGACGTCTACGTCGATGGCGCTTCAAATATCCTCAGTAAACCCGATTTTGTTGACGTTGACAGGATGCGCGAGTTGTTTCGAACTTTTGAAGAGAAATCCCGCCTGATCAAAATTCTAAATGAATGTGTATCTCGCGAACAGCATGCAACGCTGGGAGATGTGCATGTTGTTATTGGCCGAGAACATCCCATCTCCTCGATGCGCAATTGCACCTTAATAACCGCCCCCTACCGGTTTGGTGCAAATGAACACCTTGGCACGCTCGGCGTAGTAGGCCCGATGAGGATTGAATATTCCCGCATTATGGCTATGGTAAACTACATGGCGCGTCTCATTGAGCGCCGCCTAAACGAAGAAGCGCGCGGCTGACACCGGGGTAGTGCTGCCCTACCAACTTTGAGAGAATCGACACTGGACTGATGGCTCCTGAGAAGAAAAATGACAATGCGGACCGCATCCCCATCCGCTTTGAGGATTCGGATACTGAAATCTCCGACGCCGCATCTGAATCAGACCTGTCCGAGTTGTCAGATGACAATCTTGAAATGACAAACCTTATGGACTCCGACGACGAAGCAGCAACCGAGCAGGAAGCGTTCGACCCGGATGTTCAGCCCTTCCATCCTTCCCCTCAAGCTGATGGATCCGGCGACGTTGCACCAAGCGCCGGCGGCCCTGAGGTTGCGGAACTGGTTGCTACCAGGGCTGAGTTGAAACGGCTGGAAAGCGAAGTAAAGGAATTGAGAGATAGTCTGGCGCGCCGCCAGGCGGATTTCGAAAACTACCGCAAGAGAATGGAGCGTGAGCGCTCCGAAACTTACAATCGCCTGGTTGCTGATATTGCTGCCAAGCTATTACCGGTACTTGATAATTTGAAAAGGGCTTTGGAGACCGAAGCATCGGTTGAAGCCAGCGAATCGGATGAATTTCGGCATTTCCTTAGCGGCGTGGGTCTTAGCCGAGGGAGAGCATTTTAATCCGCATCTTCATGAAGCGGTCATCACCGAACCTACCGACGATTATGAGCCTGATACCGTTATCCAGGAGATCGTGCGCGGGTTCAGGATGGGAGATAAGTTGATTCGTCCCGCACTTGTGAAGGTAGCTATAAAAAAATGATTCTCAGTGCTCCTAACGCGCTAACACGGTAGGCATTTACAAATGGGAAAAGCGATCGGAATAGACTTAGGCACTACTAATTGCTGCGTCTCGGTCCTGGAGGGCGGCGCGGTGCAGATTGTGCCGAATAAGGAAGGTGGCCGAACGACGCCTAGTGTGGTTGGCTTCACCGACAAGGGCGAGCGTTTGGTCGGGCAGATTGCCAAACGCCAGGCTGTGACTAATGCGGCTAATACGGTTTATGCTGTGAAGCGGCTGATCGGCCGCAAGTTCAACTCCGTTGAAGTTCAGCGCATGCGCGAGACCTCCGCTTTTGAGATTGTCGACTCTCCAAACGGTGACGCTCGTGTGCGCGTCCAGGGCCGCAGCTATAGCCCCCCGGAGTTGTCTGGAATAGTGCTGCAGCGCCTGAAGGCGGCAGCGGAAGATTTTCTGGGGGAACCGGTGACTGATGCCATCATCACTGTTCCAGCTTATTTCGACGACATACAACGACAGGCAACTAAAGACGCCGGAAAAATTGCAGGGCTGACGATCGAAAGAATCATCAACGAACCTACAGCGGCTGCCCTGGCATACGGTTTGGGAAAGAACAATGTTGAGCGCATCGCGGTCTACGACCTTGGCGGTGGCACGTTTGACATTTCGATTCTGGAGATGAGCGACGGCGTCTTCGAGGTACTTTCTACGTCCGGCAATACGTTCCTTGGCGGTGAAGACCTCGATGAGCGGATCATGAACTGGATGGCGGATCAGTTTCTGACTGACACGGGCATCGACCTGCGCCAGGATCGCCTGGCGTTGCAGCGGCTAAAGGAAGTGGCTGAGCGCGCAAAGTGTGAGCTCTCGTCATCGACTGAAACCAATATCAATCTGCCGTTCATCGCAGCCGACGCCACCGGACCGAAGCACTTCAACAAGGCGCTCACTCGGACCCAGTTTGAAGGCCTAATCGTAGATTTGATCGACCAAACGATCGAGCCCTGTCACAAGGCGCTCGAGGATGCCAAGCTGCAGCCCGAGGACGTCGATAAAGTAATTTTGGTGGGCGGGCAAACCCGCTCGCCGATTGTCGAACGCACGGTGGAGAAAATCTTCGGCAAGAAGGCTTCTGCAGAAATTAATCCCGACGAAGTTGTCGCGATGGGCGCGGCGATTCAAGGCGGGGTGCTGACTGGCGAAGTCAAGGACATTGTGCTCCTCGATGTTTTGCCATTGAGTCTCGGGCTGGAAACACGCGGTGGATTGTTTACCAAGATCATCGATCGGAATTCAACTATCCCGCTGCGCAATAGTCTGACATTCACCACCGTCGTAGATAATCAGAACTCCGTAGAAATTCATATTTTGCAGGGTGAGCGTGAAGTGGCGGAAGGCAATCGCTCGCTCGGGAAATTTGAGCTGGTGGGCATTCCCCCCAGCCCGCGCGGTGTGCCTCAAATCGATGTTTCGTTCGAGGTTGACGCAAGCGGTATTGTCTCGGTCTCAGCCCAGGACAAAGCAACGGGCCGCGAGCAACAAATGCGGATTACTCCGACGTCTGGGCTCGCGCCAGACGAAATTGAGCAACTCATAGCAGAGGCTTCGGGCTTTGAGGAATCCGACCGCATTGCCAAGGAGATCGTTATCCTGCGCAACAAGTTGGAATCGCTGCTGCGCAACACCCAAAAGTCGTTCCGTAAATTTGGCGTACTGCTTTCGACCAATGATCAAGAGATGGCGGACCACGTATTCAAGGAGGCCGAAGCGGCCAGCAGCGCCGAAGATCTGGAATCGATTAACAAAGCTCTTAGTGCCCTTGAGCGCGTCGCCGCCCAGCTTACTTCCGCAATGATGAAACCAGCCAACGAGTCTCCAGCAACCGCCGGGGAGAAGCCACCTTCTGAATTTATCAAATTTTAAGCTTTTCAATTTTAATAAGCATGGAGAGGTTTTAAAGAAGTCTTAATGAGTAAACGAGATTATTACGAAGTGTTGGGCGTCAGCCGCACGGCTTCTGATCAAGAATTAAAGAGCGCCTATCGCGCTTTGGCCCAGCGTTATCACCCTGACAAAAATCAAAACGACTCGGGCGCCGAGGAAAAGTTTAAAGAACTGGGCGAGGCGTACAGCGTACTTGCCGATTCTGATCAGCGCCAGCGCTACGATCGCTTTGGTCATGCCGGAGTTTCGAGCGGTGCCGGGCAAAGTTGGGGAGCGCCCGGTTTTGGCGGCATTGAGGATATCCTTGGCGATCTCTTTGGATTTAGTGATGTTTTTGGCGGAGGGCGCACGGGAGGACGGCGCTCGGCAGCACAACGTGGTGCTGATCTGCGTTACGACCTCGAGATCACGCTCGAAGAATCCTATCACGGCATGACTGCTCAGTTGCGCATTCCGCGACTGGAAAC
>WNGF01009742.1_pt1 | contig 10988 bp, 11 predicted proteins | sample 5400641 | NCBI WGS metagenome assembly WNGF01 (sample SAMN13153371, study PRJNA577476) | soil metagenome | isolation source: 80 cm soil or saprolite under grassland replicate 2 | place: USA:California | collected 2016-06-15 | reverse complement strand
GGTGAAGGCCGGTGTAGATAACCTCCATGCCAGCGTCGCGGAGCGCGCTAGCGACAACCTTTGCGCCGCGATCGTGTCCATCGAGGCCGGGTTTTGCGACGAGAACTCTGATGGGTCTCATACCGCGGGGAAATTAGCAGGAATGAACCGATTGAGCGATGGACCGATGGATCGGTCATTCGGTCCCTGATTGCTTTCGGGCGACCAGAAGCATTTCGGTGGATCGCCGCGTGAGCGGTCGCGAGCTGAATCCGTCGAACGCCTCTTCGACGATGAGTCCCTCGCGAGCGCACAATTCGGCTAAACGCGTTGCCGTGTAAAGGCGAATACGATGTTTCCGCCTGGTTGTCCGGCCGGTCTTGCGCCGGATTGTCGACTCGATGCCGAGAACGCCGGAGAGCGCGTCGAAGCTTCGTTCCTGCATGACGATTGTCCCGTCCGCGGTTTCCCACCAGTCTCGGGAGAGAAAGCGCGACATCACACCGTCCCTGCTCGCTCCATGCCAGACGAAGACACCACCAGGCTCGAGCACGCGAGAGAACTCCGCAATCACACGGGCGTCGTCTGACGGATCGTCAAAGAAACCAAAGGACGTGAAGACGTTTACGACAGCAGCGAAGCGGTTGGTCCATACCGCCGGAAGGTTTCGCATGTCGGCGCGCCGGTAGTGAAGCAGCGGCCCGGTGCCGCGGCGCAGCGCCGCTGAAAGCAGTTGGCGCGAGTAATCGATTCCGTCTACTCGAAACCCCGCCTCCGCCAGTAGGTGCGCGTGCCTTCCCTGGCCACATGGCACATCGAGAATTCGCGATCCCACCGGCAGTCCAAGAACGTCAACGATGCGTGCGGTCTCCGCGCGATCGCGCGCGGGCGTGAAGACGGGAGCGTATTCAAGGAGATAGTGCGAATCGAAATAACTTTCCCACCACTCCGGCTTGCGACTCAGAAGAACACCGGCTCGCGATAGGCGCCGAAGACATCCTCCATCGCCGCGCGAATCTCATACAACGTGCAGTAAGCGCGCGCCGCCTCGAGGATGTGGGGCATCATGTTCTCGTCGGTCTTCGCTGCGGATCGCAATGCGCCAAGCGCATTTTCGACGCGAGTGTTGTCACGCGCCGCACGAAGCCCCGCCAGACGCTCGCGCTGCTCGGCCTCGGTGTCGCCGATCTTCAGTATTGGAATCGTGAGCTCCGGCGCGTCGGTGACGAATTCATTGACGCCGACGATCACGCGCCGGTGCTGCTCGATTTCCCATTGCTGCCGCGCCGCCGATTCGGCGATGCGACGTTGAAGCCAGCCGGTCTCGAGGGCGCGTACTACGCCGCCGACCTCTTCGATCTGCCCAAAAAGCGATTCGGCTTCGTCTTCGAGATGCGAGGTGAGCGCCTCGACGTAGTACGATCCGCCGAGTGGATCGATGACGTTCGGCACACCCGTCTCGTAGGCGAGGAGCTGCTGGGTTCGAAGCGCGACCTGAACCGACTCCTCGGTTGGCAGAGCGAGAGTCTCGTCCATCGAGTTGGTGTGCAGCGACTGTGTTCCGCCAAGGACTGCCGCCATCGCCTGATATGCGACGCGGACGATGTTGTTCATGGGCTGTTGCGCAGTGAGCGTAACGCCGGCCGTCTGTGAGTGGAAGCGCATGACGAGCGAGCGGGGGTCCTTTGCGCCGTAACGCTCCTTCATGTGGCGCGCCCAGATACGACGCGCAGCGCGGAGCTTGGCGATCTCCTCGAAGAAATCGTTATGGATATCCCAGAAGAACGAGAGCCGCGGAGCGAAGCTATCAACGTCGAGGCCGCGTGCGATGCCGCGTTCCACGTACGTGAACCCGTCGGCGAGCGTGAAGGCCAGCTCCTGCGCGGCTGTGGCGCCCGCTTCACGAATGTGGTATCCGGAGATCGAGATCGTATTCCACTGCGGGACATGGCGCGCCGACCACTCGAAGCAATCCACGATCAATCTCAGCGCCGGCTCGATGGGATAGACCCATGCGTGCTGCGCCATGTACTCTTTGAGGATGTCGTTCTGAATCGTGCCGCGCAGTGCGGCGGGATCGGCGCCCTGCTTCTCCGCCGCGGCGATGTAAAAGCAGTAGAGAATGACGGCCGGACCGTTGATCGTCATCGACGTCGAGACCTTGTCGAGCGGGATACCGTCGAAGAGAACCTCCATGTCGGCGAGGCTCGAGATGGCAACGCCGCACTTCCCTACCTCGCCTTCGGACCGCGGATGATCCGAGTCATATCCCATCAGCGTCGGGAAGTCGAACGCCACCGAGAGGCCGGTCTGGCCGTGTGCCAGGAGGAACTTGTAGCGTTCGTTCGTATCGCGGGCGCTGCCGAAGCCCGCGAACTGCCGCATCGTCCACAGCTTCCCGCGATATCCCGTGGAGTGAATGCCGCGCGTGTAGGGATAGACGCCAGGAGCGCCGAGGTTTACCGAATCGAGATGCTCGACGTCGAGCGCAGTGTAGAGAGGCGCGACTTCTTCGGCCGAGTTGGTGAACGCGATGTCCCGCTTGGGAGCGGCGTCGTACTTCCGCTTCCATTCCGCGATCTCTCCGCGGAGCCGCTCGATTTCTTCGCGCGCCGATTCGATCTCGGCGAACGATTCGCCGCTCCGGCTATCAATTGAAGTCAATCTTCCGCCCGCGTTACAAGGTGCCCATGTGCGGTCAGCAGCTCATTGGCGACCGTAAAAGGGGTGATCGCTCCGGCCTCGAGATCGGGAATTCTCGCCTGGATCAATGCGCTCGCCTTCCCATCCTTCCAGAGCCGGTTGCGCACTCGTCGATCGACGGCATCTACTACCCGCTCCATCAGCCGTTGGCGCCTTCGTTCCCGCAAAGCGCCACTTTTTTCAAGATAGTCAAAATGCCTGTCGAGCGACTCGACGAGCTCGGTTACGCCCTCGTCCCTCGCCGCCACGGCACGGAGAACTGGTGGCGTCCACGCGGCCGGCGCCGCTTCTCGTGGAGCTTCGCGAGCCGCCCGCGCCGGATTCGTCGCGCGATCGAGATCCACGCCATGATGAGCGGGCAAATTGCCGTAACCGATTCCGCGACGAAGGCCGAGCATCAGCTCGACGTCGTTACGCAGCCGGTCGGCACCCGGGCGGTCTGACTTGTTGACCACGAAAATATCGGCGATCTCCATCACTCCGGCCTTGAGCGTTTGAATGGAATCTCCCGATTCAGGAACGAGCACAACGACAGTCGAGTCGGCGGTGCGGGCGACGTCGAGCTCGGATTGCCCGACGCCCACAGTCTCGACGATTATTCTGTCGAATCCGAACGCATCGAACACGTCGGCAACTTCGCGGGTCGTTGCCGCGAGTCCGCCAAGAGACCCGCGCGTTGCCATCGAACGTATGAACACGTTTTCGTCGAGCGCCACCAGCTCCATCCGCACGCGGTCTCCCAGTAATGCGCCACCTGTGAACGGCGATGTGGGATCCACGCAGACTATGCCGACTGAATGTCCCCCTTGCCTGTAGTTACGGGCAAGCAGCGTTGTGATGGTACTCTTGCCCGCTCCCGGCGGGCCGGTTATCCCGATGCGTCTGGCACGACCCAGCTTTGGATGCAGAGCGGCAAGGATCTCGTCCGATGCGTCGCGACGGTTCTCGACGATGCTCACGACGCGCGCGAGTGCTGATGTTTTGCCCTTACGGAAATCCGACAGCAGCTTCTCAGTTGAGGGATTCAAGGATCCTCTCCTGGCGTCTCCACATCGTGGACGTCGTTCGGCCCGGACCTTCGGGGTGATCGTAACCAAGGATGTGGAGCGCGCCGTGCACGACGAGACGCGCGAGCTCGTCGTCCAATCGAATACCTAAGGTCCTTGCGTTACGCGCGGCCGCCGCCGGGCAGATGTAAATGTCCCCGATAACCGGCAATCTGTCGCCCTGACGTGTCAATCCAAAGGAGATCACGTCCGTCGCGCCGTCACGTGAGAGAAACTCGCGATTCAGGCGGGCGATCGTACGCGGTCCGACAAACGTCACGGATACGAGGGCGTCGCGCACCCGCTCAGCGGCAAGTGTAGCCAGCACTGCTTCACGAACGCGGCGCACCGAAATCTGCCGCCTCCGGATTGTAAAGGAGATATCAACGTGAGCGCGTCCCTGACGCGCGGCTGTGTTGTTCCGTGCGCGGCGCACGGTGCGCTCAGTTGCCGGCGTCGTCCGCGTACGCCCGGATTATCTGGCGAACGAGCCGGTGGCGCACGACGTCGGAATCGGTCAGGTAGTGGAATCCGATGCCCTCGATGCCAGTAAGGATCCGCTCGATCTGTACGAGTCCCGATTCTTCCCGCCGCGGAAGATCGATCTGCGTCTTGTCGCCGGTGATGACGGTCTTCGAATTCACGCCGAGTCGCGTGAGGAACATCTTCATCTGCGCGTTGGTGGCGTTTTGCGCCTCGTCGAGAATTACAAAGGCGTCGGCGAGCGTGCGCCCGCGCATGTAGGCGAGAGGCGCGATCTCGATGATCCGGGTCTCGAGCGCTTTCTGCACGCGCTCCTGAGGCATCATCTCGTCCAGCGCGTCGTAGAGCGGACGAAGATAGGGATCGACCTTCGCCTGCAAATCTCCGGGCAGAAATCCGAGACTCTCGCCGGCCTCGACGGCGGGGCGGGCGAGGATGATTCGCCGCACGCGCTTCCGCGCCAGTGCATCCACCGCCGCCGCGACGGCAAGATATGTTTTTCCCGTGCCCGCGGGTCCGATTCCGACCACGATGTCGTTCTCGAAGATGAGCTTCAAATACTCCGCCTGGCCGCTCGTCTTGGGCTGGATCACTTTCCGCACGCCCGGCAGCGCGATTCGAAGATTGTCCTCGGCCCCGTTGCCATCTCGGGGAGCCTCCATGCTCATGCGGAGCACATCGTCGGCGGTCAGCGGCATCTGTTGTTTCGCGGTCTCGATCATCCTTTGCGCGATCGGGGCAGCACGGGTGACCGCGTCCTGAGCGCCGGTGAGCGTCAGAGTATCGCCGCGAAGCGCGATCTTCGCGCCCGACTGTTTGGCCAGCTCGACAAGGTTCTCGTCGTTGACGCCGGCGAGCGTCAGCATGTCCGCGCCCTCGGTACTGAGGCGCTGAACTACAGGTTCGTCAGTCAATATCGGAATCACTCCTCAGGTGTAGGTCCGAAAGATCCTTTGGATCGATGCGCGTGGGCGCACCCTCGAACAATGCACGCGCCGCCGTGGTCTTGGGAAAGGCGATGACGTCTCGCAACGACAGCGTGCCCGCGAGAAGCATCGCGATGCGATCGAAGCCAAACGCAATCCCTCCGTGGGGCGGTGCGCCGGCATTCAACGCCTCGAGCAGGAAGCCGAATCTCGCTTCCGCGTCATCGTCGCTGATGCCCAGCGCGCGAAGAACGCGCCGTTGGAGATCCGGGTTGCCGATGCGTATGCTGCCGCCGCCAAGCTCGGTGCCATTCATGATGACATCGTAAGCAAGAGCGCGGACGGATTCGGGATCCGATTCGAGTTTGTCGAGGTCGTCGGGGTGCGGCGACGTGAACGGATGGTGAACTGAAGTGAGTCCTCCACTCGAGGAGTCCCTTCCGAACAACGGGAAGTCGGTGACCCAGAGCATCTGCGTGCCAACGCCGGAGGTGAGATTCTGCCGCTTTGCTATCTCCTGTCGGACGCGGTCGAGCGCGGGCGAGCTGACGGCGTCGGGTGCAGCGACCATCAGGCAGAGGTCCCCTTCGCTCAATTCGAGGATACGAGCGCCTTTCTCTGTGACGAACTTCGCGGCCGGACCGTCGAGCACACCGTTGACTACGCGTGTGCGCAGGAGCCCCGATGCACCGGCCGACTTTGCAACCGATTCCAGCTCGTCGACGTGTTTGCGGGAAAGAGTGGCGGCGCCGGGAACGCGGATCCCGCGCACGCGTCCGCCCGACGCCAGCGCGTTCCGCGTGATGACGAAGTCCGAGCCGCGAAACGCTTCGCTGGCGTCGAATATCGCAAGATCGTAGCGAAGGTCGGGACGATCTGTCCCGTAACGCTCCATCGCATCGTGATACGACATACGGGCAAACCGCGGCGGCAGCTCGATGCCGGCATCCCGAAAAAGTGCCCCGAGCAATCCCTCGGTGAGCGAGATCACGTCTTCTGCGCCGATGAACGAGGCTTCGATGTCGATCTGCGTGAATTCCGGCTGGCGGTCGGCCCTGAGATCCTCGTCGCGGAAGCAGCGCGCGATCTGGAAGTAGCGATCGAACCCCGAGATCATGAGGAGCTGCTTGTAGAGCTGTGGCGACTGCGGAAGCGCATAGAACTCACCCGGGTGCACTCTGCTTGGCACGAGATAATCGCGTGCACCTTCCGGAGTCGGCTTGGTGAGGATCGGCGTCTCGATCTCGAGAAATCCCCGCTCATCGAGATATCTGCGCGTGGTCTGCATGAGACGGTGGCGGAGAACGAGATTCTCCTGCAGCTCGGGGCGCCGCAGGTCGAGATGCCGATGGCGCAGCCGCAGCTCCTCGGCGGCGAGCTTCTCGCCTTTTCCCCGAGCGACTGGAATGGCCGGCGTTTCAGCAGGTCCGATCAGCGCTACGGATGCGGCGCGCACTTCGATGTCGCCCGTCGCGATCTCGCTGTTCCGCATCTCGGCCGGTCGAAGAGCTACTTCTCCCTTCACCACTACGACGGACTCTTGCCCGAGCCCTGCGGCTTTTTCGATCTCAGCTGGTGCGGTCCATTTTGGGTCGAACGATATCTGGACGATTCCGGCGCGATCGCGGAGATCGACGAACACAATTCCGCCGAGATTTCTCGTGCGGTGGACCCATCCGGCGAGCGTGACGGATTGACCCGCGTGCTCAGCACGGAGCGCACCTGCGAGGTGCGATCTGAGCGAGGTTTGGAACGCCGAATCGGCTATCAACCGGCGGCGTGTCGTAGAAGGGATGGCAACGGGTTAAACTTAGTTATGGCATACAGTTGGTGGAAGGAGCGAAAGTGACGCATGAGCCGCTGGATGGCGGCGCCGACACGCGGGTGAATCTCCTCGATCTCGTACCCCGCGAAGCCGACGCGCTCCTGCGCTCCTTCGCGCTCGAGAAAGGCGAGCGAGCCTTTCGCGCAACGCAAGTCGTTCAGCATCTGTGGCGGACTCCGCGCGCGGATTTTCAGGAGATGCGCGAGCTGCCCGCGACATTACGCACGCTACTCGACGAGCGCTTCACGATTCCGCGGCTCGAGGTCTCGGCCCGCCAGATATCCACCGACGGGACGGAGAAATTCCTGTTCCGTCTGAGCGATGGTGAGCACATCGAGACGGTTGCGATCCCTGAGGGATCGCGCCTCACGCTTTGCATCTCCTCGCAAGCCGGATGCGCCTTACAGTGTTCGTTTTGCGCAACTGGGGCGATGGGATTCGCGCGGAATCTTCGCCCGTTCGAGATCGCCGGCCAGGTTCGCGAAGTGATCATGCTGACCGGTCGCAAGCCGACGAACATCGTTTTCATGGGGATGGGCGAGCCGCTGATGAACTGGAAAGCCGTCGATACGGCGCTCACGATTCTGAATGACGAGTCTGGACTCGGAATCGGAGCTCGGCACATCACGGTCTCGACTGTGGGAGTACTTCCCGGCATAATCGCGCTCTCGAAGCGGCCCGAGCAGTTTCGCCTCGCGTTGTCGATTCATGCTCCGACGGACGAGCTGCGCCAGAAGCTCATGCCGATCAACACGAAGTATCCTCTCGCCGACGTTGTGGATGCGGCGAGTGCGTTCGACCGCCGCGTGACTTTCGAGTACGTAATGCTCGGCGGAGTCAATGACTCGCGTGATCACGCGGCGCTTCTCGCCGAGCTCGCGCGGCGCTGTAAAGCGTTCGTCAACCTGATTCCACTCCACCCCGGAGGTGCAGGAAACTTCACACCGACCACGCCGCACGGAATCGCGGTCTTTGCCCGATTGATACGAGCGAACGGCGTCGAGGTGGCGATCAGGAAGAGCCGCGGGATGGACATCGCCGCGGCGTGCGGGCAGCTAAGGGTAGAAAGGCTTGGCCGGCGGGCGCCAGCTGGCGCCGACAAGCACGGTGGCGTCCACGTAGCGTGAGCTATCGAGCTTAGTGGTCACTGTAGCGCCGAGCGCGTTGGCGATGAGCTTAGCCCACGCCGGATGTCCAGAGCGGTCTATCACGACAGTCTGCTGTTTCTGCTGACTCGCGGTTCCAATGGCGACGACGTCGAAGCCGCGGTCGCGTAAGAAGAGCGTCGCGCGCCGCGCAAGACCGCGCGTGGCAGTGGCGTTCAGTACTTCGACCTTGATTCTCGTGTTGGGCGGAGCCTTCGCGTCAGACGGCGCCTCGCTCAGCGAAGCCGGCTGATCGTCGCGGTCCCGCTCATATCGCTTCATTCCGTAATACCCGGCGCCGCCAATCAGCGCCGCCAGAACGATCCACCGCCCGACCTTCACCGCAGACTATTCCAGAGCGCCACCGTTTCTGGAAAGATGTGATTCCCCTCTCGCACCGACCAATCGAGCCGGAAGCGAACGACCTGCCGGAAAACTTCGTCGAATGAATGCGGCACCTGCGCAGCGAGGAAGAAGCGATCCTCGTGAAGGAATTTCCTGCCTGGCTCGAGATAGTCGGCCATGTAGAGCGCGCGGCCGGTTCGGCCCCAGTCGGCAGAACCGACCGTGTGGTACCGAATCGCGTCGAGCACGTTGCGGCGTTTCTCACCGTCGCCGGCGAGGCGAATGGCGGCCGCCGGCCCATGAAGCAGACCCGCCGGAGACGTAGAATCGCCAGTGATCTTTCTCAGGTCGTCCTCTGGCGCGTCACGCAGCGCGTCGTGCCACATGCCGGCATCGACCCATGCGCGTGCTTCGTCCGCGGGCAGCCTCATCGCCGCGCCCCACGCGCGCAGCAGCGATGTCACGCGCTCGATATGCGACATCCGCTTCTGGCCAACGCACGCCCACTTAGGAAGGCCGTTCGCGTCAGTCCTGATCATTTTCGCCAAGTATGAGGTTGTCTATGAAGCGGGTACTGCCTACGCGCGCGGCAACAATCACCGCGGAGCCACGTCGGGCACGACTTTCGGCCTCGAGCGTGTCGCGGTTCACAACGGCGAAATAAGCCAGCCTGACGCCGGGCACCGCCGCTAGTACATCACGCCCTGCATCTTCGAGCCGACGAGCGTCGTCCTCTCCTGCCGCGAAGCGTTCCGCGGCAGCTCGCAGAGATCCGACGAGCGACAGGGCGTCGGCGCGCTCCTTCCCCCTCAGATAGCTGTTGCGACTGGAAAGGGCGAGGCCATCCGGTTCACGTATGGTGGGGGCGACGACGATCGTCAGGGGAAAATCAAGATCGCGCACCATCGACTTCACCAGCGCTGCCTGTTGCAGGTCCTTCCGGCCGAACACGGCGACGTCGGGCGCGACGATGTTGAACAGCTTGGCGACGACGGTCAGAACGCCGTCGAAGTGCCCCGGCCTTACAGCGCCCTCCCATTGTCGCCCACGGTCGCCGGCGGTGACATTCACCACACGACCATCCGGATACATCTCGTCAGTCCCGGGTGTGAACAGCACATCGACCCCGGCGTCCGCGGCAAATCGCTCGTCGTCTTCGATGGGCCGGGGATAGCGCGTGAAATCTTCAGTCGGTCCAAACTGGAGCGGGTTGACGAAGATGCTCATCACTACGAGGTCCGACTCCGCGCGTGCACGATCGACGAGGCTCAGGTGCCCTCGATGCAGCGCCCCCATTGTAGGTACAAACCCGATCCGCGATCCATCGCGCCTCGCGTTCGCGATTGCGGCACGCAGCTCCGCGATACCCCATAGCCGACGCAGGCTAGTTGCTGTGCTCGGCATCGGGATATTGGCCTTCTCTTACCTCGTCCGCGTACTTCGCCACGGCCTCGCGCGCCGTCTCGGCGAGATTTGCGTACTTCTTCAGGAACCTGGGAGCAAAGCCGTCGTTCAGTCCAAGCAGATCGGGCAGGACGAGCACCTGTCCGTCACAATGCGGACCAGCGCCTATGCCGATTGTGGGGATGGTGACCGCCGCAGTGATCTGCCTGGCAACGTCTGTGGGAAGGAGCTCGAGAACAATCGCAAAGGCTCCCGCGCCCTCGAGCGCAATCGCTTCCTCCGTCAGTCGCTCCGCGTCGCCCTGCTCCCTTCCCTGAATGCGCATCCCGAGCGTGCGCACCGACTGCGGTGTGAACCCCAGGTGCGCCATTACGGGAATGCCGGTGCGAGTGAGCGCGGTCACAGTGTTCACCATCTCCTTGCTCCCGCCTTCGACTTTCACCGCATCGGCACCCGTTTCCTGGAGGACGCGTCCCGAATTCAGGATGGCGCGCTCGACGCTTGCCTGATACGAAAGGAACGGCATGTCGACGACAAGCAGAGCGTGTTTCACTCCACGACGAACGGCGGCGCCGTGATAGATCATCTGCTCGAGCTTTACAGGGAGAGTGCTGTCGAGGCCGGCCACGACGTTGCCAACCGAATCTCCAACGAGGACGATGTCGACGCCGGAGCTGTCAACGATGCGCGCAAACAGAACGTCGTAGGCAGTGACGACGACGAGTCTCTGCCCGTCGCGCTTCATCCGCGCAATCTCGCGGAGCGTGATTCGTTTCGGCGCGGCCGTATCAGTCATGACGGGCAACGGGTAGCTGGTAACGGCTAGCCAGCACTGAGCCTCTCAGCTCGTCGAGCTCGCGCTGCCAGAAGTCCCGGTGATTCAGCTCGGGGTGAGGAATGGTGAGCACGTCGTCGCTGAATTCGCGTCCCTCGATCATCACGATATCGAGATCCAGCGTGCGAGGTCCCCAACGAACGGTACGCACTCGCCCGGCAGCGCGCTCGATACGCTGCAGCGCCAAGAAGAGTTTGCGCGGTGCGAGCTCGGTTTCGACTGCCACCATCTGATTCAGGTAGGGGCTCTGCGGAACGGGCCCAAGGGGTGCCGTCTCCTCGATCACGCTCTCGGCGA
>WNGF01033619.1_pt1 | contig 10994 bp, 4 predicted proteins | sample 5400641 | NCBI WGS metagenome assembly WNGF01 (sample SAMN13153371, study PRJNA577476) | soil metagenome | isolation source: 80 cm soil or saprolite under grassland replicate 2 | place: USA:California | collected 2016-06-15 | reverse complement strand
TGCTCGAGGAACGGCGGCGGAAGAACCTCGCGGCCGAGGTGTTCGCGGTCGCGTCGGGGAGAGCCAAGACCCATCTCGAGCATGCGGTCGAGGACGATCCGGAGCTGAGGCGCCTGCTCGACGAGGTCCAGGCCCGCACTTTGGACCCTCTCACCGCGGTCCGTGAGATTCTCGAGCGCGTGTTCGCCATCGAACAGACGCGCGGTGCCAGGCTTCAGCCTGGCACCGCTCCCAACCCTCAGGGCGAATCCACCGACGAAGCCGCTCGATGAAGGCCACGACCGTACCCACGCTGCGCGACATCGAGGAGGCCCGGCGCCGCCTCGACGGGATCGCGCGCATGACGCCCGTGTACGGCTCGGAGACCTTCTCGCGCCGTACCGGACGCGAGGTGCACCTGAAGGCCGAGAACCTCCAGCGAACGGGCGCGTTCAAGATCCGCGGCGCCGTCAACAAGATCGCGACGCTGAGCGATGCCGAACGCCGGTCAGGGGTCGTCACGGCGAGTGCCGGAAATCACGGCCAGGCGGTCGCCTGGGCGGCGCGCGAGCAGGGTGTCGCGGCCACGATCTTCATGCCCCACCACACGCCGATGGCGAAGGTCGAGGCGACGAAGAACTACGGCGCCGGCGTGGAGATGGCCGGCGAGACGTTCGAGGAGGCCCTCGCGGCGGCACTCGACCACGCTGCGGCCCGAGGCGCCACCTTCGTCCACGCCTTCGAGGACGAGCACGTCATCGCCGGCCAGGGCACGATCGGGCTCGAGTTGCTGGAGCAGGTCCCAGAGCTGGAGACGGTCGTCATCCCGATCGGCGGCGGCGGTCTCGCGGCGGGAATCGCGCTTGCCCTCAGGGCGGTTCGTCCGGAGACCCGGGTCGTCGGTGTGCAGGCAGCCGCATTCGCTCCGTTCGCAGGCGCGGAGGTGGGCGGGTTCACGATCGCCGAGGGAATCGCGGTCAAGCACCCAGGAGAGCTGACCTCCGCGATCCTCCGCGATCTCCTCGACGAGGTCGTCACCGTCAGCGACGAGGAGATCAGCCAGGCGATCGTGCTGCTGCTCGAGCGGGCCAAGCTCGTCGTCGAAGGCGCGGGCGCGGCCTCGGTCGCGGCTCTCCTCGGCGGCAAGGTCGCAGGCAACGGGCCGGTGGTCGCCCTGCTCTCGGGCGGGAACATCGATCCCACGCTTCTGATCTCGGTCATGCGCCACGGCCTCACGCTGTCGGGGCGGTACCTCGTCATCCGCACACGACTGCCCGATCGACCTGGCGAGCTGATCAAGCTCCTGTCGCTGATCGCCGAGGAGCGCGGGAATGTGATCTCGATCGAGCACCACCGCGAGGGGATGGATGTTCCGGTGACCGAGAGCGAGGTCGAGCTGACGCTGACGATGCGCGACCAGGACCACTGCAGCGAGCTTCTCCAGGTGCTCCGCGAGCGCGGCTATACGGCCGAACGGGTCCGATGAGCACGGAGACCCGCAAAGAACGCAAGGTCGTCACCGTGCTGTTCGCCGACCTGGTCGGCTTCACGTCGCGGGCGGAGACGCTCGATCCCGAGGACGTGGAGGCGATCCTCGGCCCGTACCACGCCCGCCTCCGCTCCGAGCTCGAGCGCTTCGGCGGCACGGTCGAGAAGTTCATCGGCGACGCGGTGATGGCCCTCTTCGGGGCGCCGACCGCTCACGAGGACGATCCGGAGCGAGCCGTGCGCGCGGCGCTCGCGATCCGCGACTGGGCCCGGGAGGAGGGGGAGCTCGAGGTCAGGATCGGGATCACGACCGGGGAGGCGCTCGTCTCGCTCGGCGCACGGCCGGAGGCCGGAGAGGGCATGGCGTCGGGCGACGTGGTCAACACGGCCTCACGGCTGCAGGACGCGGCTCCCGAGAACGGAATTCTCGTCGACGCGACTACGCAACGAGCGACGCAGCAGACGATCGAGTTCGGGGAGGCCGAGCCTGTCGAGGCCAAGGGAAAGTCCGAGCCGGTCGCGGTCTTCGAACCGATCGAGGCCCGCTCTCGATACGGCGTCGACGTCGCCGAGGACGTCCAGACACCACTCGTCGGGAGGGAGAAGGAGCTCGACCTGCTGGTTGACACGCTGGCCCGCGTGCGGTCGGAGCGCGAGCCCCAGCTCCTGACGCTCGTGGGCGTACCGGGGATCGGCAAGTCCCGGCTGGTCTGGGAGCTCTTCCAGGCCGTCGAGCGCGATCCCGACCTGATCTTCTGGCGCCAGGGTCGCTCGCTGCCCTACGGGGAGGGGGTCACCTACTGGGCGCTGAGCGAGATGGCGAAGGCCCAGGCCGGCATCCTCGAGACCGATTCGGCGGAGATCGCGGCCGAGAAGCTCGCACACGCGGTTGGGACCGTCGTTGCCGAGCCGGCCGACGCGGAGTGGATCGCCAGACACCTCCAGCCGCTCGTGGGGCTCGCGGGCGACGAGGAGCTGGCCGCCGATCACCGCAGCGAGGCGTTCGCCGCCTGGCGCCGGTTCTTCGAGGCGCTCGCCGAGCGGAGCCCGCTCGTGCTCGTGTTCGAGGACCTCCAGTGGGCGGATGACGGCCTGCTCGACTTCGTCGATTACCTCGTCGAGTGGGCGAGCGGCGTGCCGCTGCTCGTCGTCGCGACCGCGCGGCCCGAGCTGCTCGAGCGGCGGCCGGCCTGGGGCGGAGGGAAGGCAAACGCCGCGAGTGTCCTGCTTCCGGCGCTGACCGAGGACGAGACCGCGCGGCTGGTCGCAGCGCTGCTCGAGCAGGCCGTCCTTCCGGCCGAGACCCAGATCGTCCTGCTGACGCGGTCGGGCGGCAACCCGCTGTACGCCCAGGAGTTCGTCCGCATGCTGATCGACCGCGGCTACCTCCGCCGCGAAGGCGCATCCTGGAAGCTCGAGACGGACGAAGCGCTTCCGCTGCCGGAGTCCGTGCAGGGGATCATCGCCGCGAGGCTGGACGCACTCTCGTCCGAGGAGAAGGAGCTGCTCCAAGACGCCTCCGTGTTGGGCAAGGTCGTCTGGACGGGCGCGCTCGCGGCGATCTCGCAGATCCCGCATCCGCTCGCGGAGGAGCGCCTCCACGGCATGCGCCGCAAGGAGTTCCTGCGAAACGAGCGCCGGTCATCGGTCGCCGGGGAGACCCAGTACGCCTTCCTCCATCTCCTGATGCGAGACGTGGCGTACGGCCAGATCCCTCGCGCGGAGCGCGCGGAGAAGCACCGGCTGGCGGCCGAGTGGCTCGAGTCGCTGCCCGCGGACCGGGCCGAAGACCGCGCCGAGATGCTCGCCCACCACTACCTGTCGGCGCTCGAGTTCGCACGCAGCGCGGGCCAGGACACGACAGCCCTCGCGCAGCGCGCTCGCCTTGCCCTTCGCGAGGCCGGGGAGCGCGCCTTCGCGCTGAACGCGTTCGATCAGGCCGTGCGCTTCTACTCGGCGGCGCTCGAGCTCTGGCCTGAGGATGATCGTGAGCACCCCCGGCTGCTTCTCCGGCTCGCGCTCGCCAGCTCGTACGGCAGCCGCAGCCCCCGCGAGATCTACGTCCAGGCGAGAGATGCGCTGCTCGAGGCGGGCGAGCCGGTGCTGGCGGCCGAGGCAGAGGTCCTGCTCGGGCTCTTGGCGACCGATGAAGGCGACCAGGACCGCTGCTTCCGGCACATGCGCCGAGCGCAGTCGCTCGTCCAGGATGCTCCGCCGTCGAGATCCAAGGCATTCGTGTTCAACTGGGTTCTCCGCTCCCTGGCCCTCGCCGGCCGGGTCGACGAGGCCATAGTCCTCGGTCGGGAGACGATTGCGATGGCGGAAGAGCTCGGGTTGGACGAAGCCCTTGCGAACGCGCTCACCACGATGGGCTTCACACGCTTCAGCATCGGCGACCTCGGAGGTCTCGCCGACCAGGAGAGAAGCATCGAGATCGCCCGCGCGGCCAACTCTCCGGATTCCTTCCGCTCGCGTGGGAACTACGCGAGCTGCCTCGCGGAGCTCGGCCGGATCAGAGCCGCCTCCGAGATGATTGAGCAGGCGCGAGCCGAGGCGGAGCGGTTCGGAACCCTCTTCTATCTCGACTGGTTCGACGCCGAGCGAACGGTCTACATGTACTACGCGGGAGAGTGGGACGACGCCTGGAGACGCGGTCGAAGATCGAGCTTGCACGGGGCGACCCCGCAGGCGCGCTCAGCGGAACGGCAGAGGCCCTCGAGACCGCGCGCGGCGCCAAGGATCCCCAGATCCTCCACCCGTGCATGGCGGCGTACGCGGCGGTTTGGGCCCAGCTCGGGCGGCTCGAGGAAGCGGCCGCGGTGGTGGACGATCTACTCGCGAACTGGGGCGCCCAGAAGATGTTCTCCTCGGCCTTCTGGCTCCTCGATCTCGCCTATGCGCTCGTCCCGCTCGGACGAGCCCAGCTGCTCGACGGGGTCCTCGAACGCGTGCCGATACCGACGCCGTGGGCGGACGCGGCGCGCGCCCATGCGGCAGGGGATTTCGTCGCCGCAGCCGAGCTCTGCGCGCAGATGGGCGCCAAGCCGCACGAGGCATACTCGCGGCTCTGCTCGGGAGACCAACGCCAAGTGCAGCGGGCGCTCGAGTTCTACCGTTCCGTCGGCGCGACGCGGTACATCCGGGAGGGCGAGGCGCTGCTCGCCAAGACGGCATGAGCGTCGCTTGCCTTCGGCTCGCTCCCGCGGGGGAAACCATGTTTCGAGCATGGGGGAACCCCTGGTTCCCCCATGAACCCCCTCCTCAGGGTTACACCGGAAGTGGAAACCTCGAAGGGTTTCTCCCGCGGACCCCCTTCTTAGAACCCGATGTGGGGGAACCTCCCGGTTCCCCCACGCCCCCTCCACGCGCTCGTGGGCCGGAGGTCAGCCCATGAGCGCCCGGCGCGAAGAACGAAAGGTCCTGACCTGCATGTTCTGCGACCTGGTCGGTTTCACGTCGCGGGCCGAGTCGATGGATCCGGAAGACGTGGCCGCGGTTCTCCGGGGATACCACGAGCACGTCCGAGGCGAGCTCGAGCGTTACGGCGGCACCGTGGAGAAGTTCATCGGCGACGCCGTGATGGCGCTGTTCGGGGCTCCGGTCGCCCACGAGGACGATCCCGAGCGTGCCGTCCGCGCCGCGCTCGCGATCCGCGACTGGGCGCGAGAGCAGGACGGGCTCCAGGTCAGGATTGGAATCACGACCGGCGAGGCCCTCGTCTCCCTGGACGCGAGCCCGGAGCGGGGAGAGGGAATGGCGTCGGGCGACGTCGTCAACACCGCGTCCCGCCTCCAAACCGCGGCCCCGGAGAACGAGATCGTCGTCGACGAGACGACCTACCACGCGACCGCCGACGAGATCGGCTATGACCAGGCCGACCCGGTGGCGGCGAAGGGCAAGGCCGAGCCGATCACGGTCTGGCGCGCCCTGCAGGCGCGGGCCGTCGTCGGGATCGAGCTCCGGCCCGAGACGCCGCTCGTCGGGCGCGAGCATGAACGTGCCATGCTCGTCGATGCGCTCGAGCGAGTGAGGCGCGAATCGGAGCCGCAGCTCGTGACGATCGTGGGGGTGCCCGGGATCGGCAAGAGCCGCCTCGTGGCCGAGCTCTTCGCCGAGGTCGAGCGCGACCCCGAGCTCATCAACTGGCGCCACGGTCGCTCCCTTCCTTACGGCGAAGGGGTCGCCTTCTGGGCCTTTGCCGAGATGGTCAAGGCACAGGCCGGCATCCTCGAGAGCGACGGAGCCGAGGGAGCCCGCACGAAATTGCACGAAGCCGTTGCGGCGGCAGTCGGCGAGGACTCTGCCTGGATCGAGTCCCGCCTACAGCCCCTGCTCGCTCTCGGAGAGGGCGGCGGAGATCGAGACGAGAGCTTCGCGGCCTGGCGTCAGTTTGTCGAGGCGCTCGCGGAGCAGCGGCCGACGGTCCTCGTCTTCGAGGACCTGCAATGGGCCGACGACGACCTGCTCGACTTCGTCGACCACCTGGTCGACTGGTCGACCGGCGTTGCCCTGCTCGTCGTCGCCACCGCACGTCCTGAGCTGCTCGACCGCCGGCAGGCCTGGGGCGGCGGAAAGCGGAATGCCGTCTCGATCTCACTCCCGCCGTTGGGCAACGACGAGACGGCGCGTCTGATCGCGTCGTTGCTCGATCGCCCGGTGCTCCCAGCAGAGACGCAGGAGGCCCTGCTCGCGCGGGCAGGTGGAAACCCGCTCTACGCGGAGCAGTTCGCGCGCATGCTTGCCGAGCGCGGGGATGCAGGCGAGCTGCCGGAGACCGTTCAGGGCATCATCGCCGCACGTCTCGACGCCCTCCCTCCGGAGGAGAAGGCGCTGCTCCAGGACGCATCCGTGGTCGGGAAGGTCTTCTGGCTCGGGGCGCTCGAGACGATCGCGGACGTCGAGCGGCGCGAGGCGGAGCGGATCTTGCACGCGCTCGAGCGCAAGGAGTTCGTCCGGCGCGACCGGCGGAGCTCCGTCGCGGGCGAGACCGAGCACGCCTTCGCGCACCTGCTCGTTCAGGACGTGGCCTACGGGCAGATCCCGCGCGCCGAGCGGGCCGACAAGCACAGCAGGGCTGCGCGTTGGCTCGAGTCGGTCTCGCCGGACCGCAGCGAGGACCGAGCAGAGATGCTCGCGTACCACTACCGAGCGGCGATCGAGCTCGGGCAGGCCGCGGGACAAGACGTGAGCGATCTACACGACCCTGCCCGCTCGGCCTTCATCGAGGCCGGCGATCGCGGGCTCGCGCTCCATGCACATGCGTCTGCCGAGCGCTTCTATTCGGCGGCCCTCGAGCTTCTTCCCGAGGGCAGTGGCGAATGGGCGCACGTGATCGTCAGTCGCCAGTCGATGCGGCTGTCCTTCGACGACGACGACGCCCGAGCGATGGAGAAGGCAATCGAATCCCTGCTTGCGCTCGGCGTGGTGGAGGCTGCGGCCGATGCTCAGATCGACCTCGCGCTCGATGTCTGGAACAGCGGCGACAGCGCGGGCGGGCAGTCCCGTATGGACAGGGCGCTGGCCCTGCTCGGCGACGTGCGGGCATCCCCGGCGAAGGCCCGGGCGCTGGCCCAGCGCTCGAGGCTGAGCATGCTTGCGCGACAGAAGGACGATGCGCTTCGGTTGGGGCAAGAGGCGCTCGCGATCGCCGAGGAGCTCGGCCTCGACGAGCTGCGCGCGACCGTCCTCACCAGCATCGGCCCTCTGCGTGTCTCGATGGGGGACATGCGTGGGTTCGACGATCTCGATCGGGGCCGTGAGATCGCGCTCGCAGTGGGCTCGCCAACGGAGATCCACCGCGCCTACAACAATCTCGTCGAGTCATTGAGGGAGGTCGGAGATTGGAGGAAGGCGGCCGAGGTGCTGGCCGAGAACCGCAGAATCGACGAGCAATTCGGAATTCGGGCTTCGTTGTTGTGGTTGGAGGCCGAGGAGGCGCTCCAGGGGTACCACACAGGCGACTGGGACCTCGCGGAGCGGCGCGCGCGCTCGGTCATCGGCGAGTCGGAAGCGGGAGCGTCCCTGTACGTGCAGCCGGTTTGTCGCAACCTGCGATCGCTGATGAGGCTTGCCCGCGGGGACGGTGTAGGTGCGCTCGAAGACTGCACGAGGGCTCTGGAGCTGGCGCGCGGGTCCGATCCGCAGGTCCACGGTTCCGTGGCGGCGGACCACGCGTTCGTCCTGCTGTCGTTGGGTGAGCGCGAGGAGGCGTCCCGGCTTGCAGACGAGTCGCTCGCAGTGCCGACGTACTTCCACACGGCCGTCAACCTCGCCTGGACGCTCCACGATCTCGGCCGCGGCGACGAGTTCGACCGCTGGGCCGAGGACCTGACCACGCCCTCTTGGCGGAAGGCCGGAGCGGCGATTGCCACCGGCGATCCCGTGACTGCCGCGGCCGTGCTGGGAGAGATGGGAGATGTCGCGGACGAGGCGTATGCGCGGCTCCGCTCCGGCCTCGATGCGGAGGTACGGCGCGCGCTCGAGTTCTACCGCTCGGTGGGCGCGATGCGGTACGTGCGCGAGGGCGAGTCGCTGCTGGCCGCGTCCGCCTAGGAGCCGCAGCGGCGAAACTCGACCGTCTGATTCCCCCGGGCGCGCCAGTCGGAGACGCCTCCGTCGAGCACCGGTCGCGCGTCGATTCCCGCTGCTTGGAGGATGCTTGCCGCCGTGCTCGCGCGCGCTCCGCTCTCGCAGATCGTGACGACGGGCCCGTCGCCGCGCAGGTCGTCGGCGCTGGCACGGATCCGCCGGTACGGGATGTGGAGGCTTTCCGGGATGTAGCCGCGGTCTCGCTCGTCCTTCTCTCGCACGTCGACGAGCTCGACGCTGCCCTTCGACAACATCCGCTCCAGGTCGTCGAGCGTGACGGGCTCGAGCCGCTCGTCCGCTTCGGCGCCGGCGAGGTAGCCGGCGATGTTGAAGAGGCCGACGGCCTGCAGCCCGCGGGAGGCGCGCTGTGCCTCCCGGTCTGAAGACGCGTAGAGAGCGACCCGCTCGTCGGCGTCCAGGACGAACCCCGCCTTGGTCGGGAATCCGGAGCGGTCGACGGGAATATTGATCGCCCCGGGGACGTGACCGGCGGCGAACTCGCTCGAGCCGCGGGCGTCGAGGACCGTGGCGCCGTTCAGCGCCGTGATCGCGCTCAGGACGGGCTGAGCTGCGACAAACGGGCCACGGTTCAGCTCGACGATCCGCTCCATGTTCGGCGGCCTCGGCGTTCCGGTGGCCGCCGCGGATTCGGCGATGAAATCGGCGACCTCGGTGAAGGAGAGCGCGTGGTTGAAGCGGCGCTCGAAGCCGATGGTCGACGAGGCCTTCGAGCTCATTCCCGCGCCGCAGAGCGAGCCGGCCACGTGGCCCGGGTACACCTCGACGCCGTCGTGGAGCTCGAGCAGCCGGTGCATCCGCGCCCTCGCGGGCCTCGACGGCGAGATCGGGACGGGCGGCGTCGCCGACGAGCAGCGAATCCCCGGTCAGGACCAGCCAAGGCTCGGCGGCCCGCGAGCGGTCGACGACCGCGAAGCAGCAGTGCTCCGGCCGGTGGCCCGGGGTGTGGATGACGCGGAGGGAGACGTCCCCCGTCTCGACCTCCGCTCCGTCCTCGAGCGGCTCGAACGGGAAGTCCGGCTCCGCTGCCGGGTGGATGGCCACCGGGACGCCGTGCTCGAGCGCGAGGCGCCCGTGGCCCGAGACGTGGTCGGCGTGGGTGTGGGTCTCGAGCACGCGCGAGATGCGTACGTGCTTGCGCTCGGCCTCTGCCAGGTACTGGTCGATCGCATAGGCAGGGTCGACGACGACGGCCTCGCCGGCCGTCTCGTCTCCGACCAAGTACGAGGCACAGCCGAGGTCTTCCTCGACGAACTGCTTGAAGAGCACGACGTCATTAAAACGCGCCTCGGGCTCTCGTGATGCGGTGCGGGTCTACAAACCGAACGCCTTCCGTACAGTGAATCCCTCGATGGAACCGATGAAGTCGTCCACCGCAGCCCGCGGACTCTCGACACAGAGCCGGCACAGACACGTGTGGGTTTCCTCGTTACGATCGCAGTGGGGAGGAGGCTGGTGGCCCCGAAGGCGGGGTCCCGCGCTCGTTGCGATCGGGATTGCGGTCCTGGGCGCCGCAGCTCTGCCCGCCACGGCCGGTGCTCACGCGTACCTGCTGAGCGTCACTCCGCAAGACCGCTCTGTCGTCGCGCGGGCGCCGCGCGAGGTCAAGCTGCTCTTCACCGAGTCGGTGCTGCCCGGGCCGGGAATCGAAGCGATCCGGAACGGCGACGGCTCCGTGCTCGAGGGCAAGGCTCACGCACAGGGAAGGACGTTCCTGATCCCGCTTCGCTCCGGCCTCGCGGACGGGACCTACACCGTCCGCTGGCGGGCGATCTCCGACGACGGCCACGAAGTCGGAGGCCTGGTCGCCTTCGCGGTCGGGTCGGGGCAGGCCGCGCCGACTCCGGGGCTGTCGGCGGGCTCGACCGGCCCCGGGGCGGGGCAGTACCTCTCCCGGTGGCTGTTCTTCATCGGCCTGCTGGTCGCCTCCGGCTCGGCCGTCTTCCAGGTCCTGATCTGGAGGCTCGGGCTCGCCGACGCCGAGTTGAGCCAGGACGAGCGAGAGCGCGTCGACCGGCGCGAGCTCAGGGCGGGATCCCTGTTGTTGCTCGCCGGCTTCCTGCTGGCGATCGTCGGCGCACTACTGCTGCTCTACCTCAGCCACGCCGGCTCCGGCACGCGGTTCGGGCGCGTGCTCTACATCGGGCTCGGGATCTCCGGCGCCGGAGCGGCGGCGGCGCTGGCCTCGCTCGCCCTTCCGCTCGTCCGGCCGCTCGCCCTCCTGGCCGCCCTCGCCGTCCTGCCCATCCCGACGCTGTCCGGTCACGCGCTCGATGCCGGTCGCTCGCTGCTCGACCTCGTCGTCGACATCGCCCACGTCACCGCGGCCGCCGTCTGGCTCGGAGGCCTGCTCGCGCTCGCCGTCGTGCTTCCCTGGGCGGGCCAGGCGCTGCGCCGGGACTCGCGCGAGCGGCTACTGCTTCCGCTGGCGCGCCGGTTCTCGGCGCTCGCCCTCGCCGCCGTCGTCCTGCTTGCCGGAACGGGCGTGGGACGGGCGCTCGAGGAGCTCGACTCGGTGTCGCAGCTGTGGTCGACCGGTTACGGGAGGGCGATCCTCGTCAAGACCGGGCTGCTCGCCGTGCTCCTCGGCCTCGCGGCCCGCAACCGGCTGTTCCTGCTCGACGGCCCGTTTCGCCGCGTGCGCACGGGCGTTGCCGCGGAGAGCGTGGTCCTGCTCGGTCTCCTCGTCGCCGTCGCCGTCCTCACCGCGCTTCCGCCGGGGCGGAACGCCGCCGCAGCGACTCGCTCGCACGCGGCGATCGCCGAGCCCAAGCCTCCGAAGCCTCCGCCGCCGGGCGCGGTCGTCCTCGCGAAGGAGGACGGGAAGCTGGCCGTCGCGCTCGCCGCGCGGGCGGTGCCGGGGGGCCGTGTGGAGCTGACGGCCACGGTCGTGAGCCCGGACAACACCGGCGTCGACGGCC
>WNGF01015639.1_pt1 | contig 10994 bp, 9 predicted proteins | sample 5400641 | NCBI WGS metagenome assembly WNGF01 (sample SAMN13153371, study PRJNA577476) | soil metagenome | isolation source: 80 cm soil or saprolite under grassland replicate 2 | place: USA:California | collected 2016-06-15 | reverse complement strand
CATTCTACTGAACCTTCAACCTCCAGAGGCAGAAAACGTACCTGGCGGCGGCTCCAGTCTCCCGAGAACTTGATCGCGCTGTCGCATTCGAACTGCAATCCCTCTCAAGCGACCCTGTAGTGTCTCGCGGTTGCTTCCAAAGTTTCCGCAACCGCTTTTACGAGTTCTGCTGGTGCCAATGCTTTGGCGTGGTTTCCCCAGCTCAATATCCAGCGAAGGATTTCAACCGTGCTCGTCAAGGTCAGCTTCAGTTCGATTTCGTCCTTGGGCAGCCGGCGGATCTCCTGTGACTGATGCCAAATACGCTCCTGCACCAACCTTGCCGCAAATGAATCAAACCAGATTCGGATTTCGATCGGATTATCGCCCGAGAAAGCACCGAAACTTCCTTTCAAGAACTTGTCAGCAGAGAAGTTCTTCGGACGAACAAACCTCGAATTGAGCACTCGGAGCTTCTGCATTCTGGCGAGTACGAATCTCCGCTCCTCCTGTCGGTGTGTGTCGAAACCGAGAACGTACCACTGCTGGTTGATACATGTTAAATGATATGGCCTAAACTGGCGCCTCTCGAAAGTTTTCGATCCGAGCTTGCAGTAGTCGAAGGCCACTTCACGGCTGGTCCGAACGGCGATGCTCAGGTCCTTGAAAATCGTGATATCGACGGGATTGGTCTCGATCATGCGGAATGATATTGCGGCGTCGAGGTCGCTCCAGGCAACGGAGAATTCGCCATCGAGATTTTCTATCAGCTTCGCACAAGCGAGTCGAAGAGGTTCCTCGAAAGGTGTGCCATGGTACTGCGCCAGAACCTTTTACGCGACGAAAAGCGCAATGATCTCGGCCTCTGAGATTTGCATTAGGGGGAAGCTCGTAACGGGCTGGGTGAGGTGGTAGCCGTATTTGTACGGGTTGTATTCGATCGGCAGTCCTTGTCGATCTCGCATGAAATCGATGTCCCTCTGGACGGTCTTGGTGGTGACGTTCAATTCGTTCGCTAAATCCTTTCGACTCGGATAGTCGCCCTTCTGGAGGCGCCGAACGATGGCGTGCATCCGCTCCAACTGCGGCCGCGTCCCAACGCTCATGAATTTTTTTGAAGTTGAAGTTTTCTTTGCCATGGGACCACGGATGTCTCAGGGGTCATGCTATTCTCGTGCCGAATGATGGAAAAGTGCTATTTCTGCCACGGTGGCGGGAAGAAGCGAACAATGACAACAAGCATATGGGAATCAACCAACATGTCGTCAAAAGATCGGGCGGTTGGGCTGTCGTCGGTGAAGGCAACAGCCGAGATACATCCATTCATCCGACTCAACAGGAGGCTATCGAGCGCGCTCGTGAGATAGCCGTTAATCAACAAAGTGAGGTGTTAATTCACGGCGAAGACGGGAAAATTCGTGACAGGAACAGCTACGGCAATGACCCTTTCCCGCCCCGAGGCTAATTCCATGGATGCTAATCAATCCACTATTCAACGGTTGGAACACGCCGTTCAGATAGTCGAGGCTAAGCTCGGTAACGGTTCAGCAAACGCGAACGCTCAGCTCGTAGCTGCTGTTCTTCAGTCGCTTACGAACGATGCTCAGACGAAAGAGATTTGTGCGGAATTGGAGAGGCTGGGCGCAACCATCGCACAATCCGCAGCGGTTGCCGCCGGCTCCTGACCCAAAGAAATAACGGCTCGACGGACATGGAACAGAAAGATGTTTATATTTGCTACAATGGTGTCGACCTGAATTGGGTGACGCGCCTCGCGGAACAGATCGAGTCGGAAACAATCGACGGAAGCAAGACGTCCCGGCCGACAGCAGAATCCAGACGTGCTCCGCAACCTTCTGTTCTGGGGGGCCGTCCTCGCGAAAAACGAAAAAACGATACGTATAGAAACCGGCAATCAACCCATTGTGCTGAATCCCGTTCCAGCGTCCGCTCAATTGGATCGAGGGATAGCCTTTGACGAGATCAGGATCAAGGCGCTCTTTGCCCTCAAAGACGGCGACTTGGAGAAGGCCGCTACCGAAATCCAAACAAGTGATGAGGCCGCAAATGAAGGAGATGAAGGAGATGACGACACTCCGTTCGAATAAGTCACCCCATAAGGCTGCGCCACGCCGACGGGATAAACCTCGGATTCTGGACGAATTGATCCGATCGAATTCCCCCGAGTTTAGCGCATTCTACATCGAGGAACCCAAACTTGTCTTTGGTGGCGGCGCGCTTTCAGTGGATCCAAAAGCTGGCCTCGAAAACCACGGACCATTTGCGTGGGAGGCCTCGATTACGAAGACGGTTCAACTCGGACTGATCGGCACTGGCGAAGGCACTCAGGCGTTCATCAACTTCCTTCAGAAATGTCAGTCGCGAATTCCGGCCGGCTTTAACACTCGCCACAAACCCCTCGATCCTCATTGTTTTCCTGATTTTCCCGGTTGCTCTCCCGATCACACGTTCAGGGCATCCTTTACTGCGGACAATCCTTCGCATCGCAAGACAATTCACGAACAATTATTTGAACATGCAGCAGCAGAACACGACGAACAAAAACGAATCGAGGCAGTTGTAAAGTTGGTGGTCGATCAACTCTCCGCCCTCGCAGATCTGGAGCCGGCTCCGGACGTCGTTGTGCTCGTGATGCCCCCGTCAGTTGAAGCAGCCTGCGCTTCGATTGGCGCTGTCTTCGCGCGCCAAAAGGTCCGCCTGTCACCGCAGGAGAGCTTTCAGCGCGCGCTGCAGCGGGAGGCGGCTCGAACTGGCCAAGGCATCCTCAATCTGGATTTCGACACGGCCGACGAAACAGAATTGATCTCGCGCGTTGGCTTTTTCAACATTCACCATGCGTTGAAGGCTCATTCCATGAGAACTGGCATCACAACGCAGGTCGTTTGGGAAAGCACTCTCAGGGATCAAAATCCAGCCTCGGTGGCCTGGAATCTTTTTACCGCGCTTTACTACAAGGCCGGAAATAATCCATGGCGGCTCCAATCCTTGCCAGACAATACGTGTTACGTCGGCATCTCCTTTTTCAAGGAAAGCCCCCGCGCGGGTTCCGACATTCAGACGAGCTTGGCTCAAATTTTCGGTGCAGGAGAGGGAATCGTTCTGAAAGGTGAAAAAGCGATTTTCAACAGGGAACGTGATCGCAAGCCGCATCTCAGCGAGGAAGGGGCGGAGAGCCTTCTCGTTCGAGCAATCCAATCCTACTCGCTCCAACACAATTCACCACCAAAGCGTGTCGTGGTACACAAGACTTCGCGCTATTGGCCCGAAGAGAATCGAGGAATGAGGAAAGCCCTGGGAAATATTTATCACTACGACTTTCTCGCGCTCGAAACACGAGAGACGCGGTTCATGCGAGTCGGGAAGAGACCGCCACTTCGTGGAACAGTGATCCAACTGGGACGAGGGAATTATCTCGTTTACTGCAATGGTTATATTCCATACCTTAGAAGTTATCCCGGGAAACGCATTCCGCGCCCGTTGGAGGTCATTGAACATTACGGAGACTCGCCAGCCGTGACCGTCTGCCAGGAAATCCTGGCTCTTACGAAGCTCAACTGGAATACCTGCGCATTCGGCAGCGGGATTCCGATCACAATTCGCTTTGCCCGCGACGTTGGGAAAATCCTGAGCGAACTCCCAGAGGACGTTCAACCGGAGACAAAATACAAATTTTACATGTAGGGCGCGCATCGCGCGATGATCGGACAGGCGGAATCAAAACCCGACAAACGCGGTTGTGAGACCAATGCCGCATGGCAAGGAATTGCGGTTAACACCGAAATTCGTATTCTCCCCAACCAGCCCAAATAACCGCCCCAACACACCGACGGAACTACTGACCAGCAATGAAAAGAACCCCCTCCGGCCAACTGCTTTACTCGCCGAGTGATCTCGTGCGCTATCTCGACTCACCGTTCGCGTCGTGGATGGATCGCTACTACTTGGAGGACCCCGGCGCGGTCACCCCGGACGAAGAAACAGAAGATGAAAAGCTCATCGCCCAAACTGGTGATGAACACGAGCGTGCGGTGCTGAATGAATACAAGTCATCTACTGCGGACCTTCTCGAGATTCCAAAGGACGATCCTGCCGTTGGGCTGACAAAAACGCTCTCTGGCATCAACGCGAAGGCCCCCATTATCTATCAGGCGGTTCTGGAAAGCGGGCAGTTCGCTGGGTTTGCTGACTTCCTCATTCTCGATCCATCCGGACGGTATCAGGTGTGGGACACGAAGCTCGCTCGCTCGCCCAAACCGTATTACGCCATCCAACTCTGCTGCTACTCGGAAATGCTTGCCGCCGCTACCGGCGGCCAAATGCCGGGAAAATTCGGCATCATCCTCGGCAGCGAGGACAAGGTTCAATTTCGCGTCGAGGATTTCATCCACTACTACCGCCGCATCAAGGCGGGCTTTCTCGCCTTGCAGGACGGTTTCACCGGAAAATTGGCCGACCGGCCGGAGCCGCTACCACGCGCCGAACACAGGTGCTGGACCTCCCACGTGGACAAGTTCTTTGACGACACGGATCACCTCGTGCGGGTCGCCGGAATCAGCATCGGCCAGATCAAGAAGCTGAAGAAGGCCGGCATCGCAACGATGGTCCAACTCGCCGCAGCCTCAGGGAAAACCGTCCACAAACTCGCGGGTGACTCGTTGCAGAAGCTCGTCGCCCAGGTGCGTCTTCAATGCCAGACGCGCGAAGCCCGAAAGAAAAACTCCGATTCCCCGCCGCTATACGAGGTTCTGCCCCACACCGGTGCGAACGGCGAGCCCGTGGGCCTCGCCGCTCTTCCGCCCGATCATCCAGCGGATGTCTTCTTCGACATGGAGGGCTACCCGTTGGTGTCCGGCGGACTCGAATACCTGTTCGGCGTCTGCGCGAGAAACGGGCAGACCGGCCCTTTCGAGTTCCACGACTGGTGGGCACACGACCGCGACCAGGAGAAGGTCGCGTTCGAGCGCTTTGTGGATTGGGTATTCAAGCGGTGGAAAAGCAATCCCGGAATGCACATCTACCACTACGCCCCGTATGAGGTCAGCGCGGTTCGCCGGTTGAGCACCCGCCATGATGCCAAGCAGGACGAGGTGGATGAGCTTCTCCGCAATGAGGTGTTCGTTGATCTCTACCAGATTGTCCGGCACGGCCTGCGCATCGGCGAGGACAATTACTCCATCAAGACGGTCGAACGGCTCTACCGAACCAAGCGCACCACTGACGTAGCTACAGCCGTTGACTCAATCGTCCGGTATGCCCGCTGGATCGAGAGGAAAGAGCCGCGGGACTGGACCGCGAGCACCATTCTCAAGAGCATCCGCGACTACAACGAGGACGACTGTAAATCCACGGCGGAACTGTTGCAGTGGTTGCGAAAAGTGGGTGCTGACCGGAGCATCACGACTGCGCACTCGGTTTTCGCATCAGCTCCATCGACGCCGCTACCAGTCTTGCCGCCCGAGGTCCAGGCGCGCTTGAACACCGCAGCGAAACTTCGCGAGCAGGCGGACCCAGTCTCGGTGGCTCTCGCCGACTTGATCGATTTCCACCGGCGCGAGGAAAAGCCCATGTGGTGGCGCATGTTCGACCGCGCCAAGGCCACGCCAGAAGAACTCCGCGACGACCCAGGCTGTATCGAGGGCATTCAAGCCATTGGATCTCCGAAGCCCGAAAAACAATCGCTCGTCCAGACCTATCGCTTCGATCCGTCACAAGAGTGCAAGCTCGCGGTTGGCGACAGGTCGAGGGTTATGTTCACTCACAACTTGGAGGCGAAGTTGACGCTCTCGGCGCTTGATGCGTCGGAAGGCGAACTGCAACTCAAGATCAGCAAGAAGGGTTTGAACGAAAAACTCGGAGGTAAGTTCCCGCAGTCTGGTTCACTGATTCCGGATGAGTATGTGTCGGCGGCAGCGATTCAGGCCGCGCTGACGGAAGTCGCTGCCAGGCACTTGTCGAAATCGCTCCATCCTCCGGTGGCCGCGCTTTTGAATCGCGTGCCGCCCGCGGCGACGCTGCAAAACGCCGGTGAATCCACAGCCGATGCGGCCGTCCGCATCACGCACACGATGTCCGGCGGGTGCCTCGTCATCCAAGGCCCGCCCGGCACCGGCAAGACACACACGGCCTCACGTGTCATCACTGCACTGCTCGCCGCGGGCAAGAAGGCCGGCGTCGCGTCCAACAGCCACAAGGCTGTCCTGAATCTCCTCCTTGCCTGCGGCGACGCGGCGAGGGAAAACGGTCGTCATCTCCAAGGGATCAAAGTCGGTGGCGACGACGAAGGACCCTTGTTTTCGTCCAACCCCGCCTTGCAGTACGCCAAAGATACTGGTGATGCCTATGATGCGTACACCGGAGGCGTGATCGGAGGCACCGCTTGGCTTTTCACCCGGCCCGAGTGGGAAGGCATCCTCGATTTTCTTTTCATCGATGAGGCTGGACAAGTGTCTCTGGCCAACGCCGTGGCAATGGCTCGGTGCGCGAAGAACCTCGTTCTGCTCGGCGACCAGATGCAGCTCGAACAGCCCGTGCAAGGCTCCCATCCCGGCGATGCCGGGCTTTCCGCCCTGCAATACGCCCTCAAAGATACCGCCGCCAGCAAGCCGGACGCGCCCGTATTCCACGCGGTCGTGCCTGCGGACTACGGGCTTTTCCTCGGCGAGTCCCGGCGGATGCACCCGTCGGTATGCCGCTTCATCTCTGAGAGCATTTACGAGGGACGGCTCGGTTCACATCCCGACTGCGACAAACAGAGGATCGCTCTCAAGGCGAGCGGGAATGGTCTCATCACCAAGGAGGCCGGTATTGTTTTCAGCGGTGTCGAGCATGATGGCGACATCCAGCAGAGCGACGAGGAGGTTGAACGGGTTGCCGCGATTTACCACGAACTGCTTGGACGCCCGTACACCGACAAGCATGGCACCACGAAACCGCTGGCCCTGGAGGACTTCCTTTTTATCGCCCCCTACAACGCACAAGTCCGGGCGCTCCAGGCCGCCCTACCGGATGGCGCCCGCGTCGGCAGCGTGGACAAGTTTCAAGGGCAGCAGGCTCCCGTCTGCATTCTGTCCCTCTGTTCCAGCTACGGCGAATACGGCTCGCGCGGGCTTGCTTTCATCCTCGACCGCAACCGGATTAACGTTGCCATTTCGCGCGCCCAATGCTTGGCGGTCGTTGTCGCTGACCCGCGCATCGCCGGCGCGGCTGCCGGCTCCATCGACGAAATGATGCTCATCAACCTCTTTTGCAAGCTGGCCGATTCAGGCGCCTTCCCCGAGCCATGAGGCGCAGTTTAATCTCGCAACCGTGCAACCAACGACGCGAGCCGTGCGAATGGAAGGTCGGCGCTATTTGAGAATGACCGACCCCGAAAACAAGGCTGGAGCACAATCCGATTTACAGAATGTGGCTGAATTGACACCATCAAATTGCGAACGGCCAATGGGAGATCCACACGTTAAAGCGACAACCAAGAGTGCCGGTTTGCAAATCGGTTTCGGAACCGATGTTTGATAGGCTAGAAGAAGCGAGCGAAGATGAAGTTCATTCATTCGGCCGATTGGCAACTGGGTGCGCGCTTTACGCAGTTTGGCGCGAAGGCTGAACTGCTGCGCAAGGCTCGACTGCAAACGCTTGAAACAGCACTCAAGAAAGGAGCTGAATCCGACCTCGATGCCTTCCTCATCGCGGGTGATCTTTTTCAGGACAGCCAGGTGGATGATCCCTTGGTGGATTTCACGCTATCTCTGTTTGCCCAGTTTCCGAAGCTGCGGCCACCGGCCCGGGATCGGTTTGGGAACGACACCGGTTCGCAACGGTCCCGAGAAACGTTGTCCTGATCAAAGAACCCATTGTGCACGAATTGGCCGATGGTTTCCTAATCGCCGTGCCACTGAAACAGAAGGTTTCAACGCACGACCCAAGCCTTAAAATCGCCGAGTTAGCGCGTAACCTCCCGTCAGACCGCATCCGGGTCGGCATCACTCATGGTGCCATAGCCATCCCGGGCAAACACCAACCGAATGATTTTCCAATCGCGCTCGATGCTGCCAGTCGCGCGAACGTCGACTATCTGGCGCTCGGTCACTGGCACAATTGGCAGACCTATGACAATGACCGACTGGTAATGCCCGGCACGCCCGAGCCAGATGCCTTCGACCACGAGAACTCTGGTGCGATTGCGCTGGTCGAAATCAGTGGTCGCGGCGCGACGCCAAAAAACGAGCGACTGCCAGTGGCAACGCTCAAATGGAAGTCACTTGTGTTCGATTTTGTGGATACAGAAGCCGCCAAACAATCACTTCAGCAACGTTTGGACGAGATACTTCCTGACGCAGCCAAGACAGTCCTCCGTGTGACATTACGCGGGAGTGTTGCGCCTCGGACGCTGCACGAGGTCACTGGGTGGCTGCAACCACAACTGGAACCATTCTTGGCCGCCCAGTTGATCGACCAGACGGCCGTAGCCTTCACTCCCGGTGAACTGGAGACGCTCCAACGAGAACATCCGTTGCTGGCGCAGACGATCGCTGATTTGGTCCAGATTGAACACCTCGCCACCAATGCTCCCCTCCCGCCCGAGATCGCCTCTTCCGACGTCCTGTCGCTGGCGACGGCCCAAGAATTGACCAGCTCGGCCAAGATCGAACTGTCCCAACTCGATGCCGCTTTTTTCAAGTTCACGCACCAACTTTTGTCGCAGAAGCTGCAGGAGACCAGCCTATGATCATCGAGCATATCGAATTGACGCACGTTGGACCTTTCGGCACTACGGTCTTCATCGGACCCCTTGATCCCGGGCTCAACGTGCTGTCGGCCAACAACGAAGCCGGTAAGAGCACGGTAATCAGAGCCACTTCGCGAGCCTTGTTCGACCGCCATACCTGCAAGTCAGAAGAGATCAAGGGGCTGCAACGTCTGGGCACCAGCCTCGCTCCGTCCGTCACCGTAGCGTTCGAAAGCGGTGGCCAGAAATACCGGGTGGTGAAAGTTTTCCTGGAATCACCGCGCTGCCAAGTCAGCCAATGGAACGCGGGGGAGTGGCAGCTAAAGGCCGAAGGCGATGCGGCCGACTTGCTGTTGCAGCAAATTTTGCTTTCCGAACAACCTGGCCGCGGAGCGACTAAACCGGAACATTGGGGACTGTTCCAGTACCTCTGGACTCGCCAAGGCGAGCCTGCCGTCTGGCCGAGTTGGCAAGGGGAAGCCGGCAAACTTGTCCAGTCGCGACTGATCAGAATTGAACTTGACCCACTCATCGAATCGCTGAAGACCAGTTTGTCAACGGAGTACAGCCAAATTCTTACCGACCAAGGACGATCCAAAACGCGAGGGCCTCTGGACCTAGCGGAAAAGGAATTGCAGGCTCTTCAGACGAAACTCGCCGACATCCAAGGACGCAAACAGCATATCGAATCGGCACAAGCGCGTTATCAAGACCTCAACGCTCGGTTGGCGGAACTGGAGAAGGAAGCACTGGAAAAACGCCAAGCTGCAGAGGTGATTGCGGAGCAGGCCCGACAAGCAGAATTGCTGCTCAAAGAACTAGAGGCTCGGCAGGGCCAACTGACGGTTGCCACGGAGAAATTACAGGTGGTGGTGAAGGATATCGCAACTGTCACAACGGCCTGGCAGACGATCGAAGAGTTGATCGGCGGAATCGCCTCCGACGAGCTAAGGCAGCAGAAGTACGACGACCAGGAAACCAAGCTCGTCGAGCAACAGCGAGCGGGCGACAAGGATCTTGAAGAAGCGACCCGCAGACGGACGGAACTCCAGGATGATCTCGATCGGATCCAAACGCTGCTGAAATACCGAGGCGCACTCGACACTTTGGCAAAACTGAAGGACCAACTCAAGAAGTCCAAATCTCTCGCTGGTGAGGTTGATCGCCTTGAACGCGAACAGAGCAAACTTCCTTCCCTGACTCCCCAGAAGCTCAAAAAACTCGAATTGCTGGAACAGGACATCAAAACGTTGACCGCGCAAATTGAAGCGGTTGGTTTGTCCGTGGAGATCACACCGACCAAGGCCGCCGAAGTCGAGGTGACCAAGGCCGGCAGCAAGACGAACCTTTCGATCAGAACGGGCGCAACCGAGACCCTCCACAGCGGCCAATCACTCGACCTGAAACTGAAGTCTTGGGGACGCATTCGCGTTCGTTCGGGATCGACCGAACTGCATGAAATTGAAGAGCAACGCAAGACCAAAGCTACCCAGTTGGATGAGGCGTTGGCGGAACTAGGCGTGAAGGACGTTGTCGCAGCCGGAACGTTGACGGAGAATTTGCGTGGGCTTGCCTCCCGGATTCGTGACGCCCAACGAGACTTGACCGCAGCCCTCGGCGACCACGAAGACATCAAGCATCTTGAAGGCGAGATCAATGCCGAAGACACGCGGCTCTCCAATGTCGAGGCTGCCAGCAAAATCTCTCCGGCGGAAAAAACTGCCACTGTCACCGACCTTGAAGCCCGACACGAGGAACTGCGAAGCGCGTTCCGGGGAAAGGATCGTCAGGTCCAGAGTTTGACCAACGCCAGCAAGGAACTGGTTGACGCACTTACCGAGTGCCGGAAAAATCGGAACGCACTGGCCCAGCAACTTGCGCGCCTCCAAGAACGATTGAAGTCCATAAAGACCCAGGTCGAAGAGATTGAAGGGCGTTACCAGGACGGAATGGATGCCGCCAAAGGGAAGGCTCAAGAGGAGTTCACCAAGGCGGAAGCACGTGTGGCAACTACCCGCGCCAAGCTACCGCCAGAGGCCGACAAACTGCCGGAGCGAAACCGTCGGGCAGCACGCGCAGCGCATGATGTCGCCCAAGAACTTGAACGCACCAAGGGAGACCGCGACAGGTTGGTTGGGGAGTTGAAGACTCGCGGGTCAGACGGTCTTTACGCGCAGGAAACTCAGTTGTTGGAGAAGATCACACAGGTCACCTCTGAACTTGAAGCTGCGCGCCGCAGAGGCTGGGCGGCGCGTTTGTTGTACGACCT
>WNGF01009735.1_pt1 | contig 10994 bp, 8 predicted proteins | sample 5400641 | NCBI WGS metagenome assembly WNGF01 (sample SAMN13153371, study PRJNA577476) | soil metagenome | isolation source: 80 cm soil or saprolite under grassland replicate 2 | place: USA:California | collected 2016-06-15 | reverse complement strand
ACCCGGTCACGCCGGCGTGGCCGTCACGGTCAGCTCAGCGGGTCGGCGCCCGGTGCGCGGCGCCGGCGCGCGCCGAGGCCGGTCAGCAGGGTGCCCAGCGTGATCAGCAGGACCGCCGACAGACCGAGCGGCGGGACGTCCACGCCGGTGTTGGGCAGGCTCCCGGGTGGCGGCGTGAGGTGGCGGGGCGGCTGGATCGGTCCACTGGGCGGTGGCCCGAACACCGGGACGGTGACGCTGCACGCCGGGTCGCCCGAGCCGGGAGGGCAGGTGGAGTAGGGCGGCCCGATCACGACGTTGGCCAGCGTGGCGTCGCCCCCCGGCGGGGTGCGGACCAGGACCGTGTAGGTGATCTGTGCGCTCGCGCCCACCGCCAGCGGGCCGGACCAGGTGAGGATCGGGGCGGCGTAGGACAGGGTGCCCGCGGTCGCCGTGGCGTTGTTGTCGTACGTCGCGTCGTCCAGCACCTCGGTCAGGTCGTCGTTGAACGAGGCCGGGTCGTCGGCGGTGTAGTCCGCCTGCCCGGTGTTGGACACGACGACGGTGTAGGTCACCCGGTCACCCGGCGCCGCGGTGGGCCGGTCGGCGGTCTTCACCAGGGACAGGTCCCGGACCAGCACCAGGGCACCGCAGACCGGGTCGGTGGAGCCCTCGCGGCAGTTGCTGTGCGGGGCGGTCACCCGGGTGGCCAGCAGGTGGTCGGCCGCGTCGGGACGGTTGACGGTCACCGAGTACGTGATGGTCACCGAGGAGCCGAGGGCCAGCGGGCCGGACCAGCGCAGCACCGGTGCGGTGTAGCTCACCGTCCCGGCCGAGGCCGCCGCGTCGTCGCGGTAGACGGCGTCGTCCAGCACCTGGCTGAGGTCGTCGGCGATCTCCGCGGGGTTGGCCGCGGTGAAGGCCACCGCGCCGTCGTTGGTCACCGTGATGGTGTAGGTGACCGTGTCACCCGGGACGACCGGGGTGCGGTCGGCCGCCTTGGCGACGGACAGGTGCGGGCTGGGCACGATGGTGCGGCACGCCGGGTCGGCCGAGCCCGGCGGGCAGTTGGTGCCACCGACCACCGCGTTGGTGAGCACCCGGTCCCCGGTGTCCGGGTCCCGGACCGTGACGGTGTAGCGGACCGTGGCGCTGGTGCCGGCCGGCAGGTCGCCGTGCCAGGACAGCGTCGGCTCGGTGTAGGTCGCGGTGCCGAGGCTGGCGGTGGCGTCACCGTCGTAGACCGCGTCGTCCAGTACCTGCGACAGGTCGTCGGTGAACGACGCCTGGTTGGCGCCGGTGGCGTCCACCTTGCCGATGTTGGAGACCGTGATCGTGTAGGTCAGCGTCTGCCCGGGATCGACCCGCGGGTTGTCGACCGTCTTGGCCACCCGCAGGTCCGCCACCGGCACGCTGCTGCGGCAGGCCGGCGCCGGCCCGCCGGCCGGGCAGTTGTTGTCCACATCGGACGGTCCGACCACGGTGTTGCCCAGCAGGTGGTCACCGGCGTCCGGCCGGCTGACCGTGACCGAGTAGTGGATCGTCACGGTGGCACCGACGGCGAGCGGGCCGGACCAGGACAGCACCGGCGCCGCGTAGCTCACCGTGCCGGCCGTGGCCGCCGCGTCGTCGTTGTAGGCAGCGTCGTCGATCACGCCGGACAGGTCGTCGGTGAACGAGGCCGGGGCGGCCGCGGTGAAGTTGACCTTGCCGGTGTTCGTCGCCGTGATCGTGTAGTTGACGGTGTCACCGGGGGTGGCCGTGGCCCGGTCGGCCCGCTTGGCGAAGGCGAGCCGCCGCGGGCAGTCCTCGGTGGGGAAGAGGTAGTCGAGGGACGCCGAGGCCTGCCGGGTGGCCGAGCCCGAGGGCAGGCTCACCACCAGCGACGCGGTGTCTGTCAGCGCGGCCGGCGCGTCGTTGCAGATCGTGGCGGCGGTCGTCCGCAGGCACACCTGCGGGGCGTCGCCGCGGAAGGTGAGCACCGCGGTGGGCTGGTTGCCGTGCCACGCCGCCGGGTTCGCGCCGAAGATGGACAGCCGCGCGGTCAGCGACGCGGTGGCGCCGGTCACGGGTATCGCCGACAGGTCGAGCTGCCGGGAGGCCGGTAGCGCCCGGTCCACGAAGCCGTCGACCGGGCGGCCGTTCGCGTCCAGGACGGTGACCCGCGCCGAGCTGTACTGCCCGGTGCCGAGGTTGGCGACGCTGAGCGCCGCCCAGGCGTCCACGTGCCCTGGCGCGTTGTCGCAGTAGAACGACTGCGGGCTGGCCGAGACCTCGCCGCGGGTGTCGGAGCAGCCGCTGGTCCCGGTGGTGGCGTCGAAGGTCTCGAAGATGCGGCCGTCGCCGAGTTCCCAGATGCAGTTGGGCAGGTACGGGTCCTGCCGCAGGGTGTACGGCCGCGCGTGGGAGATGGTGTGGTTGGTGGTGAACCCGGCACACGGCGCACCGGTGGCGAAGTCGAAGCAGGTGTAGAAGTTCTGCGTCGCGGTGTCGCTGTACGGGGCGTACACCCTGGTGCCGACCAGGGCCGGGTCGCCGAGCCCGAAGGCGCCCAGCGTGGTGGTGCCCGCGGGCTTGGCCGGGTACGGGTCCGGGATCGGGTTGCCGGCAACGTCGTAGCAGAAGATCCGGAACGGCGCGGACCGGTGCTGGCTGCACACCCCGGTGAGTTGCCCGGTGGTGCTCAGCACCGGCAGGATGCCGCCGGCGAAGCCCGGTTGGGCGGCGACCACCGGGAAGTTCGGGCAGCGCGCGTTGGTGGCCAGGTCGAAGCAGAGCACGTCCGCTGCCCGCGCTCCGGTGGTGCCGCTGCGCGTGTTGGCGATGCCGGCGACGATCGAGCCGGCGACCAAGAACTGCGCGTGCTGCGACGGCAGCAGCGGCGCGCCCAGGCTGCGGGTGGCCACCCCGGGGTCGATGGCTCCCACGATGCCGCCGACCGAGCCGGCGCAGAACCCGCCGGCCGCCGCATCGACACACGCCAGCCGCCCGTCCCAGGTCATCGAGTACAGCTTCGTACCGACCACGGCGCCGCCGCCGAGCGCGGAGGACGCCGAGCCTCCGTTGGGCGCGGACATCGGCGCGTTGCCGGCCACCTGCAGGAAGCCGCAGGACACCGGAGGGCTGACGGCCAGGTTCAGGCAGGCGAAGCCGGTCCGGGTGGTGTTCGTGAGCTGCACGGGGGTGTACATCCGCCCGGCCGGGGACACCACTGAGCGGAACGACTCCGGGGTCAGGTAGTCGTCGGACCCGGTGCCGACCCGTGTGCCGGGCGTCGCCGAGGCGTTGGTGCCGCCGGTCGGGAAGCCCGGGCAGGACGCCCCGCCGCTCTTGGCGTGGCAGTCGAAGAACGTCGTGGTACCGGCCGTTCCCCGGTGGTGGTGCACGTTGTAGACGTCATCGGCGTAGAAGATCGTCTCCCAGCCGTCGCCGCCGTCCGCGCCGACGCCGAAGTTGGTCGCCGGGGCCGGGATGCCGTTGGAGGTGCCGGTGCCCTGGTCCGGTACGCCGGTGGCGCTGGCCCGCACCCGGTTGGTGGCGGTGCCCTGGTCGGTGTCCGAGTAGCTGCCGCCCTGGTTGGTGGACCACTGGCGGTGGTACCCCGGTGGGGCCCGGAACGAGTCCGGCACGTAGGTCTGGCCGGCGCCGACCGGGTCGGTCACCTCCACGTCGGCGAGCGCGCCGGAGGTGTTCCGCGCGGACACCACCCATCGGACCGTGTCGCCGGCCCCGACCTGCGTGGTCGAGCCGGTGTCCAGGTCCTGACCGGCCTTGTCCAGGCTGCCGGACGGCTGGGCGTCCACCGCAGCGGCCAGCGGCACCCGCGTGGCCATCCCGAGCACCACACAGGCCGACGTCAGGCAGGCCACCGTCAGGGCTGCCAGCGGCCGTGCCAGCGACCGTCGCGAACGCGCTGCTGTACCCATCGAACGCCCCCGGCTCGACGAAGCTCCCGGCAACGACGCATACCGCGGCCGCGCCGAGCGTCACGATGCCTCGATCACTGTTCGTAGTCAAGTCACTACGTTCAGTAGTAGCCGAAATGAGAACCTCCAGCCGGCAGGCGAGGCGGGTGCGAAGCCGGCCGGTCGCCCGGCGTCCGCTCGGGAGCGTGGAGAAGCCTCCGCTGCCCTGACGTGGCAGATCCTCCGGTCGGCTACGACACGCGGAGGGTCCGGTGAGGTGGTTCCCGGTTCGTGCGCGCCTGGCAGACTGGCTGCGGGATCTTGGGGGGGATGCCGATGCGCGCCACTGAACTGGCCGGTACGACGCTGGTTGCCCTGGCTGCGCCGGTCGTCGTCGCGTTCGTCATCAAGCCGGCGGCCGAGCCGGCGAAGCCGCCGGGGTCCAAGCTGGACGTCGCGCTGACCTCGCCCGCGCTGCTCGGCGACGGCGACGCGGTCTTCATGCTGGACCTGCTCGCACCGGGTCCGCTGACCCCGGCGGAGCTCGCCGACCCGGCGGGCGGCAACCGTGCCACCGTCTCGTCCGGCGACACCTGCTCGGGGGCCCGGTCGGTCAGTACCGGGCTGCCGAACTCGACGCAGCACGTCTGTGTACGGATCACCGGGCTGCGCGCCGGCAGCGCGGCGGCGGGTTCGCTGGCGTTCGGCGCGGACGGCCGGTCGGGCAAGGTCGCGGTGACGCTGTCCGCACGGCACCGGTTCTTCGGCGTGCCGCTGCTGGCGGTCCTGCTCGGCATCCTCGGCAGCGGCGCCCTGATCGCCGGTCGGCGGGTACTGCAGGCTGCCAACGACGAAGCAGCCATCGACCGGACCGCGAAGAAGGAGCGGTCCGCCGCCGACACGGTGACCGGCCTGTCGGAGTGGTCGAAGGCGGCCAGGTCGGCCGGCATGCCGGCCGCCTCCCGCTTCGGGATCGTGGCGAAGATCGCCGGGAACGGCCCCGCTCACACAAGGGACCTGCGCGGGACGCTGTGCACCCTGCTGGACACGGTCGGCGAGCGGGTCGGCGCCCGCAACGCCGGCATCGTCGCGGCCGCCGACGCCGAGGCGGCCCGTACCGACCACGTCGTCGGAGACTTCGTCGACGCCGAGGGCAAGGACGTGGTCCATCCCGCGCAGCGCTACGCCGAGGATCTGCGCACGCCGGATGAGCTGCGCGCCCGGCTGGCGTACCTCGAGGCGCTGGCCACCGGGCTCACCGACAAGCCCACGCCGACAAACCGGCTGAGGTTCGCCATCCACCGGTTCTCCCAGGCGACCTCCCCGGTCGACCGGGCCGATCTGGTCGCCACCGTCACCGCCGCCGAGGAGGCCTTTCTCACCGCCGACGTGGACCTGTACGCCGCCTTCGCCGAACCCGGGGCCGTTGAGCCGGCCGCACCCGCCGTGCTCGCCGACCTGCTCGCGGCCGAGCCCGACACGCTCAGGTTGGTCAACGTCCTGGCGGTGGCCGTCATCGTGGCCGCAGCCGTGGTCTCGGTGATGTTCACCAGTTGGATGCCGTCGACCACGTTCGGCACCTCCACCGACTACTTCAAGCTGCTCGCGGCCGCGGTGGCTTCGGGCGCGGGCGCCGGACTGGTCGCGGCGATCTCGTCGTGGTACCGCCCGGCCGGCAGGGAGGCCTGAGATGAGGCTTGCGGAGGCCGAGCGCGCCGCCCAGGCGATCCGGCAGCAGTTCCACGGGCCGGCGACGGCCGCTGAGCAGGTGCTGGAGTCCTACCACGCAGGGTTGGTCGTGCCGGCCGCGGGTGTCGTGCGGCTCGACGGGTACCGCGAGGACTGGGGCGTCGGCGTCGAGCTGATCGCCGCCGGGCAGATGACGGTGGACGAAACACCGGGCCAGATCCTCGGCACCATCGAGCTGTGGCGGCGGCGGATCACCGCCGCGGCCGGGACCGGGCCGGCCGCGGTGGACTGGCTCGGCACGGTCGGCGCGTTCTGCCGGCCGGTGCAGGTCGCCGCCCAGCTGGGTGTCCGGGTCAACCGCGGTGCCATGTGCTGCGTCACCCGCCATCCGCAGCGCGGCAAGGAGGTCCTGACCTGCAACCATGTGGCAGCCGGGTGCGACCAGCCCGTAGTCGGCGACCCGGTCACGGTGACCGAGTGCGGCGGCCCCGGCCACACCGGCTCATTGGCAGACAGCTGCCCGATCACCGGGGCGGGCGCGACCGGGTACGACGCCGCGCTGGTCGCCCTGCCGGTGGGCACCGACCCGTCCGCGGTCTTCGCCGGCATCGGGGTCGGTGTGACCGGGATGCTCGACCCGCTCGCGGTCACCGGGGCCGTCGACGTGTGCGGTCCGGTGACCTCGGCGCAGGGCACCCTGGGCACCCGCCGGCTGGGCCCGGTACCGGTCAGCATGGCGCACGTCGGCGGTCCGGCAGCGGTCGTGCTGTGGGACGTCAGCGTGGTACGGGTCGGGCCCCGCATCCCGTTCTCCGCCCCCGGCGACAGCGGCAGCCTGGTCACCACCGGCACCGACGCCATCGGCATGGTCGTCGCCGGCGGATCCTCGGCCGGCCCGTCCGGTCCCGGCACGCTCATCGCGCCGCTGCCGGCTACCCTCGGATTGTTGGGTGTGAGCCTGGTGCCGTGACCGGGAGGTGACCGCGCTGTCCGACATGGAGCAGGCCGACCGGGCGCGGCGCGACGTGGTGGCCCTGCTGTGCGACCTGCCCGGGTTCGCCGGCGCCGGGCTGATCCCCGCGGCCGACGGCTGGGCCGTCGAGGTGCACATCGACCCGTACTGGCTGGGCCGCGTCACGGTACCCCGGCGGGTGGACGGCGTCGCGGTGGTAGAGGTCGCCGCCGAACACTACGACGCGCTCTAGGGTGTGCGGCACGCGGCGAGCACCTCAGCGGAGGCCGGAGACTCCCCGGCGGACTCAGGAGGAGCGGACAGCGATGGAGTGGACCGGGCAGCGGTACGCGGACACCCCGACGGTGGGGGTGGAGACCTATATCGACGCCCCGCCCGAGCGGGTGTGGGAGCTGGTCAGCGACATCATGCTGATGCCGTCGATCAGCGCGGAGCTCCAGTCGGTGGAGTGGCTGGACGGAGCGACCGGCCCGGCCGTCGGCAACAGGTTCGTGGGCCGCAACGCGCATGCCGCCATGGGCGAATGGACGACGACGTCCTACGTCATCGAGTGTGAGCGGCCGAGGGTGTTCGCGTGGGCGGTGTCCGATCCGGCGTATCCCAGCGCGGTGTGGCGGTTCGCGCTGCAGCCGGACGGCGGTGGGACCGTGCTGCGGCAATGGGTGCAGATGGGCCCGGCGCGGTCCGGGCTGAGTTACGCGATCGACCGGATGCCGGAGAAGGAGCAGAAGATCGTCTTCGTCCGGATGCGGGAGTTCGAGGCCGGCATGACGTCCAATCTGGCCGCGATCAAGAAGCTGGCCGAAGACGGGGACGCCTGATGCGTACCGCCACGACCATCGAGGCGTCGGCGGGGGGCAACTGGCAGCAGACGGTGGACTTCGTGCTGGAGGCCGAGAAGCTCGGCCTGGACATCTGCTGGGTCGCCGAGGCGTGGGGCTCCGACGCGCCGTCGCCGCTGGGGTACCTGGCCGGCCGGACCGAGCGGCTGCTGCTGGGCTCCGGGGTCATTCAGCTCGGTACCCGAACCCCGGTGTCGATCGCGATGACCGCGTTGACGTTGTCCTACCTGTCCGGCGGCCGTTTTCTGCTGGGGCTCGGCGCCTCGGGTCCGCAGGTGATCGAGGGCCTGCACGGTGTGCCGTTCGCCCGGCCGCTGGCTCGGATGCGGGAGACCGTGCAGATCGTCCGCCGGGTCCTCGCCGGGGAGAAGGTGTCCTTCTCCGGGCAGGAGTTCGGTATCCCGCTGCCGGGCGGTGACGGCAGGCCGATGCGGCTGTCGGTGCCACCCGACCCGGGCATCCCGATCTACCTGGCCGCGCTGGCACCGAAGATGCTGCGGCTGACCGGAGAGGTCGCCGACGGCTGGCTCGGCACCAGCTTCGTGCCGGAGGGCGCGCGGGCGTACTTCGAACACCTCGACGCCGGGCTGTCCGCCGCCGGCCGGACGCGTGCCGCCCTCGACGTCTGCCAGGGAGCGGAGGTCGCGTTCGCCGCCGATGAGCAGCAACTGCACGAGATGGTGTCCGGGCGGAGGAGGGAACTGGCCTTCAGCCTGGGCGGGATGGGCTCGGCGAACACCAACTTCTACAACGACGCGTACAGCCGCCAGGGCTGGGCCGAGGTCGCCGCCGAGGTGCGCCAGCGCTGGCAGGCCGGCGACCGGGACGGCGCGGCCGGGCTGGTCACCGACCAGATGGTGCTGGCCACCACCCTGATCGGCACCGAGCCGATGGTCAGCGAACGGCTGCGAGCCTGGCGTGAGGCCGGCGTGAACACCGTCCGGCTCTACCCCGCGGGCCAGACCCTCAACGACCGACTGACCACGCTGGGCCGGGCCTTGGACCTCGTCCGCGTCCTGGACTGAGCACCCCCGGCAGCCGATCATGCCCGGATCGCTGCCGGCCCGCGGCGTCGGGCACGATGCGATACACCTACCCCGCGTGCCAGCGATCAGCGCGGGCACGCCCGCGGCGGGCGGGTGGGCCGCCGCTGCCAGGGGAACCCGGTCCCCGTGGCAGCCGTCACACGATTCGACCGAACTTCACCCCACCCGACATCCGTATTTCTATGCAGGAAGCTGTTCCGGGTGATTGAAAGGCAGGAGCCGAGCCATGAGCGTCTATGTCGCGTTTGAGCAGCACGACCAATCGGACTCCGCCCTTTCGCGGCTGGTCCGCTGGATTTTCGAAGCCCGGGAACGGCGACACCAAAGGTACGCGCAGGAGCGCGCCGAGTGGATCAACGAGGCGCGCAATGGTCCGACCGTGCAGGAGCTCAGGGAGATGTACAACCGCTGACGTTCGGACCGCGTTGGCTGCATAAGCGCTGATTACGCCGACCATCGAGGCTGCCTGTAGGAGCCGGCACGGCTTCCCGACAAAGCGCGGTGACCGTGCCGCGACCGCTTTCAGTCTTGATAGCGAGCAGGCCTGGGACCTCACGATCAGGGGTACGACACCTTGGTCCGGGAGGTCCCAGCTGCATGAGAACGGTTGCCCCGTCGGCCGCGCCTGCGTCCCGATCGCCTTGTCGGTGGCCCTGCCGGCGGCCCTGCCGGGCAGCTGCCGGCGACCGTCGCCGGTCGGGTCGATGAAACGGTCCGTGCCGGCCCGGGTACCCACCGTGGCGGCGGATCGAACCGGATCCGGTCCGTCCTCGTGTTGCTGGTGACCCGTTCGCGCCTGTCGAAGTGGGTGAACGTCATGACCGACGCGTGCGGTGTCGCTCGACGCGTGCTGGCCGCGCAGTCCCTGTGGCGGGTGGCTGCGGTGGTGGGTGTCACCTTGGTGGCTCTCGTCCTGCTGCTGGCTGGCCCGGTACGGGTCGTTCACGCCGACGAGGCGCCGGGGGGCACCGGCCAGCCGGCAGGGGCGGAGCCTGTCGGTCCTCAAACTCCCCGCGGACGCCTCGGGTGAGGGCGTCCACTTCGGGCCGCTGCCCACGAGCCCCGGCGCACGTGCCGGCGCCGTCCCGGGCCCTGCGGACAGCCCAGCGGCGGCACCGGCCAGCGGCGGCAGGCCCCCGCTGGTACTGATCACCGGAGGCGCCGCGGTGCTGGGCCTTGGTGGCGCTGCGGGTCTGACAGTTGTCCGGCGACGGCGGTCCGCCGGTGCCCGGTCCGAGAGCTCGCTGCGGTTGGTGAGCCCAGCCGGCCCGGCGGCCCCGGAGACGCCCGTGAGCCGGGACACGTCGGTGAGCTCGGAGACCTCGGTGAGCCCGGAGAAGTCTGCGCCCGCGGAGAACGCTGTGGCCGCCGATAAGGCTGTGGTTGCGGAGAACGCTGTGGTTGCGGAGAACGCTGTGGCCGCCGAGAAGGCTGCGGTCCCGGAGAAGGCTGCGGTCCCGGAGAAGGCTGCGGTCCCGGAGAAGGCTGCGGTCCCGGAGAAGGCTGCGGCCGCGGAGAAGCCAGCGCGGACGGAACCGGAGATGGTGGCACCGGAGCCGCACCGTGCCGCCCGGCCCACGGCCGTGTCGGCGGACGGATGCCGAGGTTGTCCTCCGCGGACACGCCGCCGGAGAAGTCCAGCGCCTGCTTGCCGGTCAGCACCATCGCGCTGTTCGGGGTCATGACGAGGATGCCCCTGGTGTGCATCAGCATCGTCGCCTCGGCGTTCCAGTACGGCTGGGCGCCGACGTTGATGCCGGTTACCACGACGTTGACCTCGCCGCCCGCCTGGGTGAACTCGATCAACCGGCGCAGCACCGCGCCGATCCAGTCCATGTTCTCGGTGCCGCTGTCCATGGCGATGCGGGCACCGGAGGACATGGTCATTACCTCCGCGTCATCACCTGCCCTTCACGCTTGTCGGTTACCGGTCGGTACGGAGGAGGCCGTAGGTCCCGAGGCGGGAGAGGCGGAGGGCAGAAATCCGCGATGACCGGCCGCGTGCCCGCTCCCGCGGTCCCCGTAGCCGGGGAGGTCCGGCGGGTGGTCCGGCGGGTCGCAACCAGGCCTGGTGACCGGGAGGAGCCGCCGCGCCGTTCACCACCTCGGCCCGCTCCGGACCGGGGTGGTGAACGGCCTCGTGCCGCCTGGCCAGCGCCTGGCCGGCGCCTGGCGGTCAGCGGTTTGCGCGCCAGTAGGTGTACCGGCCGAACAGCGCGACGCGGTGGCCGGCTTCGGCCGGATCGACCAGGCCGGCTTCGCGCATGAGGGTGGGAATGCGGTCGCCGAAGTTGTCCTGCAGGCGGTGGCTCCGGTGTGCCAGCCGGGCCAGGAGCCCCTCGGAGCCCTCACTGGCCCCGCCGAAGTCGAGCAGGTGCAGCGATCCGCCGGGTGCCAGGACCCGCCGGACCTCGCGAAGGACGGCGAGCCTGTCGGCCGGCTCGAGGTGGTGGAACATGAACGCGGACACGACCCGGTCGAAGCTGGCGTCGGGGTAGGGCAGTTCGCTCGCGAACCCGCGGTCCAGCCGAACCGTCAGGTCAGCGCGGCGGGCCTTGCG
>WNGF01009734.1_pt1 | contig 10995 bp, 18 predicted proteins | sample 5400641 | NCBI WGS metagenome assembly WNGF01 (sample SAMN13153371, study PRJNA577476) | soil metagenome | isolation source: 80 cm soil or saprolite under grassland replicate 2 | place: USA:California | collected 2016-06-15 | reverse complement strand
CCACCGCCAGGGCGACCAGCAGGGCGACCAGCAGGGCGGTGGTGACCAGCGCGCGCCAGCGGACCCAGCGGTCCCGCTGCCGGGACAGGTGCCGGTAGGCCTCGGCGTCCTCGCGGCGCACCACCGCCTGACGGACCGGCTCGCCCTCCAGGTCCAACAGCCACCGGACCAGGCCGCGCAGCACCCGCCCGGCGCCCCGGGGGGCGCGGACCACCAGCCGGCCGGCGTACTTCGGCGAGCGGGTGGCGTGGTAGGCGCCGTAGTGGGTGGCCAGCCCGGCCGCCCACCGGGTCCTGCCCGCCAGCTCCTGGCGGGACCGCGCCCACGGCGGCACGATCGGGCGGCGGGTGGCCTCCCGCAGGGGACCCCTCCCCGGCCGCTGCGCCTCCTCAGAGTCGACCAGCACCCGCCCCGCACCCGGCGCCGCCGGGTCGGTGTCGGGCTGGCCGGCCGCGGCCGGCTGGCCGGTGCTTCCGACCTCGTGCTCGTACCGGTCCCAATCGAACCGGTCAGGATCGCTGGTGCTCATCGGCGGCACTCCCCTCTCCCCTGCTCACCAGGGGTGTTGTGGCCTGGTCTCCTCAGCGCAGGGCCTGACCCTGCGGACACCCCGGGACCGGGTCGGGGCGTTTCGACCTGGCGGCGGCCGGCGTGGCGGCGCGCGGCGGTCAGCGCAGCCGGTTGCCGAGCCAGATGCCCAGCGCGGCGGCCGGCGTCAGCGCCAGCAGCGTCAGGGCAAGGTCGGCCAGGTGGCCCAGGTCCATGCAGCTCACCTCCCTTCCCGATCCGAGGCGGGCGTGTCGTGGTCGGCGATGGGCTGGGTGTGGCGGTGGGTCCACGCCGCCGCGTGGCGCTCCAGCGCACGCAGGGCCTGCTCTGGGCTCTGCCCGGCCGCAAGCCGCGGTGCGCGCGCCAACGCATCCGCGTGCGCCGCGATCGTTGCGGCGGGGCTGCGGCGCGTTCCTGCCGTCAGTGCGCGGGTGTGGGTCTCCAGCGCGCGAGTCAGCTTGCGGAGCGCGGCGCGCTGGCGGCGCTGCGCGCGCTGCCGGTGGGTGGCCCACAGCAGCCACCCCAGCGCGGCCAGCGCGACCGCGGCGCGCAGCCCCACCAGGTGGGCGGCCCAGCTAACCGCCAGGACCGTGGCGACCAGCCATGCCAGCCGCGCGCCGCGCAGCCTCGCCAGCCCCAGCAGCACCCGGCCCACCAGGACCAGGCTGGCGACCACCAGGCGGACGATGCCCCACAGCGCCAGCACGACCAGCCGGACCAGCAGCCCGGTCATTTCAGGTTGTTCCTGAGCAGGTCGACCAGGGTCTTGATCAGGTCGATGATGGAGCCGGCCAACTGCTGCATGCCGGACTTGCCGACCAGCACCAGCAGGCCAACCAGGATGATCAGGGCCATGACGATCTTCGCCACCGTGATGCCTCCTTCCTAGGACGTGCGCAGCCCGTGCTGCGCGGTCGAGCCGGCCGGCGGGATCGCCGGCTCGGCGGTGGTGGTGGGGGTGGGCCGGTCGCCCACCAGCCGCAGCCCCTCAGCGGCAGCGGCCGGCGGCTGGTGGGCGGGCTCAGGCTCCGGCTCGGGGCCATCGGCGGGTGCCGGACGGGCCTCGGGCAGCGCGGCCGGGGTGGGCTGGCGGCGCAGCTGCTGCACGTAGCGCTCCAACGTGCGGGCGCTCTGCGGCAGCCCCGCGCGCTGGCGGATCAGCTCTGCCACCCGCAGCGACCGCAACTGCGCGGTGACCTCGCCGTCGCTCAGCAGTTGCGCGTAGGTGGCCGCGACCTGCGCGCGCAGCGCTGCGTTGCCCTGCCGCGCACGGTCGGCGCGCTGTGCGTTGGCGCGTTGCGTGCCTGCGTCGGGCGGACGCGCGGGCAGCGCCCGTGGCGCGTCCAGCGGGGCCAGCGGCTGGCCGGTGCGCGTCAGCGTGGCCACGTGGGTGCCGAGGGTGCGCTCCAGCGCGTCGGTGGCCACCAGGTGCCCGCGGTCGGCCAGCCACACCCGCAGCTCGTGCAGGCTGGGGGTGCCGCCAAGCGCGCCGACCGCGAAGCGGATGCGCTCCGGCTCGTCCAGGCTGGCCAGCAGCCGCCGCTGGCGGACCTGGGCCACGGCCAGCTCAGGGCGGCTGATGCCGGCGCGCACCGAGGTCTTCCACGCCTCCAGCGTCTCGGCGAACGCCACCCCGGGCAGCCACCGCAGCCCAAAGTGCGCCCGGGCCGGGCGGTAGTCCCCATCGGCGATCCGCACCCAGCGGCGCACCCGATGCAGGGTCACGTGCAGCAGCACCGGCCCGGCAATGCTCATCGCGGCGAAGAACACCGCATCGTCGGGGGCGGGGGTGCGGCGGCCGTGCTGGTAGTTGGCCAGCGCGCTGCCCGTGGCGAACAGCCACACCAGCAGCCCGAACGCGCCGGCACCCTCGCCACGCCAGGCGCTGAACAGCACGAACCCCACGCACACGGCGGCGGCGCAGTCGAGGGCCACAAACACCACCAGCGGCCAGGCGCCGCCAAGCCCCAGCCCCTTGGGGCTGGCGGCCCAGGCGACCAGGTCACCCGACGACAGCGCGATCGGTGCCACGATCACCGCGGCCAGCGCCACCGCGATCACCCCGGCCAGCACCCGGCGTCCCCGCGACGCTTGGGCCCGGGCGCGGTCGTCGTGGTCCTGGTCGTCGGAGCCGGTGGTGGTGGGGTCGAGCATGGTCATGACGACTCCTTTCCCGAGGTGGGACGGTCGGGGTCGGGCGGGATCGGCTGCCTGGCCGCACGAGCGCCCAGGTAGCGGGCCGGGTAGCGGTAGCTGGTGGCGCCCTGCACCCGGCGGGAGGCCTCGAAGTCGCGGCGCATGCGGGCCAGCCGCTCGCCCTCCGACGCGGCGACGTCGGCGGCCACCCGGTCGGCCTGGCGCTTCAGCAGCCACCGGGCGGTCTTGACCAGCTCGCGGATGTGCTCCGGCGCGTCCCGGTCGGCCTCGGTGCGCGCCACGAACCGCGACAGCACCTCGCGGCCCCGAGCCTCGTACGCCAGGTGCGCGGCACGGCGACGCGCCCGCTCCGCCACCGCGGCGGGGTGGTCGCTCAGCAGCCACTCGTAGAACCGATCGGCGGCGGTCATGCGGCGGCCCATCAGCGCACCTCCGCCCTACCGGTCTGCGCCGCCCCGGCGGCGGCCATGACCGCGACCGGGTCGAGCGGGCCGCCGATGCCACGGCACAGCGGGCAACGCCGATAGGCCGAACCCTGGTTCTTGATGCGCCGCTCGCGGCTGCGGGTGGCCGGGTACTCCACCCACGCCAGCTCGAACGTCAACCCGGCGGCCAGCGCGACCCGGACCAGCCGGCCACGCCCCGTCCAGTTGGGGTTTCGGTGCTCGCCCATGACGCGGCCCACCAGGTCCTCGGTCCAGTGCAGGCAGTGCCGGGCGTGCTTGTGCGGCTGGGTGAGGTGCAGCAGGCAGATCGTGCCGAACAGGTCACAACGGCGGGCACGGGTCCAGGTGCGGCTGTGGGAGGTGGTCCTGCCAGACCGTGCTTTGCGTGCTGCCGCTTGGTGCTGCGGCGGGCGTGGCGTGGTTGGAGGCGCTGAGCAGCCGGGGTATGGTGGGGTGACCAACCAGACGAAGAGGGTGGAATGCGACAGGGTGCAGGCCAGTCCAACCCGGATCCGGTGTCGCTGGGGTCCCCGTCGGCACCGCGGCGTCGGTCGGGGCGGCGGCGGTGGCTGGTCCTGCTGCTCGCGCTGTTGGCGCCGCCGGCTGTGGGGTTGTGGGGGTGGTTCCACCCGACCGACGCGTGGCTGCTGGTGCGGTCGGCGGTGGTCGGGTCGGTTGTGGGCATCGTCCGGGCAAGGGACCAGCGCGATATCCCCGAGCGGGCACGACCACGCTGGACCGCGTTGGCGATCGGCTTGGGGGTGCTGTGCGCCGTTGCGGGCCCTGTTGGCGCGTGGCTGGCGCGCTGAGCGGCCCTGCCGCCCGGGGCCGGTCACGTTGTCCTCCTCCGGGACGCGGTTGGCCGCCGGGGTGTCATGCCACCGCTCCGCTTGCGGCCGTGGGCCTTGTGGCGTGAGGTCGGCAGCGCGGCGGCGCGCCCGCTCGGCAGCGGCCTCCAGGTGGTCGCCAAGCGGCCACTTGTAGAACCGATCGGCCCGGGGCATGCGGCGGCCCATCAGCCCCCCACCCCCTTGGCCACCGCAGCCACCAGCGCGGCCGGGTCCAGCGGGGCGCCGGTGCCACGGCACAGCGGGCAGCGCCGGTAGGCCGAGCCCTGGTTCTTGAGCCGGTGCTCCCGGCCGGGCGTGGCCGGGTACTCCACCCAGGCCACCTCGAAGCTCAGCCCCGCGGCCAGGGCGACCTGGACCAGCCGGCCAGGGCCGTTCCAGTCGGGGTTGCGGTGCTGCCGCTCGATGCGGCGGACCAGGTCGCTGGTCCATCCCCAGTAGTGGCCCGCGTACTGTCCACCGGGGCCGTTGCCGTACAGCGGCCGGTGCGCGCCGGTGGCGGGGTCGCGGAAGCACAGCAGGTACACCCAACCCAGCGGCCCCGGGTCCGGCCTGGCCCACGCCTGGACGGCCAGCCAGTCGCGCAGCAGCTCCGCCGAGCTCACGCCGACCGGTGCTGCCGGCGGCGCGGCGGGGCCGGCGGCGGCCTGGACGGCGACCTTGAGCGCGTGGCGCAGCCGGCCCACCTGCGCGCGGGCGTCCACCGGCAACCGGCCGGTGATGCCGTGCTCGTCCAGCAGCATCAGCAGCCCCGAGGCCAGCTCAACCACCCGGCCCACCGAACGCCCCTCCGCCACCGTGGCCAGGTCGCGGGACAGGTCCACCGCCGCGGTCACCGCGCCCACCCCTTGGGGGCGGCGTCAGGGCGCAGGATGGCGATCGCTTCCAGGACGCGGCGCAGTGCGTGGGGGGCCAGCGTGTCGCACAGCCGCCGCAGCCCCGTGGTGGCGGTGCCGTCGTCCAGGTCGTGAGCGGCGCACACCAGCAGCCAGTCGCCCCAGGACCACTGGCCGGCGGCCAGCTCCAGCCGCAGCCAGTCGACCTCGCCAGCGTCGCTGACGAACCGGCGCGCCCGAGCCCACAGGCACGGCGCCCTCAGCATGTGCAGCGCCGCCGCGCGCTCCAGGCTGGCCGTCTCGATCGGCCGCACCGGCTGGGCGGTCACCGGTCCGCCTCCCCGCTGGTAGCCCAGGCGACCCGGATCTCAGCCAGCCGCCGCGCGGTCGCGGCCCGTGCCGCGACCGTGATCCCGCTGCACATCCGCGCCGCGATCGGCGCCGGCTGGGACGGGTCGGGCAGGAAGGCGGCCAGGTTCTCGGCGACCAACCCGTCACGGACCCGGCGGCCAAGCTCGAGGTCGACGTCGACCAGGCGGTCGAAGTTGCAGCGGCGCGGGTCGACGTGGGCGCGCAAGGTCGAGGTCAGCGGGACGAGCTGGACGGTCACCGCTGGTCACCACCTTCCAGCTTGGCCAGGACCGGCCCGGCGGTGGTGTTGATCGCAGCCACTAGCGCGCGCACCGACGCCTTCGCGTCGGCCAGGTTCGGCTGCCCCGGCCGTGTCGGCGTGCTCGGGTGGGGCAGGTTGACGACCGGGAGCGGCCAGCGCAGCGCCACGCTGGCCAGGGCGGCGTACCGGTCGTCGTCCGGCTGGCACCAGTCCCGCCCCAGGTAGGGCGTCCAGCTCCACCAGGGCGAGCCCAGCCACAGCGGCAGGGAGGTGGCCAGGGTGACCTTCAAGACCAGCCGGCCCGGCTCGGGGTTGTCGCCGTGGCTGACCTTGTAGTCCAGCACGCGGGGGTGCCAGCCCACGTACCCGGGGCTCATGATCGGCCCGGTCGCCACGCGAAACGCCGCGATGGCGAACTCGCCCGGGTCGCGCGTGATCCCGCCCGGGGCGTCCTCGCCGTGCCAGGGGTCAAACAGCTCGGTGTGGCCGCGCAGGTAGGCGCCGTAGCGGCTCACCCCATCCGAGGCCCGCGAGCGGTCCCAGTTCGCGTCGACGCAGCAGACCCGGTCGCCACTGGCGGTCATGGCGGTCACCGGCCGGCCTCCCCAGAGGCGGGCGCGGCGGCCCGGCCGAAGCCGGCGCGCCAGCGCGTGATCAGCCCGGCGAGGCTGCTGTCGGCCTGCTCAAGGGCGCACTGCCGATCGGCGGTCTCGTCCTCCAACACCGCGGCGATCGCCTCACGAACCCCCAGCAGCGCCACGTACAGCCACTCGTCTCGCTCGCCCGGGTCGCCAGGGGCGGGCGCCTGCGGCCACAGCCGACCGGTGACGTAGAACCGAACCCGGTCGGGGCTCTTGCGGCTGTGGTACGGGCCGGACTGCCGGTAGCTCTCGAACAGCCCCACCAGCCGCGAGCACGCCGGCACGGCGGCCTCGACAGTGCCGATCACGCGAACGTCGACAAGATCGCTCATCGGCCACCCCTCCCCGTCGGGTCGGAGTGCGCCAAGCGCTGGTGGGCCGCGTGAGCGGCCAGCGCCTCGCCCTGAGAACCGCGCTCTCCGCTCGTCCACCGGCAGTCGCAGCAGTGGGCCTCCACCCACGCCGTTGACGGGTCGCCGAACGCCCCACCGTTCACCAGCTCCGGGGCGGACAGGCGCACGTTCAGGATGTTGCTCACGCCGCGTCACCCCCTGCGGGGGCGGGGCTCTGCGTGGGCTCGGCGCTCTCAGCCGGCGCGATCAGGCCAGCGAGCGCGTACTTAGGGATGTAGATGGTGCGGCCGATGCGCTGGTGCGGTAGCACGCCCTTCGACACCCACTCGTAGACGGTGTTGGGGTGCTTGCCGAGCAGCTCGGCCACGTTGGCAACGGTGTATGCGATCGGCCCTTCGGCAGCCTGATCGCGCTTGGAAACGCCCTGCCCAGGGGGCAAGGCAGTACCCTGTGCATGCATCCGGGGCTCCTACCTCGATGCGGCCTGCGGCCTCGGCACCGGGAGCGCTACCTCTCGGGTTACTGCCGAGGCCGTCCCCTTCCGGGATCTCATCCCTCCTTTGGCTCTTCACAGGTTTTTCAAGGTGAGGAACCAAGGTACTAGGTTCCTAGGTACCTGTCCACCGAGGTCCGAGCTTTGGACTAAGATGCGAGCGGCCTGGCTGGCCCGAATACAGACATGAGTGATGGGAGCCCCGGATGCCTCTTCCGCGACAGACGGCCTACAGCCAGATCGCCGAGCTTCTTCGTGAGGAAATCCTTGCCGACCAGTACGAATCCACCGACGACGACCCGCACCGCAACGAGCTACCCGGCGCTGCCGAGCTTGCGGCGAAGTACGGCGTCAGCGACAAGACCGCCGGGCGGGCAGTCCAGCAGTTGATCGCCGAGGGACTCGTCATGAGCCGGCCGGGTCTGCGCCCGATCGTCGTGCCTCGCAGACAACGCCTCGACCGGTGGCCCATGCAGCGCCGCTACGCACGGGCGCGGGAGGCTCGCGGGCTAGTGTTCGGCAGCGACATGCAGGGACGCGAAGTCGAGAAGCGGACCACCAGCACGGGCAAGGTCCCTGCACCCGATCACGTCGCGGCGCTCTTGCGCATCGAGCCAGGCCAAGAAGTCTGGGCTCGCGCCCGGCAGGCGCTCATTGACGGGCGCGTCGCCGAGCTGAGTGTGAGCTACTTCCCGCTCGACCTGGCGGAAGGGACCGTCCTCACCACCTCGGGGCCATACCCACCGGGCGGCGTGGTCGCAGCCCTGGAGAGCCTAGGACACCGCGTCATGCGGACCGCCAACGAGGCCCGCGCACGACTTGCCACCGACGATGAGCTACGGGCGTTTGGCGCGGACACCGATCTTGCACCCCTGGACAATCGCATCGTGATCGAGATCATCCACGCGACCTACGGCACGGATGACGAACCGCTCGAAGTGGTGGTGAGCGTGCGGCCAGCCGACAGCAACGTCATCGTCTTCGAGACCTACGAGGGTCCAGCGGAAGAAACCGAGGAAATGCAGGCGGTCGACTAGGAAGTGAGGCCATCGTGACGACCCGACCGCTCTTCGACGCTGACGCCTCTGCCAAGCTCGAAGCCGTCTACCGGACTCCGGATGTCGTCGCACAACGACATGCCACGTTGCACGCCCTCGCGCTTCAGGCTGGAGAGCGGGCGCTTGACGTTGGCGCGGGGCCGGGGTTCCTGGTGGCGGAGATGGCCGAACAGGTTGGGCCGGCCGGCCACGTCACCGGCCTGGACATCTCCGACAGCATGGTCGCGCTCGCGCAACGGCGCTGCGCTGAGGACCCCATCAAGAGCCGGATCACCATCATCAAGGCTGACGCGACCGCACTTCCCTTCCGCGACGCGAGCTTCGATGTAGGGGTCTCCACCCAGGTCTACGAGTACGTGCCCGACGTCGCCCAGGCGCTCGCGGAGCTGCACCGCGTGCTGCGGCCCGGCGGCCGGGCGCTCATCCTCGACACGGACTGGGACTCGGCGGTGTGGCACGCGCGCGATCGATTGCGGATGCAGCGGATCTTGGCCGCATGGAATGAGCGCTTCGCCGACCCGTACCTACCCCGCACGCTCGCGCGTCACCTGCGCGATGCCGGCTTCGAGATCCGCTCCAGGGAAGTGCTGGTGCTGTTCAACCCCGAGTACGACTCGGACACCTACAGCGTGAGCAACGGGCGGATCATTGCCGACTTCGTCATGGGCCGGCAGGCCATCACCCGGGACGAAGTTGAAGCGTGGATGCGCGACCTGGAGCAGCGCGGGCGCGAGGGTGACTACTTCTTCAGCCTGAACCGGTACCTCTTCCTCGCGGAAAAGCGCGGGTCTCGGGTTGCCCGTTAGACCTCATCGGGACCGGCCGTGCGCCGTTCGTCTGGCGCGTCTGATTGGGGTTGTGAGAAATTTCCTCACGGCATCAAGCCGGCCTGCGGGCGGCCGCCGGAGGCGGCCGCCCTCGGCCGGTCAGACCCCTTCAGATCCCGTCAGACGAGGAGCTTGGCAGTGGCCCCCGATGAATCAGGTCAGGCCTTTGAGTTCGACGTTGCGCTCTCGTTCGCGGGCGAGGACCGTGCCTACGTACACGAGATAGCGAAGCGGCTACGCGCCCACGACGTGGAAGTCTTCTACGACGAATATGCCGCAGTCGATACATGGGGCGCCGATCTCTACGAGCTCCTCGACGAGATCTATCGGAAGAAAGCCCGGTTCGTCATAGCCTTTATATCCGCCAACTACGTAAGAAAACCATGGCCGAAGCACGAACGTCGTAGCGCCCTGGCCCGTGCGCTCACTGAACTTGAACCGTACTTTCTGCCAGTTCGTCTCGATGACAGCGAACTGCTCGGTCTGCGCCCAACTGTTGGTTACGTAGACGCTCGTTCCACAACGCCTGATCAACTCGTGCAATTAATTCTGAAAAAGCTCGGAAGGGTGCCGGGCCAGGTTCGCTCTCGCCCTCAGCCTATGGGGGTTCCCCGCAATCCTGATCAACAACGTCAGTTGCTAGCTCAGCGACCAGACGGTTGGGAGTATCTACTATTCGCCGGAGTCTTGGCCCAAGGCAAGGCTGCCCTTGAGCCGAAGTGGCGGGATCATCAACTACGCTACGTGCGTCGCAGGGGTCCAAAGCTGGACGAATCCCAGGCCATCGCCTTTATACAAGGTGCATTCAGCGAGATGACGGCAGCAGCGGGCAACGCAGGAAGGCTCCTCGAGCCTAGCGTCACAGAATCCGCGTTCGGACCACTCGGAACGCCCGGAGATCCTCAACAGATCGAGTACCTCGGTCAACGACTCGTGGCAGTGTACGAGGAGTTCCTTGATTGGGCTGCCCGGGTCCGAGGCGTTGCAATACCGGACACGCTGGAGCGGGCCTTTGAACTCGCCGCTTCCTTTGCGGATACGCCTATAGCAGAAATTCGTGAATTCATGGATCAAATCATAGCAGCCATGGAGCGCCTGCCGAAACAGCTCGCTGAGCCTGACGATACGCCCATCACCCAATCGTTCGCCCTAATCCTTACAGTCGACGACCGAATAGCACGCGAGTTTGGCCGAGAATTGAAGCGGCTGAGACGTAGGAAGTTTTGGGGATTGAGTTAGACAACCGACGGTGGGATCGAGCACCATTTTCGGTCTCGGTCGGCACATAGGCTCGCCTGCTGAGCCTGCCAATCGGCCGGCGCGCTACGACCCACAACAGGTCGGGGTCAAGCGCGCCGGCCGTTCGATCACTTGTCCTCTCTGTAGTCCCGGTAGACCTCGTACAGCAGCGCGTACAACCGGCGGTACGGCAGGTCGCGGAGGATCACTTCGAGCTTGCGGTCAGACAGGATCGCCAGCGTGGAGCGGATCTCGGCCATGAGGATCGAGGAGTCCTCCAGGTCGGCGGCCCGGCGCTCCAGGTCCTTCTTCTCCGCCGCCACGAGATCGACGGCCCAACCTTCGACGGTCAGCAGGGCGGCGCCCACCTCGGGCGGCATCATGCGGCCCGCGTTCTCGATGAGAAGCCGCAGGACCTTCGTGTGCGCGACCAGGCTTCCGGCCTCGCGGGAGAGTAGCGAGCGGCGGCTCATGCGGACGCACCGCCCTCGCGGCGCTCGGTCCTTGGGAGAGTCGTAGAGTTGTCCGTGGGCATCAAGGGTGCCTCCTTGGTGCTCAAGGGGCCGGGCGCGGTTGCGTCGCGTCCCGGCCCCGCCTATGAGGTGGATCGGGGCAGGTTCGAGCCCGGCCGGAAGGCGGGCTACGGTGGTCCGAGCTTCAGCCCGGCCGGCGCGGAAGCCGAGTCATGGGCGTGCCATGTCCGTGCCATTCGCAAGGGGCTCGGGCGGGCGCTGGCGGGCGCGAGCGGTCAACGCCGAGCGCGCTGACCTGGGCGACCGCGGGTCAGTCCTGGTCGGACTCGTCCTCGGCGTTGCTTTGCAAGCAGGGGTTTGCCCAACGAACGGAAGCCGGGCGTGCGGCAGCAGCAGGGCAGCAAGCCGGCTCCGGAAGGTTCGGGAGAGGTACCGACGAAGCTGGAAGGATAAGGACTAGGG
>WNGF01027590.1_pt1 | contig 10996 bp, 9 predicted proteins | sample 5400641 | NCBI WGS metagenome assembly WNGF01 (sample SAMN13153371, study PRJNA577476) | soil metagenome | isolation source: 80 cm soil or saprolite under grassland replicate 2 | place: USA:California | collected 2016-06-15 | reverse complement strand
TTAACCGCCACGGGAGCGAGAGCCTTTGCGGCAGTGCGGATATCGTCGATTGTCACCATGTCAGTTCCCAGTTCCTCGTTCCCGGTTACCGATCAACGGTAATCGGTTATCCGTCATCGGTCATCGGTCATCGGTCATCGGTGCCTATCGGTCATCGGCCAGGTTGACGCTCAACCCGCGAGCGCGTTAACATCACGCGATTCCCATCCCGACGCGATAATGGCAACCACCGCACCAGCCGAGCCCCGCACCGCTGCCCGGCGCGATTCCGACGGCTCGATCTCGCGCTTTCTTCGACATCACTTCCGCCATTTCAACGCGGCGACGATGATCGACGCGGCCGACGCGTACCGCGCCCACCTGGACGGCGGCGGCAAGATGTTCATGACGATCGCCGGCGCGATGAGCACGGCCGAGCTCGGTGTCTCGCTTGCCGAGATGATCAGGCAGGACAAGGTGCATGCGATCACCTGTACGGGCGCCAACCTCGAAGAGGACATCTTCAATCTTGTCGCGCACGACCATTATGAGCGCGTTCCCAACTATCGCGATCTGACCCCGGCCGACGAGGCAGCTCTCCTTGCCCGACACATGAACCGCGTCACCGACACCTGCATCCCCGAGATGGAGGCGATGCGGCGCATCGAGAAGGCCGTCCTCGCGGAATGGGTCGCGGCCGACCAGCGGGGTGACAGGTTCTTCCCGCACGAGTTTATGTACCGCATTCTCCGAAGTCACGCGCTCGAGGGAAGCTACCAGATCGATCCGCGCGACTCGTGGATGATCGCCGCCGCCGAAAAAAATCTCCCGATGTTCGTCCCCGGCTGGGAGGACTCCACGCTCGGCAACATGTACGCCGGACATTGCATCTCGCAGGACGTCAGGAACGTCCACACAGTGCGAACCGGTATCGAGTACATGATGGAGCTGGCCGAGTGGTACACAAAAAACTCAACGCGCGGGTCGATCGGATTCTTTCAGATCGGGGGTGGGATCGCGGGCGATTTCCCGATCTGCGTTGTACCGATGCTGCACCAGGATCTTCAGCGAGAGAACGTTCCGGTGTGGGGGTACTTCTGTCAGATCTCGGACTCGACCACGAGCTACGGATCGTACTCCGGCGCGGTGCCGAACGAGAAGATCACGTGGGGCAAGCTGGCTGTCGACACACCGAAGTTTGTGATCGAGAGCGATGCCAGCATCGTCGCGCCCCTCATTTTCGCGATGGTTCTCGGCTGGTGAAAAAAACGCGGGCTCCCTTGAAGAGCCCGCGTTCGCCGAATCACCGCCGACTACCGCCTGCGCTATTTCCCGGGCATCGAATTCGAGTTGCTCATATCGGCAACCGCCTTCCACGTGCCACCGTCGTTCTTGTAGACGGTGAGATAGTCACCCGACGCCTTCATCGGCTTGCCGCCGGGCCCATTCATCGTTCCGGTGAAGCTGCCGGTTTCATAGGCGAGAGTACCGTCGTCCGAGAATTTGATGTCTCCGAACTTGATGTCGATATCCCGTGGGTTGGCTTTGAACCACTCCGTGAAGTAAGCCCTGAGGGCATCAGATCCCTTCTGCATCGGGCCGCCTTCCTGGAGCGTTACTGCATCGGACGCGTAGAGTGTCATGACGGAATCGACGTTCTTCGCCCTGACCGAGCGAAGCCAGAGACTGTCACCCTGCCGAATCGCGCGTTCGGCGGCGTCCTTGTCGAAATTTGGTCCCGGCGCTGCCGACATCTTGGCTGCACCGGTGTCTGTTGCGGCGTTGTTTGCCTTCGTGCAGTTAATCAGCGCAAGTGCTGAAAAGATTACCGCCGAATACCAGCCGATACGGTATCTCATGAGATCTCCTCGCTTGGGTGTCAGGTGCGTCAATCGCCGTGAAAGTGAATGAGTGATTGGTGAGGCCCGTGCCTTCTCCCGCTAGCTCTTGGGCGCCGGGATTGGTGTGCTTATCTCAGCGAGCATCTTCCACTGACCGTCGACCTTTTTCCAGACGTTGAGGTACGCGCCCGTCTGATGTTCCGGCTTGCCGCCCGCGGGCGCTACGGTCATCGAGTATGTTCCATGGTCGAACGCCATTGTGCCGTCGTCAGAGAACTTCACGGTGTTCGAAAGTAGCTTGGGATTTGTCACTGTCGACTTGACAAACTCCGTGTAAAGTGCTCGCAACTGCTCGCTTCCACTCGCCGGTGCCGTCCCGAACCCGTAAGACACTGCTTCGGGCGTGTACAACGTCATCAGCGAATCGACATTTTTCGCCATGACGTTGCGCAGCCAGGTAGAGTCGGCCTTGACGATGGCGGCCGCCTCAGCGTTCCTGTCGAGAGCTGCGGGCGCCGACTCCGGCGCTGCAACCATACCTGTATCGGCGGTGGAGCTCGCGCTCTTGTTACAGGCAACCGTCGTGGCGACGGCAGCCGCTACCAGCGTGATGATCCGACCGTGCATCATACCTCCGTGGTTGATGGTGATTGAAAACGTGACTGGCTCGTCATGCTCTGACGCTTACATCCGCTCGAGCAGCGCCTGGAATCTCTTGTCGCTCCTCAGAGAGTTGAGATCCGAATCGTGCTCGATCCATTCCTTGTGCCCGTACCCTTTGTCTATCGCGCGCTCGAGTGTCATGATTGCGTCGTCCTTCATTCCCTCGATAGCGTAGACACAGGCGACGTTGTAGAGGAGCTGCGGATCTTCCTTGTCGATGACGAGAGATCTGCGCGCCCACTCCAGAGCCTTCTCGTGCTGGCCAAGGTTTGACCAGATAGTCGCGCCGAGGTTGAGCGCTCGGGCGTCGTCTGGATTCAAGTCGAGCCAGCGCTCGATCACTCCTACGGCTTTGTGAGACGCTTTGCTCGCCTCGTGGATGCGACCCTGGCCAGCGTACGCTGCAGCGAGGAAGCTCGGTGCCTGGTAATCGTCCGGCCGGATGGCCGCGGCTTTTTCGAACAGCGGTGCCGCCTCGAACCATTGTCCCTGTGCGAGACGCGCGCGGCCATAAAAGTACGGCGCCTCATATAGCTTCGGGTCGAGCGTCATCGCTGTCTCGAATTCCTTCATCGCCAGGTCGTACTGCTTGCTCAGCGAATATGCGAGGCCGCGCGCGGAATGCGCTTCGGCAAGACCCGGATCGAGCTGAAGAGCTTTTCGGCTGGCAGAGTCCGCCTGTTTGAGGTTCGACTCGCGCGCATCGAAGTACATGTAGAGAATCGAGCAGCAGTCTGCGATGCCGGCGTGAGCGAGGGCGTACTCGGGGTCGATCTCAATCGCGCGGGTGAACATCTGCCGGGCAAACTCGATACTGGTGCGCCGGTGCTGATGAAAATACTTCCGCCCCCGGAGATAATAGTCGTAGGCCTCGACGTTTTCCGTCGGCATCTTCTCGATGGCGCGCCTTTCATCCTCGCTCAGCACCACACGAAGAGCCTTGACGATGTTCTGGGCGATCTCGTCCTGGATTGCAAAGACGTCCTCTATCTCGCGGTCGTAGCGCTCCGACCACAGCTGATACCCGTTGGCGACGTTGATCAGCTGGACGCTGATCCGAATCTTGTTTCCCATCTTGCGGACGCTGCCCTCGAGGACCGCGGACACCTCGAGCTTTTTACCGATCTCGCGGATATCCTCGGTCTTCCCCTTGTAGGCGAACGACGACGTGCGCGAAGCGACGCTCAGCGATTTGATCTTCGACAGCGCGTTGATGATCTCTTCCGCCATGCCGTCGGTGAAATATTCGTTCTCCGGATCGGCGCTCATGTTGGTGAACGGCAGCACGGCCATCGACTTGACCGGCTGGACGCCGTCGGGGACGGGCGTAGCGGTTGGCGTCGTCACCGTGGGCGCGACGAGCGCGCGGGCGAACTCCCCGGAAGTCGTGAAGCGCGCGGCCGCGTCCTTCGCCATTGCCTTCGAGAGGGCCCGGTCGATCTCGTCGGGCACTCCCTCGAGAGCCTGGCTCAACAACGGGACCGGATCCGTGAATCGCTTTGTAAGGACGGACTGCGCCGTGGGACCGCTGAACGGTCGCACACCCGTCAGCATCTCGTAGAGCACGCAGCCAAGGCTGTATTGGTCGCTGCGACCATCGATTTCCAGCTCGCCCGCTGCCTGCTCCGGGCTGACGTAGGCCGGCGTTCCTACAATCATTCCGGTCTGCGTGATCGTATCGGTGCCTGCAAGACTCACCGCTTTGGCGATGCCGAAATCCATCACCATCGCCTCACTCTCGTTGAGCATGATGTTCTCGGGCTTGATGTCCCGATGCACGATCTGCCGCCGGTGCGCGTAATCCAGCGCGCTGGCGACTGCTCTTCCGATAGCCAGCGAATCCTCGAGTGGGAGCTGTCCCTCGCGGTTCATCCGGTCGCGCAGTGATTCACCCTCGATGAACGGCATGACGTAGAAGAGGAATCCGCCGGCCTCGCCCGAGTCGAACAGCGGAAGTATGTGCGGATGATTGAGACGCGCCGCAAGCTTGATCTCTCTCAGGAATCGCTCTGAGCCTACCGCCGATGCAAGCTCTGGGTGCAGGACCTTGACCGCGACGGAGCGACCGTGCCGGAAGTCCTGGGCGAGGTACACTGTTGCCATGCCGCCGCGGCCAAGCTCCCGCTCGATCGAGTAGCGTGACTCGAGCGCGCCTTTGACGCTCTCCAACATCTCCGTCGTCCGATGCTCCAGCGAAGGGGGTTGGAAACTTACGCCACGCGCGCGTACGCAGAAAGTGCGTTACCCCATGCCTGTAGCTCAGGCCGCACAGCTCCGCTACAAGGCTGTGCTGTTGACTTCTTTTCCCGGAACTGGATGAACCAAAGAAAAGGCCGCCCCGCGGGGCGGCCTCGAGCCGGAAGTACGGACCTAGTGGGAGCGGCTTCCGCCCTTACGCCCACCCTTCCGCATTGGTGAATGGTCTTCCGGCTTCCCATACCCTCCACCGCCGGGCTTCTCACCGCGGGTCCCAATGCAGAGAGCGTGCCGGGCGGCTGCCGGGGACCCGGAACAGATGGCCCGCGCTGGCGTAGATGTACCGAGTGGAAAACGGCGTGCGCCACCCCGACTTATCAGCTTCCGGCAGCTCGACTACTCCACCCCGATCGGTCTCTCGTGCGAGGTACGGATACGCATCGGACAATTCCATCGGGGGAGCTGCCGCGGCCGACCGACCCGCGAGCCAGCTGCTCGGCCAATACTCGACGACGATCAGAAAAATCGCGCACGGTGCAATCGCTCTTCGCCATCGCGTGTGCCTGCGCTCGAGTGCCGTGAGGCCGAGGCCGCAAAGAATTGCACCCGCGAGCCATGCAAAGAAAAAAATCCGCATCGGCCATCTGATACCTGGCACCACCAGCCAGATTTTGCCGGGCATCGGCAGCCACTTGGCAAAGGGCGCGGGGTTGAGATTCAGCGGCTTGAGGAGCGGACCAAGTGCCAGCAGGTACGAGATGACGGCGAATGACGCCAGGAGCCACACGACGCGACGCGATTCGTCCTCGCGCCGGGCCACGATGATCGCGTAGATCGCAAGCGCGATTGCGACGACTCCGGGAAACGCGGGCGTATAGTCGGCGTTGAATCGCAGGTAGTGGGAGATCACAGGCATCAACGCTGCGGTCGCAACGGCACCCGTTGCGACAAGTCCCCAGAGGGCCCGTCGGTCAAACCGATAGCGGCCGAAAGCCCAGCACAGGACAACGTACAACGGAAGCACGAAGTCCAGAAAAACTGCGAAGTAAATCGAGCAGAGCGCGGAGATTACGAACATCGCCGCGAGGCCGATCGCATCTCTGGGTAATCGGTTCGCGAGATATCGGTCGAGAAAAAGAAGTGCGAATGGCGACCAGCATACTCCCATCGTCTGGATGTGAAGCATGTGGCCGAGGTGAAATGGACCGAATCCGAAAACGAGTCCTGCGGCTGCAGCGCCACCTCTGCTCGCACCGAGTCGCCGCGCGAGGAGCGCCGTTCCGACGGCGGAAATCACCAGCGAGCCCAGCAATATGGTGTTGTAGGCAGCCGGAATCCCCACACCCAGAAGACGCAGCGGCGTGTAGATGATCTGCCACCCGATCAGGTTCTCAGTTACGGCTAGCGTGTTCGCGAGAGGAAAGCCGGCAGTCCAGTCGAAGATGCGGTACCTGGGCGAGAGCAGGCTGCGAAAGCCCCACTCGAGGATGCCGGCGTTGAGAAAGCTGTCGTGGGCAAAGATCGACGTCCCGAGGAGAACTCCGCCGAACCGGTCGGCGATCGGGATGATGAGGTAAACCGCGACGACGACGAGGTAGAGCGCGGTAAGCGCCGCGATGTAGGTGCTTTCTCGCCTATCGCCGATTATTGCTGACCCTCCGCGCGCGCCTTTGACGACGTCGCGGCATCAGCGTTGATCACGCGCGGCGTGCCGTCGTCCAGTCAGCGAGACGCGAATCACGGTATCTGGCGTATGCGGATATTGCGCAGGGAAAGCTCTCCGTCATGGTCGCCCTGGAATGCGATGTAACCGCGTTTCGCGCGCCCGTAGTTCGGATAGTCATTGAACTTGCTGGCCTTGACCTTCGCTTCCCAGTCGGGACTCCACAGCTCGTACTCGAGGAGCTTTTGTCCATTGAGCCAGTGCTGCACGCGCGCGCCCTGCACGACGATGAGCGTCGAATTCCACTGATTTGCGGGCTTCACGATGCCAGCCGGCGACGGATAGAGACCGTAGGCCGCTCCGGCCGCCGTGAGTCGGCTCTTTCCGTCGGGGTGGAGAGCATCGTCCAGGAGCTGATACTCCGGTCCGCTCCAGTAGATGTGGTCGTATTCCTCCGTGCCGCGGTAGAAGACTCCCGCGTTCCCGCCCGGCGAGAGCTTCCAGTCGAATGCGAGCTCGAAGTCGCCAAACTGATCGCGCGTGACGATGTCTTCGATGCTTCCGGTTTTTGTGAGCGTCCCGTCCACGACGTGCCAGCCGCTGGGCATCGTTTGCGATTTGTATCCGCGCCACCCTTCCATCGTCCGCCCGTCGAACAGCGGCCGCCAGCCTGCCGCGCGCTGCTCGGCGGTCAGTCCGCCAGACATCGATGTGTCACCCGCTTGCACTGTGGCGTTCGAGGAGGCCATGCACCCAGCGAGCACGAGAGAAAGTGATGCTGCGATCGAAATGGGCCCAACGGTTCGGAAAATCATCTGAAGCTTCCTCGGGAAAAAAGCGGTGACTGGTAACAGGTAAGAGGCAACCGGCATCAGGAACCGGCAACGGGCCGCGGGGAACTAGCAACGCTTTGTTAGACCGACCAGCCCGCGCGATAGTCGCGCGTCAGATACTGGTTTGCTTCCGCTATGTTGGTGACCCGCATGTTCTGGCCGTCGTACAGGATCTTCCTCCCCTGTCCCGTGCGCAATGCGACGATTCCGAGCAGCATCGTCTCCGTGAGCTGCGCCGCGTACTCGATGGGCGAGCTGGACTTGGCCTGACCCTTCGCAGCTTTTGCCCAGTTCAATGCGTGACTCCATTCGATCCGCGGATAGGATTTTGGCACGAGGGCAGCCTCCTCGCTCAACGATGTCGGAAAGAGACGCGGGTTCGCGCCGTATGTGTCGTTCATCAGAATGCCTTTCTCGCCGATGAAAATCACGCCGCCTTCGCTCTTCAGCGTCACGTCGTCGGGCAAAAGCTCGGGACGCGGCGGATAGAGGCCGCCGTCGTACCAATTGAGCTTAACCGGCGGCTGCGTTCCCCGCGCGGGGAATTGATAGTGCACGGCGGTCGCCACCGGATACGAGACCGGCTTGTAAGTCGTGCGCCCCGCGGGAGTGCCCGCCGCAGCGGTTGGGTCGCCGGGAATCGCCATCGTTCCCCATTGAGTGGACGTCGCTTCGATGCTCGTCGGATACTCGAGGCCGAGAGCCCAGTATGGTTGATCGATGAGATGTGCGCCCATGTCACCCAGCGCGCCGGCGCCAAAGCTCAGCCAGCCGCGCCAGTTGAATGGATGATAGATGGGATGATACGGTACCTCTTCAGCGATCGGTCCCACGTAAAGGTCCCAACGCAGGCCGGCGGGCACTGGATATGTCCCCATCGCAGAAGCGAGAACGCCGTTCACGTAACGGAAGCTCCACGGATTTCCAAAGGGGCTGGTGCCTTGCGCAGGAGGCGGACCACCACTCGGCCGCGGTATTCCCTGTGGCCAGTAGACCACCGGGCGATTGGTCCACACGTGCACCTCGTGCACCGGACCGATGATACCCGCCTGGATCCATTCGTTGACCAGCCGCGCGCCGTCGCTCGAGTGACCCTGGTTTCCCATCTGCGTTGCGAGCTTCGGGTTGGCGAGCGCCATGCTTCGCAGCGCACGTGCTTCGTGAACCGAATAGGTAAGCGGCTTCTGGACATAGACGTGCTTGCCCGATTCCATCGCCGCCTTGGCGACGACGGCGTGCAGGTGATCGGGAGTCGCAATGACGACTCCGTCGATGTCGCGCTGCTTATCGAGCATCTCGCGAAAATCCGCGTATCGCTTCGCCTTGACAAACTGCTCCTGGAGCTTGAGCCCGTCGGCGAGCTCCTTACCCTGGCGCGGTTTCCCGGTGGAGTCGTGGAGTTTGTCGCCCATGTTCTTCTCGACGAAAGCAAAATCCACGTCGGAGATGGCGACGATGTTTTCGGTCGGCGCGAGCGCCAAAGCGTTCTCGGATCCCTGTCCCCCGAATCCCACGATGGCGACGTTGAGCGTGTCACTCGGCGCCTGATAGCCGACGCCTCCGAGCACGTGTCGCGGCACGATCATCACGCCCAGCCCGAGCTTTCCCGTGCTGGAGACGAACTCTCGCCGCGTGACCTTGTTACCTGCCATGGCACTCCTGTTTCGATGTGGCGATCGCAGTTATGGCCTCACGCGCGGAGGTCAGCAACCAACCCGGTGAGCCACTGTTGACGCGGCGCGGGAAGTGCACTCTCCGGCGGTGTTCATACAGGCGCTCCAGTTGAGCGTCCTTTCGCAGTAGACCCAATCGACAACGGGAACAGTCATCGGGGGCCCAATGCAATCAGGCAAACCCTGCTCAACCAGCTATCTCATTTTCGGCGCGGCACTGCGCGAGGGCTCGCTCAATGCCCGTCTCGCGTCCCTCGCCGCATCGGTTGTCGAGCAAGCCGGCGGGGCCGTTGTTCACGCGAAGATGAGCGACTTCGACTGTCCATCCTACGACGGAGACGTCGAGATCAAGGACGGAATCCCTGCGGGCGCGGACCGTTTCCGGTCGAAACTGGTTTCCACCGACGGATTCATCATCTCCTCGCCCGAATACAACGCATCCATGCCCGGAGTTCTCAAGAACCTCATCGACTGGGTCTCCCGCTACAAACCGCAGCCCCTGAAGGGCAGACACGCTCTCCTTTTGTCGGCGTCGCCGTCGATGGCCGGCGGCAACCGAGGGCTGTGGGCGCTCCGGATCCCGCTCGAGCACCTTGGGGCGCGCGTCTATCCGGACATGTTTTCGCTGGCGCAGGCGCATGAGGCGTTCACACCCGACGGAAATCTCGCCGATACCAAACTCCAGCACTGGTTCGAGGGAACTGTTGATTGCTTTGTGGAGTCGGTCGAAGCAGCGAAGCATTACCCGGCGATGAAATCGCAATGGATCGAGTTCCTCGGCGAGCGGCCAACGCCTGCAACCGAGCGGGTCGAAGTCACCGAGGTGCAGCCGGTATGAATGGAACACCTCGAAGTATTCGCCCAGTCCCGTTCCGCGATCGAACGGACGCGGGACGGTATCTGGCCACAAAGCTTCAGGCGTACGCAGGACGCGCGAATCTGCTTGTCCTCGCTCTGCCACGAGGCGGGGTTCCGGTTGGCTTCGAGGTCGCGCTTGCGCTCCACGCTCCGCTCGACGTCTTCATCGTTCGGAAGCTGGGCGTTCCCGGCCATGAAGAGCTGGCGATCGGAGCGATAGCCAGTGGCGGCGCACAGGTGCTCGATCAGTACCTCATCCGCGACCTGAGAATTTCACCGGATGAGATCGCACGTGTGATAACACGCGAAGAGGTGGAGCTCGAACGTCGCGAGCGTGAGTACCGCGGTGACCGGCCTCCTGTAACGGTCGCTGGACGCGCGGTGATCCTGGTGGATGACGGTCTCGCTACCGGCTACACGATGCGGGCAGCCGTCGCGGCTCTCAAGCAGGAGGGCGCCGCTGAAACCATAGTGGCTGTGCCGGTCGCCCCGCCCGATACCTGCGAGTCACTCCGTGCCGAGGTAGATCAAGTCGTCTGCGCGGTCACCCCGGAGCCGTTCATCGCCGTCGGCCTCTGGTACCGTGACTTCCGCCAGACGACCGACGAGGAGGTGCATGACCTCCTTGCGCGCGCGAATTCGGTCTCAAGCGGGCGGGGGTCCGATGACTCCGGGGGCCAGGTACTTGATGAACCATGACCGTGCCAGACGCGCGACCTCGTCCAGCGTTCCGGGCTCCTCGAACAGATGCGTTGCGCCGGGGACAATCACCAGCTCGACTGGAGCAGTCATTCGATTCATCGCCTGCTCGTTGAGCTGAATTACCTGCCCGTCGCGACCACCGACGATGAGCAACGTCGGCGCGCGAACCCGAGGGAGATCATCGCCGGCAAGGTCCGGACGACCGCCCCGCGAGACGACCGCGCCTACATTTTCCGGATGTCCCGCAGCCGCGACCAATGCAGCACCTCCGCCGGTGCTTGCGCCGAACAATCCTACTGAAAGCCCTCGCGTGTCCTTCTGGCCGCCGAGCCATCCGATCGCCCCAACCAGACGCTCGGCCAGGAGCCCAATGTCAAAGCGCAAGTGGCCGGTGCGCGAGTCGATACGCTCCTCTTCGGCGGTAAGAAGATCGAAGAGCAGCGTCCCCAGACCGCCGCTCCGAAGGTACTGTGCGACAAATCGGTTGCGGCTGGAATGACGACTGCTACCGCTTCCGTGAGCGAAGATGACGATTCCCCGGGCGTCCTCGGGAATTGCCAGATCGCCTTCGAGCACAACGTTGCCGAG
>WNGF01015556.1_pt1 | contig 10997 bp, 10 predicted proteins | sample 5400641 | NCBI WGS metagenome assembly WNGF01 (sample SAMN13153371, study PRJNA577476) | soil metagenome | isolation source: 80 cm soil or saprolite under grassland replicate 2 | place: USA:California | collected 2016-06-15 | reverse complement strand
GGCGCCTTCAACCGCATCCGCGAGCTGGCGAGCGACGAGGCGCTGGTGCTGCCCGGCCACGATCCGCTCGTGCTGGAGCGGCTCAGTCGGGTCGCCGACGGGATCGTCGAGCTGTAACGGGGGCTATTTGCCCGTCCCGCCTCGGCAGAAATATCGGGGCAAGGTGATCCGGGCCACGAACTGGCCGTCCAAGGACTGGTATTGCGTGGTCACTGAGATCCCGGCCGCGAGAAACTTCGACACGCTGGGGTTCTGGCAGGCGGAGGCTCGCTGCTGACGCTCCATCGCCTCAGCGAACGCCGCGCGATCGAACTCCGCCGCTCGCCTGTTCACCAGCGTGGCGTAATAGATCAGCTCCTGCTGGCCGGCTCCCACCTTGTCGAGGCGGGTCTCAGCATCGGCCATGTGCGGCATGCGGGTATTGGCATCTCTCACGATGGCTTCGAGGGTCGGCTGATCCAGCGTCTCGCCGACGGCCCCCGCGGCCCCGGCTAACCCGGCCAGCATCAGGACGAACAGCGCGCATCTCCGGACGGCAATGCTCACCGAATGTCCTCTCAGCCGCGTCGGCGACGGGATCGTCGAACTTTAGGGCGGGCCTTCGGGCGCGCCTTGGCGCGGGCTTTGGCGCGGGCCGGCTTGGCGGGCTGGCGTGCCTTGGCCCAGTAGGCTGAGGCCGACGGGAAGACGGTCCGGCTGCGAATCACCTCGGTCGGCCCCTCGAGGGTCTCGGCAGCCGCCCGCCAGATCACATAATGCGGCATGGCGCGATGAGCCTCGAGCGCGGCCTGGTCCTTGTAGACCTCGTAGAAGTAGTAGACGGTCTGGTCCTGCTCGTCCTGGAGCACGTTGAAGCGGTGGCAGCCGGCCTCATCGCGCTCGGAGGCCAGCGCGTCCACCTCGATGGCCTCGAGAAAGCGCTCGCGCTCCGCCGGCTTGACGCGGGCCTTCACCCAGATCGCGATCATGGTCACCTCACGGGGTCGATTTGGCTCATAGGTCGGATCCTGCCGGCCAGTTGGCGCGATTATGAGGCGCCCCCCGTCTGCTCGTCAACGAGCGTGTGGTGTCGCTTGACTGCCCTTACTGCGTGAGTGACTCGTCTCTCGCGATCTTAGGCTCTTCCGATGGTCCAACCGACCTGCTCCCCGACTCTCCTCCAGTCAGGAGGTGAGAATCAGGCTCGGTGCCCGGTCACGAGTGCGCTGCTCGAACTCCGTGGGGGACACGTTGCCGAGGGAACTGTGGGGCCGAACTGCATTGTAGTCCAGGCGCCAGGCCTCGACGATCTGGCGCGCGCGGGCCAGGCTGAGGAACCAGTGCTCGTTCAGACACTCGTCGCGGAATCGGCCGTTGAAGCTCTCGATGTAGGCATTCTGGTTCGGCTTGCACGGCGAATAGCTCTGGGAAGACTTACGGCACCTTCGAGTATGGCGTTGGCCTCGACCCCAAGCAGACGAACGTCCTGCCCTTCACGATCTGGATGCCGCTCCTTGAAACGCGTCAGCAACCGCCTTCATTCACCGGAGCTTTCGTGATTCACTTCCACTTTCGACGATATCCGTGTGGGGACTTTCCCAGTGGCCCGTGGCGGGAAATGGGCTTTATGTCTCCCAGGCGCGGAAGACGCAGCCGATGGACCCTAAAACGATGAAGTTGCTGCTCCGCGTGCTAGTCGCGCTTCTCGGCGCACTTGCCCTTTTCACCTACCTCTTCCGGTTTGGTCTCCGTGGATGGCCCTGGTAAGGCCCCTCTGGCTTATGGCCCGTTCCCTACCTTACGAGAAATAGGGGGTACAACTTCCAAGTGGAACAGCACCGGGTTTCACCGCAAACGGCTACTCTCTTCTTGTCTCCTCAGGTCCCTCAGAGTGAACTCGCCTGCGCTCCGCGGGTCCTGCGGGTAACTCCGTTTGAGTCGCGCCTCGAAAAGAGGCCCGCGGTCAGCGTGGTGCCATGCGGATGGCGCCATCGAGCCAGGCATATTGCTGTTGCTGGGCTTCTTCGATCACGAGCCCATCGGGAGCCAGATCAAAACAATCACCGACCCGTTCAACCACGTGGTTGTAGCTCGCCTTTTCCCCTTCCCCTTTGGGGGAGAGGGTCAGGGTGAGGGAATGCGCCCGGCGACGGCCCGCACCTTGCGCGGGGCGGCGATCCAGATCGCGCCGGCCGACAGCGCGCTCCAGCCGATGGCGAGCCAGAAGGCCAGGCTATAGCTGCCGGTGGCGTCGTGAATCGCGCCGGTGAGCCATGGCCCGGCGGCCCCGCCCGCGATGGCGGCCAGCATGAGCGTGCCGAAGATGGTGCCATACTGCCGGCCCTGGAAGACCTCGGCCGGAATGGCGCCGACAACGGACGTGAGGCCGTAGCCGAGCGCGCCCTGCGAGACCACCATGAGATAGAGCAGCGCCGGGGTCGGCGACTGCCGCATGAAGAGCAGCGCCAGGTAGCAGACGACGAAGCCCAGGCTGCCCACCGTCCACACCCATTCGCGGCCGATCCGATCCGAAAGATGGCCGAGGGCGATCTGGCCGGGAATGGCGACCAGGCTCACGAAGCCCAGCGCCCAGGCGGCATAGCTCGGGCTGAAGCCGATCTCGACCAGGTACTTCGTCTGGTGCACCTGCACGGCGTACCAGGAGAAGAGCCCACCGAAATAGCCGAGCGTGATCCACCAGAATCGCCCCGTGCGAACGGCGCGGCCGAGGGTCCAGTCCACGGCCGCCCAGACCGGATCCACCACATTCGCGGCCTGGCCGCCCGCGACGGCGTCGTGCGAGGCAGCGTCGCCGTCGGGCTCGAGCCCCATGTCCTCGGGCCGGCGCCTGAGCAGGAGGTTGAGCGGCGCCAGCAGCACCAGCACCAGAATGCCCATGGCCCAGCAGGCGACGCGCCAGCCGCTGCGCCCGATCAGATGCTGGAGCCAGGGCAGCAGGATAATGGAGCCGACACCCACGCCGGAGAAGGCCAGGCTCATGGCCAGCCCGCGCCGGCGCACGAACCAATTGGGAAGGAAGAGTGACTGGCCGGTGTAGGAGACGCAGACGCTGCCGCCGCCGACCAGCACACCGAGCGTGACGTAGAGCTGCCAGGGCTGGCGCACCAGCGTGGCGAGCATCAGGCCCGCCGCCACGAGTGCCACGCCCAGCTCCATCACCACGCGCGGCCCGCGGCGGTCCATGAGCCGGCCGAGGCTGGGAGTCAAGACCGCCGAGACGAGAAAGCCGAAGGAGAACGCGCCGGCCGTCACGCCACGCTCCCAGCCGAACTCGTCGAGGATGGGCGGAAAGAAGAGGGAGAAGGCGGTGCGCGCGTTGACACCCACGGCCATGGTGACGAAGGCGACCGCGACGATGACCCAGCCGTAGAAGAAGGGCAAGCGCATGAGAGTTCCCCTCACCTTGCGCTTCCCCTCACCCTGCCCTCTCCCCTGAGGGGAGAGGGATAGGGTGAGGGGGAGAATAGGGTGAGGGTCTAAGGGATCAGATTCGCCGGCGACTCGCCCTGCGCGATCCGCTGGATGTTCTCCGCGACGACTTTGACCCGCGCTTCCATCATGCCCTCGGTCCAGCCGGACATGTGGGGCGTCATAAGCACATTGGGCAGCGTGTGGAAGGGCTGGCTCGCGGGGAGCGTCGGCGCGGCGGTGGTGGGATAGCGGTACCACACATCCAGCGCGGCGCCGGCTATCGCCCGCCGGCTCAGCGCCTGGTAGAGCGCGGCCTCATCAGCGATCTCGGCGCGCGCCACATTGATGAGGCAAGCGGTGGGCTTCATCAGCCCCAGCTCGCGCGCCCCGAGGAGGCCGCGGGTGTCGGCCGTGAGCGTGAGGGTGACCGCCAGGTAATCGGCGCGCTTCAGCACCTCGTCCAGGCGCTCCGGCCCGCCGAGGAAGTCAAGCCCCTCCCTGGCTTCGCTGCCCGAGCGCGCCGGATCGCGGCGGATGGCGCATATCTTCATGTCGAAGGCCCGCGCGCGGCGGGCCAGGCAGTGCCCGATCCGGCCATAGCCCAGGATGCCCAGCGTCTTGCCGGCGAGCTCGGGCGCAAGCGGCGGCGGCTCGGCGCCCACGGCCCACGAGCTCTCCCACCTGCCCTCGCGCAGCGCCGCGTCCAGGCGGCCGAAGCCGCGGCTCAAGGCCAGCATGGCACCCATTACGTATTCCGCGATGCCGATCTCGTGTCCATAAGCATTGGCCAGCCCCGCGCCCGGGGGAAGCGCGGAGCGATCGATGCGGTCGAGGCCGGCGCCGGGCACCTGCACCAGCTTGAGCCGCTTGGCCGCTTCTCCCATCTCCCGGGTGAAGCCCAGCGTGACCAGCACGTCCACGTCGGAAAGCATCGTGGCGATCGCGCTTTCATCGGCCAGGATGAAGTCGCAGGGCACCTGCACGCGCGCTCGCACCTGACCGGCGAGCCGGCAGGCGAAGGCCCCGGCAAAGGCAACCTTCACACCAGCACCATCTGCGTCTGGGTGGTCAGCGACAGGAGCCGACCAGCCTCATCCGTCACCCGCGTCTGCCAGACCTGCGTGCGCTTGCCGCGATGGAGTGGTGTGCACTCGGCGCGTACCGTGCCCGAGCGGCCGGCGGCGAAGAAATTGGTCTTGGACTCGAGCGTGGTCGTGCCGGCGCCCGCGGGCAGATTGAGCACCGTGGCGACGGCGCCGATGGTGTCGGCGAAGGCCATGAGGGTCCCGCCGTGCAGCGCGCCGCCCACCGTCCGGAGCTCGTCGCGGATGGCGAGCTGGGCCACCACGCGCTCGGGGCTGGCCTCGACGATCTCGACGCCGATGAGAGCCGAGAAGGTCCCCTTGAGCCGCTCCGCGATGGGGCCGAGATTTCTGTCGCTGGTCATGACGATTCCTCCTGTCGAATGTGCTCCCGTAGCGTCTGCCGCTTCCGGGCCATTGTATGATACGGGGCGGAAGTCAGGAGGAGCGCCTTGCGTGGCACCCGACGTGATCCGGAACCCGGGACCGGGGCCGGGGCAATGAGCCGCGGAAGCACCGGGTCGCACAGGCCCCAGGCTTCACCAGAAGGACTGCGATCAACCTGTCGGGAAGAAATCCCGGCTCACTGGCGGTTGAGCAAGACGCTTTCTGCCGCCGAGAGAAGAGGAGGCAGCCCATGACGTTCCCCCGCATCATCCTGTTCGCCGCTGCGCTGCTCGCGTGTGTGGCTCCCAGCTCCGGTATCGGGCCAACGATCGCGCGCGCGCAGTCGACGAGCCCCTCCGACACGGTCCCGCTCTACACCAACCTCGGCTCCCACCACAAGCCCATCTCCACTCGAGTCCCGGCCACCCAGCGTTACTTCGACCAGGGCCTGCGACTCGTCTATGGATTTAATCACGCGGAAGCGATCCGCGCCTTCCAGCGCGCCGTCGAGCTCGATCCCACGTGCGCCATGTGCTACTGGGGGATCGCCCTCGCCTACGGTCCGCACGTCAACGCTCCCATGGACTCCGCGAGCGGCGTTGCCGCGTACGCCGCGGCGCAGCGAGCGCGTTCGCTGATGTCCCACGCCACGCCGCAGGAACGCGCGTACATCGAAGCGGTGGCGCAGCGCTACGCGGCGGTCCCGCCGGACGATCGGACGCAACTCGACACGCTCTACTCGCGCGCCATGGGAACCGTCGCGAGCACCTACCCGGACGACCTCGACGCCGCGACGCTGTACGCCGAATCGCTGATGGACCTCCGCCCGTGGAACTACTGGCGGCCAGACGGCACACCATACCCCGGCACGGATGAGATCGTACGCCAGCTTCGGAAGGTCATTTCCCGCAATCCGAACCACCCCGGCGCGTGCCACTATTACATCCACGCCGTCGAAGCGGTGAACCCGCAGGCCGCGGTGCCGTGCGCCGAGCGACTCGCGCGGCTCATGCCGGGCGCAGGACACCTGGTCCACATGCCCGCCCACATCTACATCCGCGTCGGACGCTGGAACGACGCCGTGAAAGCCAACGAGCACGCCATCCACACGGACGAGGTGTTCATCGAAGGTCGGCAGCCGATGGGCGTCTATCCGCTCGCGTACTACCCGCACAACATTCACTTCCTCGCCTTCGCCTGCACGATGGCCGGTCGCAGCGCCATGGCGATCGAGGCGTCGCGCACGCTCACGTCCAAGGTGAACCTGGACGCCGCACGTCAGGTCGGAATGCTCCAGGAGATGCTGCCGTACCACGCGCTGACGCTCACGACGTTCGGAAGATGGGACGACGTGCTCGCCGTACCGCTTCCGCCGTCGGACATCCGGTTCTCGTACGCGATGGCGCACTACGCCCGCGGCGTCGCGTACGCCGCGAAGGGACAGTGGGCGGACGCGCAAGCCGCGCTGGACACGGTGACGGCGATCAACGCCGCCACGCCCGCAGGCGCCGACTCGAAGACGGCGCTCTCCATTGCGGAGCGCGCGCTGCTCGGCGAGATCGCGAACCGCCACGGCGACGTCAACGCCGGCATCAACCACTTCCGTGAGGCGCTCACCATCGAGGACGCGGGACTCTACTTCGAGCCGCCGAAGTGGTACTACCCGATTCGGCACTCGCTCGGCGCCGCGCTCTTGAAGGCGGGTCAGTACACCGAGGCCGAGCGGGTCTATCGCGAGGACCTCCGCCGATTCCCTGAGAACGGCTGGTCTCTGTTCGGGCTCGCGCAGGCGCTCCGCGCGCAGGGGAAGAGCAAAGAGGCGGCCGCCGTGGACGGCCGTTTCCGGCGGGCCTGGGCGGGCGCGGACGTGACGCTGGTCGCGTCGAGGTTCTAGCGAAGTGAAAGAGAGGCGGGTGGGGCCCGATGGTGGGGCCCTTGGCCTAACTCCCCCTCACCCTGCCCTCTCCCCCTCACCTTGATCCTCTCCCCCAAAGGGGGAGAGGGCAGGGTGAGGAGGAACGCTCCCTCTCCCTTCCAGGGAGAGGGCCGGGGTGAGGGTGACTAGCCCGCCGCGATCAGCGGCTTGAACCGGCCGAGGAATTCCCGCTCGCTCATGTGTCCCGCCTTCGCGAGCGAGGCAACCATGGCGGGATCGTCGAAGTCTTCGGGCTTGAGCCGGATCATGTAGGCGTAGAACGTCTCGTAGGCCTCGGACTTCACGTCGACGTAACGCACGCGGATCTTCCCGGTCGTGGGATCGAGCATCTGGTCAAAGGGCACGGGCACCAGCCGGCCGGCCTGGATGGTGACCATGGCATTGCTGCCGCCTTCGATGAGAAAGCGCGTGGCCCAGTAGCCGAGGCTTCGGCAGTACTGGATGTCGTGCGCGCCCGGCGGGGCGCATCGCAGCTCGTAGCCCAGATCCTTCGCGACCAGGGTCACATCCACGCCGCGGGCACGCAGCCTCGCGGCCACCCGCTCCTTGATGAGCCGGCCGAGATCGACCTCGGCCAGCCGCACATTGCCGTAGGCATCCAGCTCCACGGGCCCGAGCGTTTGGGGGTCGAGCTTCTCGCTGATGCCCTCGGAGAGGATCGCCACGCCATGCGCGCGGCCCTGCGCGCGGCGCTTGATGATGGCCCCTTCGAGGATGTCGGCGACGTGATCAACGCTGATCTGCGGCGGGGAGAACTCCTCGGGGATGACGGTGAGCGTGGCGCCGGCGGCGCCTCCGATGCCGAGCGCCAGATGGCCCGCGTGCCGGCCCATGACGGTGACGAAGAACCATCGCTCCATCGTCGCGGCGTCCTGCATGAGGTTGCGCACGAGGTCTTTGCCGAGGTTGCAGGCCGTAGTGAAGCCGAATGTCACGATCTCGCTGGGCAGGGGCAGGTCATTGTCGATGGTCTTCGGCACGTGGGCGACCGTCAACCCGCTCAGCGCGTCGGCCAGCCGCGAGGCGGCGAAGGCGGTGTCGTCGCCGCCGATGGTGATCAGGTGATCGACGCGGAGGCGCCCGAGCGCCTCGGCCACGCGGCGGATCCCCTCCGGCGTCTTCGTGGGATTGACCCGCGAGGTGCGGAGGATGGAGCCGCCCTCGAAGTGAATGCGGGAGACATCGGTGATGTCGAGCTCGACCGCGTGCTCAGTATCGCCCTCGGCCAGCCAGCGGAAGCCGTCGAAGCAGCCGAGCACGCGCAGGCCGCGATTGCGCGCCTCGATGGAGGCCGCGGCAATCACCGCGTTGATCCCGGGCGCGGGTCCCCCGCCCACGAGAATCGCCAGCGTCTTCATCTTGCCGGCATCCAGTTTACACCCGCTCGACGGCAGGCCGGCCGAACACCCCGTAGGGCCGCGCAAACAGCATCGCGATGAGCACGAGGTAGGAGGCGATATTGCTGAATCCGCCGCCCAGGAGGGGATCGAGGTAGCCCGCCGCCAGGCTCTCCAGCACGCCCACGATGACGGCGCCGACGACGATGCCGGGAATACTGTCGAGGCCGCCGATGATCACGATGGGAAACACCTTGAGCCCGACGACCACCATGCCGAATCCGCCGCCGGTCACGAATGTCCACAGCGTGCCCGCGAGGACGGAGATCGCCCCCACCATCGCCCACGTGATCGAGAAGTGACGGTGGACGTCGATGCCCACCGCCATCGCCGCCTCCTGGTCGTCCGCGAGGGCCCGCAGCGCCACCCCCGTCCGGCTCCACTGAAAGAACCCGCTCACGAGGGCGATGCACACCGCGGCGGTGGCCGCCGCTAGCAGCTTCTCGGCCGAGACGGGCACGCCCCACAGCGTGAGCGGATCGGGCGAAATGGGGAGCGGAATCGCGCCGGGAATTCCGGAGAACAGCACGCCGGCCGCGCCCCGCATCAGGGCCCCGAGGCCCAGCGTGACCATGATCAACGCGATTAACGGCCGGCCGACCATCCGGCGCACAACCAATCGGTTGAAGACGAGGGCCACGGCGACCATCCCCGCGCCCGCGGCGCCGAGGGCGCCGGCCAGCCCCAGCCCCAGCGCGTGCAGCCCGGTGGCCACGAGGCGCGAGCCGAGCATCGCCCATTCGCCCAGGGCAAAGTTGATCATGCGGGAGGCTTTGTAGACGATGACGAACGCGAGCGCGACCAGCGCGTAGATCGCGCCCGCCAGCGCCCCGTCCACGAGCAGCGAGACGAAGAATATGTCCCGCATCGAGGAGCGGATCGGGGATCTAGGCGCAGCCCGAGCGAGGCGTCCCCGGCGCCTTCCGCGGCACGAGGGTGCACGCGAAGGTCGCGGGCTGTTTGCGGTACTGCTCGAGCAGGGCGGAGAGCCGCGCCAGAGTCCGATCGCGCTTGGCGAGGCCGATGCCGTAGATGGCCAGATCGTTCACCAGCCGCGAATAGAACACGTGCTGGGCATCGCCCCCGTCGCGCATGCAGGGCGTGGGCTTCTGGGCCACTCGGAGGAGAGGGCCGAAGGCCTGGGTGTATTGCTGGAGCACGGGCTCGTCGCGCAGGTCGCCGGGCACCTCGCGAAACCGGGCCAGGAATTCGTCCACCGACATCGGCGCCCGGGCTGAGCGCGCCCGTTCTTCCAGGTCCGGCGACAGGCGAATCTGCATGGCATTGCCCTCCCGGCCAATTATAGCCCGTTCAGGAGATAGATCGTCCCGGGTCTTCGGTGTCGCTGGTCAATAGGAATGTCGTGGGTACTGCAACGTGAACATGTCATCGAGAGGGGGCGGTAAAAGAAGGCGCGTTGCGGGAGAAGGGCCGGCGCCATGGATGGCGGTGAGAGGGTGGAGAGGGCAAGGCGTCGGCGAGCGCGGTCAGCGCCGCCGTGAGCGAACGTGAAGAGCGCGTCCGCCGCGGCGCCGGGCGGTGCCGATCGTGGTTGGGGTCGCGCCGAGGGCTGAGGGTGAGGGCGCCGGCTGCGTGGCGATGGGGCGCCCATCGGCGAACACGATGACCCGCCCATCGAGCAACTCGCGAACCTCGACCCGGGCGCGCGCCCAGGACCGACGGTGCGGCCCCGGCGGCAGTTGGATGCAGCGCGCGCCGAGGCGGATCGTGTTGTCGCGGGCGACGACGCGCCGGTAGCGGCAGCTCAGCACGAGGGGCAGCGTCGGCGGGGGGCGCCGCCACACGGGCCGGGGCTCGTGCGGCGCGCACGCGAAGCGCCGATTGAAGTCCCGGACAAACTCGGGCAGGAAGGCGTTCGCGGCCGCCCGGCTGGCGATGCCTTGCACGCGCAGCTCGCTGACGAGCCGGTCCTGCAGGGTGCCCCAGAGCCGCTCGATCCGCCCCTTGCCCTGCGGGGAGCGGGCCTGCACGTAGGCGATGCCGAGCTCCTGGAGCACGCGGCCCAGATGGGTGGGCGCCTGCACCCCCGCGAGCTCTTCCTCGAGCCGCCAGTGGCGATCGGTGCGGACGAGGATGTTGACGCCATCGCCGTACAGGGCCAGGGGCAGGCCGTGGGCGGTAAAGACCTGGTGTAGCAGCGTGGCATAGCCGTGCAGATCCTCAGTGGGGCGAAAGTGCAGGGCCAGCACCTGAGAGGTCGCGTCATCAATGGCGCCGAGTAGCGTCATCGCGGGGCCGCGCTCCTCAAGCCAGGGGAACGGGCTGCCGTCCAGTTGCACGAGGGCGCCCAGGGCCGCCTCGCGCGGGCGCCGCTGCCGGTGCTGCGCGGGGCGGCGCCGGTGGACGGCAGGCTGCCCCAGGGCGAGCCGCAGGCGGCGGACCGACTCGCGCGAGAGACGCAGGTGGTGGACCTCGCGGAGCTTTTCGGTGAGATGGGTGTCATTGAAGCCCGCGTAGCGCTCGGTCATGAGGGCAACGACGTGCTCACGCAGCTCTGCAGCGACCCGCCGCGGCGAGGGCTGCCCGCGGCCGCGATGCCGTAACCCGGGCGCCCCGGCCTCTCGGTAGCGGGCTTTGAGCCGCTGAAACTGTCGGATCGTCATGTGGAGGGCGGCCGCCCCTTGCCGATTCGTGATCTGCCCCGCCAGCGCTGCCCGCACCAATCCTGGGCGCGGTAATTCCTTTCGGCTCATCGTGAAGGTCTCCATGGGACGACACTTTCACGGAGCAGCTACCCCATGACATTTTCATGTAGCAACAGCA
>WNGF01009732.1_pt1 | contig 10997 bp, 11 predicted proteins | sample 5400641 | NCBI WGS metagenome assembly WNGF01 (sample SAMN13153371, study PRJNA577476) | soil metagenome | isolation source: 80 cm soil or saprolite under grassland replicate 2 | place: USA:California | collected 2016-06-15 | reverse complement strand
GAGGACGGTTTCCGGATCTACCACGCCGGCGACACGAACGTTTTCGCCGACATGGCTCTGATCGGCGAGCTCTACGAGCCCGATCTCGCGCTGCTGCCAATCGGTGACTTCTACACGATGGGCCCGCGCGAGGCGGCGAAGGCGTGCCAGCTTCTCGACGTCACACGCGTCATCCCGATGCACTGGGGAACGTTCCCGGTGCTGCCCGGCACGCCATCCGAGCTTCGCGGCGAGATCGACGGCCGGGGCCTCGCCACGCAAGTCATCGAGCTCCAGCCCGGAGAGTCCTGGCCTTAAGAGTCACTTTCGAGAGGAGGTTCCATGCGATCGCTCACCCGGCTCCTCGCCCTCTTCGGAATCGCGTTTCTGGCCGTCTCGTGCGCCTCGCGCTCCGGTGACGACTGGGAGCTCCTCGGCACGAAGAGCGTCTCTTTTCTCGTCGACCACGACACGCTCGACGTCGGCCGGGCCCAGGGACGTTTCCGCCAGTTGAAGTTCGTCGTGGAGGGGGCGCCCGTCGAGATGTACGACATCCGGGTGGTCTTCGGCGACGGAAGCGACTTCCGTCCGGAGACCCGTCTCTACTTCGAGCCGAACACCCAGACCCGCGCGATCGACCTGCCCGGCCGGAATCGAGTCATTCGTAAGATCGACTTCGTCTACCGCAAGACTTCGGGGCTGTTCAGCAAGGCGACCGTTTCCGTCTACGGGCGGTAAGGGACCGACGCGGGCGCCGGCGCGATTACTGCAGCGGCAGCCTTCCGGCGAAGCCTTCCTCGTAGCCGTGAAAGTATTCGAGCGACGTCTCGGGATACTTCCAGCAGTAGTAGCCGGCGCCCGAGTCGAAGTCGACCAGCCAGAGTCCCTTGATCTCCGCGCCCATCGCGAGGATCTCGCGCGCCCATTCCCCGACGACCCCCTGGCGTTCCTCTTCGGTCTCTTCCCCTTCCGAGAGCCGCGCGAACTTGAAGACCGCTTCGGAGGTGATCTCCTTGACCTTCGGAAGGAGCGACCGCGCCTCCTCCAGCGTGAAGACTTTCTTTTCCGGTGATGAGAGGACGACCAGCTCGGCACCGCCCGACGCGAGGCCGCGCTCGCGCACCACGGCGATCAGCTTGCCAACGGCTTCGGCGTCCTCCCCCTCCGCCCCGCCGACGTACGACTCCAGCGCGGCGAGAGCTTCCTCGGTCCGTCCGCTCTTCAACAGCAGCAGACCGCGCTCCCGGCGGTATGAGAGCTCTTCCGGATCGAGGATCTCGGCCCAACGGAGCGCCTCGAGCGCTTCCGCGTACTTCTCGCGCCGCTCCCAGGAGCGGCGCAGGTTCGAGAGGACGCGGGCGAGGATGGCGTTTTCGGTGTCGGGTGCGTAGATCTCCTCCGGAAGCGAGAGCGAAGTCCCGAAGACCGTGCTGACGCGCCGCGAAACGGACTCGCGGTCGCGCAGCACGCCTCCGTCGAAGGGATCGAGGTAAGTTTCCTCGGGCAGCTCCTCCCCGCCGACGACGAAGTGTCCGGGCAGACCGATGCCCGAGAGGTGCAACCCGGCCCGCCGGCCGACTTCCACCGTGACGATCGAAAGCGTGATGGGCATCCCCCGCCGCGCCGCGAGAACGCGCGCGACCGAAGAGTTTTCCGGCTCGTCGTAAGACTCCTGGTCTCCTCGGAAGCCTTCTTCGGTGAAGAGGACCTGGCAGAGCGCCTCGACCGGGAGCTCGCCGGCCGCGACGAGGTCCCGGACGCGGGAGGCGAGTGATTCGACCGCGTCGCGCGCCGCGCGGAGGTCTTCGGAAGGATCCACCAGCGCCGCGATCAGCAGAGCGCCCTCGAACACCTCGAGGTCCTCGCCTGCCGCGAAGAATTGAAAGCGGCGGAAGAGGTTTTCGCGGTCGTCCATCAGAGCGGGACTTTCCGCGCGATCGCAACGCCGTCCCGCAACGGCACGATCACCGATCGGAAATCGCGGCGCGCGAAGAGGCTCCGGTTGAATTCGCGGATCGCCTCGGTCGGCTGGTCCGTGATCGAAGGATCCACGACCTTCCCCGACCAGAGAACGTTGTCCGCGAGGAGATAACCGCCGGGCCGAACGCGCGGCGCCGAGGCTTCGAGAGCGCGCGGATAACCCTCCTTGTCGATGTCGATGAAGACGACGTCGAAGACGCCGGAGGTCGATTCGAGGAGCTCCACCGCTTCACCGATCTTCACTTCCACGCGGTCGCGAAGCCCCATCCGCTCGAGGTAGCCGCTCGCTTCTCGGGCGTTCTTCTCGCTTCCGTCTGTGTAGACGACTCTTCCGCCCGGACCGACGGCGCGGGCGAAGAAAGCCGTCGAGTAACCGATCGCGCTTCCCAGCTCGCAGACGCGCCGCGCGCCGATCGACTCCGCGAGCGTCGCGAGCAGGGTCGCGACCACCGGCCCCACGATCGGGATGTCTCGCTCGCGGGCGACCGCCTCCATCTCCGCGAGAACGGGATCCCGCGGTGGGAGGAGATCGATCAGGTAACGGTCGAGCTCCGGTGAAACGAGAGGAACCATGCAGCAGATCTTAGCTCCGCCGTTCGAATCGGATTCCGCCTGGGGCCGCTCCTATAATTCGCCGCGTGCCGGCGCCTTCCGGAACGCTCTCCGAGCTGCTCGATCGTTTTCCCGCGGAGGAGTACCGCTCGCTCGTCGAGATGCGCCGGGATCTCCACCGCCATCCCGAGCTCGCGTTCGAAGAGACTCGGACGGCGGGGAAAATCGCCGAAAGACTCGGACGGCTGCGGGCAACCACTCGGACCGGCGTCGGCCGGACGGGAGTCATCGCGGATCTGGGCGATGGAGGCAATCGTCTTCTGGTCCGCGCTGACCTGGACGCTCTGCCGCTGACCGAGGCGAGCGGCGAGGAGTTCTCTTCCGAGGAGCCCGGGCGCATGCACGCGTGCGGCCACGACGGCCACGTCGCGATCGCGCTCGCCGCCGCCGGCCGGTTCGAGCGGGACCCGGCGGCGCGCCCTCTGCGGTTTCTCTTCCAGCCAGCCGAGGAAAGGGGCGGGGGGGCCCGCGCCTGCGTCGCCGACGGCGTGATGGAAGGGGTGAGCGCAGCGATCGGCCTCCACCTCTGGAACCAGCTTCCGGTCGGCAAGGTCGGAGTCAGCCGCGGCGCGATGATGGCCGCGGTCGACGAGTTCCAGATCGACGTCCACGGGCGCGGAGGCCACGGCGCGGCCCCGCAGGAGACCTCCGACCCGATCGTCGCCACGGCGCGGATCGTCGACGCACTCCAGACCATCGTGTCGCGCGAGGTCTCGCCTCTTGACCCCGTCGTCGTCACGATCGCGAGCATTCACGGCGGCGACGCGTTCAACGTCATTCCCTCGACCGTGCGCCTGACCGGGACCGCGCGCTGGTTCGCGGAGGCGAACGGGGCGGCGATGCCCGGCAAGATCGGTCGGATCGTTTCGGGCACCGCGGCGGCGGCGGGTGTCTCCGCGCACCTCGACTATCGCCGGATCAACCGGCCCGTCGTCAACGATCCGCGGATCGCCGACGTCGTCATCGAGACCGCCCGCCGGCTCCTCGGGGAAGAGAACGTCAACACCGAGACGCGAACGTTGGGGGGCGAGGACATGTCGGTGTACCTCGACCGCGTACCGGGCTGCTTCTTCTTCGTCGGCGCCGCGCCGGAGGGAGAGCACCGGCCCCACCACTCGCCGGCGTTCGCGATCGACGAGCGCGCGCTCCCGGTCGGGGTGATGCTGCTCGAGGCCGCGGCTCGGGAAATCGCGAAAGCGCTCGAGCGGGCGTGACGGCGCGGACGGCGGCGTCTCTCGATGAGGTGCAGATCCTCGCGTTCGCATTTCTCGCCGCCTACCTCGCCGCCGTCCTCGCCATCGGTTTTCTCTGGCGCCGACGCGCCGGGCGCGACGAAGTCTCGTATTTCGTCGCCGACCGCAGCCTCTCGACGTTCTGGGGCTTTCTCGGGCTCGCTTCGTTGACGACCGGCGGTTCGACGACCATCGTGCTCGCCGCGTTCGTGTACGCGCACGGCGTCTCGGGACTCTGGCTCGACCTCGCGGGAGCCCTCGGCCTCGTTGCCCTCGGCCTCCTCCTCGCCGGGCGGATCCGGCGCGAGCGGGCCGTGACGCTCCCCGAAATCGTCGGCCGCTACTACGGTGCGGGCGCCCGCCGCGCGGCCGCCGCTCTCGTGCTCGTCTCGGAGATCGTCTGGTTCGCTCTCCTCGTCGAAGCGACCCAGACCGTCCTGACCGCGGCGTTGAAGGTGCCTCCACTGCCGGCGCTCCTCGCCTCGACGGCGGTCTTCCTCGCGTACACGTCGCTCGGAGGCCAGTTCGCCGTGGCGCGGACGGACCTCGTCCAGTACGGCGTCATGCTGGTTGCGATCCCCGGCGTGGCCCTCTCCTTGGCTCTTGCCGGCGCGAAGGGGCTCGGCGGCCTGCCTCCGGAAGTCTGGAAATTCCCGCTCTCGCGGGACGTTCGGGCGGGAGACATCCTGGCGCTCGTCGTCCTGATCGGACTTCCTCATCTCGTGGGAAGCGACGTCTACGCGAAGCTTCTCTCCTGCCGTGACGAAGCGACTGCTCGCCGCTCTGCTCTTCTCGCGGCCGTTTCCAAAGTCGTGTTCGGATTCTCCGTCGCCGCCATCGCTCTCGCGGCCCGCAAGGCGCTGCCTCCGGTCGATCCGTCGAACGCGCTGCCCTCCGCGGTGCTCGGGTTCGCGCCTCCCGCGGCCGCGGCTCTCATCCTGGTCGGCCTGGTCGCCACGATGCAGACGTCGGCGGACATCGTTCTCCTCTCCGCGTGCGCCGTGACGGTGCGCGATCTCGCCCCCGGCCTCCTCGGCAGAGATTCTCGCGTCCGCGCGGCGCGGTGGCTGGCGCCGATCTACGGAGCGCTCGGGCTTCTCGTCGCGCTCTCGCTCGGACGTGACGTCGTCGAGACCCTGAAGCTCGGCTACTCGATCTTCGCGGCCGGAATCATCCTGCCGGTGCTGGCGGCGCTTCTCCCGCGGAAGCCCGCCGTATCGCCGCAGGGAGCGATCGTCGCGATGATCACCGGAGGGGCGGTCGCCGCCGCAGGGCGTCTCGCCCCGCGATGGACGCACGGGATCGATCCGGTTCTGCTCGGGACCGGGGCGAACCTGGTCATCCTGTTGATCGCGTTCGCCAGCCGCCCCGTCGCCCGCGCATGAGCGAGAAGGAGAAGCTCGAGCGCGGTCCAGCCCATCCCGCCTTTCTGAAACCGGCCGGGCCGAACCTCGGCGTCGCTCCGCCGCGGGGCGAGGCGCCGCCGCGACGCGGGATGTTCGCGTCGCTCGCGCACCGGCCGTTCCGGCGCTACTGGATCGGTCTCTTCCTCTCGAACATCGGAACCTGGATGCAGGTCGTGGCGCAGGGGTGGCTCGTGCTGCGTCTGTCCGACTCGGCCTTGATGCTCGGGCTGGTGGGATTCGCCGGATCGATCCCGACTCTCCTCCTCGCGCCGCTCGCCGGGGTGGCCGCCGACCGCGCGGACCGCCGCCGGCTGCTCGTGTCGACCCAGTCCGCCCAGATGGTCTGCGCCCTGATTCTGGCCGCGGCGACCGGGTTCCACTTCGTCTCGGTGCCGCTCGTCGCGGCGGTGGCGATCGTCAACGGCCTCGCGAACGCTTTCACGATGCCCTCGCACCAGTCGCTCTTCCTCGACCTCGTCGGCCGCGAGGATCTGATGAACGCGATCTCGCTCAACTCGATGCAGTTCAACCTTTCGCGGGTCATCGGCCCGATGATTGCGGGGCTGACTATCGCCGGGTTCGGCGAGACCGGTTGCTTTCTCCTGAACGCGATTTCATACCTCGCCGTCATCTCCGCGCTCGCGGCGCTTCCCGCGCTCCACCGGCGCCGCGCCGGCAGCCGCGGAGCCTGGGTGGATCTGCGCATCGGAATGCGTTTCGCGCGTCGGCGCGCGATAATCCTGCCGCTGCTCGCGGTCGCCGCGTCCCTTGCGGTGTTCGGCACGCCCGCCGTCACTCTCGCTCCACTCTTCGCCCGCAGGCTGCTCCACGTCGGCCCCCAGGGGCTCGGAGGGATGCTGTCGGCGGTCGGGCTGGGCGCCGCCGCCTCGGCCCTCTTTCTCGCATCGCTCGGCGATTTCCGGAGAAAGGGAGCGGCCGTCCTCGCCGCCGCCTCCGGGTTCGCACTCTCGCTCGCGGGGCTCGGTGTCTCCCGCCTCTACGTCCTGTCACTCGCTTTCCTGGCGCTTCTCGGCGCGTCGATGTCGTCCTCGGCCTCTCTCATCAACACGCTCCTCCAGACGAGCGCGCCGGACCGGCTGCGGGGGCGCGTCATATCGCTGTACGCGCTCGCCTGGCTCGGTCTCGTTCCGGTCGGAAACCTCCAGGCGGGGGCGGTCGCGGAACGATTCGGGGCGGCCGCGGCGCTCTACGTCGGAGCGGCCGGAATCGCGGTGACGCTCCTCACAGTGTGGATCGCGAAACCGTTCCCCGCCGAGGGGTCTGGCCTTTAAGCTATATTTCGCATCCCCGATGAGGCGGTTTGACGGCGCCGCGCGAGTCGCGGTTCTCTGCGCGGTCGCGATCGGCGCTCTACCCATGGTCGAGAAGGCTCAGGAGCCGCTTCGGCCCCGGGGCGCTTACAACAACTCGGTCCACCGCTTCTTCCCCGACCTCGAGTCCCGGATGAACGCGGTGCGCTATGGACGCTGGCGCGCGCTCGAGATCGCGTGGACCGTCGGGATCAACCCGGCGCTCGATCGGGAGTTCTCCGCGTTTCTCCTGAACCTGCTCGCGGATCCGCCGCGGTTCCCCCCGGAAGCGGAGTTCGTGGCGCCCCGGTTCGCACGCGAAGCCGCGACGGTCTTTCACCCTCTGCACTGGGGTCAGGTCCTCGAGCAACAGGTGGGTGACATCCTCGCTGCCGCCGATTCGACGCCGGAGCTGACGGCCCGGCGTCTCGAGCACGCCGTCGATCTTTATCGTCTCGAGCGATGGGCATTGTCGGAACCGGCGGAGGAGCTCCCGCCTCCCGAGGCGCTCACTCTCGCACCGCGGTCCGCGCGGATCCTCCTCTCGGGAACGCGGCTGTTCGCCCGCGCCATCGAGGCGCTCGCCGCGTCGGACTTCGGTCAGCAGCGCTGGAAGGTCCGGGACACGATCGAGGAATTCGACTCTTCCCTCTCCCGCGAAAAGCCGCTCGAGGAATCCACGCAGCGCGTTTCGGCGCCCACGGTCGCGGATCGCTATCCCGCGGCCGCCGCCCACCTCGATCGCGTGACGCGGTTCCGGCTCGAGGTGTACGGCGCGCTCGTCGGCGGGGGCGCGACTCCGGAGGCGCGCCGGGAGCGCAACGACCGGCTCTCCCGGGTCGCGAGGCGCTACGGCCTGTCGGGCGAGGGGATCGGTGGCAGCTAGTCGGCGCGGCCTCGGGATAGGGGTGCTGATCCTGGCCGGACTCGCGTCGAGCGCGCCCTCCGTGCACGCCCAGTTTCTCTCCAACCTCGAAACGGACCGGCCGATCGCCGTCGAGGACGCCACGCCGATTCCGTTCCGGGCAGTGTCCGCCTCCGTCGACTGGGCGTACAACCTCCGCAAAGGTGGTTTGAACGATCAGGGGCCCGGCTGGTCCCTGCTGTACGGCGCCGTGCGAAACCTGGAAGTCGGCGCCGCGCAGCGGTACGTCACCCGGCCGGGACGAAATGCGCTGCGGGGTATCTCATCGGGCGACCTCGAGCTCCACGCCCTCTACGGAGTCCTCTCCGAAACCGCCCGGCGTCCCGCGATCGCCGCCCGCATCGGCGTCGTCTTCCCGACCGGGCTCGACTCCCGCGGAACGGACCTCGAGCTCGGAGCGAACTTCACGCGCTCGTTCGATTCCTTGCGTCTGCACGGCGACGTGCGATGGACCAGGTTGGGCGACACGGTGTCCACGGAACGGTCGAACCGTCTCGAAGGAGGGCTCGCGGTCGATTTCCTGGCGAGCCGATCGGGCCGGACGGACACGCTCGTCCTGGCTGGCGTGACGGTCCGCTCGAGCCTGGTGCGGCAGGGAGATGACATCGTCGCGATCGAGGTCGGCGCGCGGCAGCGCATCGGCATCCAGACCATCCTGTTCGGCGGCCTCGGGTCCGAGGTCTCGGACGGAGCGGATCGTTCGCGCCTCCGAGTTCGGCTCGGGATTTCGCACGTCTTCTGACCAGGCATCCCGTTGACGTTTCGCGTCTTCGACTGCCACATCCACGTCCAACCGTGGGAGCAGCTGCGCCCCGCCGTCCGCGCGACGATGATCCGCGGACGCTCGGACGGCGAGCGACTCGAACGCGTCCTCGCGGACTCCGGGGAGCTCCTCCGGCTGATGGACGAGGAGCAGATCGAGCGGGCGGCCCTGATCAACTACGTGGCGCCCGACGTGATGGGCTTCGACGAGTCCGTCAACGAGTGGGTCTGCCGCTACGCCCGGGGAAACACTGACCGCCTCGTGGCCGTCGGCTCGGTCCATCCGCGCCGGACGAGAGACGCACGCGGCGACACCGCACGACTGTTCGAGGAGCTCGGGATCCGGGTGCTCAAGATCCACCCGCCCCACCAGCTCTTCGCCGCCAACGACTACGTGTCGGGAAACGAATCGCTCGCCGAGATCTACCGGGTCGCGCAGGAGCACGGCCGGCCGGTCATGATTCACACCGGGACCTCGATCTTCCCCGGCGCGCGGAACCGCTTCGCCGACCCGATCGGCGTGGACGACGTGGCCGTGGATTTTCCGCGGCTGCCGATCGTGCTCGCACACGCGGGACGCCCGCTCTACATGGAGACTGCCGTGTTCCTCGTGCGACGCCATCCGAACGTGCACCTGGACCTCTCCGGGATCCCGCCGCGCAAGCTGTTGGAGTATCTCCCGCGTCTCGAGGAGATCTCGGGTCGGTGTCTGTGGGGGACCGACTTCCCGAGCCCGGGGGTTCCGTCGATGCGGAAGAACGTCGAGGACTTCCTGGCGCTGCCGCTCTCGGACGACGCGAAGAGACGCATCCTCTTCGACAACGGGGCTGCGCTGATTCGGTAATACGATTCCTCTCGTGAGGGTGCTCGTCGTCGGGGCCGGCGTTATGGGCCGCGGAATCGCCGGGCTCTGCGCGCTCTCTGGCCATGAGACCTTCGTGTTCGACGCCGATCCCGACGCGCAGCGCCACGTCCGCGCGTCGATCGACGCCTCCTGGGCGCGCGCTCTCGAGCGCGGGAAGGTCGCGGCGGAGACGGTCGGGACCGGACGGCGGCTCCTCCGCGTTGTCGAGCGGCTGCGGGACGGCGCCGCGGTGGACTTCGTGGTCGAAGCAGTCCCGGAAGCTCTCGACCTGAAGCGCCTCGTCTTCAGCGAGCTCGACGACCACTGCCCCGACCGGACCATCCTCGCCTCCAACACCTCCTCGCTCTCGATCACCCGGATCGCGCGGGCGACCGGGCGGCGCGACCGCGTCGTCGGAATCCACTTCTTCAATCCGGTCGCGGGCATGCCGCTCGTCGAGGTCGTGCGGGGCGAGGACACGTCCCCGGAGACCGAGCGCCGGGCGCTCGACCTCGTCGCGTCGCTCGGCAAGGAAGCGGTGCGGGTGAACGACTCCCCCGGCTTCGCCACCTCGCGGCTGGGTCTCGCGCTCGGACTCGAAGCGATGCGGATGGTCGAGGAGGGAGTCGCCCGCCCGGAGGACATCGATCGGGCGATGGAGCTCGGCTACGGCCATCGCATGGGGCCGCTGAAGACGAGCGACCTCGTGGGGCTCGACGTCCGGCTCGCGATCGCCGATACGCTCTCCGCCGAGCTCTCAAGCGAGCGGTTCAATCCGCCGGAAATCCTCAAAAGGATGGTCGCGGAGGGAAGAACCGGAAAAAAGTCGGGCGAAGGGTTCTACCGCTGGGAAGGTGACCGGGCACAGCCGGCCGACTCGAAGAGGAAGCGCGCTTGAGCGACCGGCGCAATCTCACCCTGGGGATCGTGCTGCTCTTTCTCGGAGCGTTCTTCCTTCTCGCAAAGGCGTTCCGCTTCTCCGGCCCGGGCGCGATCCTCGTCCTGATCGGAGCGATCCTCTTCACTCTCTCGGCGGCTCGGGGCTTCCGCGGGCCGCTCCTGCCGGGCGGGATCCTGCTCGGCCTCGGAGGCGCGTTTCTGCTCCAGTCGACCCTCGAGCACCTCTTCCCGCGCTGGGCGACGATTACCCTCGGTCTCGGAATCGGGTTCCTGCTGACGACCGTCGTCGACCGCGCTCGCCGCCGGGAGCGCCGTCCCTCCCCACTCGTGCCGGGCCTGATCCTCCTCGCCGTATCGTTCTTCGGTGCGCTGTCCCGGCTCACACCGGTCGAGGACTTGCTGACCCGGATGCGCGACCTCTGGCCGTGGGCCCTGGTGCTCGCGGGGCTGGCGCTCGTGGCCCAGACACTCCTGCGCCGTCGCGTGTGACCACCGACATGTCATTCCGAGGCGCTCGGGATGACTGCGGCTACGATAAATCGAGCAGCTTCGGCACCGGCCGCGACGCGGCGGGGGCCGGCTCCGCCCGCGCGACCGACAGAAGGCGAGCGGTCAACACGAGCATGGCGAGCGCGGCGACGATGAGCGCGCCGAAAAAACCGGTCGCGAGCCGGTGATAGCGGTCGAGGAGGAGCCGCGACGGGTCCGCCGCCGGTAGATTGTCGATCAGGCCGGGCGCCTGCTGCCGGATCCGGTCGATTGGCGGGATGAGGAGCTGGTGGACCACGAGGGCGGCGAAGAAGCCCGCGACCGGCAGTCGGGTCAGAAAGCTGCGTGTCATCCGCGGCACGCCTTCGCGGGTCAACCACCACGAGGTGGCGAAGAGGATCCCGAACGCGATTTCCGCGAGAAGGCACGTTCCCGAGAGAACGGGCGAGACGAGCGAGGCGGCGAGGTCGCGCGTCGGCAGTACGCGGAAGACGGCGGGCGCCACGACTGCTCCGAAGAAAAGGGCGGGACCGGCCGCGAGAGCGAGCGCCGCGAGAT
>WNGF01009729.1_pt1 | contig 10999 bp, 10 predicted proteins | sample 5400641 | NCBI WGS metagenome assembly WNGF01 (sample SAMN13153371, study PRJNA577476) | soil metagenome | isolation source: 80 cm soil or saprolite under grassland replicate 2 | place: USA:California | collected 2016-06-15 | reverse complement strand
AGACGGTTATTCAGCAACGCACGCGCGGACGAATGCAGAGCGCCAAAGACGGATGACATTCCGGCCTCCCCTATCCCGCGGGCCCTCGCGGGGCGGCGCGGCAGCGACCGAGCATAGCCCGCACCTTCGCGGTTAGCGTTGACGCGTGCGCTGGCTGCGGGTCGGGTCGATCGCGGCATTCATCGGTGCGGCGACCGTGATCTTGGCCGCGGCGGCCGGCGGCATCACCGAACCCACCGGAGTGGCGACTGTCATCGCTGTTGTCGCGACCGTGGTCGCGTACGGCCTAGCACCGCTCGTGATCACCGTTGCGATGCGACAAGCCGCGCTGTCGAGCTGGTGGGCCGTCGCCGCCGCGCTACTCGCCGCGGTCCTGTGGTCCGCAGCCGGCGTGCTGTTCGCGGTACCGGCACTGCTGCCCACCACAACGACCCTCGTCGACGCCTTTGTGAGCTCCGCGCCGAGCGCGAGCGCGCTCTGGCTCCTCGTCGCGAGCGTCGAGGTGGTGCGCGCCGGGATGCACCGCTGGTCGCTCGTGTTCGTCGCGGGGTTCGTCGCGGTCCTGATCATCGGCTCGGTCTTTATCGAGCTCAGCGGCTTCGACATCCGCAAGGTGCTCGTCCCTCTCGGCTGGGCCGTGTGGATGGTCGACGTCGCTCGCGCGCAACGCGCGCGCTTGGCGCCGCCCGTTCTCGGTCCGTCACCGGTTGCCGTAGAGGCGTCGTGCGCGAACTGCGGCGCGCCACGACGTAAGGACGGTCTCGCGTTCTGCAGCGACTGCGGCCTGCCATACGGAACACAGCGGACCTAGACCGCGACCTTTTTTCGTCTCGCGCTCGGTCGCTTCGCGGCACGCGCGGCCGGCCGTTTCGTGCCCGATGATCGCTTCTCGGTGACCGCGCCACAGACCGTCTCGAGGATCAGACGCGTTGTGACGTACGGATCGGCGTTCGCGTTGGGCCGACGATCCTCGATGTAGCCCTGCTTGTCCTTCGCGACCTGCCACGGGATCCGCACCGACGCGCCGCGGTCGCTCACGCCATAGCGGTACTCCTTGTACGAGCACGTCTCGTGAAGCCCGGTGAGCCGCTCCTCGATACCGAACCCGTAGTTCGCGATGTGGAGGTCGTGCCGGGTGGCGAGCGCCTCGGCCGCGGCGATGCACGCGTCGTAGTCGCGCCGCATCTCGTTCGTCGAGAAGTTCGTGTGTGCACCGGCGCCGTTCCAGTCGCCGCGCACCGGTTTCGGATACAGCGTCGCGCTGATTCCGAACGGCTCTCCCACGCGATACAACAGCCAGCGCGCGAGCCACAGCTGATCGCCGATCTGCGGGGCGTTGAGCGGTCCGACCTGGAACTCCCACTGACCGGGCATGACCTCGGCGTTGATACCGGAGATCCTGAGCTCGGCTTTCAGGCAGGCATCGAGATGCGCCTCGACGACCTCACGGCCGAATACCTCATCCGCGCCGACGCCACAGTAATAGCCGCCCTGCGGCGCCGGAAAGCCGCTGTCGGGAAACCCGAGCGGCCGCATGCCGCGGAACAGCGTGTACTCCTGCTCGATGCCGAACCACGTGTCGAAGGATGCGAAACGCCCGGCCATGTCGGCGTTCGAGCGCCGCATGTTCGACGGGTGTGGCTGCCCGCTCACGAGCATGACCTCGCACAACACGAGCAGATCGTCCCCACCACGGATCGGATCCGGGCAGGTGAATACCGGCTGGAGGACGCAGTCGGAGCGGTCACCCGTCGCCTGCTGCGTGCTCGATCCGTCGAAGCCCCAGATGGGCGGCTTGTCGCCCTTCGGCACGATCTTGGTCTTCGAACGCAGCTTCTGCGTCGGCTGGGTGCCGTCGATCCAGATGTACTCGGCCCGATAAACGCCCATGTGGATTCCCTTCTCGCGTTCTTGGGAAGCGGAGGCTGACCGCCCGACTGTACCGAATCCCCCACCAGGGTGATGACGGAGGTCCTAACCCGCCCGGACCCATGGACGTCATCGCGCGGGTACATAGTGATGACATGCGCGAATCGATCGTCCAGCACGCCGGCTACCGCATCCGCGTGAAGTCCTGCGGTCCATCGGACGGTCCCCACGCCGTCCTGCTACCCGGCATGGGCGCGACGGCCGTTGCACTCGCACCCCAGGCACGCGCGCTCCGCGGCCTCGGCTACACCACGCACGTCGTCGAGCTTCCTGGCTTCGGCCTCGCGCCCGCGCTGCGCAAAGCGGACGCGCGCTTCTCGCAGCTCGCGGATCTCGTGCTGCACGTGATCGGCGAGCTCGGCGTCCAGCGCGCCGTCTTCCTCGGGCACTCGCTGGGCGGCGGGATAGCGCTTCAGATCGCGCTCCGCCGGCCCGCAGCCGTCGCGGGTCTCGTCCTCGTCGCGCCCGCCGGCCTCGGCCGCTCGATGCTGTGGGCATACAAGCTGTACTGCGTTCCGCTCATCGGCCGCGCGCTGCTGCGTCCGTACGAACACGGTACCGGCGCGATGCTGCGCCGCTTCCTCATCGGCAGGGCGCGACGCGGCGACGACCACTTCATCCGGCAGCTGCAGCGTCGCGACCGGAGGTCTCCGGCGACGACGCGCTCGATCCGCGCGATCGTCTGGGCGAATCAGCCGCCGCGCTGGCGACGACTGCTCCTCATGCCGTTCCCCGGCGGCGAGCAGCTCGGCTACACGCTCCGCGGCCACGTCTCCGCACTACGCGACATCCCGACGCTGGTGCTTTGGGGCACCGACGACCGCGTCTTCTCGGCACGTGACGCCGCGTTCTTCCGGCGCGCCAACCCGACGGCCGAGGTGCACGTGGCGCGCGGGATCGGGCACATGCTTCCCCTCGAGGCGCCGGGCTGGGCGAACGAGCACATCGCCTGGTTCGACGCACTGCATCTGCGGCGGCGCCCGCTGGCAGCCTAGACCCGTCTTCACGCGGCGCGCTCGGATCGATTCAGGTCCCGGCGACGTTCATCGAGCTTCGCGCCCATGCCTCGCGCGTCTGGCGCGGATGCGGCTGGGCACCCGCTGCTGGCGAGGGTGTCGGTCGTGACGGCTGCTCCGCGACCATCGGCGGCTGGGGGCGCGGCATTGGCCGGGGCTGGGGTCCCGGTATGGCGTCGGTCCCGTAAGGAGCTGAGACGAGGCTCGCGTCGGCGTTGCCTGCGACCCCGAGGACGAGCGCGGATGCGATCCCGAGCGCGACGAGCGCGCATGTTCGCTGTCTCATTGAGCGAGCCCTCCGATCGTTCGTCATGAGCAGGACGCTAGGTCGCGACCGTTACGGAAACATCGGAGGCAGCCCCCGAAATCGGTGAGGGTCGCGCAGTCCCTGCGAGGAGGGCTGGCACTCCCCGCTCCCGCGCCGCGCAAGGGTGAGCACCGTTCCTAGCCGCTGGCGCCTGGTGGGAACATCGTCGCCATGAATCGGGGCGGAGCTCCCATGCGCGTGACGATCGCCGATGACTCGGTGCTGTTCCGCGAGGGCCTCGCTCGACTTCTCGAGAGCGCCGGCTTCGAGGTGATCGGCCGCGCCGGGGACGGCAAACAGCTGCTGGAGCTCGTCGCCGGGGACCGCCCCGATATCGCGATCACCGACATCCGGATGCCCCCGACGCACACCACCGAAGGGCTCGAGACCGCGGCCGTGATCCGGGAGCGTTATCCCGGCGTCGCGGTCCTGCTGCTGTCGCAATACGTGGAGACGACCCACGCCTTGCGCCTGCTCGAGCGCGGCGCGGACCGGATCGGCTATCTCCTGAAGGATCGCGTCTCCGACGTGCGGGAGTTCGTCGAGACCGTGCGACGCGTCGCGGCGGGTGGGTCCGCCATCGATCCAGAGGTCGTCGCGCAGCTCGTCGTTCGGCGCCGCCACCGCGACCTCGTCGGCGATCTCACCGAGCGCGAACGCGACGTGCTGAAGCTCATGGCCGAAGGACGGTCGAACTCCGCGATCGGTGACGCGCTGTCACTCAGTCCTAAGACCGTCGAGGGACACGTGCGGAGCATCTTCATGAAGCTGCAGCTCGAGCCCGCCGATGAGGATCATCGTCGCGTTCTCGCGGTGCTCACCTACCTACGCGCCTGACGCCTCCACTGTGAAGTCGAATACGTTCCGACTGTTCGGAGCGAGGCGGGAGGTTGACACGAAGCAGAGGATGATTGGCGAACGATCATGAGTGCCGCTTCCGTCGGTCTCCGCTCCCGAGCCGCAGGTGTCTCGAGCGACGCCCGGTTCGACTGGATCATGCTCGCCGGCGCCACGTGGCTCGTCGCCGGTATGGCGATCGACGGATGGGCGCACAACACGATCCGGCCGCTGATCGACACGTTCTTCACGCCGTGGCACGCGATCCTCTATTCCGGCTATCTCGCGACGTCGGCGGCACTGGTGGTGACCGTCGCGCGGAACAGCTCGCGGGGGCTCACGTGGCGTGACGCGCTGCCGCGTGGCTATGAGGGGGCACTCGTGGGCGTGGTCGTCTTCGGGGTCGCGGGCCTGCTGGACATGGTCTGGCATGTGGTCTTCGGCATCGAGGTGGACGTCGGGACCCTGCTCAGCCCCACGCATCTCGGATTAGCCGTCGGTGGCGTTCTCATCATCACCGGTCCGCTACGCGCCGCGTGGTCCCGGACGGGCGATGAGTCCTGGTCCCGGCACCTGACAGCGGTCGTGTCCCTCGCGGGACTCGTGACGCTCCTCACGTTCATGACCCAGTACGCGAATCCGTTCGCCGGGCTCTCGGTCAGCGCGGGCTCCGAGCCGATCTGGCTTACCGGCTCGCTGCGTGATGGATCAGATCTCACGCTCTCGCGCGTGATCGGGTGGCAGGAGACGCGCGGTATCTTCGGTCTTCTGCTGCAGGCCGGCCTCGTGATGGGCCCGGTGCTGCTAATGCTGCGCCGCGCCTCGTTGCGGCCGGGCGACATGACCGTGGTGCTCGGGCTCAATGCGCTCGTGATGCTTCTGATGCGCGGCAACCTTCCAGCGCTCTGGCCGCTGCTGGCTTACGCCATCGGCGCCGGCATCGTGGGCGATGTGTTGTTGCTGCGTCTGCGCCCCGCGGCGGCGCGACCGCTGGCGATCCGTATCTTCGCGGCCGCGGTCCCGACGGTGTTCACGACGGGCTACTTCCTGACCGCGCTGGGGTTCCCGGGCGGGGTGTGGTGGGCACTGCCGGATGTGACGGGCGCGATCGTCCTCACCGGGATCCTCGGCGTGCTGCTCAGCTACCTGGTCTTCCCCGGCGATCGCTAGCAGACGCCTTCCTGCGGCGCTTGCGGTCGATCCACGCGGCCTTCGGAGACAACCCGAGCTGACGGCGCTGCCGCGCCGGAAGATATTTCGCTCCCTCGCCGAGCGTAAGCCCGGAGACCTCGTCGCGGTGCTCGCGCAGGAATACGAACGTGAGGTCCGGCCGCTTCTTGCTCACCTCGCGCAGTACCCAGCCGACCGCTTTACGGATGAAGAATTCGCGCTCGCGGAGCATCGGCGCGGCGAGACGGGCAAAGAGCGGGAAATCGCCGGCCTCGTGACTCAGCGCCCGGAGCTGCGTGAGAAGCGCCGTACGTCGTACCCAGAAGTTCTCGTCGCGGGCCCAGGCTGGCAGCCGTCGCAGCGCGGGTCGCGACTCCCCCACCACTCCGCCGATCACATCCGCGGCGAGCCAGTCGACGTGCGCCCAGGTCTTCGACCGACGCACGAAGCCGAGGAGCCACGTGATGTCGCGCTCCGTGAGCAGCTCCGCGTACTTCGAGAGCAGCGCGACGCCCGCTGACCGAAGCTCGAACACGTCCGTCAACCACAGCTCGTCAACGATCTTGCGCAGCTCCGCGCGTGTGAGTTCTGGATGCTCCCGCGCGAAATCGTTCGCTGCACGACGGATCTCCGGCATGCTCGTGCCGTAGAAGCGCAGCTCGCTCTTGAGGTACGCCTTTGTGCCGGCCGCGCGCGCGGGCGAACCGGCCGCGCGATAGCGGCGCTCGAAGAAACGCCGCGCGGCCGTCGGCGTCGTCCCGGTCAGCGGCCGACCTCGTCGAGCCACCGGCCGATCGCAGCGTCCTCGATCCCCGCGACATCGAGCTCCGCGTCACCGACCACAAGGACCGGGACGCGCACGACGTAGCGATCCAGGAGTGCCGCCTCACCCGTGATGTCGACCTGCTCGATGTCGAGCTGTCGTCGGCGGCCCAGGCGGCGCAACGCCGCGAGGGCCTCGTCGCACACGCCGCAGTCGGGCCGCGCCATCAGCCGAACGCGGATCACCAGTTCGCGGGTAGACCGGGCACGTTCGGCGGCAACGCGACGCCGACCGGGTGGATCACGTAGACAGTCCCAGTGGAGCCGAGGAGCCACACGGTCTCGAACTCGAGGCGCGGATAGACCTTGCGCGCCTGAGCGTTCGCCCGCACCGCCGGATCGTTGGTGATGACGTCGCCGTTCGCGTCGAAGCCGCGGATAACTAACAGATGCCCGTTCGTGCTGGTGAAGAGGAAGCCCGGCAGGACCCCATTGATGGACGCGATGAGCGGGATGCCGGCCGCGATGAAGCGCTCCGCCTCGGTCAGCGAGCGGAGGCGAGTGACGAACCCCTCGAGACCGTACTGCGCTGCGTACGCGGTGTTGAACGGCCAATTGCCCGCGCCCTCATAGCTCCAGTCGTAGGTGAACCGAGCGGCATGATCGACCTGGCCGTCGGCGTGCGACGCGCCCGGGAAGGTCGCCAGATCGGCCGCGCTCGGGCTGGTCTTCCAGAACGCGAGCACCATCGCCGTCGATGTCGGGCTGCACCACGCCTCACCGCCGCCGTCGTATTCGGGGTAATGCCCCGTGTGCGTCTCCTGGGACAGCATCGGCACGTCCAGGTCGCGCACGACGGCGCCGAATGGGCTCGGCAACGATGGCAGTGCGACGCGCGACGTCGCAGCAGCGAGAAGCGCAGCGCTCGGGGTCGCGTCGACGCCAGCCGCGCGGTGAAGGGTGAGGCGCAGCTCATAGGAGGTGAGCTCGGCCGCGCCGGGGCCCGCCTCGAACGTATCCACGTTCACGCGGCCATCACCGTCGCCCTGCCCCCTCACCGTGGTGCGATGGATGGCGTCGTCCCCCGACGACCAGATCGCGAGCGTGTACCACTTCGTCTGGCGCGACGCTCCGCTCGCGCGCATCTGCACGTCGATCCACGTTCCGGCCGGGGTGGTCGCGTTCCAGGACGCGATGAGGCGGTCGAACGCGAACGGCGTACGCACCGTGGCGGAGGTCCATATTCCGCGCTCATCGGAGATCGTTCGGCCATACGGGTCGACGTAGCTGCCCATCGCGGGAGATGCGCCGAGCTGCAGGCGTTTGTCGCTGGTCATCGTTCCCTCGTGCGTGCCGGCATCGAACGCGACGCGCGTGAAGCTGCGTGGCGGCCCGCCGGCGACCGGTGTCGGCTCGGTCGGCGGCGATGGGATCGACGGTGCGGTGCTGACTGCGACGGTCGCCGCCTGGCTCGGTGTCGCCGACGCCGTCGCTGTGGCGGATGGCGGGCTGCCTGAGCACGCTGCGAGGAGCAGCGCGCCAAGGCCCAGCCCGCGAATGGCCGCTACCAGTTCTTGTCGAGACCCTCGACGTTGGCCGGCAGCGGGTGGCCATCGGGATAGATGACGTACACGATCCCAGCGGAGCCGCCGAGCCAAACGTCCTCGAAGTCCGCGCGCCCGTAGAATTTGCGGACGGCCGCATCGGCGAAGACCGCGGGATCGTTCGCGATGACGTCGCCGCTCGCGGTGAAGCCGCGGATCACGAGCAGATGGCCGCTGGTCTTCTTGAACAGGAAACCCGGCAGCTTGCCATTGATCGACGCCACTAGCGGGATGCCCGCCGCGATGAAGCGCTCCGCCTCCGCGAGCGACCGCAGCCGCGTGACGAATCCGTTCATCCCCGGGAAGGTGGCGGCGTAGGCAGTGTTGTCGGGCCAGTTGCCCGCACCCTGGTAGTTCCAGTCGTAGACGTAGCGCGCCGCGTGATCGACCTCGCCATCGAGGTAGCCCGGGCCCGGGAAGGCCTGGAGCTGCGCGGCGGTCGGGCCGCTGCTCCATGAGCGGAGGACCATTGCGGTCGAGGTCGGGCTGCACCATGCCTCACCGCCGCCGTCGTATTCGGGGAACTCGCCACGATGCGTTTCCTGCGAGAACTGCGGCACGTTGAGCTCGCCAACCACTCCCGCGGGTGCGCTGGGTATCGCGAAGCTCGACTCGGCCGAGGTCATCGCTCCGATGAAGCGCACCGACGGGGTCAACGTCGCGCTCGCGCCGTCCGCGCGGTAGAGCGTCACGCGCAGCTGGTATGAGCTGAGTGGCGCGGCCTTCTTCGACCGGATGAAGGTGTCGATCGCGATGAAGCCGTCCGCGTCGCCCTGGGCGGACACCGACGTCCGGTGGATCGTGCCGTCTCCTGACGCCCAGATCCCGAGCACGTACCACTTCGTCGTGCGACCACTGCCCGTGGCCTGCAGCTCGGTCTTGATCCAAGTGCCGTCTGGCGTCGCAGCGTTCCACGACGCGACCAGCTCGTCGAACGCGAACGGTGAACTGACGGGAGCGGACATCCATGCTCCGCTGTGGTACGGGATGGTCAGCGGACCGCCGGCCGCGAACGGATCCGTGTACGTGCCGGCTGTGAGCGTGCCCGAAAGCGTCAGCACACCGCCGCTCGCCGCGGTGCCGCTGTACGAGCCGGATCCGACGTTGAGTCGTGCGAAGCTCGCGGACGGCGCGCCGCCTTGGTTCTTCGCAGCCGCGGGGATCGAACCAACGACGATCGCGGCGACGGTCAACGCAAGCGTCACGATCAGAGTGGCCGAACGGCGCGCATTCATGGACATCCTCCTCATCGCGCAGATCGAACTGAGGCTAGAGTCTGACACGTGAGCCCCTTCGCGCGTCCGGACTTGTTTTGGTCCACCGAGCAGACAGCCGCGAGGCTCAACGACGAGCAGGTTCGGATCGTCGATTGCCGCTTCTCGTTCGAGGCCGACGCGAAACAGGATTACCTGAACGGTCATGTGCCCGGTGCGGTCCACTGCGATTGGTCCCGCGACCTGTCCGCTCCCCCACCCGCGTCCGGCCATCCGCGCTGGATGCTGCTGGGGACCGAGGCGTTCGCGGCGACGATCGGCCGCCTCGGGATCGGTAATGACACGATGGTCGTTGGCTACGACGCGGAGGGCGGCCATCACGCGGCGCGGCTATGGCTCGCGTTGCGTCGGTACGGCCACGACAAGATGGCGGTGATGGAGGGCGGCATCCAGAAGTGGATCGCCGAGGGTCGTCCGCTCGAGAAGGGTGAGACGAAGGTCGCGGCGGCACGGTTCACGCCGCATCCGCGCGAGGGCGTGATCGCGACGAAGGAAGAAGTGCACGACGCTGTGAAGACCGGTCAGCCCTGGCTCCTCGACGTGCGGCGCGACAGCGAATTCACCGGCGAGGAGAAGCGCGCGGCGCGTGGCGGGCACATCCCGGGCGCGGTGAACATCCTCTGGAAGGACGCGCTACACGACGACTGGACGCTCAAGGATGCCGATGAGCTCGAGGACATGTACTCCAACGCAGGGTTCGGCGCAGAAACGTCCGCCGTCACGTACTGCCAGGCCGGTGTGCGCGCGGCGTTCACGCATCTCGTGTTGACCGCGCTGGGTCACGACGACGTCCGCACCTACGACGGCAGCTGGGAGGAATGGGGCAACGACCCCAGCCTCCCGATCATCGTCGGTCGGAGCTGACCACCCGGGTCTGTCGCGATGTCAGCTCCGCGGCGAGATCCGCGGGCACGTCGGCTTCGATGTGGATGCCTGCCTCTCCATACTCCGCGTTCCGGAGCTTGCCGCGCTCGCGCACGCGCTGAAGCATGCCGCCCTCGCGATGGGGAAGAGTGACGTCGACTTTCGTCCAGTGTGACGCCGCGATCGAGCCGAGCCGGTCGCGAAGCGCATCGATGCCTTCGCCGGTCGTAGCCGACACGAAGACCGCTGCGGGGAACTCGGCACCGAGCGCCTCGCGCAGGGCGTCACCCTCCGCGCCGCGCAGCGTGTCGGCCTTGTTGAACACGATGAGGGTCTCGCGCGACGCGAGGCCAAGCGCGGTCAGCGTCTCGCGCACCACGATCATCCGCTCATGAAGATTCGGATGCCCGACGTCGACGACGTGGACGAGCAGATGCGCATCGTTCAGCTCCTCGAGCGTCGCGCGGAACGCCGCGACGAGCGTGGGCGGCAGCTTGTTCACGAATCCGACAGTGTCGGATAGCAGCAGCGTCGTTCCCGACGGCAGCCGGAGACGCCGCGTGGTCGGATCGAGAGTCGCGAACGGCTGGTCAGCGACGAGCACGTCCGCATTCGAGAGCGCATTCATGACGGTGGACTTGCCCGCGTTCGTGTAGCCGACGAGCGCCGCGAGGTACAGGCCATCGCGACTTCGTGAGAGCCGGCTGCGCTCGCGCTGCCGCTGGACTTCGCCGAGGCGTGCCTTGAGATCGATGAGGCGCCTCTCGATGACGCGGCGATCCGTCTCGAGGAGCGACTCGCCGGGTCCGCGCGTCCCGATGCCGCCACCGAGACGAGACAGGCCTTTCCAGATCCCGCGCAGTCGCGGCATCTGATACTCGAGCTGCGCGACCTCGACCTGCACGCGCCCTTCCTTCGTCCGCGCGTGACGGGCGAAGATGTCGAGGATCACGGCGGAGCGATCGACGACGCGACGTCCTGCGAGCTCCTCCAGCCCGCGCTGCTGCCGCGGCGTGAGCTCGTCATCGCAGACGACAAGATCGGCGCCCACGCGCGAGCACTCGGCCACGATCTCCCCGGCCTTCCCCTTCCCCACCCAGGTGTTGGGGTCGGGCGCGCGCCGCTGCTGCACGACGCGACCGGCGACGACCGCTCCAGCGGCTTCGACGAGCGAGGCGAGCTCGTCGAGCGAATCGTCAGCATCAAAACGAGCGCGTGGCTGGTCGACGGCTACGA
>WNGF01014640.1_pt1 | contig 11002 bp, 6 predicted proteins | sample 5400641 | NCBI WGS metagenome assembly WNGF01 (sample SAMN13153371, study PRJNA577476) | soil metagenome | isolation source: 80 cm soil or saprolite under grassland replicate 2 | place: USA:California | collected 2016-06-15 | reverse complement strand
CCGGAGGTCGCGGGTTCGAGTCTTGTCGCTCCCGCTAAAGTTCCTGCAAATCGGCATGTTGTGTTGTCGGATTTGACGCCAAGGCGACGCCGACTACACGGACTTTTCTCGAAGCGACGCCGAAAGCGTCGAAAGCGGCCCGAAATGCGGTCGCGGAGTGACGATTTCAAGCCGATTCAGGCCGAGTTCAGGCCGGCCACGAAGGCGGCGTGCGACTACACGAAACGACCGGAGGTCACGGCTGCGGCCACGCGCCGCTGCCGATGCAGCCCTCTCGGCCGCCCTGCACCCGAGCCTGGCGCGCATGAGAGGTAAAGGGCGCGTTCCCGGCCGCCGATGACGGACCCATGAAGCCGCCCTTTACCCATCGGCCCGTGTCGCGCGGGGCTCGGTCCCCTGACCCCATCGCGCGGCTAGGGCCCTCAACCTCGACCTGAGTCCTTTGCGGGTCGCACCCACTCGAGCGCTCGTGCACGGGCGTGCCGTCGAGCGCGCTCGGATCGAAGGACTCCTCGCTGACGCGCGTTCCGGCCAAAGCGGAGCTCTCGTGATCTGCGGAGCGCCAGGGTCAGGGAAGACAGCTCTCCTCGCGCACGCGGTCGAACGAGCAGAAGGGTTCAACGTGCTGCAAACCGCGGGTATCGAGGCAGAGTCGCAGATCTCCTTTTCGGGCCTCGACGAGCTTCTCTCACCGGTCGTCGAGCTCGTCGACGAGATTCCGGCGCCGCAGCGGGAGGCGTTCCGCGCAGCGTTCGACCTCGCATCTTCAGCGAAGCTTGCACGCGGCGCGGTCTTCCGTGCCGTCCTCAGCATCCTCGCCGCAGCCGCGGAGTCCCGCCCGATCCTCTGTGCCGTCGACGACGCTCACATGGTCGACCCTGCGTCGGCATCCGCGCTTGCTTTCGCCGCGCGAAGGATGAAGGCCGAGGGCATAGCGATGCTGTTCGCCGTCGGCGAAGAGGCACCGAGCTCGCTTGCAGGACTCGAGAAGCTCTTTCTCGACGGCCTCGACGCCGAGGCCGCACGCGAGCTGCTCCAGGAACGTGCCTGCGCCGAAGTCGCGCCCGAGGTCGCACGTCGCGTCGCGGACGCCGCGGGCGGAAATCCGCGAGCCCTCGTCGACGCGGCGGCCGCGCTGAGCGCCGACGAGCTGGCCGGTCGTGTGCCGCTTCCCATCCCGTTGCCGGTCGGCGCGGCCGCCGACTCGCGGTATCTCAGCTCGGCCGCCTCGCTTTCGCCCGGAGCCCACGACGCGCTCGTCACCGCGGCGGCCGCCGACACGCAGACATTGCGCGCGATTGCGCAGGAGGGAGCGGTCCCGGGCGTCACACCCGCGGCGCTCGAGGAGTGCGAGGCGGCCGAGCTGATCGCATTCGAAGACGGACGCCTGAAGTTCCGTCATGCGCTCATCAGGGAGGCGGTCTATCACGCCGCCTCGCCGCTGAAGCAGCGTGCTGCCCATAGAGCGCTCGCAGCGGCGAGCTCGGGCGAACGGCGCGCGCTCCACTTGGCGGCCGCGGCCACGGGTCCGGACGAGACGGTCGCCTCCGAGCTGGAGGCAGCGGCCGAAACCGCGCTGCATCGTGGCAGCCACGTCGTCGCGTCGAACTGGTTCCTGCGTGCGGCAAGTTTCTCCCCTGTGCGCGAGGCCTGGGTTCGCCGGGTGTACCGAGCCGCCGACGCGGCTTGGCATGGCGGACACTCGACACGCGCCGAGCAACTCGCTGCGCAGGCGGGCGAGGCGGTCGAAGATCCGACGCTCCGCGCCGACCTCGAGCACCTTCGCGCGAAGATCGAGCTCGAGAGTCAGCGCGAGGCGTCGGCGTATCGGCGGCTCGTTGAGGAGGCGAAGCGCGTGGAGGACGCCGACGCGGAGCGGGCCGCGGGTTTGCTCACGACTGCCGTCGCAGTCGCGCCGCGCGAGGAGCGGACTGCAATCGCGCGCCGCGCGTACGAGCTTGCCCCGCCCGACCGCGGCGAGGCGGAGCTGCAAGCGACAGTCACACTCGCACGCGCTCTCATCGAGGCAGGCGTGCACCGTGAAAGCATCGACCTGCTCGCGCGCGCCAGGTCGCTCATCGAGGCGAACCATGAGCTCGCAAAGGATCCCGAGGCACTCCTCGCGTACGCCGATGCGTTCGTCAAGGTGGACGGGCACGACGGCGAGGTCACACACCTGGTAGAGCGCGCGGTCGCGATCGCCCGCGACCGCGGAGCGCTCAGCACTCTTCCGCTCGCGCTCCTGCAGGTTGCGCGCCTCCACGTCGCAGCGGGACGGTGGGTAGACGCGTACGCCGCCGGCTCGGAAGCGCTTCAGCTCGCGCGAGACGCGCAGCAAGAACGGACAAGCGCGGAGGCTCTTGCCTTCCTCGCGCGGCTGGACGCGCTCCGCGGACACGGCTCGGAATGCCGGCGACACGCAGCGGAGATCGGCAACCTCGCCGGCTCCAAAGACATGCCCGCAGGCATCGAAGCGACCCTCGGCCTTCTCGCGCTCGCGGGGGGCGACGTCGGCGAGGCAGTCGCGCGCCTCGAAGGCGGCGTGCCGGAGCGGGCGCCGGACCTCGTCGAGGCGTACCTGCGCGCCGGGCGTAGCGAAGACGCGCGCCGGAGCGCCGCGATCGACGGGGAGGCTGCCCTCGCCTCCAGCCACCCCTGGACGCGTGTCCGCGCGGCCTGGGCGGAGGCGCTCGTCGCCGGTGAGGACGAGTACGAGGATGCGTTCGCGGCCGCAATGGCAGCGCTGGAGCCCCTCGCCTCCGAGCATTCGTTCGAGCGTGCGCGGCTGCGGCTCAACTGGGGCGAGCGGCTGCGGCGGTCAGGCCGTCGGATGGACGCGCGCGGGCATTTGCGGGCCGCACACGACGTGTTCGAGCTGCTCGGCGCGGAGCCGTGGGCCGAGCGCGCACGCGCCGAGTTGCGCGCAGGCGGCGAAACGGCGCGCAGGCGGAACCCGAGCTCGCTCGACGAGCTGACGCCGCAGGAGCTCCATGTGCTTCGGGAGATCGCCGCGGGAGCGACCTATCGGCAGGCGGCGCAGAATCTGTTTCTGAGCCCGAAGACGATCGAGTACCACCTGCACAAGATCTACCGGAAGCTCGACGTCCAATCGCGGCAAGAGCTCGTCGCCCGTCTAGAGACGCTCAACGGCGCGCCTTCCCCGGGAGCAGTGGCGCCTTGAACACGGCAACGTCGCTCGATCGTTACGAGATCGTCCGCGAGATCGGGCGCGGCGCGAACGCCGTGGTCTACCTCGCGCGTCACTCGGCACTGGACAAGCTCGTGGCGTTGAAGGAGCTCGTGCGGATCGAGGTCGGCGACGAGACAGCCGCCACGAGATTCCTGCGGGAAGCGCAGCTGGCAGCCAGGCTGACGCATCCGAACATCGTCACCGTCTACGACTACTTCGAGCACGACGGGACGCCGTACATCGCGATGGAGCATCTCGAGCGTGGGTCGCTGCGTCCGTTCGTGGGCCGCCTCACGCTGGCCGAGATCTTCAACGTGCTCGAGGGGTTGCTCGCCGCGCTCGCCTGCGCGGAGCGGCACGGCGTCGTCCACCGGGACCTCAAGCCGGAGAACCTCATGCTGACCGACGACGGCGAGATCAAGATCGCCGATTTCGGAATCGCCAAGGCGACCGCCGCGACGACGAACCTCACGCGCACGGGCCTCGTGGTCGGGGCACCGGCGTATATGGCGCCCGAGCAGGCGAGCGGCAAAGAGACGGGGTCAGCCGCGGATCTGTACTCGGCCGGCATCATCGCGTACGAGCTCGTCACCGGGACCGTTCCCTATTCAGGGGCGGACCCGGTTTCGATCCTATGGCGCCATGTCCATGAGCCGCTTCCGGCACTCTCGCTCCGTAAGCCGGACGTCGACTCACGACTGGCGCGCTGGATCGAGCGTCTGCTCGAAAAGGATCCCTCTCGCCGCCCGGCGGCGCGCGAAGCGCTGGACGAGCTCAGGGCGATCCGGGACGAGGTGCTCGAGCGACCCCGCCCGGTCCTTCCGCCCAGGCGAATCGTCGGGTCCCTGCTAAGCCCGCTCAATGTCGTGGTCGCCGTCGTGGTCGCGGTCGCGGCGGCATTGCTCGACGCGGCTTGGCTGTTCCCGATCGCGGCCGCTGCCTATGCGGCGCTGGTCGCCATTACCTATGTGTCCGCGCCTGCCCGTGCCGTCGAGACTAGGGACGAGACTGGGGAGCGTCCCTGGCGCGAGCGCGCGCCTGCCAGCCGAAGCTTCGAGGGATGACAACCGCAGAAGCGAGGTGACCACGATGGCAACCGCAACCGAGTCTCTCTTTAGCTTGACCGGAGCCTGGCAGCACATCAGTACGAGCGCGACCCTTCGGCAGCACAGGCGCACGAAGATCGTCTGCACGCTCGGACCCGCCGCCTCGGAAGACGGCGGCGTCGAGGAGCTCGCCCGCGCAGGGATGGACGCCGCGCGGCTGAACTTCTCGCACGGAAGCCACGACGACCACCTCGACCAGCTGCGCGCCGTACGGCTCGCGCAGGAGGCGGTCGGCCGACCGCTCGCGGTGATCGCGGATTTGTGCGGCCCGAAGATCCGGATCGAGCGGCTGTCCGAGCCTCGTTCCGTCCAAACCGGCGACCTCCTGACACTCGCGGCGAAAGCGTCGGACGGCGACCTCGGCGTGACGTTCGCCGACCTCCATCGCGCCGTCGAGCCGGGCTCTGCGATCCTGATCAACGACGGAAGGATCCGGGCACGCGTCGTCGCGGTCGACGGAGAGCGCGTCTCCTGCCGGGTCGAGATCGGCGGCGTGATCTCCTCAGGAAAGGGTGTCAATCTCCCGGGAGCCGCCCTCCCGATTCCGGCCCTGACGGCCAAGGATCTCGTCGACCTCGAGTTCGCGCTCGCCCACGGCGTCGACTACGTCGCGCTCTCGTTCGTTCAGTCGGCCGAGGATGTGCTCGAGCTGCGCGAACGGATTGAGAGCGCCCGTTCCAATGCTCGGATCATCGCCAAGATCGAGAAGGCCGAGGCGATCCGCAACCTCGACGCGATCATCGCGGCGACGGACGCGGTCATGGTCGCGCGAGGCGATCTCGGTGTGGAGATCGGCGTCGCGGAAGTACCGCTCCTCCAGAAGCTGGTGATCGCCAAGGCTCGCGCAGCGAATCGGACGGTCATCACCGCCACGCAGATGCTCGAATCGATGATCGAGAACGCCGAGCCGACCCGGGCCGAGGCCTCCGACGTGGCGAACGCGATCCTGGACGGAACCTCCGCCGTCATGCTGTCCGGCGAGACGGCCGTAGGGAAGCATCCGGGCGGGGCGGTCGAGTTCATGGACAGGGTCGCTCGCGCCGTCGAGCCTTCGCTTGCCTACGAATCGTCCGGACCGCGCGGCGACAGCGAGACGGCCGCGATCCTCACGCACGCGGCGTGCGACATCGCTGAGGAGATGGATGCAGCCGCAATTGCAGTGCCGAGCGAGACCGGCGCGACAGCGCGCCAAGTCTCGAAGAGCCGGCCGCGGCGCCCGATCGTGGCCGCATCCGCAAACACGCAGGTGCTACGACAACTCGCTCTCGACTGGGGCGTCATCCCGATCGACGTGCACCCCGTTCGGACGATTGAGGAGATGTCGACTCAGATCCTCGAGCGGATCGAGGCGCGGGGCCTTGCTGCGGCAGGCGATGTCGTCGTCATGACAGGCCGAACCGAGCTCGACGCGCCGGGGACGACGAATCATGTCCTCGTCCACCGAATGGCCGGAGGGTAGGCGCACGTGTCGACTCCGCGGCAGTGGCGACGACCGACCCGGGCGACGAAAGCGCGCCTCCTGGTCATCGTTCTTGCCGCTGCCGCGGTCGGCGTCGCGATCATCGAGGACGGCGGCTCGAGGTCGGCAGCGACTCCCGTCCGGCTCGAATTCGCCTACTCGCCCGACACGGAGCAGCTCCTTGTCCCGCTCATCGAGCGCTTCAACCGCGCCGCCGTCAAGGTCCACGAGCGTTCGATCCGCCTCACCGGCCGCGCTGTGACGTCCGGAGAGGCCGAGCGGATGATCGCGGCCGGGACACTCAAACCCGTCGTCTGGGGACCCGCGTCGTCGCTCTGGGGCCGGCTGCTCAACGCCCACGTCCGGAAAGAATGGGTGCCGCTCGACAACCCGTCGATCGTCCAGTCGCCGCAGGTGATCGCGATGCCCGAGCGCACGGCGAGGAAGCTCGGTTGGCCGCGGCGCTCGATCGGATGGAAGGACATCCCCAGGCTGGCGGCCAGGGGCGAGTTCCGCTTCGCCCACCCCAATCCGACCACCTCGACCTCGGGACTCTCGACCGTGGTGGCGGAGTACTACGCCGTCACCGGCAAGATCGCCGGGCTCACGATCGACGACGTCAACCATGCGCGCCGCGACGTTCGGAAGATCGAGCGGTCGATCGTCCACTACGCACGGACGGCGGACGCCCTACTTGCGCAGCTCGGCCGCTACGGCCCCGGCTACGCGTCCGCGGTTGTCGTGCAGGAGACCTCGCTCGTTCAGTTCAACGAGCAAAGTCCGTGGCGGCTCATCGCGATCTACCCCGCAGACGGGACGTTCATGGCCGACTACCCGTACATCGTCCTCGACGCCCCCTGGGTCGGCACCGACGAGCGGGCCGCCGCCCAGACGTTCGGGAAGTGGCTCCGCGGCCAGGTGACTCCGGATGCCGCCGCGCGAAGTGGGTACCGGGTACCGACGCCGGGCGCGCCCGTCCTGCCGCCTGTCGATCCGGAACACGGCGCCGACCCGAGCAAGCCCGACGTCGTCCTCAGACCGCCGGCACCCGACGTTCTCACCGCCATCCTGGCCACGTGGAGAGTAGACCGCAGGCTCGCAACGTCGTAAGGCAATTGCCGAAGGCATACAACAAGCGGCCTCGAGCAATGGCACGAGATCGACCGCGCGCCCGTATCGCGAGATTGCGCTCTTCCTCTAACGAGGGCAGTCGATGAAGCCCGATGTCGAAAGGGCAAACGCGGCGGTCGCGGGCGGCCGTCCAGAGGAAGCGTCTGTCTACGCCTGGAACGCGCTCGCCGATCTCGGACCGGACGACGCGCCGGAGCTGGCCCGCATCGCGCGGGAGCTCGACGATCCGCGACTCCTGCGCGAGATCGAACGTCGCGGCTTCTCGACGCGTCCCGCTGAGCAGCCGGAGCCGGAACCTGTCAAGCGCAAGCCGATTCTCCGCCTCGTGCGCGCGTTGCCGGCTCTTGCGGTCGCGCTGTTCATCGCGGGAGCCGTGGTGACAAGCATCCCAACCGAGTCCGGGGAGCGATATCCGACAGCGAAGGACGCGGCGTCCGAGACGCGGTTCGCCCGACGGATACTCGCCGAGAGATCCGGGGTCTGGTTGGTACCGCTCGGCGAGCCCGGGAGCGTTGACGTCGACCGGCTCGCCCAGGAGCTCGCGGCCCACTACCGTCTACCGGTCGCCGTGCTGCCGGACATTGCGTTGCCGCGCTGGACGCTCGACGCGAATGAGCAAAGCCTCGTCGCCGAGCAGCTAATTCTGCTCTTGCGCCAGGCCTATCGAGCTCAGGACGGCGCCGCGATCATCGGGATTACGGACTTCGAGATGTATGCGACCGAGGATCGGACGCACGTCTTTTCGTGGCGTGCTCCACCGCACTACGGCGTCGTCTCGACCTCATCGCTCGCCGCGAACGTTCTCGATCGCCTGCGCGGGCATTCCAGACATGAACGCACGCGCAAGCTCGTCGCCCGCAACATCGGCTTCCTCTACTACCGCCGTCATGAGGTCGACGATCCGCACAGTCTCCTTCGCCCGCCGATGCATGGAAACGGCGACATCGACGAGCTCAAGGAGAGTCTGTAAGACCTCGCCACCGCGCCGGTCCGCTCCGAAAGCTACGGGTAGTCATTCCCGATCGTCTTCGTGCAGCAGACGTGCCTCCTGCACATGTCCCGGGCGGCCGCGTTAGCGCTGAAGCTACCGCAGTGCGCAGCCGTATTAGTCACGCTCGCGAGGAACTGTTGCCTGATCCGACACTAGCTCCACTACACACGTACTACACAGGCCCTGCCGGGCGGTAGCCGGTCGTAGCCGGTCACAGCCGGTTCGCTCGGGGACGAAATGCCTGCTCTAGCAGGTAATTCCGGGCCACAGCCGCACGCCGGAGGTCGCGGATTCGAGTCCCGCCGCTCCCGCCTCTAGAAGTGCCTGCAAAATGGCATCTTCTGTTGTCTCGACAGATGAAAGCTGCGATCCTCAGCGTGGAGGTTTGCTGCCCGACGGCATTTCTCTAAGTCGCCTCTTCGGGGCAATCACCTGCAAACGAGCAAGTTCCCTGCACGGGAATCTCGATGGTGCTCCGGTCAGCAGCGGAAAACCGGTCAACGGGCTATCCGGCTCACGCCCCCTGGTCGTGACGGCGGCGAAGCGAAGCGCCCACGCGGGCCACTCGGACTGGCCGAGGCGCCCCCGAGAACGGCTTCCCGAGAGGCACGAGTCGCGGTGGTCCCGCCGGAAACTCTGCCCACCCGCGAATTGGATCCGGGGCAAGCGGCACAAAGGGGCGTCATCTGGATACCCCGCACCGGTCATTCGCCGACCGGTGTCGGGGCCGATGTGGGTTCGGCGCCGTCATCCGCTTCCAAGCGCCCCCGCCGCTACGCCCACGCTGGTTACTTCTTGAACTCGCGTGCCGCCTTGCGCTGGAAGTCCTTCATCAGGTTGGGGATGTCTTCGGGGTTCTGGATCACCTTCCGCAGCGTAAAACCCCAGCTTTCGGCGAGCGATCTGGGTAGCAAGTCGGAGCCGTCGAAGCGGAAGGCCCTCGCACCGGCGACCTGCCTCGCCTCCGTGCGGGCGATGACGTTGGGGTATGCGCTCAACGGGACGCGCTTGTTCGGCGAGACGATCTGCCCAGTAGAGGCCAAGACCCTCCCCGCTTCCGGGGAGCTCAGGTAGAGGAGCAACTTTCGCACATCGGCGTTGTCGACGAAGACGGCGGTCACGGCGCCGCCACCGACAAGCGGGCTGCCGAGGCTCGGGGTGATAATCGGGAACGGCGCCGCCTCGATCGTCTTCCCCGGCTTCAGCTTCGGGTTGACGCCGAGAGCGATGCCGCCGACGAAACCGCCCTCCATGTAGAGCTCGGCGCTGGGGATCTCGTCGAAGACGAGGCCGATCCCGTTGAGGAAGCTGGTCCCGAGCGCACCCCGGATACCGCCGGCGACGTACTGGTCGTCGAGGATCGTGGTCATCCGCCTGAGCGCCGCGATCACCGAGGGGTGGTCGAAGCGCAGCTTGCCGGCGAACAGCTGGCTGTACTTCGCCGGTCCGGCCGTGCGGATGTAGACGTTCTCGAACCAGTCGGTCAGGGTCCACTGGTCCCCTGCGCCGAGGGCCCACGGCGTCTTTCCGGCGGCCTTGATCTTCTTCGTGACCGAGAGCAGCTGCGCCCAGGTCTTCGGCACTGTGAGGCCCATCGCCTTGAAGTCGTCGGGCCGGTACCAGAAGACGCTCTTCGAGGTCGCTTGTACCGCGAGCCCATAGGTCTTTCCGTCGACGGTGCCGAGGTCGAGCCACGCCTTGCTGTAGTTCTGGCTGAGATAGCTGTCGCTGATGCCCAGCGACGCGAGGGGCTTGAGGGTCCCCTCCCGGGCCAGGTCGGCGAGGATGCTCGGCGAAGGGACGATCGCGAGCATCGGCGGGTTCTTGGGAAGTCGCGGGCGGATCGCGGCCAGGAAGTTAGGCGCGATCTCGTGCTGCGTCTTGAGGCCGGTCTTCTCCTCAAACGCCTTCAGCACCTTGGCCAAGGCTGGCTTCTCGCTTCCGTCCCATGGGGAGAGGACCGTGATCGGATTCTGTGCCGAGCCGACTTTCGGCTGCGGCGTGGTCTGGCTGCGATAGATGGCGATCGCGACGACGGCGGCGACAAGTGCGAGTATTGCGGCGGCGACGAGGAGCATCCGCCTGCCTGGGCGCAAGATCAGCGGTTGACGGAGACCCAGTGCAGCCTCGGCGTCGGCGACGAGCGCAGCGCAGGTCGGGTAGCGGTCGTCGGGTGACTTGGCCAGCGCCTTGCGGATAACGGCGTCGATGGGGTCGCGCAGATTGGGGTTGTGCGCGCTCGCGCTGGGCGGCTGCTCTTCGAGGTGCGCCCACGCCACCGCGAGCGGTGAGTCGCCGGCGAACGGCGGCTCGCCGGTCAGGCACTCGTAGAGCAGACAGCCGAGCGAGTAGACGTCCGCGCGCCCGTCGACCTGCTGGCCTTCGATCTGCTCGGGGGCGAGGTAGGCGGGCGTCCCGATGGAGCGACCCTCTCCTGCCGGGGCGCCTTGCTCGTCCGGCCGCCGCGTCAGTCCGAAGTCGGCGAGATACACATGCTCGCCCTCGTCGAGCAGCACGTTGGAGGGCTTGACGTCCCGATGGATGAGCGCCTTGGCATGGGCCGCATCCAAGGCACTGGCGACCTGGCCGCAGATCGCCACTGCCCGCGACGGCTCAAGGGGGCCCTCCGCGCGTAGGAGCTGACGCAGATCCGTGCCAGCGACGAGGCGCATCGCGAGGTAGAGGCGACCGTCGACCTCGCCTGCGTCGTGTATCGGTACGACGTTTGGATGCTCGAGCGACATTGCGAGCTCGGTCTCCCGTGCGAAGCGCTCGCGGAAGCGCTCGTCGAGCGCGAGCTCCGGCGTGACGAGCTTGAGCGCCACGGTTCGCTTCAGCCGGAGGTCGTAGGCGCGATAAACGACGCCCATGCCGCCGCGGCTGATCAGCTCCTCGATCCGGTAGCCGAGGAAATCGGACCCAAGCTCAGGCTGGGATCGCGTGCTCATCCTCCGACTTCACCGTCAACGATACGGCCGCTCCCCAACACATGCCAGACTTCGTCGTGTCTCGGGCTGGGAGCGTCTGCGCCAGCGCTGAGGCGATGCTGAGCTTCGGCTGAGGAGCAGGTGTAGCGTCGTCGCGGGAGGAACGCATGGAGTTCCGAATCCTCGGGCCGCTCGAGG
>WNGF01009725.1_pt1 | contig 11004 bp, 9 predicted proteins | sample 5400641 | NCBI WGS metagenome assembly WNGF01 (sample SAMN13153371, study PRJNA577476) | soil metagenome | isolation source: 80 cm soil or saprolite under grassland replicate 2 | place: USA:California | collected 2016-06-15 | reverse complement strand
GAGCCCATCGCCGAAGAGATTGAAGCCCAGCACGGCCGTGAAGATCGCCAGCCCCGGGAACACCGCCATCCACCAGGCGCGCCGGAGAAATCCCTGCGCGTTCTGCAGCATCACGCCCCAGCTCATCAGGTTGGGATCGCCCAGGCCGAAGAAGGAGAGCCCCGACTCGAGCAGCACCGCCTCGGCGACGCCGAGGGTGGCGGCCACGAGCGCGGGCGCGATCGCGTTGGGCAGGATCACCCGGACCGCCACGCGCAGGTCGCTCATGCCGAGCGCGCGGGCGGCCTCGACGAACTCGCGCTCGCGCAGCGAGAGGAACTCGGCCCGCACCAGGCGCGCGGTGAGCGGCCAGCCGAGGATGGCCAGCACGGCGATGATCTTCCAGAGCCCGCGGCCGGCCAGCGCCACGATCAGGAGCGCGAGGAAGAACTGGGGGATCGTCTGCAAGAGATCGGACATCCGCATGAGCCAGGCGTCGGTCCGGCCGCCGGCGGCGCCGGCCGCCGCCCCCACCGCGACGCCGATGAGCGCGGCGAAGCCCGCCGCCAGCACGCCGACCATCAGCGACACCCGCGCGCCGTGCACCACGCCGGACCAGACGTCTCGCCCGAGGTTGTCGGTGCCGAGCAGCCCGCCCGAGGCGGGCGCGCGGAAGGCCAGCGATGAGGTCTCGAGCGGCGGGCGCGGGCTCAGAGCCGGCGCGAGCGCGGCCGCGGCCAGCAGCAGCACGATCAGCACGAGCCCCACCACGCCGGGACGGCTCCGGGCGAAGCGGCGCCACACCGGGCTCATGCGCGGTAGCGGATGCGCGGGTCGAAGTAGGCGTAGAGGAGATCGGTGGCGAGATTGGCCAGGACGACGGTGAGGCTCACCACGATCATGATGCCGAGGAGCACCGGGAAGTCGCGGGCGAAGACGGAGTCGTAGAGGAGCCGCCCCATCCCGGGCCAGCCGAACACCGTCTCCACCAGCGCGGAGCCGGCGAGGACGAAGCCCAGGTTGTAGCCCACCAGCGTCAGCACCGGCAGCGCCGCGTTGGGCAGCGCGTGCGCGCAGAGCACGCGCAGCGCCGAGGCGCCCTTGGCCTGAGCCGTGCGCACGTAGTCGCGCCCGAGCGCCTCCAGCATGCTGGCGCGCGCCATGCGGGCGGTCATGGCGAGGAAGCGGAGCGAGAGCGCGGCCGCGGGCAGAATCAGATGGAGGCCGATGTCCGCCAGCCGCGCCCAGCCTTCGTGGCTCTCGCGCAGCGAGACCATGCCCTGGGCCGGCGCCCAGCCGAGCGTCACCGCGAAGAGCAGGATCAGGAGCTGGCCGAGCCAGAAGACGGGCACCGAGAAGCCCATCACCGAGGCGCCCGAGATGAGGCCGTCCAGGACGGAGAACGGCCGCCGCGCGGCGAGGATGCCGAGGCCGAGGCCGGTGAGCGAGGCGAACATCAGCGCCGTGACCGTGAGGAGCGCCGTCGCCCCCGCGCGCTCGAGCACCAGTCCGAGCACCGGCCGGCGGAAGACGAAGGAAAAGCCGAGGTCGCCCCTCACCACCGAGGTCACGTAGCGGAGGAACTGCTCGGGAAGCGAGCGGTCCAGGCCGAACTCCTCGCGGACCGCCTTCACGTATTCGTCCGGTGCCGGGAAGTCGCCGACCAGCGCCACGACCGGGTCGCCGGGGGCGAGGCGCACCACGAGCCAGATCACCGTCACCAGCCCGAGGAGGACGAGCGGAATCTGGGCCAGGCGGGTCAGGACGTAGCGGGCCATGGGCTCATCGGGAAGCCCGCCCGCCCGTCCACCACACGCGGTCCCACAGATCGTAAGGCTCGGCGCTCTGCCAGAGGCCCCGGAACTTCGCGCTCGCCGCATCCACCTCGGTGCGATCGATCAGGATCAGCGCCGGCAGGTCCTCGGCGAGGATGCGCTGCACGTCGAAGTACGCCTTGCGCCGGTCGTCGCGCTGGGGCGCGGACGCCCCCTGAGCGAAGAGCTCGTCCACCTTCGGGTTCGAGTACCCCGTCGGGTTGGTGTAGGCGCGTCCCTCGTTCATCGTCACGTAGATGCGCGCGATGCCGATGGCGGGATCGCCGGCCGTCGTGTAGGGCTGGAGCGTCACCTCGTAGTCGCGCTTGGTGAAGACACGGTCGAGGTTGACCTGGAATTCCACGGGCTCGGCCACGACCTCCACGCCCAGGGCCTTCCAGTCGTTTCGCGCGAGCTCGGCCATCGCGGCGAAGCCCGCCTGCGCCACGTTGTAGACGAGGCGGACCCGGAAGCGGGTGCCGTCGGCGCCGCGCTTGACACCGGCCTGATCCAGGAGCGCGTTGGCCCGGGCCGGGTCGTAGGGGTAGAGCTTCGTGTAGTCCACGGCCGGGTTATAGGCCCAGCCGAGCCCCACGTGGATCGCGCTCTTCGACACGCTGCCCAGGCCGAACACGGCCTGCTCGAGCATCTGCTGGCGATTGGTGCCCAGGGCGAGCGCCTGGCGCACGCGCCTGTCGTCGAGGGGCTTCTTCTGTGTGTTGAAGAAGAGGATGAAGATGCCGGGCAGGTCGGTGTCCTGCTTGACCTGCACGGCCGGGTTCTGGCGGAGGCGGGACACTTCCTGCTTCAGCAGATAGATGCTCTGGATGTAGTCCACCTCGCCGGCCTCGAGCGCGAGCACGCGCGACGGGGCGTCGGGCGCGATCTTGATGACGATGCGGTCGAGGTAAGGCAGACCCGGCCGGAAGTACTGGTCGTTCCGCGTCATCTCGATGAAGTCGCCGCGCATCCAGCGCCCCCAGCGGAAGGGCCCGGTGCCGACCGGATGATCCGCGTTGCGCGGGTTCTTCAGCGGCTCCGTGCCCTGGTAGAGATGCCGGGGCAGCATGGCCGCCTCCTGGCAGGTCATCTGGTGCAGGAACGGGGCGTACGCCTTCTTGAAGCGCACGACGACGGTGAGGGGATCCGGCGCGTCCACGCCCTCCACGTTGGCGAAGGCCAGGCGCGTGCGTGGATGGAACTTCGCGAGCACCTCCTCCATCGTGTACTTGACGTCAGCGGAGGTGAAGGGCTGCCCGTCGTGCCACTTGACGCCCGGCTGGAGCGCGAAGCTGATGCGCAGACCGTCCTTGCTCACGGTCCAGGAGCGCGCCAGCTCCGGCTGCGGCTTCCAGTCGCGGTCGAGGTAGATGAGCCCGTTGAACATCTTGCAGGCGACGGCCAGGGCCTCGACACTGGTGGTCACGGCCGGGTTCAGCGTCTCGGGGTTGGAGCCGATGGCCACGACGAGCGTGCCGCCGTGGCGGGGCGACTCCGTCTGGGCCGCGGCGGCGCCGGGCAGGAGCGCCGTCACGGCGATGCCGAGGGCGACAGCGAAGCGGGCTCGTCTCATCTCGATCTCCTTGCTGGTGACTCCCACGTTCGGAGACCAGGCGCCCGGCAGCGCCGTGGCGCCCTGGTCGGGACACGCGACCTCGCCCAGCGAGCCGGATCATTTCATCGACCGCGTGAGGAAGTCGAAGGCCGTCAGCGTGTAGACCCGCGCCAGGGCGCGGAGGTCGTCGAGCGTCACGTGCTCGTCGGGCCCGCCGAGGTTGTACGGCGTGGGTCCATAGACGGCGGTGGGCACGCCGGCTCCGCGGTAGAGGCGGGCATCGGACGCGCCGATGCGCATGTTGAGCACCGGCCTCCGGCCGATCGCCTCCTCGGCGTTGTCCTGGAGCAGCCGGAAGATCTCGTGGCCGGGATCGGTGGCCGTGGGCTCGAAGCGCCGCAACACCTCGATCTCGACTCCAGCGAGCGGCGCCAGCAGCCGCGCCGCCTCGGCCAGGCAGGCCTCGGCACTCACCCCGATGGGCAGCCGCACGTCCACCTCGGCGGTGGCGCGGTCGGGGACGAGGTTGACCTTGAGCCCGGCGGTCATGGTGCCGATGTTGACGGTCACCGCGCGAAGCACCTCGGATTCCCCGGCGCCCGACAGGGGCTCCGAGACGCTTCGGGCCTGATCGATCGCGGCCTCGATGGCGGGCGGCGTGGGCACGGGGAGGCGCCGGAGCCCGGTGAGGCGGCGCAGGGCCTCGGCGAGCTTCTCGGCGGCGTTGTCGCCGAGGTGCACGTGGGCGCCGTGGGAGGCTCGACCCCGGGCGGTGACGCGGAGCCAGAGCAGCCCCTTTTCTCCGAAGCGCGCGATCATCGGCGACCCGCAGTCGCCGCAGATCATGGCGTCGCCGATCGCCTCGGGCACCGTCTCGAGCAAGAAGGCCGTGCCCCATCGCCCCATGGTCTCCTCGTCGGAGGCGAGGGTGAGGACCAGCTCGCCGTCCCAGTGCGCGCGCTCGGCGTGTAGCAGCTCGAAGGCGAGGAGCGAGGCCGCCATGCCGCCTTTCATGTCGGAGACGCCGCGGCCGTAGAGCCGCCCGTCGCGCACCACCCCCTCGAAGGGGTCGACGCTCCAGCCGGCGCGATCGCCGGCAGGAAACGTGTCGAGGTGCCCGTTGAACACGAGCCGGCGACCCGGCCCGCGGCCACGCGTGACGGCCACCACGTTCGGCATGGTGGGCTCACCGGTGACGACCTCGACCCGCGCGCCGAGCGGAGCCAGCAACTCGGCCACGCGCGCGGCGACGGCCCGCGTGTCGCCGGGCGGGTTTTCGCTGGGGACCCGGACGAGGGCGATGCAGAGGTCGAGCAGCCGTTGGTCGGAGGCCCACGCCGCATCGCGAAGCGCCTCTCTCGCATTCGATGCGCCGACGCTGCCCGACGGGCGGGGCGGAGGAATCACCCGGCTATACTACACCGGGACCGCCGCGCAGCGTCTCGCCACCAGTGCGTAGGAGACATGGAGGAGATCGGATAGGATACACGGGCGCGGCACGGACAGGCCGCGACACGGGACGCACCGCGCATCGCTGGTAGGGTCGCAGACAGCCGCCGATGGCCGGCCAGAGGGAGAGGGGCATGCGCTTCGGGTTCTTCGATCAACTGCCGTGTGCCGGCGCGTATTCCGAGCGCCAGCGCTACCAGGACCTCATCGCCCAGATCGAGCTCGGGGAGGCCCTCGGCTTCGATACGGTGTGGCTCGGGGAGCTGCACTTCAGCCGCGCCTTCTCGATCCTGGCCGATCCGCTCATGGTGCTGGCCGCCGCCGCCCAGCGCACGACGCGCATCCGGCTCGGGACGGCGGTGACGCTCCTGCCCTTGCACAACCCGGTGAAGATCGCCGAGGAAGCGGCGATCGCCGACATCCTGAGCGACGGTCGGCTGGAGTTCGGGGTGGGGCGGGGCACCGCCCCCGTACACTACGCGGGCTACGACATCCCCCAGGACGAAAGCCGGGAGCGCTTCGAGGAGGCCCTCGATTTCATTCTCCAGGCGTGGACGCAGGAGCAGTTCTCACATCAGGGAAAGTACTTCCGGGCGAGAGACCTCACGGTGGTGCCGAAACCCGTGCAGGTTCCGCACCCTCCGGTGCGGATCGCCGCCAACAGCCCGGACACGTTCCCCCTCGCCGCGCGCCGCCGGACGCCGATCTTCGCCACGCCACTGATCAATCCGCCGGACAAGCTCAAAGAGGGTCTCGCCGTGTATCGCGGCGCCCTTCCCACCGGCACGCGCGGCGACGCCGCCCTCGCCTTTCCCGTGCACGTCACGACGAGCCGGGCGCAGGCGCGCCAGGAGTGCGAGGCGAGCCTGATGCACTTCCTCCGCGAGGCCGGGGAGCGGCTGCGCCCGCTGGGCGACGCGGACATCAAGACCTTCGAGGCCTTCCGCCAGGTCCTGGCCAGGATCGAACGCGTGAAGTACGAGGACGTCGACCGCGAGATGGCGGTCTTCGGCGATCCGGACTATTGCGTCGCGCGCGTGCAGGCCCTGCGACGCGAGTACGCGATGGACGAGTTCATCTGCTATTTCAACCAGGGCGGGCTCATGGAACACGCGATGGTCAGGCAGTCCATGACCTTGTTCGCCCGCGACGTGCTGCCGCATTGCCGGTAGCCTGACGCCGGGCGAGGCCGGTAGCCTGACGCCGGGGAGAGAGAGGAACCGACATGCCGGGGAAGGTGCGCCGGATCGTGGAGCAGAACGGCCCCGCGAGGGCGTGGCTCAGGTCGCGCACCGTCACGTCTTCGAGCGGCATGCGCATCAGCAGCCCTCCGGTCACGGCCAGCGTATGGCCCGTGATGTAACTGGCCTCGTCGGAAGCCACGGCGTGGGCCACGCGGTCCTTCACGCCGGCCATGCCCCTCCTCCTCGGTCGGATGTGTGGTGTTCGCCGAGGAACAGCTCGCGGAGCTTGCCCTTCTGCGCCTTGTCGCCGTGCGGCCCCGGCGTGCGCGGCACGTCGTCGACGATGCGGACATGCCGCGGGATCTTGTACGACGCGATCTTGCCGCGGCAGTGGGTGACGATGTCGTCCGGCGTGAGCCGCGCGCCCGGGCGCGCGATCACGTAGGCCACCGCGGCCTCGTTGAGCTTCGGGTCGGGAACGCCGAAGACGAAGGCCTGGAGCACGCCCGGATGCTGCATGAGGAAGGCCTCGATCTCGGCGGGCGCCACCATGAAGTGGCTGATGCGGAGCACCTCGCGGAGCCGCCCCCTGAACACGAAGCGGCCGTCCGCCCCGCGTAAGGCGAGGTCCCCCGTCCTGAACCAGCCGTCCGGCGTGAACGCCTTCGCCGTCTCCTCGGGCTTCCGGTAGTAGCCGCGGGCGACGAGCCGGCCGCGGAACCAGAGCTCGCCCTCCTCGCCCGCGCCGACGTCGGCGCCCGTATCCGGACTGACGACGCGCGCCTCGATGCCCTCGGCCGTCCACACGCCGGGCTCCGCGCGCGAGGCGTCGGTCTCCTCGAGCCGGTGATGCAGACAGAGCGCGTTCAGCTCGGTCATGCCATACGGCTGGTAGGCCTGCGGCACGCCGAGCGCGTGGACGATCTCGTCGAAGAGTCCGTCGCGGCCACCGCCCGTCATGCCGAAGCCCCCGGTCCTGAGCGTCGAGCGGTCGCGGCGCGCGAGGTCGGGGTGGTCGAGCACGGCGATGGCCATGGCGTCCACCGCGTTCCAGATCGTGATGCCCTCGCGCTCCATGAGCGCGAGGGCCACCGCGGGCTCGAAGGTCTCCATGATGACCAGGCAGGCGCCGTGCGAGAGCGTGGACTGCGGGATAGAGAGCCCTCCCCACGTGCCCGAGAAGGGCAGCGCCTGGAGGACGCGGTCCCTCTCCGTCACCCGCAGCACCTCCCCGCAATACCATCCATGGGGCACGCAGTTCCGGTGGCTGATCACCGCGCCCTTCGGGAAGGACGTGGTGCCCGAGGTGAAGAGGATGGTGAAGGGATCGTCGGGGGCGACGCGCTCCGTCGCGCGGGCGAGGGCGGCTCCGAGCTCGGGCGCGTCGGCGTCGTCCAGCACGTCGGCGAGTCGGAGGCAGCCGGGGTAGGGGTCGTCGGCGTCCACGATGATCCGTCGCAGGAGGGGGACATCATCCATCGCGAGCTCCCCCGGCGTCGCCTGCGAGAGCGCCGGGAGCACGTCGCCGAGTGTCTCGAGGAAGTCCACCGGCCCCAGGTGGTCGGCGAGGATCAGCGTCGTCACGTCGGCCTGCTTCAGGATATACGCCAGCTCGTGCGCCCGGTAGCGCGGGTTGAGCGCCACGACGACGGCGCCGATCATGGCCGCGCCGTACTGGGCGAAGAGCCACGCGGGGCGGTTGGGGAGCCAGAGGGCCACGTTGTCACCCTTGCCGACGCCGAGCGCGAGGAGTGCCCGGGCGAAGCGCTGCGCCTCGCGGACCATGTCGGCGTAGGAGATGCGGCGGTCGGTGGCGACGAGCGCCTCGCGGTCGGGAAAGCGGGTGGCGACGGCGGCCAGCATCTGGGCAGCCGTCGCGTCGAGAAACGGATTGGCGCTCATGCGTTCCGGCGACTGCGTGAGCCACCGAGTCCGACGGCGAGCCGTAGCGCGGCCGGGACCATCGTCAGTTGGATCATTCGAATCCGGTGCAACGTCCGCCGTGACCGCGTCGGCGTTCCGGGGACATCGCCCCGTCCGATCAGGCGAGCCGGGCGGGCGCCCGTGATATTACGCGCCGGGCCACCCAGTAGTATACTCTCTCGGGGAGGCGAGCATGGCCACGAAGCGCCGCACCAGTGTACTGCTGAACGACGCGCTCCTCAAGAAGGCCCGGAGAGCGCTCCGGGCTTCCTCCAACACGGAGGCCATCACCCGGGCCCTGGAAGACGCCGTGGCGAACCGCGAGATCGAGCGTTCGCTGCGCGCTCTTGTCCGTCACGGTCGTGGCCGATTTGTCGACGTCTATCGGTAGCCTGGCGTGGCGGTCTTGCTCGATACCAACGTCTATCTCGACGCCATGAAGTCCGTCGCCGGCGCCAGCAGGTTCGAGCGACAATTCCTGCCCCTCGTCTTTCAAACCTACCTGTCCAGCGTCGTCGTCGAGGAACTCTACGCGGGAGCCCTGGACGACCGGGCGGTGCGTCTGGTCGAGCGCCAGGTCGGGGCCTTGAAACGTGTCGGGCGGTTGGTGACGCCGCTCTTCGAGGACTGGGAGAAGGCCGGCCGGCTGGTGGCCATGATCACTCGCCGTGAGCCCGGTCGCAAGCGCAAGGTTCAGCAGATGCTCAACGACATCCTGCTGGCGCTCAGCGCGCGCCGGATGGGCGCCGACCTCTACACCCTGAATCGCGACGACTTCACGCTGATCCAGCGCTATCAACCGTTCTCCCTCAAGCTTCTGGACTACTGACACACCCCCGCGCCTCGCGCACGCGATGAACAGGTCGCACGCGTGCCGAAAGTCGGTGTCTCCCCCGCGTCGATCGGCATCGCCGCGCTGCTGGCGGGAGCGGCCAGGTAGGCCCCGGTTGACGGGTTCGTCTGGCACAGCGCGACCCACGCGACGATCAGCGGCACGCCGACGACGCTCGGCCCGGGCCCGACCGCCACCGTCGGGGAGCATCGGACGAACGGCCGGACGTGGGGGACGACAGGCCGGACCGGGAGGATGAGCCGGACGTGCGCGGGTGGCCAGGGACGGTGACCGCTCAGCGGAGCAAGTCGGCCACGGCGATCGACGCGCCGGGCGCGGCCAGCGGCGTATGATCACCGCGACCAACCAGGTCGCGTTCGCATTCGCCAGGGCTCATCGGCCTGTTGCGCGATGTCACGGGCGGCTACGGGATCGCCCTCGCGCTGTGTGCCGGCGCCGACCTCGCCGCCGCGGCGGTCGTCATCCTCGGTCGCAACGCAGCGCCATCCGATGCGTGCAATCGGCGACATCGACGCAGCGCCGAAAGCCCATCCGCTCGTAGAGCCGGGCCGCCGCGGGATTCTGCGTACGCAGCCGGAGCATGCCGAACGGGCCCCGGCCGGCCGCGATGACCGCTCCGACGAGCCGCCGTCCCACGCCGAGCTTCCGGTAGGCCGACAGGACGTACAGGTGACGCACCCGTCCGACCGCCGGCTCCGTGGTGTACGGGTCGACGTTGAGGCCGCATACCCCGACCATTCGCCCATCGACCAGGGCCGCGAAGCATGCCTCGCCGGGACGATCGAATCGATTCCGTCCGCCGGCCCACTCCTCGGCGAGTCGACGCACGAACCGCAATCCGGCCTGCTCGCTCTCGGCTACCAGCGGGGCGAGGGCCTCGGACGGCAGCTCGCTCAGGCGCTCGACGACCACGGCCACGGATCCCTCACGCAGGCTCCACCTCGACGCAGGCTTCACGACCGAGGCCTCGATCTGGGCCAGCTGCTCGGCGACCGAGCGATCACCCTCGAGGCGTAGGGTCGGGCAAGGCAGCGCTGACAGCCACGCGTCGTGAAGGGCGCGGCTGCGCATCTCCAGGCCGCCCGCGTCGTAGCGGCCAGCCCAGCGCAGGAATTCGACGTGAGCCTCGTGGCGCGAGCCCCCGGGCGCTGTCGCCTCCTCGCCATAGCGCTCGACCTCGCGCGCCCGCAGGCGGGTCAGCCGGACCTCCGTCGGCACGGTGAGGAAGATGATCAGGTCGAACTCCGCGATGAGCGGGTCTCCCCATCCACAGAGCGACCCCGACAGCACCCAGGCCGGGGCCTCACCGAGCGCGCGCCTGAGCAGCTCCAGCCGCACCTCGCGTGGCCGCTTCTCCCGATAGGGTGGATCGGTCGGGAGCCAGAAGAAATCGTCGGTATCCAGGTGCCGGTGGCCGTGCCGTGCCGCCAGCGCCGAGGCGAGCGAGGTCGTCCCACTCCCCGAGGCGCCGAAGACGTGGAGGCGGCGTGGCATCTTCACGGATGGCGCGGCCCCCGCCATGCGGCGCCGCCTACGCCAGCCACCAGACCATCGAGAAGCTGATTGGCAACCCTGAGTAGGCTTCCCATTTTGCCTTCCTCCGCAGCCAGGCATCGTCGACGAGCCCTTCCTCCATCTCCTGAAGCGACCAGCCGGCATCATGAGCGGCCTTGACGTGGTCGCTGAACAGGTGCACGTGGCTTCGGATCGTGATGGACTCCCCGGGCGCCCGGTCGAAATGCGTGGGGACGCCGGCCATGAGGAACTGAGGGTGGTACCCCACCAAGACGAAATGACCTCCAGGCCTGGTGACCCGCCTCACCTCCTGGTAGAGCGGTCGAAGATCGGGCAGGTGCTCGTCCGCCAGCGACTGCGTGCAAAGATCGTACGTCGCGGCGGCCAGTCCCGTGCTCGCCACGTCGGCGATGGCCAGCGTCCGGTAGATACCGCGGCTCCGCGCCACGTCCAGCATCTCCGGCGTGATGTCGACGCCGTCGACGGCGGCGGCCGGGCAACGCCGCCTGAGCCAAGCCCCGATCCGCCCGGTGCCACAGGCCAGGTCGAGCACCGATCGCGGCGCCGACCAGTCGACCGTCCGCAATCGCTCGAGCAGCCGCAGGTCCATCTCGTCGTAGACGGTCTGCTCGTACCGTGGGGCCCACTCCGCGTAGCCTTCCCGCACGCCCACGATCGGGTATCGGCGCTTATCGTAGATGGAGTGATCCACCGCTGACCCTCCGCCCTCGA
>WNGF01009722.1_pt1 | contig 11007 bp, 5 predicted proteins | sample 5400641 | NCBI WGS metagenome assembly WNGF01 (sample SAMN13153371, study PRJNA577476) | soil metagenome | isolation source: 80 cm soil or saprolite under grassland replicate 2 | place: USA:California | collected 2016-06-15 | reverse complement strand
TGATCAAAGAACGCAATGACAAGAAGATCAAAATCAACTGGCAATTCTCTATTGAATCTGCCAGAAACAAACTGAATAGACATTATCAGCGTGTTTTCGCTGATAATTCCAAATACAAGCAAACTTAATGGACGCTGTACTTAATGATGCTGTTTCAGTTGGAGATAGGCAATATCGGCAATTTCCGAGATCTTTATGAAATCCTCTCCATGTGCCTTGATGTCGGCAACCTGAATGAGACACGGGGGGAGCTTGAACACCTGGCGTCGTATTTCGGAAAATCGACAGCGGAACTGGATCGGGCCATTGATCAGGCCTGCGTTGTCGGTTTGGGCCGTCAGCAAGGAAGATTTTTTGAGGCCGCGCCAAGAGCCTTGGCCCGACGTGTTTTCGAGAGATGGGGATGGGGGCGGATAAAAAACAGCGCCCTGCAGTTTATCTCCGGCCTACCGACGGGGCGATTACAACGAAGGTTCATCGACCGAATCCAAGAATGTGATCAAGACACCAGAGATGAAGCCGCACCAATACTCAGTAAGTGGCGGCGACTTCGCTTTCCGAAATCTGATCTCACTCTGATCGCGGACCGGGAATCTTCTCGTGTCTTCGCAGAATACGCCGATACCGATCCGTCTGAAGGCCTACGATGGTTGAAGGAAGCCGTAGAGTGTGCTTCGCCCGACCAATTGCTCGCCTTTGACGGTAAGCCTGATCTCGACGGTGGCTGGCGCGGCCGCCGCTATATTGTCTGGCTTTGCGAGCGCCTGGCGCGATTCCCGGAATATGTTTGGGACTCCGAGGCAATTCTGTTTAGACTTGGGCAATATGAAACTGAGAAGAATGTCGGCAACAACAGTCTGAGAATCTGGCAAAGCCTATTCCTACCGTTTTTCTCCAATACCTCTCTGCCGTTTGACGTACGTTGGCGGCATCTGATGAAAAGGCTGGCCGAGGCAGCGGACCGACAACTGCCGTTAATTATGAACGCTGCGATGAAGGCTCTTATTCAATCTGTTCACTACTTCACTACGGGGGAGGGGGCACATCGGAGTGTTGGGGGCAGGCCAGCGCCGCCGATGTGGAAGCCTGCTAGCGGCGCAGAGTTATACAAAATGGCTTCAGCCGCTGCTATGGAGATCATCGGGCAGATCATGGGTATGCCCTCGAGTCATCAGAATGTCTATAAAAGGGCAATCATTGATAATGTTGGCGTATTCACTCAACTTGGTTCTTTGGACACATTACGCGAATGGCTGACGCCACAGAATATAACGGATGATGAGATGCGGCAGTTGAGAGTTAACCTTGATACACATATCAATCGGCTAAATCTGCAAGTGGAAGAGGACCCGAAGTCTGTCCTGCGCCGGTCGGACGACCAAAAAGAATGGGCAAGACATGAACTCGAACACGTTTTGCCCTGGCGCAGGTTGCTTGATCCTCAAGGCCTCGATGAACGCATCAAAGATGTCACCGGAAGATACGTGTGGGATCAAACTAGTGATGAAGTCTTAGACCCGCTGGGGGATAGCAAGATTTATGAAGAGCTGGCAATGGAAGTTCTCAATACTCCACAGATACTAAGCGAGCTAGGGGATTGGTTCACCAGCGAGACTCCTCTCTCAGATTTCGAACTGGGCCTTGCTTTGGGAAAACTTGACCTCGATTGCTCGCTAGAGAAGGACTTGTTGGCTCAACTCGCCCAGGGGCGTTGCAGGCGTTTGGCGTCTGGCTATTTCGACGGTCTATACCAGCGCCGCGGAGCCGTCTCTACATCTCTCGTCGAGGTGCTTGATGTCATAGCTGATGACTATCCGGACGCGGCCATGTTGGCCACGCTTCGTGCTGATATTTCCGAGCCTGGATTCCGGCGATTGTTGCGGTCGACCCCAAAGGCTAAGCTTGGTTCCTACTCTCTGCTCGAGGAATTGCGGATAAGACAAGCATGGCGTCAATTGTTGTCCGTTGAGAGACAAACCCAGGTTATGGTTCTGCTCGCAGAGATCGGCAGAGCAGGGCAACCGGAAGCTTACCATCTCGCCATTCGGATGGCTAATAAATGGGTTCGTGATGGCGAGATATTCCTAGCCCCGCTCGCTGACGCTGTTCTCCCTATCCTGACCTACTGCCTCGAACGCCCACAATTGTGGAACAGAGAGAGAGACTGGTTAGGTGCGGTAGGGAAATTGCCGTACTCTCATCTTTTACCCAGAATCGAGCTGCTGATCGAGGCCATTAAAGTGGTGGACAGCATGAGGCCGGATGCGCTGACCATGTTGAGCGAAATTATCCGATCTCATCCGGCTGAAGCAACAAAGAACCTCGAAGCGAAAATCTTAAGCCTGGATTCTCAGGAGTATCTTTTGTTGGGCTATCTTCTGAGCGTCTTCGATGCCGATCAACTCGAGACTCTTCAGCGGCTGATCGGGAAGTTGGGAGTTGATGGAGCACGGGCTTTAGCCAGCCATCTTCGTCCCCCATCTCCAACCAGGACTGATCCATTGTACGTCCCGCCAATTACGGCCTGGCTCTTGGAGGAATTCGCAGACGATGACGACCTGTTCAAACTGTTCCGCACTGGCTTCCATCGGATACGAACCGGCTCCGACAGCCAATACATCGGAATAGAAGAGAAGGTATCACCATATCTAAAGCATCCTTTGCGCCGCATTCGTGAGTGGGCTCAGGACGAAATAAATTATGCCAAGCACAATATTGAATGGTTTAGGCAGATCGAGAATGAAAGAGATAGAACCTAGCACCCTCATAATTGCTGTTCGACCAATACCTGACTGAGAGGGGCTACTATTTTCGATCCGAAACCCAAAGTTCACCGCAAAACCAATAAAATTAAAGTTAGAGCTAGCTTCGATGGAGAAGAGTCATGCGACATCACACCATCAAGGTCTTCGCTAAAACACAAGACGTCACACTGCTGCAATTCGTCTCGCCCGAAGGGAAGTTGATCGGCGAACGAGAACTCAATCTCTCCGACATCGAGCGATTTGCGGCCGAAGTGGAACGCAAATACCGCGTTCTGTCCCCCGATTCGACAACGCTGAAGAGACTCGGACAGGAATTGTATGAATGGTTGGACGGCTTGGCGCATCGTTGGCTGTCGGGGGCGATGAAAGATTGCAGTGAGATGATGCTGCGGATCAATGTCGACCAGAGACTGCGTCACCTGCCATGGGAACTGCTCCACGCAGGCGGCGCCTACCTCTGCTCTAACGCGCACCGACTATTTACGCCGGCGCTTATGGTGACTGAACAACGGCGTGACATCGAGATGCACAATCGCCCGTTGCGGCTGCTCTTTATGGCATGCTCGGCTGAAAACGTCCGGCCTTTGCTCGATTTCGAGCGAGAGGAGCGCCTGATCCTACAGGCGACTCGGCGGCATCAGATCGAACTGTTTGTCGAAGAGAGCGGGAGCCTTGACGGCTTGGGCTATAAGGTGACGGCTTTCGGGCCGGGGCACTTCGACGTCTTCCATCTGACCGGGCACGCCGACGTGCGCGGAAATCAACCCTGCTTCTTGATGGAAGACAACCGGGGGGGCAGGCAAGACGTTTCCGCTGAAGAGATAGCTGAAGCTTTTCAAGGCAATTGGCCGCGCCTGATCTTTTTTTCTGGCTGCAGGACGGGCGAAGCCCCAGACCAAGGCCACCTGCCGTCGTTCTGTGAGGCCATGGTGGCTGCCGGGGCGCCGGCCGTGCTGGGATGGGCTTTGCCGGTCGGAGATGAGGCGGCAAGCATGGCGGCCGCGGAACTCTATGAACACCTGGCGATCGGCAAGTCAATAGATGAAGCTGTATCCCGCACGCGGCTTCATCTGATGAAAGAGAAGAGTCGCTACTGGCACCTGCTTCGCCTCTATGTCAACGCTACGCCCCTCGATGGCCTGGTCACTCCACTGAAAACGCCGGGGCGCGCACGGTTGTTGGTGCGCGACGCCGCGATCGAGTTCATTGACGCAAGGACAAAGGTCGAGGTTTGCAAGCGGGAGTTCTTCGTCGGGCACCGCCGCACGATCCAGCGATGCCTGAGAACGCTGCAAAGTCGGCAGGTGGATGCGGATTACGCGGAGGGTGTCTTGCTGCATGGGATGGTGGGACTTGGCAAAAGCAGCCTTGCCGTGCGGTTGTGCGAGCGGATGTCGGACTACAAACTCATTGTCTTCAGCGGCGCGCTCGGCAATGCCGACCTCGATTTCGTGGGCAAGATCACTGAGGCGCTCGATAATGGGAACGCCATAGAGGTCCTGAACCGGCCCGGTCTCAGTCTGATGCAGCGACTGCGGAACCTGTTTCGTGGCCCTCTGGCGACTGAACCCAGACTATTCGTCTTTGACGATTTTGAGCAGAACCTGGAGATAGGCGGCAACGGGTACATCGTCAAACCGGTCCCGCTCGAGATCCTGAAGTCGCTGATGACCGCGATCCGAGAAATTAACTCTGAGAGCCGCGTGATCGTCACCAGTCGCTACCAATTTCCGCTCCCGCCTCCACTCAGTCTACTGAATGAAGGTCTGGAGTCATTGCGAGGGGGAGAGTTGGAGAAGAAGCTTTCCCACCTGGAGAATCTCCAACCTTATTCACCGATCGAAGGAGAGGCCAGGGAACGCGCCATCCAATTGGGAGCGGGAAATCCGCGATTGTTGGAATGGCTCAATCGTGTACTGGCTTATGTGGCTACCGATGCGACGGCGATTATGGAAGTGATGGAGAGTAAGGCCGAAGAGTTCCGCGAAAGCGCGCTTCTGCGCGAGTTGCTGGACCAATTGCCGCCTGAGTGTCGCCGGATGCTCTCTCTGGCGTCGGTTTATGAGTTGCCTTTCGACCGTCAGGCCCTTGCCGTTGCCGTTGGCGGCGCGCTGGATCCGCACCTGGCGCGCGCCGTCTCGCTCGGATTGATTGAGGGAGGGATCAATCCGGCTACGGGGCAATCGCGTTATTTTGTCTCGCGCGTCATGCTGCCGCTGATCGAGCCTGAAACAACGTCGGAAGAGAAGATCGAAGCGGCGCGCCGTGCGACAGAGTACCTCTACCAGGAGCTTTGGAAAACGGGGCCGGGCGTCTGCTTTGATGAGGCGCTGGGGATCTTCCGCCTGGCGATGGTAGCTAGAGAGCGTGAGATCGCAGCGGAGGTTGGCTCCAGCATTGCGACAAGGTGGGTGGACTTATCCCGTTATCACGAAGCTGAGTCGCTTTGCCGGAAGGCGCTCGCCTTAGGCGAAGATCCACGTCTGCTTTTAAATCTGGCGAGCGCCCAGAGTGTTCTCGGCCAAGCGAGTGAAGCGAGGATGAATTATGAAAGGGGACTGTCTCTTTGTCCCGATTCTGAGGTAAACCTCAAAGTCGGGTTCCTCTTCAACTTGGCAGTGTTGCTGGAGCGACAGGGAGAGGTCCAACGCGCTCTCGATCTCTGGAGAGAGTCGCTCCAGCTCCTTGAACAAAGTCAAGACATGCGTGGCCAAGCAGCCACTCTCAACGCCATGGCCGTTACGATCGCACGACAGGGTGAGGTGGAACGAGCTCTCGAGTACTGGCAACGCTCGCTTCAACTGCAGGAGCGGATCGGTGATGCACAGGGTAAGGCTACCACACTCCATAATATGGCCGAGGTGATTGCACAACAAGGGGATATTGCAGGCGCTCTCGATCTCTGGCAAAAGGCCTTCCGACTCCATGAACAGACCGGGGATATTCACGGCAGGGCTGCCACGCTCCATCAGATAGCCGGTCTGATCGCACAACAGGGCGATATTCCGGAGGCTCTTCGTCTCTGGCATGAGTCCCTCGAAATCGCCGAGCGGATTGGTGATCTGAGAGGCAAAGCCGCCACATTCCACCAGATGGCCGGTCTGATCGCGCAGTTGGGTGATATTCCAGGCGCGCTCAAGCTATGGCGGCAGGCGCTTGAAATCGATGAACAGACCGGGGATCTTCACGGCATGGCTGCCACACTCCACCAGATGGCCGGCGTCTTGGCTCAGCAAGGCGATATTCAATGCGCCCTCGACTTCTGGCAACAATCTTTCGACATCTCCGAACAGATCGGAGATATGCAGAGCAAGGCCCAGACGAGCTCGATGATGGCCAGTGTGATCGCAGATCAGGGAGACGTCCAACACGCTCTCGATCTCTGGCAAGAGTCGCTCCAACTCTTTGAACAGATCGGAGACGTGAAAAGCAAGGCCTTAACTCTTTTGGTGATGGCTGGCGCTATCGCACAGCAGGGGGACGCCCAACACGCTCTCGATCTCTGGCAAGAGTCTCTCGAAATCTTTGAACTGATCGGCAACATTCATGGCAAGGCCGAGACGCTACACCAGATGGCCGGGTTGATCGCAGATCAGGGAGATATCACGCGCGCTCTCGATCTCTGGCGACAGTCGCTCAGACTTCGAGGGCAAACCGGGGATGTGAAGGGCAAAGCCGCCGCCCGCTCAAATATGGCCAGAGCGATTGCGCAACAGGGAGATGTTGAAGAGGCGCGGCGGCTCTATCTTGATGCCGCAAAATCGGTAGCTCTCGTCCGTGCTTGGCCGGAGATGATTATAATACTTTGGAATCTGGGAGCCTCCCCAATAGACGGAGGAGTTGGATTCCTTGCACAAGCAATATGGCTGGCAATTCGTGTAGGAGCCCCAGTGAAAGATGTTATCGATCTGATCACAACACTGGTGGAAAAACTGGGAATAGGACACAACACCTCGCCTCTCTTATGCTCCACGGCTGTACTCACCGTCCAAATGCGCGGGCAGCATCACCCCGAACAGGAGAAGCTGATGGAACATGGCTCCCGCTTAATGAGCAGGTGCGCTGAGGCGCGTAACATCAAGGGGCAGGATCAGTTTGATCAGTGGGTCGTCAGCGAGGGGCTGGATGACCCAAGGCAATTCCTGCCCAAGCTCTCCTCAGTGTTGGAATCAATGGTTGGTGAGGGGGAATGGCTTTTCGATCGAAGGCTGGTAGGCTATCGCTGAAGACCGGTTCCATCCTGATGGCCTCTCGACGCAGTTGCCTCTATCCACCTGCAAGTGATGCCGCTATTCTTTCGCCAAATTATTTCGATTCTCGCTGATTGGCTCGTGCCCCTGCGGGTCTTATTGATGCGCGCCAGAGCTAAACAGAAAAACGTTTGCGTTTGTATGCTGGCCCGAAGTCGCCGCGATGCAAACGCTGTCAAAACGCTTGAGAGAATCCGCCCGCATTGTCCGGCTCTTCACTATTTATTCCTACCTGATAATACCTGGCCGGCTTTCAAAAACTGGCACGAAAGGCCCGATACTGTTGCTTATCATCGCTCAATGCTGTTATTGGCGCTTGAGCGCGGACACTTCGCGCGTTTGACAGGTCCCGTCCATCGATACTTCATTGAAGGAGAAGCTCTGCGTTTGGATGTGCAGCCTCAATATCGGGCCGATATGAGAGAACGATGGATGCTCAACACTGACCCACAACTGCGCAATCGCTTATCCGGGTTGTTCAGCGCGAGAATCGTGGAATTACAGTTTGCTGAGTGGATTGAGGCAACGCGAGGAATGGCGATTGTGAGCCTTGAAGCTACAAGGCCCGGGCCTGACATCGAAGCGAGAGATGCATCAGGCGCAGCCGTTGCTTTCGAACTGAAAGCGATTGGCATTCCATACGACGACTTCGAGATAATTCTTCAGAGCATTTCTGACGGACCATCCGGACGCGCGATTTCTCCGTACGCAGCAATAAATTTTATGCTGTTTAGAATTTACGAGGCAGCCAAACAACTGGCGCACTGCACGGCAAGAGAGAGAAAATTACCCTGACATCCGAACTGACGTGGGTCCAACTTTGCGAGCAATTGACGAAGTGTGGGTTGTGAACCGACGCGAAGGTTATGAATACCGTCTGGAATATGAATTTCAGATCATCGTAAAGTAAAAAGTAAGCAGCATATCACGCCAGGTTTGGCGGGGATTGCGTCTGATAACGGATGGCCCAAACCCACCCTGCTAGATGCGAACCCTGTAAGGGGCATCACAACCCAGAGAAGATGGACTGGAAACCAGTACGTTTCAAACGGCAGCGCATGGTTGAGAGGGGGAGACTCCTCACGGCGCGTCCTGCGGGGCGGTTCATCGATCGTCGAATTGCTACGACATCTGTTACTGGAAATTGTCCTCATCACTTCTTGTCCAAATACAAGCCTGTCGAATCGTTCGGCTGAGCATGTAAATATTTTTGCGTCGTGGTGATGCTCTTATGCCCCAATGTGCGCTGTACAAGTTCTAGTGACGCTCCGTTGTGGATAGCGATCGTTGCGTTCGCGTGTCGCAGCCAGTGTGTAGAGATAGAATGCGACAATCCTGCTTTCTTCGCCGCCTTCTTCACGATTCTGAAAACCTGATACCTCGACAACTGAGGTGATTTCTGGGAAGGGAAGACGTAATCATTCTCTCCGGCGCATCCTTGCAGCCCAAGGAGCTCTTCGTAAATCTCGAGGGGGATAACCACGGTTCGAGTTTCGTCGCCTTTACCGAAGAGGGTTAATTGGCCGCCTTCCGGGTTTGGTTGAACATGGCGCCACTCCAGATTGATGGCTTCCGAAACGCGTGCGCCGCTGTAGAAGATTACCTTCAGCAATAACTGATTGCGCGGGTTCTCTTCAGCCGCAATGATCTGATCTACTTCCTCTCTCGTCAAAAGCCGTTCGGCCAGGACGTCCTCCGCTTTTGGCAGTCGCAGGCTAAGCGCTGGATTCTTTGGCAGGTATTCGAGTTTGACAGCGAAGGCGTAGAAGCTGCGTATAACGTTCAGTAGCCGCCGTTGCCGGCCGGCGCCGAGTTTCTTGCCTTTCGAGGTTTTCTTGGCGCGCAGGCGCTTGGCGTAACGTTGCAGGTCTCCGAGTTCGACGCTCTCGAGTGGCTTATCGACGCCGATGAACTCCCGGAAACGCTCGAAGTCCGAAGCGTACCCTTCGGCCGTGGAAGAGGCGGCTTTTGACTCCAGCCAGCGCTCTACAATCTGGTCGTCTTCTAGTTTCATATGAACCTCTGTGGGCAAAGTAACAAATTTGCGCTTCAAGTGGCCATTTTACAACCGTTGTCCTATGCGCACAATACCCAAGTTTTGTTGCATTTTTGATTCTTGCCGGCATAAACATAAAGTTGATTCTCGGTTGCCAGAACTGCTGCCTGAACAGGCTGGATGGTATAGGGATTGCTCGCATTCAGCACAGCCGACTTCAAGATCTGAAGCCGGCGGTCTGTCAATGCGCTCCCAAGTCCGTTTGTCCCGAGATGCAAGCGAGTACTGCAAGGCGAAATGTCCGACATGAAACAGAATACGATAAGCAGATCCACCCAGGCTGACAAACAGCTTTTGAGAACCCCATCCCCTCAGCCTGACGAGTCGCTGATGGGATATATTCTGCGGCTATCCGAGACCAATTATTACGAGACTCCCAAGTGGATCCTCGATTTGGCTGGTCTAAAGATGTATAGCCTTGAGAAGGGTTGGCGTAAGCTCTGCGACAATGGCGTCGATTTCACTCTCTTCAAACAAATCGCCAGGCTGAGCGAAGAAGAAGTGAATGAAATGAAGCATGAATTCATAAGCGACTCGGATTATGAACGTTACCACGCCCAATGGCACGTTCCCATTAGCAGTCTGCGATTTGACCTGCCCATGGTCTGCCCGGGCTGTTTACGTGAAAATCCTTATTGCCGTAAATTCTGGGACCTGCGGGTCGTCACAGTTTGTCCCCGACATCACTCATTGCTGCTCGATATCTGCCCGAGTTGCCGGAAACCGATTAGATGGGATCGGAAGAGCGTCAGCCGATGTAGCTGTGGCTGTGACTGGCGTGAGACCAAGTCGCCCGAATTGCCACCAGCGCAACGACGATCCATGCGTCTCTTGATGCGCTCATGTGGAGTATCCGAAAATGAGCAGGCGACGATGGGAACCTCGGCGACGCCTTTCGAACAGTTGGGTTTTGGCGACCTATCGCGTGTGATGTTGTGCTTAGTACACTTCGCCTCGGTTTGCGCACCAGGCATGGACCCATTACGGATGGGGAACCGTTTATTTCACCAGGCTCTGGAAGAAGTCGCCGCAATTCTCGATGACTGGCCTGAGAAATTCCACCGCATTTGTGATCAATATCCAGATAGATATCGTAGTGATCTAGCTTCGCACCTCGACAGATTGGCCGATCGCCCATCCTTGATGTTTCTGCGCATCGCAATGGAAGAGCATTGCATAACGGAAGAGCGTTGGATAGCGGAAGAGCATTGGATAGCGGATCGACGCTCATCCTCCTTATATGATCTTTTCCCCTCACGCCGTTTTATTCCGATGGAGAAAGTTGGAGAGAGAATGGGATTGAGTAAAGAATGGGTGAACCTTCTTGTCTCCACCGGCCGTCTGAGGAGCGCCGCCAGCGTCTCCGATCCGCAAACTACTCTGATCGACATAAAGAGCATCGATAATCTGTTCAGGGCCCGAAGACGAATGATTTCTACGAAAATGGCTGCCGGCGATCTCGGGATCTCTATCGAGACGCTCGTTGATTTGTACCAGAGCATAGAAAGGATATCATCGCCAGCATCCGAAACGGCGATAGATTTACTGTCTCAGGGCGACTCGGCTGAACTGATGAATTTCGATGATGTGAGGGAACAATTACAGGCAAAGAACCTAAGCCTCGGCTTGTGGCTGCAGGCGGTGATTGAGGGTGAGGTCGCCACATTCAAGCTGCGCCCAAGGTTTATATATGGTGTCGTTTCGGCAAAGCGTCGTGAAAAAGAAAAAATGTGGCCGGGGCTTGGCGACCGCTCTTAGCTGACATAGGATCAGAGCGTTCGACCTCACATGCCAAATCACGAAGAAATTCCAACCACCGACACCGCGCAGATCGAGCGGCTCATCGAGCGACTCAAAGAAGGCAAGCTCCAGGAGCAGGATGCGCAGTTGATTGAGACGCTCTTATATTTCGTCCTTAAAATCACTTCTCTTCTCA
>WNGF01009721.1_pt1 | contig 11007 bp, 10 predicted proteins | sample 5400641 | NCBI WGS metagenome assembly WNGF01 (sample SAMN13153371, study PRJNA577476) | soil metagenome | isolation source: 80 cm soil or saprolite under grassland replicate 2 | place: USA:California | collected 2016-06-15 | reverse complement strand
TCCTCGTCGCAAAGATCGTTCTCGCCGACCCGGATCCGCTCGCCGACCCGGGTGAGATGCGGCGATGTGTACAGGCCCGCCCGGACCCCGCCCGCCTCCGCAATCGCGGACAGCGTCGCCGCGACGGAGCCTTTGCCGTTCGTCCCCGCCACGAGCACGGAGGGGACACGGCGCTCCGGGCGGCCGATTCGCTCGCAGAGAGCATCGATCGCGGCGAGGCCGAGCTTCATGCCGCGCGGAGCGAGGGATTCGAGGCGGGCGAGAGACGGGAAGCGGGAACCGGGAGACCGGAAACGGACGGATGCCTTCCGGGCTAGGCCGCGCGCCACAGCAGCTCGAGACACCGCACGAGGGTTTCTTTCATCGCAGAACGGTCCACGACGACGTCGAGAATGCCGTGCTCGAGAAGGAACTCGGAGCGCTGGAACCCTTCGGGCAGAGTCTGCCGGATCGTCTGCTCGATTACCCTCGGGCCGGCAAAGCCGATGAGCGCGTTCGGCTCGGCGACGTTCACATCTCCCAGCATGGCGTAGGAGGCGGTCACGCCGCCGGTCGTCGGGTCCGTCATCACCGAGATGTACGGGACGCGCGCTTCGGAAAGCCGGGCGAGCGCGGCGGAGATTTTCGCCATCTGCATCAGCGAGAGGATTCCCTCCTGCATCCGCGCGCCTCCGGAAGCCGAAACGATGACCAGCGGTTTTCTCTCGGTCAGCGCGCGTTCCGCCGCCCGGGTCACCTTCTCTCCGACCACCGATCCCATCGAGCCGCCGAGGAAGAAGAACTCCATGGCCCCGATCAGGACCGGGATTCCCCCCATCGTGCCGGACCCGATGACGATCGCTTCGGAACCGCCGACATTCTCCTCGGCGCTTTTCAGCCGATCCCGATAGCGCTTCGAGTCCCGGAACCTCAGCGCGTCGATCGAGCGCAGGCCGCTCTCGAGCTCCTCGTACTTCTCGTCGTCGAAGAGCATCCGGAGCCGCTCGGGGGCAGAGAGGCGAAAGTGGTAACCGCACTTCGTGCAGATCTTGAAGTTCCTCGCCAGCTCCTTGTTGTAGAGGATCTCGCGGCACTTCTCACACTTGACCCACAGTCCCTCCGGGACCTTGCTGCGCTTCTCGCGCGGCTCCTTCGGGGCGCGGTCTTTCCGGAACCACATGGCGAAGAGCGGGTATGGTAGTTCAACGGGACGGCGCGTCGACAAAGATTCGGCGCCGGCCCTGATCGTCCGTCACGATCCGGCTTTCGACTTCGAAGGCCTCCCGGAGCCGCTCCGGGGTCAAGGTCTCACCCGGAGGACCGGTGGCCAGCGCCCGGCCGGCGCGGAGGAGAACGATCCGGTCGGCGATCTCGCCCGCGAGGTCGATCTCGTGCGTCACCAGAAGAACGGTCGTCCGGCGCTCCGCGTGGACGCGGGTGGCGAGCTCCAAGAACTCCAGTCGGTGTCTCGGGTCGAGTCCGGAAGTAGGCTCGTCCAGCAGCCAGATCTCCGCCTCCTGCGCCAGCGCGCGCGCAAGAAAGACGCGGCGCTTCTCTCCGCCCGAGAGTGCGGAGGCGTCTCTCTCCGCGAGCGCCTCGACATCGCAGGATCGCATCGCCGCGAGCGCGCGGTCGCGGTCGTCCGCCGAGTCCGCGGAAAAGCCGCGGGCGTGGGGCGCCCGACCCTGGAGCACGAGGTCGAGACAGCGGATCGGGAAGGCGAGCTCGGTCGACTGCGGCAGATAGGCGATCCGCCGCGCCGTCGCCCGGCGGGACAGGCCGGCGAGCGACCGTCCCTCGAGAAGCAGCTCTCCCCCGCTCGCCGGGACGATCCGGGCGATCACCCGCAGGAAGGTGGACTTGCCCGACCCGTTCTCCCCCAGGAGAGCGACGACCTCTCCGCAGCCGATCGCGGCGTCCAGCCCGTCGAGGGCGGGCGTCGCGCCGTAGGAGGCCGTCAAGCCGCGGGCTTCGAGGAGGGCGCTCATGGGTTCCGCAGCAGCAGCCAGGCGAAGGCCGGAGCTCCGATGGCTGCGGTGACCGCGCCCACGGGCAGCTCCGCGGGCGCGAAGGCCGACCGCGAGACCGCGTCCGCTGCGACGAGCAACGCCGCCCCGGCAATCGCTGACACGGGCAGGAGCACGCGCTGGTCGTTTCCCACCGCTGCGCGGGCGGCATGAGGGACCAGCAGGCCGACGAAGCCGATGATCCCCGCGAAAGCGACCGCGGCGCCGGTCAGGAGCGAGGCGGCGAGAAAGACGATCCGCTTGGAGCTCTCGACGTCGACGCCCAGTGCCGCGGCGTTCTCCTCTCCCACGGCGAAGAGATTCAGTCTCCCCGCGAACGCGAGCAGGACGGCGAAGCCCGCGGCGCCGTAGGGAGCGAGGGCGAGGACCTTGCCGGTCGTCGCGTCGGCGAGGCTTCCCATCATCCAGAAGAGCATCGTGCGCGCGGTCTGGCCCGATGCGACCGAGAAGACGGCGAGGAGCACAGCGGAGAAGAACGCATTGGCGATGAGGCCCGCGAGCAACAGGCGCTGCAGGTCGAGCCGTCCACCCCGCCGCGCGAGCGCCGCGACGGCCACGGAAGCCGCCACGGCACCCCCGAACGCGGCCGCCGGCGAGACGAGAGGCGATAGCCCCGCGACTGCAGCGAATGCCGCTCCGGTCGCCGCGCCGCCCGACGTGCCGAGGAGAAACGGATCGGCCAGCGGATTCTTCAGAAGGGCCTGGAGCGCCGCCCCGGCGACCGCGAGGCAACATCCGACGAGAGCGGACAGCGCGACCCGGGGCGCGCGAAGCGAAGCGACGAGCCGCGCCGTCTCGCCGGCCGGCCCCTCGCCCGAAAAAAGATCGGCCAGGGAGAGGCGCACGCCCCCGATGGCCAGACCGAAACCGACGGCGACCGCGAGCAGAGCGATCGCGGCCGCAAGACCGCCGGCGGCACGGCTCGCTTTCACGGCGTTCTCCGCGCGCTCCCCGGGTGAAGGGCGGTCGCGAGCTCCTCGAGCGCTCCGAAGACGCGGGGACCCGGCCGGTTCATCACGGCGTCGTCCATCCAGACGACCCGCGAGCGCCGGATCGAGCCGCGGGAGAGCGCGCCGGTCGCGAGAGCGCGCTCGAAAGCGGGGCGCGTCCCGGCGGACACGGGGAGAACGAGAACCTCGACCGGCGCCGTCGACAGGTACTCCAGCGAGACGACGGGCCACCCCGGGCGTCCTTCGAGCAGGTTATCGGCGCCCGCGTCCGAGAGAACTCCATCCAAGAACGTTCCGCCGCCGGCGGCCTGCGGCGGCTCCGGCCACACGAGGAGAATCGTCTTCGGGCGACGCCTTCCCGACACCCGTTCGCGGACTGCGGCTCGGCGGCGGGCGAGCGAGCCGGCGAGGCGAGCCGCTTCCTCGCGGCGTCCCAGGGCTTCGCCGATCCGGCGAATCCCCTCGAGCACCGCGCCCAGTGATCCGGTGGGAAGGACGACGACCGGGAGGCCGACCGCCGCGAGCGCAGTGACCGGGCCGCGCGCATTACCCTCCTGCGTCGCGAGAACGAGGTCGGGCCGGAGAGAGACGACCTTTTCCGCGCTGACCTCGAGACCGCCGACCCGCGGAATCGCGCGCGCCGCCGCGGGATAGTCGGAGTATTCCGACACTCCCACGAGGGATGCACCCGCACCGAGGGCGAAGACGATCTCCGTCAGGTTCGGAGCGAGGGCAACGACGCGGCGTGGAGCTCGCGTCGGTCTGGAGCCCGTCGCGCCCGGCTCCGCGCGACAGGCGAGGATCGCGGCCAGCACCGCGAGGGAAAAGAGAAGTCGCCGGTCGAGCCGCCGCGGTGCGTCAGGTCGCGGGAGCAGCGATTCGCCGGTCAGCCGTGGGATTCGGCCTCTTCGAGATCGTTCGGAATGCCGAGGCGCATGCACGCAGCGTCGTACATCTGTCTCGCCGCCTTCTGCGCGTTCTGAAGCTCTGCGAGCCGGTCCTTGACTTTGGCCAGCTCCGCCTGGATCTCGCCTTCGGCGTCGCTGATCTCCTGGCGGGTCACCTCGAGCGTGTGTTCGTAGAATCTTCTTTGTTCCGAGGACAGACTCATTCGCTTCTTCCTCCTGCTCGCGGGTGCTTCATCGTACCTCGGCGGAGAGGCGTCAATGCCCTTTGATGCCTCGGGTGAGGGAGATCATGGCTTCACTTCCACCACCACCGTACGCCACATTTTTACAGGGATTCCGTTCTTCGTCGCAGCGCGGAAGCGCGAGCCTCGCACGGCGTCGAGGACGACCGTGTCGATTCCGCTGCGGCCACCGAGGCCTTTCTGCACGCGGGCGTCGGCAACGGCCCCCTGCTCGTTGACGAGCACCAGAATGACGACACGGCCCGAGGGTTTCTGTTGGCGCGCAATGGGGGGATAGACGATCCGCGGGCGACTCAAGAGCGCCGGCTCGACGACTCCGGGACCGGGACCGACGAGATCGCCGCGAGAGACCTGCGGCTCGGCAGGCGTGGCCGGTTCGGGCGCTGTCTCGTGCGGCACATCCGCCTTCTCGCGTGAGGCAATCGTCTCGGCGGGCTCCCGCGAAGCGGGCGGCGCGACGACAGCCTGCGTCGGCTCGGGCGGCGGCGACGGCGGGACGGGCGGCAGCGACGTGGGCTCGACGCGCGCGACCGCGACCTCGGGAGCGCGCTCGGCGACCATGGTCGGCGCGGCCGCGGTTCTCGAGACGGGTGTCGAACGCGCCGACTGCTGGAGCGTCCTCTGGTTCTTCATCTCCTGCCGCTTCGCGGCCAGCTGGCGTTGGACTTCCTGCTCGATCGTCTTCTGATCCGGAGGCGCCGCTGCGGGCGTCGGGATCGACGCCGCCGGAGCAGGGCCGGCGTCCGCGGGAGCGGCCGTCGAAGCCGGCGTCGGCGAGGATGCGATCGCAGGGCCGGCTGCCGGGCCCTTCCGGGTGAGAAGGACCGCGAGCAGCACGCCGATCGCGACGACCGCCGCCATCCCGATGTACAACGGAGTCCGTCTTTTCTTCTCCGACTCCATCCGGGCGGGAGAGAAAGACCCGAAGACGCCGGCTTCCTCGGCTTTCGCGGCGACCGACATGGCGGCTGTCTCGGAAACCGGTTGCTCGGAAGCGGGCACCCCGGCCGGCGCGACGTCGTGGGCCGCCGGAACCGGTACGGCGGGCCGAACTTCGGCAGCCGGTGTGGGGACTTCCCGAAGCCGATCGAGATAGATTGCGAGGTCCGCGCTGCCCGGCGCTGGCGAGTAGGAGTAGAGAACAGTTTCCAGGTCCCGGAGCATCTCCGAGCCGGTCGCGTAGCGATCGTTCGGCTCGCGGGCGAGCGCCTTTTGCACGATCGCGTCGAGAGCCGGCGAAACTTCGGCATTGACTCGCGACGGAGGGCCGACGTCGGCTTTCCGGACCAGCTCGAGGACCACCAGGTCGGAGTCACCTCGGAAGAGCCGCTCTCCCGTCAGCATCTCGTGAAGAACGGAGCCGAGCGAGAAGAGGTCGCTCCGGTGATCGATCCGCTTTCCCCAGGCCTGTTCGGGAGACATGTATTGCAGCTTTCCCTTGAGCGAGCCGCTCTCTGTCTGCGACACCTTCCGGTCCGCCTTCGCAATTCCGAAGTCGCAGAGCTTGATTTCCCCTTCGTGCGAAATCAGGATGTTCTGCGGTGAAACGTCCCGGTGGACGATGTGGAGCTCCTCCCCCTTTCCATCGCGACGCCGGTGGGCGTAGTCGAGCGCCGAAGCCACCTTGCCCGCGATGTACACGGCGAGCGGTACGGGCAGGGGCAGCTGCAGTTCGCGGCCGGACCGAAGGATCGTCTTCAGATCGGTCCCCTCGACGTACTCCATCGCGATGAAGTAGCCGCCCGCCTGGATCTTCCCGAGATCGTAGATGTGGACGATGTTCGGATGGTTCAGCTGCGCCGCGAGCTTCGCCTCGTCGGCGAACATCGTGATGAACTCGTCGTTGTCCGCGATGTGCGGCAGGATTTTTTTGATCGCGACGATTTTCTGGAAACCTTCCACGCCAGAGCGGCGCGCCCGGAAGAGCTCGGCCATGCCGCCGCTCGCGATTTTCTCGAGGAGCTCATACTGGCCGAACCGGTCAGGTCCTTCCGGCACAACCGCTTCCCGCGGCTCGGCGCGGCGCGAGGGCGTCGGGGTGAGATCCGCGGCCGGAGGCGGAGCCGCGGCTGCGGGTTTCGCCCGCGGGACCGGGATCCGCAGCGTTTCCTTGAGCATCCGGTCGATGTCGGCGCTGCCGGAGCGCTCGACGCGGGCAGCCGGCTTCGCGGCTTCCCGCGGACCCGGCGCCGAGGGCGGCGAGGCGGTCGTCCCGGGCCGGCTCGTGGTGCGCACTCCGGAGAGAGTGTCGCGGAGACGCCGCTCGATCTCCTCGTCCGCCGACGGCCTCGACGGGGGTGGGGGCTTCGGCGCGGCGGGCAATTTCGGCGCAGCGGGGCCGCTGTCTCTCCCCAGCTCTTCCAGCAGGTCCGAGAAGATGTCCGACGAGGTCAGAGACGCGGTCGCGATCTTCATCGTTCTCGCGCCGCGGTCCGACGTGTCGAGAGCGGAACGGACGGCGGCGACCAGCGCTTCGTCCGTGAAAGGCTTGGGAACGATCTCGAAAGCGCCGACCCTCTGGGCGTCGGCTTTCGTGTTGGAACCGGAATAGCCTGCCGGCATCAGCACGATCGGGGGCGCCTGGAGCCCCCCCTTGTTGCGGATGCCGCGGATGACGTCGGTCGGTGAGAGGCGCGGGAGCTTGCCGGAGAGGAGCACGAGGTCGAATCGCGACGGAGCGAAAGCGGCCAGTCCCTCCTCGCCGTCGTGGGCCTCGGTCACCTCGAACTCCGGGGAGGCGAGGAGCGATCGCACGCGGTTGCGGTCCCGCTGTTCATATTCGATCAGAAGTACGTTTTTAGCCATCTGAAGAGCCAGGTGTCGTGGAGAAAGCAGTTCGATGATACGGCATCACCGCCGAAAAACCAATGAAGGACGGGGTTTTCCGGTCCAGTCCCGCGGCGGGAACCGGCGCGAGGAATCGCGACGCCCGACCTCCCATCGAGGGAGTTCCCCGCACGCGCCGACCATATAATTCGCGCCGGAGTTATCGAGAACACATGTCCGGCCACAGCAAGTGGAGCACGATCAAACACAAGAAGGGCGCGGCGGACGCGAAGCGCGGGCGCCTCTTCACGAAGCTCATTCGCGAGATCACGATGTCGGCGAGACTCGGCGGCGGATCCGCGGAGGCGAACCCTCGACTCCGAAAAGCGATCGAGGACGCGAAAGCGGTCAACATGCCCGCGGAGAACATCAAGCGCGCGATCCAGCGGGGCACGGGCGAGCTTCCCGGAGTCACCTACGAGGAGGTGACGTTCGAAGGCTACGGTCCGGGAGGCGTCGCGATCCTGATCGAAGCGATGACGGACAACAAGAACCGGACCCTGCCCGAAATCCGCACGATCTTCTCCAAGCACGGCGGGAACCTCGGAGAGTCCGGCTCGGTCAAGTTCCTCTTTCAGAAGAAGGGCTACATCGCGATCGAAAAAGAAAAGGCGACGGAGGACGACGTCATGGAGGCGGCAATCGAGGCGGGGGCGGAAGACGTGTCCTTCACCGAGCAGCACCACGAGATCCAGACGGCTCCGGAAATGTTTCCGCAGGTCAAGGCGAAGCTCGAGGAGAAGGGCATTCCGATCGCGATCGCCGAGGTCTCGATGATCCCCACGACGGAAGTTCCCCTCGACCAGCGCAAGGCCGACCAGACGATGAAGCTCATGGAGGCGCTGGAAGACCACGACGACGTCCAGAACGTCTGGGCCAACTTCGACTTCGAAGAGGCGAGTTGAGAGCCTGATCACTCTGGGCCTCGACCCGGGCATCTCGGCCACCGGCTACGGCGCCGTCGTCTTCGATCGGGGTTCTCTCGCCCTCGCGCGCTGCGGAGTCTGGCGTCCTCCCGGCGGCCTTTCTCTCTCGACCAAGCTCGACTTCCTTTCCGAAAGACTCCTTGCGCTCTTGGACGAGGTGCGGCCCGCCGCTGTGTCCGTCGAAACCGTGTTCGCGGCGAAGAACGTCTCGTCGACGGTGAAGCTCTCGCACGCACGCGGGGTTCTACTCGCCGCCGCGGCGCGATTCGACGTTCCGGTCTTCGAGTACGAGCCGCGCCTCGTCAAGAAGGCGATCGTCGGGTACGGACACGCGGAGAAGCCGCAGGTGCGCGCGATGGTACTCGCCCTCCTCGCCAGACAGCGCGATCGCGTTCCGCTCGACGCCGCGGACGCGCTCGCCGTTGCGATCTGTCACCTGCACTCGCGCCCGCCCAGGCCGTGAGTTGCTATCATCACCGGGTCTCATGTCCTTCCAGGGATCCCTGCGTGAACTCCAGCTCGCGGACATCATCCAGCTCGTATCGGCTTCCGGAAAAACCGGCAAGTTCACTCTCGTCCGGGACGAGGAACAGGGCACTCTCTTCCTGAAGCAGGGGCGGATCGTCCATGCGCAGGTGGGCGACGTGGCCGGCGAGGAGGCCGTCCACGTCCTCGCATCCTGGTCGTCCGGGGAGTTTCAGTTCTCGCCCGGGGAGGAAACCGAGGCCGTCTCCATCTCGAAGTCGAACGCGCGCCTTCTGATGGAAGCCGCGCACCAGCACGACGAGTGGCGGGTGCTGTCGCGGAAGGTTCCCGGCCCCGACTCCGTGCCGATGCTCGCCTCGGCCGAGGCGGGACAGCCGGTCATGCTGTCGCTGGCCGAGTGGGGCCTGATCGTCCGGATCGACGGAAAGAAGAGCGTTCGCGAGCTCGCGCGGGACTCCGACTCCTCCTCCTTCGACGTCGCGAAGCTCCTCTACGGCCTCGTGACGGCGAGCCTGGTGGAAATGCAGCCGCCGCCGCGAGAGCGGACGCCGTCGGGTCCGGGCGAGGAGAGGAGGATCCTCGAGATCCTGTGCATGCGCATCAAGCAGGAGGCGGAGCTGGCGCTCGGAGAGCAGAGCCCGCCGCCGCTCGAGCATGCGTACCGCCACGCCCTCTCGGAGATCGAGCGGGGCGCCGGCCTCGAAGCGCTCCGAGCGCTCGTCTCCGAGACCGGGAAGGCGATCTCCTCCCGCCGCGGCGCCGCCCCCAGCAGGGCTTTTCAGGAAAAGATGCCGGTTCTCCTGCAGCCGAAGGCGTAGTCACCCGTCCTCCACGGGTCGAGGGACCGAGGCTGCTGATCACGGTCAGGACAGACCGGTAGAAGCCCGCCGGACCCCAGCCGGCAGCCTCGGAGAGTTGGCCTTACCGCTCAAAGCGAACGGCTTACGGGCCGAAAACGTTTGGCGATCCGAGCTTTTCGGCTTATTCTATTCGGCACAGCTGATTTCTCCCCGGCCCGTTCGAAAGGAGCATTCATGAAGGCAAAGCGTTCCGCGCTCCTCGCCCTGCTTGTTTGTCTGGCGGCGGCTTCCGCCTCGGCGCAGATCGCGCCGGACAATCAGGGGGACATCGGCCTCTTCACGATGCCGACGGCCGATAACCCGCGCGGGGGACAGCTGACGCTCGGGCTGTACGGTTGGAAAGAGCAGCTCGTCGCCGGAGACCTCCCCATCGACTCCCAACACGAGACGCGGCTTTACTCGCACTGGGCCGGTGAAGGTTCCCTCGGACTGGGTCTGACGGACCGATGGTCGATCTTCGTCAGCGCGGGCGCCGACCGCTTCGAGTCGCGCGGCGGCTGGCGGGGAGGCGTCGTCAACGGCCTCCAGTTCCCCAATCGGTTCAAGAGCGACGAGGGGCGCAAGGTCCGTGTGGGAACGAAGTTGAACTTCATCTCCGAAGCCGATCCCGACCTGCGGATCGCGGCGTACGTCGCCGCGCACATTCCGGTCAGCAACGCCTCGATCCGCCAAGACGAGCAAGGGATCGTCGCTGATCAGGTCAACTCCCGACGCGCCGACTGGGAATGGGGAGCCGTGCTGACGAAAGGCATCTTCAGCGCGCTCGGCAGCTACACGCTCGCGGGCCGCCACGATCTCGACATCCGGGCCTCGAACCGGCTCCGCTTGGGGGTCGGCGTCGACGTGCCGGTCGTACCGTTCTTCCACCTGATCGGCGAGCTCGACCGCAACATCTACGACGGAGGCGACTTCCCCTCCGAGGACTATTCGCTCGCTTACCTCGGCGGCCGTCTCTGGCTCGGGCACTCGGGGTTCGCGATCTCGGCGGCCGTCAACGTCAACGTGGACGAGATCGCGGAAGCCGGATGGGGACCCAACCCCGTCGGCGGCTTGATCGGCGTCACGTGGACGCCGTGGCCGGCTCCGCCTCCTCCCCCGGTCGTGGTGCCGCCTCCCGCCCCCACCGTCGAAGAGGTGGTCCCGCCGGCTCCTCCGCCGCCCCCGGCGCCGGCGCCGCGATCGACGACGGACGAGATCTACTTCGACGCGGGCAGCGCCCGGCTGACGAACATCGCCAAGGCCATCCTGGATGGGGTCGCCCTGCGGATGAAGAACGATTTGAACTCCACCGCCGTCGTAACGGGTTATTCGGACAACCTCGGCTCGCCCGAATCGAACCTCGAGATCTCCCGCCGCCGCGCGGCAGCCGCGAAGGAATACCTCGTCACGCGTCACGGGATCGATCCCGGACGAATCACGACCGAGGGAAAGGGCTCTACGGAGCCGGCCTATGACAACTCCACTCCCGAGGGGCGCGCGAAAAACCGGCGCGCTCTGATCGTTGTGACGTTAGTCTCGGGTACGTGAGCCGAGAGGCCCGGGACAGCCAACCCTCGCCCCCTCCGCCGGAGGGGGCTTTTTTGACGCCGCCGCCGCCACTCCACGCGCCGCAAGAAGCGCTTCCGCCGCGGATCGCCGGCCTCGCGGTCGTCGCGGCGGCCGCCGCCGTCGCCCTGCTCTACTTCGGCCGCCACCTCTTCGTGATCGTGGCGTTCGCTCTCTTTCTCTCCTTCGCGATGCGCCCTTTCGTTTCCTTGCTGGAGCGGGCCGGCCTTCCGCGAGTGCTCGCGATCCTGCTCCTGA
>WNGF01026264.1_pt1 | contig 11008 bp, 13 predicted proteins | sample 5400641 | NCBI WGS metagenome assembly WNGF01 (sample SAMN13153371, study PRJNA577476) | soil metagenome | isolation source: 80 cm soil or saprolite under grassland replicate 2 | place: USA:California | collected 2016-06-15 | reverse complement strand
GGGCCCGACGCCGCCGCGCGGTCCTGGCGGTCCGACGCCGCCACGCGGTCCCGGGGGCCCGACGCCGCCGCGCGGTCCTGGCGGTCCGACGCCGCCACGCGGTCCCGGGGGGCCGACACCGCCGCGCGGCCCAGGCGGCCCGACACTTCCGCGACCCCCGGCAGGATCGCCGCCGCGCGGGCCGGCGCCACCGAAGGCGGGCCCGCCGCCGAGGCCGGCGGCCAGACCGGCGGCGGCGAAGCCCCGCCGGCCGCGGAATCTCCCCGGGTGGCTCGCGCGCGCGCAGCGCCTGCTGTTCCAGCCGGCCCAGGAGTGGGCGACCATCGCGGGGGAGTTCACGACCGCGGGGCCGATCTATGGCCGCTACGTCCTGCCGATGGCGGCAATCGGTCCGGTGGCCGCGACGGTGGGGACGGTCGTGTTCGGAGTCCGCAGCAGCCTGGGCGGCACCTACGCGATGTCGGCGGGGGACGCGGTGACGGGCGGCGTCCTCGAGTACGGGCTCAGCTTCGCCGGCGTGTACCTGTTCGCGCTGCTCATCAACCTGCTCGCGCCGATGCTGGGCGGGCAGCGGAACCAGGTACAGGCGTTGAAGATCGCGGCGTACGGCGCAACGCCGTACTGGCTCGGGGGTGTGGTCGCGCTGTTCCCGCGCCTCTCCCTCATCGGCGCGGTGTTCGGGCTCTACAGCGTGCGACTGCTGGCGGCCGGCCTCGCGCCGGTGATGAAGACGCCGCGGGACAAGACCGGCGTCTACACCCTGCTCGCGAGCATCGGCGGCATCATCGTCGCGCTGCTGATCAGCGCGGTGTCGCAGATCTTCATGAGCCGCTAGCTCCGCTCGCGGAACGCCGCGCGGGTGACGCCGCCCTCGCGCGCGAGCAGCGGCGCCGCCGCCGCGAGGCCCACCACGGCGAACGCCGCGAGCGCCGCGAAGTCGAGCGGCACGGGGAGTTCCCCGCCGTACCCCGTCCCCGCCCACGGGGCCAGCAGCGCGTGCTTCAGCAGGTCCACCCCGTAGGCCAGGGGGTTCACCCAAGCGAGCGCGCGCAGCACCGGTCCGAGGTGCCGGACCGGGTAGAGCGCCCCGGAGAGAAACAGCATCGGGAACACCACGAAGTTCATCACTCCCGCGAAGTTCTCGAGCCCGCGGATCGTCGCGGCGAGGAGCAGGCCGAGCGCCCCGACGGCCAGGCTCGAGAGCAGGACGCTCGCGAGCCCGAGCAGCGCGCCGCCGGGCGTCGGCTGAAGCCCGACGAGCGGCAGCAGCACCGCGGCGACGGCGAGCGTCTGCGCCGTGGCGAGCGCCGTCGCGCCGAGCGCCTTGCCGAGGGTGATCGTACCGCGGCGGATCGGCGCGACGAGCATCATGCGCAGCACGCCCGCGTCGCGGTCCGTCACGGTCGAAAGCGACGCGAGCAGCGCGCCGAACATCACGACCATGCCGAGCAGCCCCGGCGCCATGTACACGCGGTAATCGATCGCGTCGCGCCCCGCGAACACCGCCGCGAATCCCGCGCCGGCGAAGATCAGCCACACGAACGGGCGCGCGACGCTCGCCGCCACCCGACCCCGCTGGCGCAGGAACCGGACGAGCTCGCGGATCACGATACCGGACACGGCGCGCGCGCTCACGCCGCGCTCGGTTCGGCGAGGGGATGGCCGGTGCGCGCGAGGAACACTTCCTCGAGCGAGCCCACGCCCGCGTCCCGCTTCAGCTCGGCCGGCGCGCCCAGCGCCACGAGCCGCCCCCGGTCCAGCACCGCGACGCGGTCGCACGGCTCCGCTTCCTCGACGTAGTGCGTCGTCAAGAACACGGTCAGACCGGTGGACTCCCGCAGCCGGCGGATCAGCTCCCACAGCGAGCGGCGCGCGCGCGGGTCGAGCCCGGCGGTGGGCTCGTCGAGAAACAGCACGCGCGGCTCGTGCAGCACGCCCCGGGCGATGTCCACCGCGCGCCGCATCCCGCCCGAGAGGGTGCGCACGGGATCGCGGCGCCGCTCGACCAGCCCGAACTCGCGCAGCAGACGGTCGATACGCGGCGCCGCGGCCGGTCCCGGAAGGTTCCAGAGCCGCGCGGCGAACCGGAGGTTTTCCTCGACCGTGAGGTCGCGGTCGAGCGTCGTGTCCTGGAAAACGAGCCCGATGCTGCGGCGGACGCCGAGGCTGTCGCGCGCCACATCGTGGCCGGCGACGCGCGCCGTGCCGCGGGACGGCTTGAGCAGCGTGGCCAGCAGGTGTACGGTGGTCGTCTTGCCCGCACCGTTGGGGCCGAGGAAACCGAAGAACTCGGCTTCCCGCACCTCCAGGTCGAGGCGGTCGAGCGCGCGGATGGAGCCGAAGTCTTTGCCGAGGCCGTCGGCCGCGATCGCGGCGCCCGTCATCCCTGCGCGGTGATGGCGCGCGACGCCGGCGCCGCGCGGTAAGTCCACGCGCCAGGGGGGGGCGCCGCCTCCGCCGCAGCCGCGCGCTCGACCGCCTCGACCGCGGTGTCGATCAGGTGGCGGTGCGGCGAGAGCGAGCACACCGGATCGGTGAGCCCCGCATCGCCAGCGATCAGGAAGGCCTGGCAGCGGCAGCCGCCGAAGTCCTCGGTCTTGCGCGGGCACGAGCGGCACGGCTCGGGCATCCACGCGTCGCCGCGGAAGCGGGTGAAGGCGTCCGACTCGTGCCAGATCCACTCGAGCGACCGCTCGCGCACGTTCTCGAACCGGAGCGTCCGGATGCGGCCCGCCGCGTGGCACGGCCACACCTCGCCCGCGGGCGTGACGGTCATGTAGGCACGCGCCCACCCGCCCATGCAGGGCTTGGGGTAGCGCTCGTGGTAGTCCGGCAACACCCACACGATCTCCAGCCTGGTCCCGAGCCGTGCGCGCTCGCGCTGCACCACCTCCCAGGCGGCGTCGAGCTGCGCCCTGGTGGGCATCAGCGCGTCGCGGTTGTGCAACGCCCAGCCGTAGAACTGCGTGTTGGCGAGCTCGATCCGCTCGGCGCCGAGCGACTCGGCGAGCCGGATCATGGCCTCGACCTGGTGGAGGTTCCGGCGGTGCAGCACCACGTTCACCGTGAGCGGGAAGCCGAGCTCGCGGGTGTAGTGGTACGCGGCGATCTTGTCGCCGTACGACGCCGTCCCGGCGATGTGATCGGAAAGCTCCGCGTCCGCCGCCTGAACGCTGATCTGCACGTGGTCGAGCCCGGCCCGCTTGAGCGCGCCCAGGCGCTCCTTGGTGAGCCGGTGGGCCGACGTGATCAGCGACGTGTAGAGCCTGAGGTCGTGCGCGGTGCGCACCAGCTCCTCGAGATCGGACCGCAACGTCGGCTCGCCGCCCGACAGCCCGAGCTGCAGCACGCCCAGCGCCTTCGCCTCCCGAAAGACCCGGCACCACTCCTCGGTGGTCAGCTCGTGCTTGAAGCGCCCGCCGGCGAACTCGAGCGGGTTCGAGCAGTAGGGGCACTGCAGCGGGCAGCGGTACGTCAGCTCGGCCAGCAGCCACAGCGGCTTCGAGGTCATGCGTTCGAATCTAGCGCAGCGGCGCAGCCGCGGCTTAAGTTGCGACCGGAGAGACCCATGCCCCACGACCGTAGGCTCGCCCACCGCGATCTGATCCTCGGCATCGTTCGCCGGAGCGACCGCCATCCAACGGCGGACGACGTCTTCATGGAGGCCCGGTCGAACGTACCGAGCATCAGTCTCGCGACCGTGTACCGCAACCTGCGCCGCCTCGCAGCTCTAGGCGAGCTGCGCGAGCGCATGTTCGGGGGGGTGAGCCGGTTCGACGCCCACCTGGAAGAGCACGGGCACTTCGTGTGCACCGAGTGCGGCGCGATCGTCGACATCCCCGTCGACGGCGCGGACGTCGTGCGCCGGCTGGGGCAGCGGGCGCAGGCGTGGGAGGTCGCACACGTGGACGTCGAGGTCAAGGGGCGCTGTCCCGACTGCCGAAAAGCAGCAGCCCCTTCGCGGCAAGCCCGTCGAGGAAGCCGCTGACGTCGCGCTCGATCCCGGCGGCGCCGTAACGCCGCTCGAGCGCCGCGGCCACGTCGGCCACCGAGCGGACCCCGTCGCACAGCTTCAGGATCTCCGCGCCCGTCGGGTTCAGCGCCACGAGCCCCTCGGGGTAGAGCAGCACGTCGCGACCCCGCACCTCGTCCCACTGCAGCCGCGCCTTCGGGTGGATGCGCGGCACCGTCGCCGGATCGGCCGGGCTCATGCCGCCGCTCCCGGGAGCGGCCCCCGCTCCACGGCGTCCAGCAGGGACCACAACACGTCGCACTTGAACTCGAGCGCCGCCACGGCGCGCTGCTGCTCCTCCCGCGCCCGGAACCGCGCCGTCACGAGGCCGAGCGCGTACTCCGCGTCACGCGGCGCCTGGGTCAGGCGATTCTTGAAGTACTGGAGCCCGTCGGGGTCCACCCACGTGTAGTGGCTGAGGATCGCCGCGAGCCGCTCCTTCACGATGAGCGGCGCGAACATCTCGGTGAGCGACGCGGCGACCGCCTCGAGCCACGGCTTCGTGCGGCAGAAGTTCACGTAGGCGTCCACCGCGAAACGTACGCCCGGAAGCAGCCGGCACTGGCTGGCGAGCTCGGCGCGCGGCACGCCCATCGCCTCGCCCAGCCGCAGCCACGCCTCGATCCCGCCCTCCTCTCCGGGCCGGCCGTCGTGGTCGACGATCCGCTGGATCCATTGTTGCCGCACCTCGCGCTCGGGGCAGTTGGCGAGGATGAGCGCGTCCTTGACCGGGATGTTGACCTGGTAATAGAAGCGGTTCGCCACCCAGCGCTGCAGCTCGGCGCGCGACAGCTCGCCCCGGTGCATCCGCTGGTTGAAGGGATGGAGATGATGGTAGCGCCGCTCCAGAACGCCGCGCAGCCGGGTCACAAGCTCCTCGGGCGACCACGAAAGGGAGGGGCTCACAGCTCGAACTCCATGCCGTCCTCGCCCACCGCGATCCCCGCCGCCTCCACCTGCGCCCGCTCGGCCGACGTGGGGCAGAGCATGGGATTCGTGTTGTTGATGTGCACGAGCACCGTGCGCTTGGCGCCAAGCCGCGGCAGCAGCTCCAGACTGCCGCCGGAGCCTCCTACCGGCAGGTGGCCCATCTCGCGCGCGCCGGGCGCGTCCACGCCCGCGGCCTCGAGCTCGCTGTCCGACCAGAACGTCCCGTCGAACAGCAACAGGTCGGCGCCCGCGGCGATCGTCTGCACCGCGTCATCCACGGCGCCCGCCGTCGGAACATAGGCGAGGGTCCCGCCCGTCCGCTCGTCGGTGAGCCGGACGCCGACGTCGAACGCGCCTACCGGCGCCGCGCGCGCATAGCGCGGCGGGCGTCGGGCCACGGCCGCGGCCCGACACGACAGCCCGAGCGGGGCTCCGGCCGCGTCCGCCCGAGCAGCGCCGTCACACCCGCCGGCGCGTACACGGGGAGCTTCGTCGCGCTCTCGCGCAACAGCAGCAGGCCGAGGGTGTGGTCGATCTCGCCATCGGTGAGGATCACGGCGCGGAGCGGCGTGCCGCGGGTCCCCCCCCCCTCCCGCCGCGGCCAGAGCGCGCGGTGAGCGCCGAGTTGGGTCCGCAGGTCCGGCGAGGCGTTCAGGAGGATCCACCGCTCGCCGTCCGCGCTCACGGCCACGGACGACTGGGTACGGCCACGGTTGTCGTGCCGGGCATCGGTGCAGTTGGGGCACCCGCAGTTCCATTGCGGCAGTCCGCCACCCGCCGCCGACCCGAGGATGATCACGCGCATGGTCGGAAACTAAAGAGGCCGGGTTCGTCACCCGGCCCCTCGGTCAGCTGTGCCAACCTGGTTCAGGCGTTGCCGGCGTACGCGCCGACTTCCATCCCCAGCTCGACGACTTCGAATTCGGGCTTGGTCCACGACATATCGCATCCTCCAGAAACAGGGGTGGTCGACCACTCCAACCGCGTACGTGCTGTGCAGGCGCCGTGCCACCCCTGGTGCGGCAGTCGCTCGCCGCCCCAACCCCATCCTTTGCAAGCAATTGGCATGCACGACCGGTGCGCCCGCGTGCGGGGGTGCGGGGCCGAAGGGTGGGTGACTTCACCCAATCTGGGTGTAATCACCCAGTCAGGGCTGCAAACCGAACTTCTTCAAACGATATCGCAGCGTGTCGCGTGAGATCCCAAGGCGCTGCGCCGCTTTGGTCTGGTTCCCGTCGGCCTCGCGCAGCGCTTGCTCGATGATCGTCTTCTCCCAGTGAGCCAGGTCGCCGCCTGCCGGCGCCAACGCGCCCGCCCCCGCAACCGAGTCCGCCGGCGGATCGGCGTCGAGGGGGCTCGTCAGCGACAGGTGCTCGACGTCCAGCGTGGGACCCCGGCTCCACAGGACGGCCCGCTCGATGACGTGGCTCAGCTCGCGGACGTTGCCCGGCCACGGGTACGACAACATCAAGTCGCGCGCCGGCGCGCTGATTTCACGCACCACCTTGCCGTACTTGGCGTTGAAAGCCCTCAAGAACTGCTCGGCGAGGAGCAGCACATCCGCGCCGCGGGCGCGCAGGGGGGGCATCTCGAGCACGATCACCGCCAGGCGGAAATAGAGATCCTTCCGGAACCGCTCCTGGCGCACCTCGCGCTCGAGATCGCGGTTCGTCGCGGCGATGATGCGCACGTCGATTTTGCGCTCGCGCACGCTGCCCACGCGCCGGACCGCGCGCTCTTCGATCGCCCGCAGCAGCTTCCCCTGTACCGAGAGATCGACGTCGCCGATTTCGTCGAGGAAGAGGAACCCGCCCTCGGCCGCCTCGACCAGACCCGGTTTGGATTCCTTGGCGTCCGTGAAGGCGCCGCGCTCGTAGCCGAACAGCTCGGCCTCCATGAGCGTCGCCGGCAGGGCCGTACAGTTGACCTCGATGAACGGCTTCACGGCGCGGGGACCGGCGGCGTGGATCGCGCGGGACAGGAGACCCTTGCCGGTGCCCGTCTCGCCGGTGAGGAGCACGGGGGGGGTCTCGCCCAGCGCGGCGATCTGGCGCGCCCGGTCGAGCACCGCGCGGAGAGCCGGGGACTCGCCCAGCATCGCCGCGAACCCGACGTGCTGCGTCGCGCGACGGCGGTAATACGACAGCTCCTGCTGCAGCTGGCGGTTCTCGCGGGCGCGGTCGGCGAGGAGCCTCAGCTCCTCCAGGTCCACCGGCTTCTTGACGTAGTCGAAGGCGCCCAGCTTCACCGCCTCCACCGCCCCCTCGATCGAGCCGTAGGCCGTCAGCATGATGACCGGGATCACCGGATCGAAGGCGCGGATCCGCTTCAGGAGGTCGAGCCCGCTCATGCCGGGCAGCCGGACATCGGCGAAGACGACGTCCGGCTGCAGGCTCTCGAGCAGCTCCAGGGCCTTCTCCCCGCTGCCCGCCACCTCCGCCTCGTAGCCGTGGTCCGCGAGGAAAGCCTTGGCCGAGCGCGCCAGCGTCTGCTCGTCGTCGACGATCAGAACGGTCGAGCCGCTCATGCGAGGTCCCGGACCGCCGTTCGTGGCGCGGCGTCGCCGCTCGCGACCGGCAGCCAGATGCGAATGGTCGTACCGCGGCCGACCGCGCTAGCGATCTCCAGCCGGCCGCCGGCCTCCTCGACGTAGCGCTTGGCGATCGCGAGCCCCAGCCCCGTCCCCTCGGGCCGCGTCGTGAAGAAGGGCTCGCACACGTTCGGCAGGACCTCCGCGGGAATGCCGGGCCCCGAGTCCGTGATCTCGAGATCCACGCCGCCGGCTCCGCCGTCGCCGCCCGCGGGCCGCGTCGCGATCCCGAGCCGCCCGCCGTCGGGCATGGCATCGAGCGCGTTCGAAACGATCTCGATCAACGCCTCCTCCAATCGCATGGGGTCCACCCGAACCTCGGGGAGCGCGTCCGCGAAGCTCACCGCGAGCTCGATCCGGCGCTGGTGCAACAACTCGGAGAAGCCGGAGAGGGCGCTCTCGACGAGCGCCCGCGGGCTCTCGCGGAGCGTGTGAAAGGGCGCGGGCCGGGAGAACGTCAACAGGTGCGCGATCCGAAGATCGAGCCGATCGACCTGCTCGACGATCGCGCTCAGCTGTTCGCGGGCGGCGGGGGCGTCAACCCGGCGCTGCGCGAGCTGGGCCGCGGCGCGCAGGCTCGCGAGCGGGTTCCGGAGCCCGTGGGCCACGGCGGCCGCCATCTGCCCGATCGAGGCCAGCTTCTCGGATTGCACCAGCTGCGCGCGGGACTGGCGGAGCTGTTCGGTCATCTGCGCGAAGGCGCGCGCGAGGTCGCCGATCTCGTCGCGGGAGCGCGGCTCGATCGCGTGATCGAGGTCTCCCGCGCCCACGACGGCCATCGCCTGCCGCAGCTCGTTGAGCGGACGCGCCAGACTCCGGGAAATGAGCCACGACGCCCCCAGGCCCGCAACCAGCGCGAAGAGGATGATCGCCCACAGCACGCGGCGTTGCGCCTCCACGAGCGCTTGCACCTGGACGAAGGCGTGCTGCACGCTGAGCTCCCGGGCCTGGCGGTAGATCTCGCGGTTCACCTGCGCCAGAGCCGGCTGCAGCCGCTCCACCAGCTCCCGCCGCGCCGTGAGGTGTGCCGCCTCGCGCTGGCCGGTATCGTACAACTTGAAGACGCGGCCCGCGACGGCCCGGATGTCGCCTTCGATGGTGCGCACGCCATCCGCGAGCCTGCTTTCATCGGGGGGAAGCCCCGCGGCCCAGCGGTCGAGCCAGAAGTCCACCACCTGCTCCGTCAGCGGGAACTCCTTCTTGGCCGCCGGATCGCCGCTCAGGTAGCGCCAGACCACCTGCGTCTGATTGAACATGGCGTCCTCCACTTCGGCGTACGTCCGCGAGTGGGCCAGGCGCTCCCGCAGCGCCTCGAGCGTCCCCCGCTCCAGCGAGTTGCTCCGGATTGCCTGGACCCCGACGAACAACGTGGGGAGGACCATGAGGGAGAAACCGAGCAGCAGCTTCCGCTGGAGGGTCATGAGGCCGCCGTGGCAGCGCCCGCGGGCTGCAGGAAGACGGTCTCGAGGGTGGACGACATGGCTCGAATTCTAGCTCAGATGAGCTACAGCCGCCGTCCCCTGCGTGGTTTTCCCGGGCTGAGAGCCCGAGCTCGGCGCCCGAGCGCGCCCTCTGAGGGCGCGAACATCCGACACGCTCAGATGGGTCGAAACAGCTCCTGCAACTCCAGAGTGAAAGGCTTTGCGGCGTCGGCCGGGTGCCACACGACGCGCTCTCGCTCGACCGTCGGCAAGCGAGCGTCGGGTGTCCAGACCTCAACTACACGTTGATCCCCATCGACCACCCAGTAGGCAGGGATCCCGCGCTCCTGGTACAGCCGACGCTTTGTGAACCGGTCCGCGCGCGTCGAGGTTGGGCTCAACACTTCGATCACCAGCAGCAGGTCCTTGACCCTCCTCCAATCGAGCGTGCGCACCTGATCGAGCGGCGCGACGAAGAGGTCGGGCTGTACCAGCACGTCCGGCCCCCAGGAGATGTCCGCCGGGGAAGGCAACAAATGACCGACCGGCTCGCGGTCGAGATACCCTGCCACGTCACGGAGCAGTCTGATGGTCAGCTCCTGGTGCCACAGGCGCGGCGCCGGGGTCACCAGCAGCTCCCCGTACACCACCTCGTAGCGGTTGCCGTCCTCGGGGAGCGTGCGGACCATGTCGGCCGTGTAGTAGATGGGGGCGGCCATGCCCATATGATGCCCTCCTCGGCTCGGGGGAAGCAAGCACGATGCATCCACCACGGATGCGAAGCGGCGCTCGAACGCCGTCATCCGACTATCGCGCGGAGGGGCAAAAACGCCGCCGGGGCCCACCTATCCGATCGATCTTCACGCGTCGCCCGTTATTCCCGGGCTGAGAGCCCGGGCTCGGCGCCGGTGTGCGCCCTGTAAGGGCGCACCCCCAGCCGAGCGCGCCCTGTCAGGGCGCGGCTGCACGAGGCCTCGGGCGGTTCAGTCCGCCACGTGGACCCGCGCAGTAACGGCCTACGGCACCCAGCCAGCGAGCCTTTTCCATTTGGAGTCGAAGACCTCGTTCATGTCGAACTCGCCGGCCCTTTGGTTCGGGTCCACTACCACGTATCGCGTCGTTCCGACCTTGACAACCACGAGCGTTCGGGAAATTGCGGGAGTTCCAGGAGGAGTAACCGCAGCGTGGTACGCAGCCCCGGCCTGATTACAGACTGACGACGTGGTCACGACGCTGACCTTGGATTTGGTAACCGACGGAAGGTTGTACCGATTGCGATTTGCGACCATGGCGGAGTCGGTGCCCGTAACCAAACGAACGACGTAGTAATACAGAGCGTGCGTCGTGTCGGAAAGGCAGGTGTATGTTTGGGCCGACGCTGGCCGCGAAGCGCTGAGCCCGATGGAGCAACTCATCAGCCACACTAGGTGACGGGTTCTCATCGGAGAACCTCCGGAATTGGAAGGCGCGAACGTCCTAGAGACGCGTACAGCCAATTACTGGATCGACGCGAGGATAGCGCTTCACGTTCGATTTCGCGTTGAGCGTGTCGGTCCCAACGGGAATCACGTAAAGATTGATCTTGTCTACGATGTATCCAGGAATCCCGTCCTCGGCAACGCGCCGGATGTCGCCAGGACTCGGACCACCGTACCGCTCGATGTCATAAAAATGGGGCGTCGTGAAGCCACAGATTGGCGGTAAGAGATCGTCATCCGGAGCGAACGGATGCGTATGCCCCCTGGCAACACGAATCCCGGGCTCCGGGCTCGGCGGCACGCCAATACTGGTGCACGGCGTGTCCATAGCGTTCGGATAAACCCCGTACGCGAGGTTTCCGGTCGAGTCCTCGAAAAGCCAACCCCGTCGTTCCCGACGATTGATCGGCAGGTCGTTGACGTTCGAGCTGTCCCAGGCGGCTCTCAGAAAGTCCCGCATCGCCTGCTGATCCAGCAGTTCGTCACCGGTCAGACAAGGCGCTGTGGGAGGACGGTGCTCATAGAAGTAGTAATAATACTCCGTACTCTCGTATCCAGTCTCCGAGCTGCCGTCTTG
>WNGF01027994.1_pt1 | contig 11009 bp, 10 predicted proteins | sample 5400641 | NCBI WGS metagenome assembly WNGF01 (sample SAMN13153371, study PRJNA577476) | soil metagenome | isolation source: 80 cm soil or saprolite under grassland replicate 2 | place: USA:California | collected 2016-06-15 | reverse complement strand
AACTTGGTCCTTCGTACTTCGGCACCTCTCATTGCGGCCGAGATTTGATGCGCCGTAGTCCTCGTCGAACCGAACAGGTCGATGCCCCCGATAATAGCCGTAACCGCAACGATCATGGCCACGGGGTCAAAACCGAGCAGCCCGAGCAACATGGTCAGCATCAATGTTCCCCCAACGATCATCGATATTTTCGAAGCCAGCATGACCTTCCGGCACCGTTCTAGGGATTCCGCAAGTGCTTCGACGCGCTCTTCCAGTGGAGTGCACCCCACCGGGTGGACAGGTGAGGTGGCCGCGAATCAGGCTATCCCAGCCGGGCTTTCGAGGAGAAAGCCCATGGCCAAGCACCGCAGCTATTCGGTCGAGTTCAAGCGGCAAGTCGTCCAAGAAAGCCCATGGCCAAGCACCGCAGCTATTCGGTCGAGTTCAAGCGGCAAGTCGTCCAAGACTATCTGGCGGGCGAGACGCTCCACGGGCTCGCCAAGCGGCACGACGTCAGCCGCAACCTGATCCGCATCTGGATTGCCAAGGATGAGGCCGGGGCGCTCGACAGCGATACGGCTGCCGCCGGTGTGCTGGCCGAGTACGAGGCGCGCATCGCGGCGCTCGAGCGGCTCGTTGGCAAGCTGGCGCTCGAGAACGAGTTTTTAAAGGGGGCCTCGCGGCACGCTCGCCTGCCGAGAAGCGCGAGTACATCCGTCGTTGCCGGCCCGGCGGCCTCTCCGTTGCCGAAGGATGCCGACTAATGGGGCTCGCACGATCGACCTACTACGACGAGATCAAGGGCCAACCAATCGACGAGGGGCGGCTCATGACGCACATCACCGAAATTTGTGCCGAGTTCCCGCGGTACGGCTACCGACGCATAACGGCCCAACTGCGTGAGGACGGGATCATCGTCAACCACAAGAAGGTCATGCGGCTTATGAAGGAACACGGCCTTACCGTGCAGCCGCGGCGGCGCTACGTGGTCACCACCGACAGCGATCATGATGGGCCGATATTCCCCAACTTGACCAAGGAGGTCACGCCGACGGGTCCGAACCAGCTCTGGGTGGCCGACATCACCTACATCGCGATCGCAAGGGGCTTCGTGTATCTCGCCGCGATCCTCGATGCCTGGTCGCGCCGTGTCGTTGGCTATGCGATCGGTCGCCGCATCGATGCGCGCCTGACGCTGGCAGCGCTGCAAGCCGCTGTATCTTCGCGTGCTCCGCCGCCTGGGTGCGTCCATCACTCTGATCGCGGCTCTCAGTACGCCGCCGACGATTATCGTGCCGAGCTCGCAAAACACGGGCTCAAGGGATCAATGGGGCGGCGCGGGAATCCTTATGATAACGCCAAGGCCGAGAGCTTCATGAAGACGCTCAAGGTCGAGGAGGTCTACCTGATGGAATACGAAACCTTCGAGGATGTGATCGCGTCATTGCCCAGCTTCATCGAGGAGGTCTACAACAGCAAGCGGCTCCATTCCGCGCTCCGATACCGGAGCCCTGCCAAGTTCGAACAGGAGCACGCCCGGCGGATGGTCAATCTGGCGGCCTGACCGGTGTCCCCACGGGTGCACTCCACCAGAGCGGCGAGAAATGTCCCAAGACAGCTCATCGCAGGACTGCGGCCGCCACCGGCGCAAGCGTCAGGAAGTTCAGGTGATGCCGAAGCAAGGGGACGGGAGACGTGTGCCTTGACGCCGAAAAAACAGCGCCATGCAGGACCGCGCAAGCCCAATCCACTGCTTCGAGCGGTCAGGGCGGGCATCACTTGCTATCTACCTTGCCAGCAAAGCCCCAAAGGGGCCTAATGCACGGGAACCAAGTCATCTGGGGAATGTCGGTCAAAACGCTTTCTCGGATCACGTCTATTCAGCCAGCGGATGCTCTTTGGTGGCGGAAGCGTCTGTGCAGGCCAACTGCGGCTCAGACACGGCACCGCGGAGAAGGCACGACCAACGGAGGCAACGATGGCCTGGTCCCAAGTCTACAATCCCCTGAGCAATGCGTGGCTGTCGACCCTTGTCGCTGCGGTCCCTATCGTCGTCCTGCTCGGTGCCCTCGGCATCTTCCGCATCAAGGCGCACATGGCTGCTATCTATGGTCTGATAGTCTCGCTGCTAGTCGCAACCATTATCTATGGGATGCCGGTCAGCATGGCGGGAGCGACCGCCGTCTTTGGTGCTGCTTTCGGCCTGATGCCGATCGGCTGGATCATTCTCAACGTCATCTTCCTCTACCAGCTCACGTTGGAAAAGGGCTATTTCAAGGTGATGCAGGACAGCATCGCGGGCGTGAGCCAGGACCGTCGATTGCAGCTCCTCCTGATCGCCTTCTGCTTCGGCGCCTTCTTCGAGGGCGCGTCGGGGTTCGGAACGCCGGTGGCCGTGACCGGCGCCATCCTGATCGGCCTGGGATTTTCACCGCTCGCTGCCTCCGGATTGTCGTTGATCGCCAATACCGCGCCCGTCGCCTATGGTGCGCTGGGCACGCCGATCATCGCGCTCGCGGCGGTGACCGGCCTCGACCTCTACGAACTTAGCGCGATGGTGGGTCGGCAACTTCCGTTCTTCTCGCTTATCGTACCGTTCTGGCTGATCTGGGCCTTTGCCGGCTGGCGCGGCATGATCGAGGTTTGGCCGGCCACGCTCGTGGCGGGCTTGAGCTTTGCCATCCCCCAATATCTGATCTCGAATTATCATGGACCCTGGCTCGTCGACGTTCTCTCGTCGGTGGTGTCGATGGGCTGCCTGATTGCCTTCCTCAACTACTGGCGTCCGCAAAAGGTCTGGACGACGACAACTCCGCGCGGCCAGCAAGCCGGACTGGCCGCCAACGAAGGATCGCAGGATCCCGCATCGACCGCCGCCGTCCCGGTTGCGCCGGCTCGGGCTGAGGTGGTCAAAGCGTGGATTCCCTGGCTGATCCTCAGCGTGGCCGTGATTCTGTGGGGCACGCCGCAGTTCAAGGCTTTGCTCGACGGCATCTCGATCGTGCGGGTTCCAGTGACAGGTGTGCACAACTTGATCGAGCGGATGCCTCCCGTGGTAGTTAAGCCAACGGCCGAAGCCGCCGTCTATGTGTTCAATTGGCTGTCGGCTACCGGCTCGGGCATCCTGGTGGCCGCCGTTGTTGCCGGCCTGGTCATGGGCTTTTCGCCCTTGGGGCTCGTCCGCAGCTATTGGAGTACGCTCAAGCTCGTGCGCTACTCGCTGCTGACGATCGCGTGTATGCTCGCGATCGGATTCATTACCCGTTATTCCGGTATCGATGCAACGCTCGGTCTTGCCTTCGCCAATACGGGTTGGCTCTATCCGCTGTTCGGCACCATCCTGGGCTGGCTCGGCGTGGCACTCACCGGTTCCGATACGTCGTCGAACGTGCTGTTCGGCAGCCTCCAACGCATTACGGCCGAACAGCTAGGGCTCAGTCCAACTTTGATGTCTGCGGCGAACAGCTCGGGCGGTGTCATGGGCAAAATGATCGACGCCCAGAGCATCGTGGTTGCAAGCACGGCGACGCGCTGGTACGGCCATGAGGGCGACATCCTGCGCTACGTCTTCTTGCACTCGCTCGTCCTGGCCGCCCTGGTCGGCGTCCTCGTCTCGCTTCAGGCGTATGTCTGGCCCTTTACCGCCCTGGTGGTGCGCTGACGCTATGACACGGCGCCTGGTCTCCAGCCGATCGAGAATGTTCGGGCGGTGTCACTTGGACAAGCTGTTCTGATGGGACGTTGGCTTGAAGGGCATCGATCATGAGAGTGGGATTGTTTATTCCCTGTTATGTCGATGCCTTCTTTCCCGAGGTCGGCATCGCGACGCTGCAATTGCTGGAACGGCTGGGCGTCGAAGTCACCTATCCGCTCGACCAGACCTGCTACGCGGCCGGGGCGGAGGCATTGTTCGTCTAGAACTTCAAGGACTTCGATCACATCGTCACCCCGTCGGGCAGCTGACGGCGGCAACGATAATCTCCACGGCCAAAATAAAACGTCGCCGGTCGACACATGTCCCATCCTGTCCCCATGAGTCCCATTGGGGGTCGCCGCGTTGCGCATCCGAATCTTTTCTTCCATACTGGAATATTGGCTGGCGATCTACTGCGGTCGCGTTTAGCTGACTACGAGGAGCATCTTTTTCATGCGGCCACTCCTTTCACCGAATGTCCAGGCCATCACGCTGTCTGGCCACCCGCCACAGCGCGACCGCGCCCCGGATGCTCTCGCGACGGGAACACCGAAATCATTGGGCGAGGATCTCGTCACCTTGCTTGGCGCTGGTCAGGTGCTCACACGAGCGATCGACCTTGTCCGCTTCGCAACCGATGCAAGTCCCTATCGCCTCTTCCCAAGGGCCGTAGTGATTGCCCGTCATGCGGACGACGTGGGTAAAGTACTCGAGTATGCGCGGCTGAAGCATGAAAGCGTGACGTTTCGTGCCGCTGGCACAAGCCTCTCAGGTCAGGCGCAGGGCGATGGCATTCTGGTCGACGTCAGGCGGCATTGGTCCGGTGTCAGCGTCGAAGAAGCGGGGCGGCGCTTGCGGGCGCGCCCGGGCACGGTCCTATCGCGCGCTAATCTCGCACTTCACGCGCACGGTTACCGGCTCGGACCCGATCCTGCAAGCGCATCCGCCTGCACGATCGGCGGCGTGATCGCCAACAACTCAAGCGGCATGTGTTGCGGCACGACGCAGAATTCCTACAAAACGCTGTCGTCACTCACCTTTATGCTGCCGTCGGGCACGGTGATCGACAGCGCGCAGCGCGATGCGGAACAGCAATTCGCTGCGGCCGAGCCCGCCCTCACCGCAGGACTAATGGAGATCAAGCGCGAGATCGAATCGGATCCGGAACTTGTGGCCCGGCTCCGGAAGAAATTCAGTATTAAGAACACAACGGGCTACCATATGGAGGCATTCCTCGACGGCGCGACACCCTTAGAGATCTTTCGTCGCCTGGTTGTCGGCTCGGAGGGCACACTCGCGTTCATTTCGGAGGCGGTATTCGAGACGATCCGGGATAAACAATTCCGGTTGACATCGTTCATGATCTTTCCCGACCTGTACGCGGCATGCGCCGCGGTGAAGCCGTTCGTGGACCAGGGTGCCGCGGCGGTCGAGCTGACGGATCGCGCGTCGCTGCGCGCGGTGGAGGGCAAGCCCGGAGTGCCTGAACGCTGGAAGGCATTGCCCGCGGAAGCAACCGCGCTACTTGTCGAGTTCCGCGCGCCAAGCGAGGCCGCACGTGCCGAGGTAGGGCCTGCCGCGAATGCGACGCTGGCCGGGCTCACATTGATCGAATCCGCGGAATTCACAAAGGACCCGGTCGTTGCCGCGCAGTTCTGGAACGTACGCAACGGTCTGCTTGCGTCGGTCGGGGGCGCGCGTCCCTCCGGCTCTTCGTTCATCCTCGAGGACGTTTGCTTCCCGCCGGATCGACTCGCCGGCGGTGCGCTCGACCTGCAGGTACTTTTCGCAAAGCACGGCTACGCCGGGGTCATCTTTGGGCACGCCTCGGCCGGCAACCTGCACTTTCTGATCACCCCGTTTCTCAACGACTCGAAGGAAATCGCGCGCTTCGATACATTCATGCGGGATGTCGTCGAGCTGGTCGTCGACAAATACGACGGCGCCAGGTGTCATGTTAACGGACGATCCGGAGAGCCATCTCAAGAACCTGCAGACCGCACCTACTATCGAGGCGACGGTTGACAGATGCATTCAATGTGGCTTCTGCGAACCGGTATGCCCCAGCCGCAATCTCACGACTACTCCGCGGCAGCGGATCGCCTTGCGACGGGAGATGGCGCGACAAGCTGAACATTCACCGATGCTCGCGGCAATTCTCGCGGACTACGATTACGACGCAATCCAGACGTGCGCGGGCGATGGATTATGTGAGATTGCTTGTCCCGTGAACATCAATACCGGGGTATTGATGAAACAATTCCGCCGTCTCGAGCACGGAGCCCGGGCCGAGGTGGCCGCGGCAACGATTGCGAGACAGTTCGGCCCAGTAGAGCGTATCGCGCGCGTCGCGGTCGGTGGTGCGGGCGCGACGGCAAGACTTCTCGGGCACGGCACGCTCACGGCGATGACCAACGGCGCGCGCGCGATCGTGAACAAGGATCTACTGCCGGGGTGGCTGCCGAATATGCCCACCGCGGGCAGGGCGAGGTTGCCGGAAACGCAGCGCGATGGCGCTGGCGGCGTCTACTTCACCGCATGCGTCAACCGGATTTTCGGCGAGATGTCCGGGCACGAGCATGAACTCTCGCTGCAGGAGGCAATCGTCGCCGTCTCGGAGCGTGCGGGGATGCCTCTGTGGATTCCCGACGACATCTGGGGCCGCTGTTGCGCGACGATATGGCACTCGAAAGGCTACGAGACAGGCAACGCGATCATGGCAAACCGCACGGTGGAAAGTCTGTGGCGCTGGAGCGAAGCCGGCCGGCTGCCGATTGTTTGCGACGCGAGCACGTGCTCGCTAGGAATCACCAGAGAGGTTGTGGAGTATCTGTCCCCGGCGAATCGCGAGCGCCACGCGCAATTGACAATTTTTGATTCCATCGCGTGGGCGCACGATCGCCTGTTGGCGAAGCTGGAAGTCCGGCGCAAAGTCGCATCGGCAGTTGTGCACCCGAGTTGCTCGGCCAATCATCTCCAGCTCGACAAAAAGCTGCATGTGCTCGCGGCCGCGATGGCCAACCGGGCTGTGACGCCCGATTCTGTTGGTTGCTGCGCCTTCGCTGGCGACCGTGGCTTCCTTCACCCCGAACTCACGCGATCGGCCACGGTCGAGGAGGCGGCGGAGGTCCGCGCAGGCCAGTTTGACGCCTATCTAGGCAGCAATCGCACCTGCGAGATAGGCATGAATCTCGCTACCGGCAAGAACTATATGTCGTTTGTCTACTTGCTTGAGAAATTGACGCGTCCCGAGGCCGCCGCCCGTCCGTGAAGAGCCCATATCGGCAACCGTTAAAAGCGCTCGGTCTCGTCATTCCTGCCTCACTGCTCGCCGTGCCGACGAGGTGATTGAATGAGGCGGCGGAGCGATCCCGTCTAACTAGGCGTCCCGTCTGTAAGTGGGGGAGTCCAGGATCAAGCGCTTCAGACTATCCACCGTACAGTGTCGATGTCGCTCACGGGCTCGTGCTTCTCTTCGGAATCGGCACCAGGGCCCTTCCATCATGGGATTCGAAGACGGGGGGATCAATCTAATGGGCGGCCTTGCCGTCAGATGGTCGGCAGGTCCAAGCGGACACGCGATCTCACCTCATCCATCGTCCCGCAAGGGACATCATTCCACCGCTCGGTGGAGCTCGAGTTTCCTCCTATTGCATTCGATTCAGTATAGTTGTCATGCCGCCGCGAACTCCTTGGTCCACCGGAACTCGGTGCCGTCAACCCATATACGGTGCATCACGACCGCCATCCGCCGTGCCACGGCGACGATCGCGCGTTTCAATCCTCGTCTTTTGGCGATCTTCATGCCCCAGGCCTTGAGCCACGACCATTTGATGGTGCGGGTCAGCATGCTCTGTGCCGCTTCGAACAGCACAGTACGCATCATGGCATCCCCGCATTTCGAGATGCCACCCATTCGGTCGATCTCACCTGATTGATGCTTGGATGGTGTCAACCCAAACACCGCACCGACTGCCTTAGAGTTCCTGAGGCGAGCTGGCACGTCGACGGTGGCGCGATAGGTCAACGCGACCACGGGGCCGACACCGGGGGTTGTCATCAGGCGCCGGCAAACATCATCGTCCCGGACGATGGCCAGCAAGCGGCGGTGCAGGATCCGACCTGCTCGCGAAGCACCCGCCGGACAATGAGTAGCGGTTCGACAAGCACGGCCAAATCAGGCAGGTTCTCGACAAGCTCCTTGATGCGTGCATCGAACTTGACCGTTCCCACCATGCCTACCTTGAGACCGAAGTTGCGCAAGGTGGCGCGTAGGTCGTTTTCGATGGCGATGGCCTTAGATTGAAGCAGCTTGCGGTGGGTCAGGAGCATCCGCAGCTTCTGACTGCGTATCGTCTTCACATACACCGGACGATAAAGCCCCGCCCGCATCATCTGCGCGATGCCGCGAGCATCGTTGCGGTCCGTCTTGTTGATCTGCGCCTTCAACACCGCCCTCATGTGCCGCGCCTCAACACAGATCACCGGCAAGCCCGCTTCGGCGAGAGCGCTGGAAAGCCATTGCGACAGTGGCCCGGCTTCCAGTCCTACCCGCTTGAAGCGGTAGGCGGGGTTCGTCAGGACCTGCAGCAGCGCCTCGGGTTCGCTCGCCACCTTCACTTCCCGCACGATCCTACCCGTGTCATCCACGATGCAGACACTCGTCTCCTTGACCCGAAACGTCAAGTCCAGCAAAATGCTCCATGCTGTGCTTCTCCTTCTGATGCTTGGGCCGCGAATGCGGGCCTCGTTTCCACCATTTAGCCTGAAGCGCAGCACCCCAAATCTTTAGCTATCCACAAGTCGGACGGCCGATTACCCCATCTAATGAGATCGCAGGCGCGCTGATATCCATGCTGGCCGGGAGCACAACGCGCTCCAATCAGAGGCCGGATACATTGATGCAAGACCGCATCCGCTCTCGACACGTCCGGTCATGCCCAATGACCGGACTTTGCCGGTGCTGAGCGCCTCTTCCGGGATGCGCCAGAAGGGGCCATTCCGGTATCGAGCCGCAAACGTCGCGGGCGTCATCTCAGGTTCGAATTCACGCTTTCATCCGTCAGGTCCCCGGCGTCGGATATTCTCGTATGGAGAGCCATCCCGATGGGTGTAGCGCGCAGGCTTACCGCCTGGCGGAGTGATCATATCGACGTCTGCATAATATGCGGCATCGTTAGCGGTGCGAGTTCCGATCTCGAGAACACGGGCATCGGTCTGAGAGCGATTTTGTAGGCAGTGCCCATTGGGATCTCCGGCCTTGAAGCCTGCCGCATCACCCGCACGCAAAAGTTCTTCGCCGCCGTCCGTAACAAGCGTCACCTCGCCAGACAGCACATAAACAAATTCATCTGATTCTGTGTGCCAGTGACGTTGGCTCGACCACGCCCCTGGAGGCAGAATTAAGAGATTGACTCCGAATTGCGTCAAACGCGCGGCATCTCCGAGTTTGTGCCGTTGGCGCGTGCGGCAAGGCTGATCGAACGGCGATGGATACAGCGTGCCGACGACCGGCGCTATCGTTCCGATATCGAGACGTTTCTGTGTCATCGCGGCCTCCTTCATTTTTTCACGCAGGATAGCCTAGGCAGGGCGATTGGTATCAACATTGTAACAGCGAAGTTTCGGCATGTGAGCTTCGGGGCAACTGAAAATATCTCGGCAAATTATGGGATGCGCAGTGAGCGTCTGAAAGCGATGGCTAAGATCCTGCACATTGAGGACAACGAGGACAACATCTACATGGTGTCGCGCCGGTTACAACGAAAAGGCTACGAGGTCCTCATCGCCCACGACGGCGCGGAAGGCCTGGCACAAGCCAAGAGTCGGGCCCCGGCCCTTATTCTGGTGGACCTTGGGCTACCCGTCATCGACGGTTGGGAAGTTACGCGGCAGTTGCGCGCGGCGCCGGAAACTGCGGCTGTCCCCATTATTGCGCTTTCTGCCCACGCCATGCCGCAGGATCGCGCGCGAGCACTCGCGGCAGGGTGCAATGATTTCGTTGCGAAACCGATCGATTTTCCGCGCCTACTTGATCGGATCGAGGTTCTGCTGAGGGCGAAGTCGAAGACATGAATGAGCCGCTGCCTGTGATTCTCGTCGTCGATGATAACGAGGATAATCGTTATCTGCTCGCGCGCCGATTGCGGCGGTTGGGCTATGAGACCGTGCTGACCGCGGAGGACGGGGTCGAGGCTATTACAATGCTTTCCGAACGGCCCGTGGACCTCATGCTCCTCGATGTCATGATGCCAAGGATGAATGGTCATCAAGTGCTAGAGCAGCTCAAGGCGAACCCGGCATCACGAGAGATCCGCGTTATCATGATTTCTGCCGTGGATGAGCTTGAAAGCGTGGTCCGCGGTATCGAACTCGGCGCCGACGACTATCTTCTCAAGCCTTTCAATCCCGTGATTCTCGGAGCACGTGTCGGCGCCTGCCTTGAGAAGAAACGCCTGCGTGACCAGGAGGCCTACTACCGGGAAGAAATCCAGCGCGAGAGGCGCCGCGCCGACGAATTGTTACAAGCCATCCTGCCGCCGAGCGCCGTGGCCGAGCTAAAGGCGACCAACGAGGTCAAGCCCCGCCGCCTGGAAGATGTCACGGTACTGTTCAGCGACATCGTCGGATTCACGCGGTACTGCGATTGCCATCCGGCGGAACAGGTCGTGTCTGAGCTCCGCGCCCTTGTCGACGCGTTCGAGGACATCGTTGATGCGCATGCCATGGAGAAGATAAAGACCATCGGAGATGCATTCCTTGCCACGGCGGGGCTGCTTCAACCGATGGAGAACGGCGTGCTCGCCGCTGTGCGGTGTGCGAGGGCGATGATCGAGACCTCGCAGAGGCTTAAGCCAGGTTGGGCAGTCCGTATCGGCATTCATAGCGGTCCCGTAATCGCTGGGATTATGGGCCGGCGCCAATACTTGTTCGATTTGTGGGGAGACACTGTCAATACCGCCGCGCGTGTCACCTCGCATGCGGACGGCGGATCGATCCTTATGAGTGCCACGGCCTGGGCCCGGGTTCGGCACTGCTGCGCGGGCCGAAGCCGCGGACTCGTGGAGCTGAAGGGTAAGGGAGCACTAGAACTGTTCGAATGCCATGGCCTTCGACATCCTGGGACTGTGGTGCTGTGACCGGGTGGGGTCGTTGCCGCCGGCGGGCAAAGCTCGCCAGCCGCGAGCGTCGATCGGCTCACGTCATTCCTCCAAGCTCTTCAGGAAATCGATGAAGTCCGCGATCTGATCGGGTTCCAGGCGGAATTCCGGCATGTCCGCGTGGCCCGTGACGATCCCCTCGGCCAGAGCCTCTTCGAGGTACTCGACCGGAT
>WNGF01009719.1_pt1 | contig 11009 bp, 13 predicted proteins | sample 5400641 | NCBI WGS metagenome assembly WNGF01 (sample SAMN13153371, study PRJNA577476) | soil metagenome | isolation source: 80 cm soil or saprolite under grassland replicate 2 | place: USA:California | collected 2016-06-15 | reverse complement strand
GGTCCGTCCCCGCTAGTTTCGCCACAGAGACTACCGAGAGGACTATTGCTTACCACGGTAGTAGGCTGCCTGATCGCTCCTCTCGCGCGACCATGGGCCTCGGCTACCTCCTGCCGGGAACAACGACCAGCGCGTTTGGCACCCCCCATACGCCGGGCAATGACAGCGCCAATCCGGGAAGCCTCGCGACATGATGGCCGCGCCGAAACCCGCCGAAAGACTCCTCGCGCTGCGAGAGCGATCGCAGTATCTGCTGGATCACATCGACAAGGAGGTGGAGCGAGCCACACGTGTTCAGAATGCGCTCGTGGATCTCCTCGACTTCATCGACGCCGAACGCGTCTGGGTCAGACCTGATCGGCGCGAAAAGTTCTCGCCGGATGGGGCCGCCCCGCCGAACAGCCGGATCGAGCTGACGCGCAAGAAACCGCGCGCGCCTCATGCTAGACGATAACGGCCATACGCTTCAGCCGCCTGCCGTCGCGCTGCCCAGGGGCGGCGGCGCGATCCGGGGTATCGGCGAGAAGTTCTCTGGCAATCCGGCTGGTCTCGCCCATGGGATTCATGCCGGGGCGATACCCCATCCTCGATGAGCCTCGCGCTTGCGCTTCCGCTCCGGGGCCTGCTCGGGACCCCGACCCCGAAATTCTCGGGCGACGATGTGTTCGTCACGTATCCCTTCAGGCCAGCGCTCCCAAGGATCTGTTCGCCCTCTGGCGTGGAGATCTCGCACCGCAATCCGACGGGTTCCTGACCATCGAGCTACGAGCCGAGGACGCCCGCGAGCTCACGCGCCGGCTGCCGTCGCGCGCTCCGACCCCGCGCCGTATCACGTTCGGGCCGGTTATTAATAATGACCCGGATTGTCCCGAAATCTCCTCGCCGAGGATTTCGTAAGGAAGGCTTTGATTATGTAACTACTTGATTTGGCTCCCCGGGCAGGACTCGAACCTGCGACCTAGTGATTAACAGGCGCCTCGGCTTCCCGTCCCGGGTTGTCCCGAATCGTCAGAAATCGGCCGTTTGCGCAGCATGGCCCGCCCGGTGCGTCCGAGGAAATCCCGGCGCATCCCCGCAAAGTCGTCAGCGTGACGTCAGCAGGGCTAGCACTTCGGCGTCGGGCAATTCCGCCCCGAAGAAGTCGACCGCCACCAGCAGCGTCAGGCCGATCGCATAACGCTGGGTAGCGCTCCAGCCACCGCTCGCTACGCGGGTCCCAAGGCGTAACGTATGATACGTAGCGATTCGGAAGCTCAGAGGCGGCGCCGGCCCGAGCGCCGAGGCCACAGGGGGAACCTGTCACGGCTGCGCTCCTCACGGTCACCGGCATCACCAAGCGGTTCGGCGGCGTCGAAGCGCTCGCCGGCTGCACGCTCTCTGTCGGCGAAGGCTCGATCACAGGTCTCATCGGACCGAACGGCGCGGGCAAGACGACCCTCTTCAACGTGATCAGCGGCCTCACGCCGGCCGACGGCGGCCAGATCTGTCTCGGCGCCGATCGTCTCGATGGGCTTTCGGTGCACGCGATCGCCAGGCGTGGGGTCGGGCGCACGTTCCAGATCCCTCGTCCACTCGGACGGATGACCGTGCTCGAAAACGTGCTGGTCTTCGCCCACGATCAGCCGGGCGAAGGGCTCGCGCGCGTCTTCACGGCGCCGAAACGCGTGAGCGCCGACGAGATTCGCGCGCGCGAGCGAGCGCAAGCGATTCTCGCGTCCGTCGACCTCGCGCATCTCGCGGCCTCGCGGGCAGAGACGCTGTCCGGCGGCCAGAAGAAGCTGCTCGAACTGGCGCGCGCGCTGATGAGCGACCCTCGCGTCATCTTGCTCGACGAACCCGGCGCCGGCGTGAACCCGACGCTGATGCGGTCGCTCGTCGAGGCGATCCAGGCGCTCCGGGCGGCGGGGCGCACGTTCCTCCTGATCGAGCACGACATGGACCTCGTGACCGAGCTCTGCGATCCGGTGATCGTGATGGCCCAGGGGCGCAAGCTCGTGGAGGGCCCGTTCGCGGAGGTCCGGCGTGATCCGCGCGTGCTCGAAGCCTATCTGGGAGTATGAACGCCATGGCGCTCCTCGAGATCCACGATCTCACAGCCGGGTACGGCGACAACGACATCCTTCATGGCCTCTCGCTTCGCGTCGACGCCGGCGAGCTCGTCGCGGTCATCGGACCGAACGGCGCCGGAAAATCGACGCTGCTGAAGACGCTGGCCGGCCTCGTGCGTCCGCGTGGAGGCCGCATCGCGCTGAGCGGCGCCGACATCACCGGGGCGAGCTCTCAGCGCGTCGTCGCGAGCGGGCTCTGCTACGTGCCCCAGGAGGCGAACGTGTTTGCGTCGCTCAGCGTGTGGGAGAACCTCATGATCGGCGCCTGGACGGCTCCGGGGGCGCTGAACGAGCGGGCGCGCGCGGTCGTCGAGCTCTTTCCCGCTCTCGCCGAGCGCCGGCGCGCCCGGGCCGGCACGCTGTCGGGCGGCGAGCGACAGATGCTCGCGCTGGCGATGGCCTTGATGGTCGAGCCCCGCCTGCTGCTCCTCGACGAGCCGTCGGCTGGGCTCGCGCCCGCGCTCCAGCGCCTCGTGTTCGACCGCGTTCGCGAGATCAACGCTCGCGGGCTCGGCATCCTGCTCGTGGAGCAGAATGCGCGCGAGTCGCTCGCGTTGTGTCAACGGGCGTATGTTCTGGCGATGGGTCGGGTCCGCGCGGAAGGACCAGGTGGGATCCTTCGCGACGATCCTGAGATCCGACGTCTCTACCTCGGCGGCTGACATCATCTGGGGGGATTCAGACATGACGACAATGACGCGGCGAGAGCTCTTGAAGGCGTCGGGCACGGCCGGACTGGTGCTGAGCGCGCCCGCGCTCCTCTCGGCCCAATCGAAGGAGCCCATCCCCATCGGGACCCTGTGTCCCCTCACCGGCGCCGGCGGCTCGTACGGTCCCGACATGCAGCGGTCGGTCGTGGCCGTCGTCGAGCGGATCAACAAGGCCGGCGGGATCAACGGCCGGCCCGTCCAGCTCTTCCACGAGGACGACCAGACGAACGCCGAGGCCGGCGTGCGCGCGGCGCGCAAGCTGATCGACGTCAACAAGGTGGTCGCGATCGTCTCCACGTGGGCCTCGGCGGTGACGCTGGCCGTCAAGCCCCTGTGCGTCGAGGCCAAGGTCTTCGTCATCGGCGTGTCGGGCGCCGACGCCGTGACGCAGGGCGATCACAAGGGCTACATCGCGCGCACGCAGCCGAACACGAACCTCCAGGGGCGGATGTACGCGAAGTTCGCGGCGAGCAAGAAGGAGTGGAAGCGTGCCGCCTACATGGCGCTCCAGACGCCGTACGCGCAGTCCTTCGGCGATGCCTTCACCGGCGTGGTGAAGGCCGCGGGCGTGACCATCACCGACAGCCTCGTCTACGAGGACAAGAAGCCCTCGTATCGCAGCGAGGTCACGCGCGTGCTCGCGACGAACCCCGACCTGATCATGCTCGGAGGCTACACGCCCGACTCGATCGTCATGGCCAAGGACATCTACAAGGCCGGCTACAAGGGCGCGATCCTTGGGCCGAGCTTCGCGATCAACGCGCGGTTCATCGAGGGCGTGGGGCCCGAGGTCGCCGAGGGTGTCTGGAACATGGACCGCGCGCCGTTGTTCGACTCGCCGGCCTTCAAGGAATTCCTCGCCGCCGTCCCGGGCGGGGACCAGGGCCCGTACGCGCCGCAGGCGTGGGACCAGATGACGCTGGTCGCGCTCGCGCTCGCCGCCGGCAAGGGCGAAGTGTCGGGGACAGTGATCAAGGACAACCTGCGAGCGGTCTCGAATCCGCCCGGCACCGTCGTGCACTCCTTCGCCGACGGCGCGAAGCTTCTCCACGAGGGCAAGAAGATCAACTACGAGGGCGCGTCGGGCTCGTGCGACTTCGATCAGATCGGCGACATCCTCTCGGCCCCCTTCATTGTCCAGCAGGTGCGCAAGGGCAAGAACGAGCGCGTTACGGTCATCAACCCCTGACGGCGGGCGCCGGATGCCGCCCATCGCGCAGTACGTCTTCAACGGCGTCGTGACGGGCGGCATCTTGGCACTCCCCGCGGTCGCGTTCTCGCTGCTCTGGCGGCTCCTGCGCTTTCCGAACTTCGCCGTCAGCACGTACCTCACGGTCGGCGCCTACGTCGCGCTGACGCTGAACCACGGCGTGCGCGCATCGATCGCGCTGGCCTGGCTCGGCGCGCTCGTGGCGACCGGCGCCGTCGCGCTCCTGGTGGACCGGGTCGCGTTCCGGCCCATGCGCGATCGGCGCCCGTTCTCGCTGGCCATCGCGTCCATCGGCGTCGCGTTCGTCCTCGAGAACGTCGTGCGCTTCGTCTGGGGCAACGACTTCCGGAGCTACGACGTCACGGTGACGCGCTCCATGAGCGTCGCCGGGCTCCGGGTCGGCCGCGAGCAGCTCGTCATCCTCGGCGTCGCGGTGGTCCTGATGGCGCTCGCCCAGGCGTTTCTTCTCCGGACCCGGCTCGGCATCGCGATGCGCGCGACCGCCGACAACCCGCGGCTCGCTGCCGTCAAGGGCGTGCCGACCGAGCGCGTGATCGCCCTCGCCACGCTGGGCGGCGGCGGGCTCGCCGGCGGCGCCGGCGTGTTCCTCGGCCTCGACGCCAGCATCGATCCGCTGATGGGCGGCGGCCTCATCATCTCGGTCTTCGCGGCGGCCATCCTCGGGGGTATCGGCTCGGCGCCGGGGGCGCTCGCCGGCGCCCTGATCGTCGGCGTCATGGAGGAGGTCGGGATGCTCGTGGTCCCGCCGACCTACAAGACGGCGATCGGATTCACGATCATCCTCGCGGTGCTGCTGATCCGGCCGACCGGCCTCGCCGGCGCGCGATCGTGAGCTTCCGCGGATGATCGCCTACCTCACGGCCATCGCGACGCTGGTCGGTGTCCGGGCGCTGCTGACGCTCGGCCTGAACGTCCAGTGGGGCCTGACCGGCCTCGTGAACCTCGGCGCGGTCGCGTTCTTCGCCGTCGGCGCGTACACGTCCGCCCTGCTGGCCGTCGGGGGCGCGCCGCTCGTCTTCGCGTGGCCCGCGGCGGTCGGGCTCGCCACCGCCGCAGGCGCCGGGCTGGCGATGGTCGCGCTGCGACTCCGAGAGGATTACCTCGCCATCGTTACGCTCGGGTTCGGCGAGGTCTTGCGGCTGTTCCTCCTGAACGAAGCGTGGCTCACGCGCGGCGCGAACGGCGTGACCGCGATCCCGCGCCCGCTCCACGCTCAGTTCAGGGGACACTACGACCTCTTCTATCTCGCCCTGGTGCTGGCCGCGGTCGCGCTCGTCTACCTGGCGCTCGAGCGCCTGCGTCGCTCGCCGTTCGGCCGTGTGCTCCGCGCGATTCGCGAGGACGAGACCGTCGCCGCGGTCGCGGGCAAGCCCGTGTTCCGGTTCAAGGTTCAGGCCTTCGCGCTCGGCGCCGGCATCGCGGGGCTCGCCGGCCTGCTCTTCGCGCACTATCTCGCGTACGTCGAGCCGAACATGTTCCCGCCGCAGGAGAGCCTGTTCATCTGGCTCGCGCTCATCCTCGGCGGCAGCGGCAACAACCGCGGGGCGCTCCTCGGCTCGGTGGTGCTCCTCGGTCTTCTCGAAGGCAGTCGATTCGCAAAGGACGTGATCCCGTTCCTGACGGGCGTACGACTGGCCGCGGCGCAGCAGATCCTCGTCGGCGTCGTGCTCGTCGTGTTGATGATCTGGCGTCCCGAGGGCCTGCTGCCGGAGAAGCCGGATTCGAACTAGGGAGGAAGCAAGCGATGCGTGTTGGGTTCATCGGTCTGGGGAATATGGGCGTCCCGATAGCGGGCTTCATGCTCAAGGCGGGGTTCTCACTCGTGGTTCACGATCTCAGGAGAGAGGCCGCCGCCCCTGTGCTCGATCAGGGCGCGGTCTGGGCGGGCTCACCGAGGGACGTGGCCACGCAGTGCGATGTCATCTGCGTCTGCGTTCCCGGTCCGCCGGAGATGCAGGCCGTGACACTCGGCGCCGGGGGGATCCTCGAGGGCGTGAACCCGGGATCCGTAGTGATCGACCACACGACCAACTCCCCTGCGATCGTACGAGACGTCGGCGTCGCGCTGACGGCGCGCGACGTACACCTGCTCGACGCGCCGCTCGACGGCGGGCGCGAAGGCGCGCTCGAGGGGAAGCTCACGCTGTTCGTCGGAGGCGACGAGGCGGTCTTGCGGCGCGTGAAGCCGGTGCTGGACACGTTTTCCAGGAGCGTCGTGTGGGTCGGCGAGCTGGGCGCGGGCTCGATCACCAAGATCGTCCACAACGCCCTGGCCATGAGCATCGACCTGCTGCTCGCGGAGTGCCTCACCCTCGGCGTCAAGGCCGGGGTCGCGGTCCCGCGCCTCGTCGAGGCGTTCCGCGAGGGATGCATCGTCAGCCAGAACATGACCTTCACGAAGCGCATGCCGGCCACGCTGTTCCGCGGCGACTTCGCCGCGAGGTTCGCGCTGGCGCTCGCGTACAAGGATTTCCGGCTGGCGGGTGATCTGGCGACGCAGCACGGCGTGCCGACCCGCTTGCTCGACCTCTGTCAGCAGGAGCTGCTGGAGGCGATGAATCGCGGCTGGGGCGGCAACGACCGCATCAAGGCGTCGACGCTCCAGGAGGAGCGCGCCGGGGTGAAGCTGAGAATGTAGACAATGTCATCGCAAGCCACTCCATGATCGATCCGCTACCGAAACATCGGCGCGGAGGGCGTGTCGCGCCGTGGCCTGAGAGGACATCTTGCGAACAAGCTGATAGGAGGTCAGACCAGTGCGCGGTAGGCGCTACTGTAAGTCTAACTGTAAGTCTGACCAGTTGACTCCCGTTGGCGCCGTGCGCCCATATTCGGCGCTCACTGTCGGCGAACGAGTCCATACGGTCGGGGGCGCCGAGCGGCCTCGAAAATACTTTGGGAGAGGGGGTCGTATCTGGTCTTCGGCGGCGACGTGGGACAATTGATCTCGTTCAGACCACCGCGCCGATGTCCTCTGGGTCATCTGGAGGATGGCTGTTTGATGGGGCGGGGAACCTGATCGGTATCACAACATTCCTCCCGCGAGACAGCCGGAATGCAACTTCGCTATTGCCGCTGACACATTCTGGAAATAGGGACGCTAGTCCTGTGTGTACCGCACCTCGTGACCGGGATGCAGCGGCGGGACTACGACCTTGAGCTTACCAGATACGACGGTCGCGGCTGGTCCGCCACCTTCTTCGTGACGGGCATGGAGCATTCGCTCACGAACGACACGGCCACGGCGTGGAAGCCGACACCCTGGCGTGCAGTCCAGGTGGCCGCGTGGAATGCGCTCGGGAAGGCACCCGGCGTGGCGCAAGGGCCCAGCCGGCCGAGGATGTCATCCTTCCCTGATGTGCTCGGCGCGGGCCAGCTCACGGCATGGGAGGTGCGCAGCAATGCTCGATAACATCAAAGACGCAAGGGTCAGAATCGCGCGCGGGATCATTCGCGGAGCGGATGAGGCCCTCGACGAGGCCGAGCGCCGTCTCATCGCGACGGCACGAGAACTGACGTTGCGAGACAGGGTCATGATCGCTTTCGCTCACAAGATGCTTCGGACGTTCGAGGCTCTCGTGGACGACGCGGAGCGCGAGCGGGCGGAAGCCATGCATCATCTGAAGACGCTCTGTGAATCCTATATCTACATGCATGCGGCGCTGGAAAATGAGGCGTCCGCCGCACTCGTACTCGGTACATCGTTGCTGAAGCGCATCGAGTTTTGGCGACTGAATCCTGATCTCTACGCGCCGGGTGACTCTGAAGAGTTGAAAAGAGAGGCCAAAGAACTCTGCGGCGGTCGCACGTTGCCGCATCTCCGGCCCCTGGCCGAGCGCCACAGCAACGAACTCGGTCAGTGGTACAACCTCGTCTACCGTTTTGCCTGTGAGCCAGCGCACGTCGGCGACCTGGACGCTTTCTTGCCAGGATCCGGAGTCGGAATCCGGGGCGACGCTCCGAACAGGGTCCCGGAAGCCGTGATGGCGCTGAGCTATGGAACGCAGATCGTGCTGGCCGCGGCAGATGTGATCAACACAAATGACATTGGAGTCCGACTGGACGTGGCGAGCGCAAGAGCGGCGTTAGTCGAGACGGCGCGATCCACGTCGGCTTGACGGCCTGGGCGACACTCCGTTTCGCTGTCGGCAACAGCCCAGCCCGTCCCCGCATCGCCCCCGCTTCCCGACCCTCGTCGCCCCCCTCCGTCGCCCTGGGCTGGGCCTTCGAGGAAACAGTCGACGGCCAGTGGATCGTGGCATACAAGACGCGCCGGGTACCGGCTGAGCGCACGGCTATCCCCGCCTCAGCTTATCGAAACGGACGCCTCGAAACCGGGGCCGGCGGTTCAACGGTCATCCCCTTGATCGCCCGCACGCTCGCATCCTGTTCGTCCAACGTGATCTCGACCCACTGGCCGGTATTTGTCGCAAGGTGTTTTGCGGAGCCCGCGATCATGACTGGGAACACTCGTCGCAGGTCACCGAATCTGCCGACACTGACGATGTTGGAACGCCATACCTCCTCAAGTTTCTCGGTGCGGTCGTATACGGAAAGGTCATACGCTTGGAGGCGAATAAAGCGACTGTAGAGAGTGATGCTCCCCACCTCCGTGGTGTAACCTGTCACCCCATAAGTTGGAGTGTACGTCGTTGTACTCGAAAAGCGGCCACCATAGAACGATCCTGTTGTTGTTGACCCGGAAACTCCCGTCTGTCCAAAGACCGGCATGGAATAGCTGTACTGGTGTGTTTGTGGATCCCCAATGCCGTACGCCAAGAAGATGACCGTCTCCGCACTCTCGCCGCGTTGAGCGTAGCGGAACCCTCGCAACGCGAGCGCTCTGTGGACGTAGCTGGCGAACTCCTGGAATTGTAGATCAGTGTCCAGCGTATCCTTGTTTCCTGGCAGCAAGGTGTAGGACCGTCGCACATCGGCCCGTGAGAGCGAGTCAACGCTGATCTTCACGTGTGGCGGGCTGACACAGCCGAACACGAGCAGAGGGAGGAGAGCAACGAAAGTCCGCGCTGCCCGACGCACACGCCGACGCAAGTCCACGTTCTGCAACACCCGGAAGCCCGGCATCCGGTGCGCTCCTGGTTGACAATGGTTGGGCATCGACACTATAGCCGATTTAGGGAGAGAACAGCCGAGGAGCACAGCGTTTACTCTTCGGCGGTGTGGCCTCGATGAGGGCGTCCGTGTCCTCCTGGCGAGCGAGCGCGGCGCTGGACTCGTCCACCACTGAACAGTCGAGCTTGGCGTGTTGAGCGCCCGGCTCACGGAGCTAGGGGTCTCGCCGCTGGCGCGGCCAACGTCGCCATTCACCGACTTGCCCCGCCCGCCGCGGGGTCACCTGGCTTGAGCCGACCGTGGCGGTGGAGATCCAGTGTAACGAGATGAAACGAGATGACGGGCGGCCGGCTGCGGGCGCCGGTGCTGCGGCAGAGCCGCGCGACGCGGACACGTGCCCAGCAGAATCAGCCGGACAGTAGCGACAGCGCCAAGCCGTAGAGCCATATCGCGATGCCGTAAAGGGCGACGGCGCAGCCGACCGCCGCGAACACGATCATGCCCACGGTGTCCACGAACGCGCGCAGGGGCCCCCCGGTCCGTTTAATTCCGTGGAATGCCTGACCGTCTGCGCGTGGCCAGTTTCCGATGAGGGTCAGACCAAGGATTTTATCGGCGTGTCATACTTTGCCCTTCTGAAGGACAGTATTTACTGTGAGGGCGAGAAGCCTCTAACGAAGCCTGCCCTCTCCCGAGGTCGCCCCCGCCGACCGAGGTCCCGGCCGAGCCTCACCCACCGCGCCCCCGGCGCACTCTCATGAGGTCCCCTGTCCGTATGCGTGTCTCGGATGTCGCCCGGCGACTTGGCTCCTCTGCCGACTGCCCCTCGGTTCAAATCCGACTTCGACAACTACTCCCAGGTTCGCCACTGTTCAAAGCGGCGACGGGTTCCGAACAGGGCATCACGCCAGGCGGTTCGGCGCGGTCGCAGCTTGAATGCTTCGATAGCGAATCGGAGAACCTGTTCCAGCGCCACTCGCCCCGTCGGAATGTGCGCGTCTTCGAGCTCGGCTCGGCCGACCGCTGCCGCATGCCCGAGATGAACGTGAGGATAAGGAAGTACACCAGACCCTGTCGGATGCCACTGAAACGAGATGATCTCCGTTCCGCTCGCTTCCTCCACGGTGTAATGGTACGCGGTGATCGTCACCTTCCATGGATCGCACTGCCCCTCTGCCCGCACGATCCGGTATTCTTGGTTGATCCGCGCTCGAAGCGAAGGCCCACGATCACGCGCCAGCGCAAAGGTCTCACCGCCCGCCCCATCCACACGTGCTCCTTCGCCATGCTGACGTCGCGGTCGGCCGCGATCTGCGCGTCCGTAACACACGAGAGTGCACGCTGGAGCGGCTCGAGGACATTCTGGACTGCCTTGCGTGGAGTGGAGCCGGCCACTCAACCGGGAAATGGCTACCGTGCAAACGGAAGCAGCATCGCGACTCGCATCACTTCCGGTCGGCAGGCGCGCTTGGCGTATCGGCCTGCATCCCAGCGCCGGACGAATGTCTTCGCCGACACGCCCAACGCGGCGCGCGCCTCACGATCGAGCAGCGCGAAGCCTTCGCTCCGGCTCAACCACTTGATCTTAGGGATGCTATTCTTCGACGCCCTGTGCGCCATAGATTCACTGTAGCAGCCAAGCTGCCCGGCGCAATGTCCAATGATCGATACAGTGCGACGCCGACTCCTACCGCGCGGAGATGGTTCCCGGCATCGTGGCCCGACGCGCTTCCTCCGGCTCCGGACGTGCCACCGGCATGCCCCGGCGGCCGAGCTTCGACTTGTCCATCGCGTAGAAGTTGAGGCTGTTGTCGAGCAGCATCTTCCGCTTGGCGGAGTCTGGAACATCCTTCCGCCCGAGCAGCGTCGCGACGGTTCCGGGATACG
>WNGF01009715.1_pt1 | contig 11010 bp, 12 predicted proteins | sample 5400641 | NCBI WGS metagenome assembly WNGF01 (sample SAMN13153371, study PRJNA577476) | soil metagenome | isolation source: 80 cm soil or saprolite under grassland replicate 2 | place: USA:California | collected 2016-06-15 | reverse complement strand
CAATCTTCGTTTCGGTCCCCGCCGCGGGAGGTTGGAGATGCTCGACAACTGGCTTCCGTTCCTCATCTACGGGAGCTTCGCGGTCCTGATCCCGGCCACGATGGTGCTGATGAGCTTCGCATTTGCGCAACGTCCGAGGCGCCGGCTGCGGGCCCGGACGGTGCCGTTCGAGTCCGGCGTCTCGAGGGGACCGGCGCACACGCGGCGCTTCACGATCAGCTTCTACCTCACCGCAATGCTGTTCATCCTCTTCGACATCGAGATCGTCTTCCTCTACCCGCTGGCAGTGATCCTCCACCGGCTCGCCTGGTTCGGGTTCGTCGAGTTCCTCTTCTTCATCGCCATCCTCGCGATCGCGTACGTCTACGTCTGGCGCAAGGGGGCGCTGGAGTGGCAGTAGAGCGGCCGAAGCGGCTCGCCGAGTACGGGCTGCACAGCGAGCGCGTCATGTGGCGCGGCAAGGGGCCGGGGAAGTTCGAGGAAGAGCTCGGCGACCTCGAGCGGCGGCTCGGGCTGACGACGCTCGAGAAGGCCGTGCACTGGGCGCAGACGAAGTCGATGTGGCCCGACACCTTCGGGCTCGCGTGCTGCGCGATCGAGATGATGTCGATCGTCTCCGCCCGCTACGACATCGCGCGCTTCGGGATGGAGGCGTTCCGCGCATCGCCGCGACAGGCGGACCTGCTGATCGTGTCGGGGCGGGTGGCGCACAAGATGGCGGCGCCGCTGCGGCAGATCTACGACCAGATGCTCGAGCCGAAGTGGGTGATCGCGATGGGCGCGTGCGCCAGCTCGGGCGGGATGTTCAACAACTACACGACGCTGCAGGGCGTCGACAAGATCGTCGCCGTCGACGTGTACGTGCCCGGCTGCCCGCCGCGGCCGGAGGCGCTCATGGAGGGCATCCTCCGCCTGCACGAGGCGGTGCAGGCAGGGGTTCCGCCCGCGTTCGAGATCAGGAGCGTCGCCTCGTGAGCTGGGACCAGGTCCCGGGACATGTCAGTACCAGCGAGGCGCACGGCGAGACCACCGTCGTCGTCGAGCGCGACTCCCTCGTCGAAGCGTGCGGGTACCTGCGCGACGAGCTCGGGTTCAACTTCCTGTCGGACGTCACGCCGACGGATTACCTCGACTGGGGCGGCGCCGGCGTCTCCGGCTACATCGGCACGGCGCGAGGCCGCGACCTGAACGAGCCGATGACGCAGGGCTACCAGCGCCTGCCGGAGCCGAAGCCGAAGCGCTTCGCGATGAACTACCACCTGCTGGCGCTGCGACGCGGCGACGCGCGGCGGGTTCGCGTGCAGGTGTGGCTCGACGACGCCGAAAGCGTGCCGAGCGTTGTCTCCGTCTGGCCGACCGCCGACTGGCACGAGCGGGAGGCGTGGGACATGATGGGCATCCCGGTCACGGACCATCCCAACCTCGCGCGGATCCTCATGGAGGACGACTGGGAGGGACACCCGCTGCGGAAGGACTATCCGATCGGCGGCGAGCCCGTCCGCTTCTCCGACGCCGAATGACCCTCGCCCCCGAGCGCCCGCGGATCTACGAGGGCACGCGCATCCCCTCGCCGGTCCCGACGATCCTGCAGGTCCCGCCGGAGACCGAGGACGTCCTCCAGGTCAACTTCGGCCCGAACCATCCGTCGACGCACGGCGTGCTCCGCCTCGTGATCGACCTGCACGGCGAGACGGTCGTCGGATTGCACGCCGTGATCGGCTACCTGCACACCGGGTTCGAGAAGAACATGGAGCAGAAGACGTGGTGGAAGGCGATCACCTACCCCGAGCGGATCGACTATCTCGCCTTCCAGAACAACGAGCTCGTCTTCGTGCTGGCGATCGAGAAACTCCTCGGGATCGAGGTGCCGGGCAAGGCGACCTGGATGCGGATGCTGCTGTGCGAGCTGAACCGGATCCACTCGCACCTCGTGTGGCTCGGGACGTCGGGGCTCGAGCTCGGCGCGATCTCGATGTTCTGGTATTGCTTCCGCGAGCGCGAGCAGATCCTCGATCTGTCCGAGCTCGTCGGCGGCACGCGCATGCACACGCGCTACTTCCAGGCCGGTGGCCTCGCGGAGGATGTCCCGCGCGGCTTCTACCCCGAGTGCCGCAAGCTCGTCGAGCGGATGCCGCGCGCTGTCGACGAGTACGAGCAGCTCGTCGATCGCAACCAGATCTGGCTCGAGCGCACGCAGGGTGTCGGGCTGCTGAGTGCAGACGACGCGATCGCTCTCGGGCAATCCGGGCCTGTCCTGCGCGCGTCCGGCGTCGACTGGGACGTGCGGCGCGACCAGCCGTATCTCGCGTACGACGAGGTCGACTTCCGCGTTCCGGTCTATCCGAACGGCGACGTGTACGACCGCTACCGCGTGCGCATGGACGAGATGCGCGAGTCGACGCGGATCGTCGCGCAATGCCTCGACCGGCTCGAGCAGATGGAGGGCGAGCCGTGGATCGCGGACGACAGAAAGGTCGTCCTACCGCCGCGTGAGGAGCTCCACACCTCGATGGAGTCGCTCATCCACCACTTCAAGATCGTCACCGAGGGCTACCGCGTCCCCGAGGGCGAGGTCTACGTCGTCATCGAGTCGCCGCGCGGCGAGAGCGGCTGCTACGTCGTCTCCGACGGCGGCCCCAAGCCGTGGCGCGTGAAGTTCCGCGCGCCGTCGTTCGTGGCGCTCGAGGCGACGGCGACGTGCCTGCGCGACTCTTTGATCGCCGACATGATCGCGATCGTCGGGTCGCTCGACACCCTGATGGGCGAGGTCGACCGGTGACAGAGCTGTTCGACGAGATTCAGGCGGTGCGGGAGCGCTACCCGGAGTCGCGCTCGGCCGTGATGCCGGCGCTGCGTCTGGCGCAGGAGCGCTACGGCTGGCTGGCGCCGGAGGCGCTGCGCGAGGTTGCGGACGCACTCGACCTGACGCCCGCGTACTGCAAGGCGATCGCGTCGTTCTACGACATGTACCACCTGCAGCCGATCGGACGACACACGGTCGAGGTCTGCACGAACCTCGCGTGTGCGCTGGTCGGCGCGCATCGAGTCGTCGAGGCGCTCGAACACGAGCTGGGCGTGGCCCCGGGCGAGACGACGGAGGACGGAGAGGTGACGTTCCGGACGATCGAGTGCGCCGGCGGCTGCGGCTACGCGCCGGTGGTCGTCGTCGACGGGCGCTACCACGAACCGGTCGTACCCGAGGACGTTCCCGCGCTGGTGGAGGAGCTCCGTGCCCAAGCGTGACCTCCTGCTCGCCCACGTGGACGAGCGCGACCTCACGCAGCTCGACGAGTACCGCGCCGTCGGCGGGTACGAGGCGCTCGAGAAGGCGCGCGCGATGGAGCCCGATGCGCTGATCGACGAACTCGTCACGTCGACGCTGCGCGGCCGCGGCGGCGCCGGCTTCCCGACGGGGCGCAAGGCGAGCCTCGTCGACCGCAGCGGCGCGCGGCCCTCGTACCTCGTCATCAACGCCGACGAGTCCGAGCCGGGCGCGTTCAAGGACCGCGTGATCATGGGCCGCAACCCGCATCTGCTGATCGAGGGCTGCCTGATCGCGGCGCTCGCGATCCTCTCGCGCAGCGTCTTCATCTACATCCGCGGCGAGTACCTCGCCGAGTGGGAGGTCTTGCAGCGGGCGGTGGACGACGCACGGGACGCCGGGCTCTTCGGCGACATCGACGTCGTCGTGCACCGCGGCGCGGGCGCCTACATCTGCGGCGAGGAGACCGCGCTGCTGGACTCGCTCGAGGGCAAGCGCGGACAGCCGCGGCCGCGGCCGCCGTTCCCGCCGATCCAGGGCCTCTACATGTCGCCCACGCAGATCAACAACGTGCAGACGATCGCGACGATCCCGGCGATCGTGGCGATGGGCGCGGCCGAGTTCGCAAAGATCGGGCCGGAGAACTCACCCGGCACCGCGATCTTCTCGCTCTCCGGCAACGTCGTGAGCCCGGGCAACTACGAGCTCGAGCTGGGGACGACGCTGCGCGAGCTGATCTACGACATCGGCGGCGGCGTGCCGGAGGGACGAGCGAGCAAGGCGATCATCCCCGGCGGCTCGTCCGTGCCGGTGCTCACTCCCGATCAGCTCGACACGCCGATGGACTACGACTCGATCGCTGCCGCCGGCTCCTTCTTCGGCTCCGCCGCCGTGATGGTGATCGACGAGCGCTGCTGCATGGTGCAGCTCGCGCTGCGGGCGGAGAAGTTCTACATGCACGAGTCGTGTGGCAAGTGCACGCCTTGCCGCGAGGGGACGCGCTGGCTCGTGCAGATCCTCCAGAAGATCGAGGACGGGCGCGCGGAATACGCCGACCTCGATCTGCTCGACAACGTGGGCAGCCGCATCCTCGGCCGCTCGCTCTGCGCGCTCGGCGACTTCGCCGTGTATCCCGTGCAGAGCTACCTGCGCAAGTTCCGCGCGGAATTCGAGGCGCACGTCGAACAAGAGCGTTGCCCCTTCGACGGCGAGTCGTCGATCGAAGGCATCGTCGCGCCGAGCGACCAGCACGCCCACCACCCGACCGCGACGGTGCCGTCATGACCGGCTCGCCCAACAGGCACTGTCCCGGGACCTGGTCCCGGGACATGGCTGCGGAGGAGCCGCGTTGAGCGCGCCCGAGCTCGTCGGCGTCACGGTGGATGGGGTCGAGGTGCAGGTGCCGAAGGGCACGGGCTTGATCGAGACTGCGCTCGCCGCCGGGATCGAGATTCCCGTCTTCTGCTACGAGCCACGGCTCGGACCGCCGGTCGGCGCGTGCCGCATGTGCCTCTGCGAGGTCGAAGGCATGCCGAAGATGCAGACGGCCTGCACGATGACTGCGACCGACGGCATGATCGTCCGCAGCGCCCTCACGTCGCCGAAAGCCGCGGAGGCGCAGGACTCGACGCTCGAGTTCATCCTCGTCAACCATCCGCTCGACTGCCCGGTCTGCGACAAGGGGGGCGAGTGCCCGCTGCAGGATCTCACCTTCCGCTACGGCCCCGGGGCGTCACGGATGTTCTTTCCGAAGCGGACGTTCGAGAAGCCGATCCCGATCTCGCCGACGATCGCCCTCGACCGCGAGCGCTGCATCCTCTGCTACCGCTGCACGCGCTTCAGCGAATCCGTCTCCGAGGACCTGCAGCTTGTCGCGCTCAACCGCGGCTCCCAGTCCGTGATCGCGACGTTCGACGACGACCCGTACGACGGCCGCTTCAGCGGGAACGTGATCGAGCTCTGCCCCGTCGGCGCGCTGACGTCGACGCAGTACCGCTTCGAGGCGCGCCCGTGGGAGATCCAGAACGCGCCGACGGTCTGCGGCATGTGCCCGGTCGGCTGCAACATCTCGGCGACGACGCGCGAGGGCAAGGTGAAGCGGATCCTCTCGCGGAACCACCCAGAGATCGATGGTGGTTGGCTCTGCGACAAGGGCCGCTTCGCGTACGGGCACCTGTACGCGACCGACCGTGTCACCGAGCCGCTCCGCCGCCGCGGGGCGCAGAGCTACGAAGCCGTCTCGTGGGACGAGGCGCTCGACGAGGCGGAACGCCTGCTGCGCGCCGCCGGCACGCACGTCGTGACGGCGCTCTCCGGCTCCGAAACCGTGGAGCAGGCGTACGCGCTCGCCACGCTCCTGCGGCGCGGGCTCGGAGCCCACTCCGCGGTCATGCCGGAGGTTGAGAACGCGCGCCTGCTCGACGGCTTTCGCCGGCCGCTTTCCTCGATCCGCGACGCGCAAGTCGTCGTCGTGCTCGGCGACGAGCCGGTCGCGGAGCGCGCACCGATCGTCGACCTGTGGCTGCGCGCGGCGCAACGGGAGGGCGCCGAGATCCTGCACGAGCTCGACGAGGACAAAGTGCGCGGCGCCGAACGTGCAGTCCTCATCTGGTCGGGGCCCGGCGGCGAGAAGCAACTCGCCGCGCATGCGCAGCGGCTCGGCGTCTGGGGCGCCTTCTACCTGCCGCGCACGCCGAACGCGCGCGGCGTCTGTGAGGCGTGGGCCGCCGCGTCGGACGAGGAGGAGCCGGAGGCGCCCGATCCGATCCGCCTGCTCGTCGTCTCTGGCGACGAGGCGCTGGCGCATCCCGACGTGCGCGCAGTCGCGGCACAGGCGGAGCACGTGCTCGCGCTCGCGATGTTCGAGCGTCCCGCGCGCGGCCTCGCCGACCTGGTGCTCCCGGGGACGAGCTACCTCGAGCGCGAAGGGACGTACGTCAACCTCGAAGGGCGCCTGCAACGGCTCCGCCGCGCCGTGCTGCCGCCGGCACCGGACGAGCTCGCGTGGATCGCAAAGCTCGGCGAGCGCTTCGGCGTCGACATCCCGCCGTACGCCGCCTCCGTCTTCGACGAGCTATCGGCGCTGATCTACGACGGCCTCGCCTTCGCGGCGATCGGCGAGCAGGCGCCGCTCCCCTCCCGCGAGCCGCCTGCCGAGCGGGCCGCCGCGCCCAAGCGGCGGGCGCGGGAGAAGGTCTCGGGCCTCCGGCTCGTCACGTATCGCCCGCTCTTCTCCGGCCCGGCCGTCGAGCGCGTGGCGGAGCTGCAGTTCCAGCGCCCCGAGGCGGTGCTCGAGCTGTCGCAGGCCGATGCACGCTCGCGCGGGATCGAGCACGACGCCGACGTCGAGGTGAGCTCGAACGGAACGTCGGCGCGGCTGCGCGCCCGCGTGTCGCGCACGCTCCCGAAAGGAACAGTCCGCGCGGCAGAGGAGCATGTGCGCGGCCTGCTGCACGACGTCCAGGTGACACGCGCATGAGGGAGCCGTGGTGGATCAGCCTGATCAAGGCGTTCGTGATCATCAATCTCGTGTTGCTGACGTTCGCGTACACGACGTGGCTCGAGCGCAAGCTGCTGGGCCGCATGCAGCAGCGCTACGGCCCGAACCGCGCCGGCCCCTTCGGCCTCCTGCAGCCGATCGCCGACCTGGTCAAGTTGATTCGCAAGGAGAGCTTCTTCCCCGCGGCCGCGAGCGATCTCCCATACATCGTCGCTCCCGTTCTCTCCGCGTTCACCGCCCTGGCCGCGTTCAGCGTGATCCCGTTCGGCCCGGGCTGGAACGTCTACCACTGGCACATCAACGGCGCGGTCGTGGACGTCCCGATCGCGTTGATCCTCGTGTTCGCGCTCGGCTCGATCGGCGTCTACGGCTTCATCGTCGGCGGCTGGGCGTCCGAGTCGAAGTACTCGCTGCTCGGATCGATGCGCACGTGCGCGCAACTCGTGTCGTACGAGGTGTCGCTCGCGCTCAGCGTCCTCGGCGTCGTGCTGATGGGCCAGTCGCTGCAGCTCACCGAGATCGTCTCCAAGCAGGAGGCCACGCTGTGGTTCGTCCTCCCGCAGGCGGTCGGCTTCCTCGTCTTCCTCTTCGGCGGCGTCGCCGAGTCGGCGCGCGCGCCGTTCGACCTGCCGGAGGCCGACAGCGAGCTCGTCGCCGGGTACCACACCGAGTACTCCGGCATGCGCTGGGGTCTCTTCCAGATGGCGGAGTACATCAACCTGATCGTGCTCTCCGGGCTCTGCGTGACGCTCTTCTTCGGCGGCTGGCACGTTCCGTGGGTTGAGCGGCTCGACGCGTACGGGCCGTTCTGGTTCCTGCTCAAGCTGCTCTTCTTCCTCTCGCTGTTCATCTGGCTCCGCGCGTCGGTGCCGCGGCTGCGCTACGACCAGCTCATGCGGTTCGGGTGGAAGGTGCTGCTGCCGGTGGCGACGATCAACGCGGTCGTCACCGCGTTCCTGGTGGTGCTGATCTAGTGCCGCAGCCCACGGACAGCCTCAAAGGCTTCGCACTGACGTTCCGCCAGCTCTTCCACAAGCCGCTGACGCAGCAGTACCCGGAGTACAAGAAGCCGATGTACCCACGCTTCCGCGGGCGGCACCGCCTGTGGCGGCACGAGAACGGGCTCGAGAAGTGCATCGGCTGCTCGCTGTGCGCGGCCGCGTGCCCGGCCGACTGCATCCGCGTCGTCGCCGCCGAGAACACGCCCGACAACCGCGTCTCCGCCGGCGAGCGCTATGCGCGCATCTACGAGATCAACATGAGCCGCTGCATCTTCTGCGGCTACTGCGAGCTCGCGTGCCCGTTCGACGCGATCACGCTCGGCAACGAATACGAGATCTCCGAGTACAACCGCGACGATCAAATCTACACGAAGGACATGCTGCTCGCCGAGCCGCTCAAGCAGATCCCGGTCTTCGACCGCGACCTGTACGACACCCCGATCCCCTTCTACAAGTCGAACAGCTGATGGCGGGCAACGTGCTCGTGTGGATCGTCTGGTTCGCGGCCGCGTTCGCATGCCTCGCCTCCGGGATCGCCGTCGTCTCCTTCCGCAACCCGTTCTACTCGGCGCTTGCGCTGATCGGGAACCTCGGGTCGCTCGCCGTCCTCTACCTGCTGCTCTCGGCCGAGTTCGTCGCGGCGGCGCAGGTGCTCGTCTACGCCGGCGCCGTCATGGTGATGTTCCTGTTCGTGATCGCGTACCTCGGCGGCGAAGCCGACGCGCCGTTCGCCGGACGGTACGGGTGGCAGACGGTCGGCGCGATCCTCGCCGCCGCCGCCATCCTCGTCGAGGTCATCGTCGCGGTCGGGATGAAGGCCGGCGGGCGCCTGTCGCACGAGGCGGACGTCCAGAACTCATTCGGCAGCCCGTCGGAGATCGGGCGCCTGTTCCTCACCGACCACCTACTGGCGTTCGAGGTCACCTCGATCGTCCTGCTCGCTGCCGCTGTCGGCGGCGTCATCCTCGGACATCACTCGCGGAGGTTCGATGCAGGGTCCTGACGTCAGCTGGTACCTCGCCGTCAGCGCGATCCTCTTCTCGATCGGCGTGCTCGGCGTGCTGCTGCGCCGCTCACCGCTGATCGTCCTCCTTTCGCTCGAGATCATGCTCAACGGCGGCAACCTCGCGCTGATCGCGTTCTCCCGCCGCAACGGCGAGGGCTCGGGTCAAGTGTTCGCGATCGCAGTGATGGCGGTTGCCGCGTCCGAGGTCGTCGTCGGGCTCGGGTTGATCGTGGCAATGTCGCGGCGGCGCCTCGCGCTCGACGTCGACCGGCTGCAGACGCTGCGCGGGTGACGTGATAGCGGCGTCCTGGATCTGCCTGCTCTCCCCGCTCGCAGGGGCGCTTGCGATCACGCTCGCAGGCATGCGCATCTCCGGCCGGACCGCGGGCTGGATCGCAACCGCGTCCACATCGGCGGCGTTCGCCGGCGCCGTCGTCGCCTTCGCGAAGCTGCTCTCGGAGGACGACGCGCAGCGCCACCACCTCTCGACCGCGTGGACGTGGCTCGGCGCGGGCGACCTGCATTTCGGCCTGACGATCCTGCTCGACCCGCTGAGCGCCTTCATGATGCTCGTCGTCTCCGGCGTCGGCTCGCTGATCGTCGGCTACTCGATCGGCTACATGCACGGCGAGAACGAGGAGCGCCGCTACTTCGCCTACATGGCGTTCTTCGTGTTCTCGATGCTGCTGCTCGTGCAGGCGGGCAACCTCCTGCTGCTGCTCGCCGGCTGGGGCCTCGTCGGGCTGTCGTCGTACCTGCTGATCGGCTTCCACCAGGAGCGGCCGAGCGCGATCGCGGCGGCAAAGAAGGCGTTCATCATGAACGCGGTCGGCGACGCGACGATGGCGCTCGCGCTCTTCCTGCTGATCCTGCACACGAGCTCGATCGGTTTCGGCTCGCTCGCGGTGATCGGCGGCTCGAGCTCCCTCGTCGTCAATCTCGTCGCACTCGGCCTGCTCGGCGGCGCAGTGGCGAAGTCGGCGCAGATCCCACTGCACACGTGGCTGCCGGACGCGATGGAGGGCCCGACGCCCGTCAGCGCCCTCATCCACGCCGCCACGATGGTGACCGCGGGCGTCTACCTGATCGCGCGCACGCACCAGGTCTTCGAGCTCGCGCCGAAGATCGAGGATCTCGCAGCAGTCTTGGGAGCCGTGACGCTCCTCGTCGCCGGCCTGATCGCGCTCGTGCAGACCGACATCAAGCGCGTGATCGCGTACTCGACGATGTCGCAGATCGGATACATGTTCCTCGGCGTCGGCGTGGGCGCGTATTCGAACGGGATGTTCCACCTGCTGACCCACGCGTTCTTCAAGGCGCTGCTCTTCCTCGCCGCGGGCCTCGTCATCCACGCGCTCCTCGGCGAGCAGGACATGCGGCGCATGGGCGGCTTGAGCAAGCTGATGCCGCTGACGTACTGGTTCTTCCTCGCCGGCGGCCTCGCGCTCGTGGGCATCCCGCCGTTCGCCGGCTTCTTCTCGAAGGACTCGATCCTGGCCGCGGCCCTCGCGCACGGCACCTTCGGCGCGATCCTCTGGGTGGCGGGGATCGTGGGAGCGTTCCTGACCGGCCTCTACACGTTCCGGATGCTCTTCCTCGTCTTCTGGGGCGAGCCGAGCGCGTACGCGCGGGAGCACCTCCACCTGCAAGACGGGAAGGAGGGCCCGGGGGAGATGTTCTGGCCGGTGGCGGTGCTCGCGGTGCTCTCGGTCGTCGGCGGATGGATCCAGTTCGCCGGCGTCTGGACGCCGGTGTCCGACTTCCTCGAGGTGGCCTCCCCGTCGCTGGTGACCGCGAGCGGGACACAGGAGGCTGTGTCGAGCATCTTCGCGGTGCTCTTCGGCATCGCAGGCATCGCAGCGGCGTGGGCGCTGTACGGCGTGCGGCGGGCAGCCGTGCCGCGCGTGCCCCAGTTGCAGGTCGCCCTGGAGCGGAAGCTCTGGTTCGACGAGCTGTACGACCTCGCCTTCTACAAGCCGTCCGTCTGGCTCGCCCGGGCGTGGAACCGCTGGATCGAGCGGCCCCTCATTCTCGGCTCCGTCACGGAGCTCGCAGTCGGCGCGAAGGAGTCCGGCGGGTTGGTCGCCCGCGCGCAGACCGGGCTGCTGCGCGCGTACGCGCTCGCGCTCGCCGGCGGGCTCGCCGTCCTCGTCGTCGTCTTCATCTCCGTGCGATGAACGGCTGGCTGACGACGATCCTGATCTTCCTGCCCGTCGCGGGAGCGCTCGCCTGCTTCGTGTTC
>WNGF01019256.1_pt1 | contig 11011 bp, 10 predicted proteins | sample 5400641 | NCBI WGS metagenome assembly WNGF01 (sample SAMN13153371, study PRJNA577476) | soil metagenome | isolation source: 80 cm soil or saprolite under grassland replicate 2 | place: USA:California | collected 2016-06-15 | reverse complement strand
CCGCAGCCGAGTCGTTTGGCACTTTGCAGGATCATCGCGTCCCAGAACGAGATCGTCAGAGAAACGTGCAGGGCAATCGCTGAGATGAGATCCTGCCGCCCGGGTTCGTGCAGGGTCCACTCGGCGTACTAGCGGATTCTCCGCGCGGCTTCGACCGGCGAGACAAGCCGCCGGGTCCGCCCCGTCACCGTCACGTAAAACTCCTGGAGCACCTGAAGACTCACGCAGCCGAGGCGATTGTCCCAAAGGCGTTCGAGCAGATCCGAAGCAGCCTCCCTTTTCCGACCGGCAGAGAGGTCGTGCGCATACACGAGGACGTTTGTGTCAACGAACTCGCTGCGCGGGGACTCTCGCTCCGCGAGCACGACTGCAGGTCAACTCCGGCGGTGAAGGTCGTCGCGCTTCCAGGAGGCGCGTCCGGCGGTCGCGAGATCAGGAGGTCGGCGCAGATCTCGCATCGCCTTGCGGCGAACTCCTTCGTAGTCGTCCTGCTTCTTCACGATTTCCTCGAGGAAATCCGTCAGCAGGCCGGAAATCGACGTATCCCGCTCGACCGCGAGGAGCTTCACCTTCCGAAGAAGCGCGCGCGGGAGCGCCAGGGTGACGTTCCGGCTCTCGACCGGCGGCGAATTCCGTTTCACGGAAATGAGTGTAGCACCTGATTACGTGAAGGCTCGCGCGCCTCTCGATCTCGGCCAATCCCGACCACCTCTCTTCTCTGTTTGTCGCGACGCCAGGAGCAAACGGAGCACTTCGCCTGCTCGGCGATCCGTTCCAGCCGGAACAGCCCCTCTCCGCATGCTCCGGGTCACGGCGAGCTCGTCGGCAATCCTGCTCAGGGAGCCCTCCGTATGTGCCCGGCTCGATCGCGAGGACGGTCGTCGTCTCGAAGGCCGTCCTCAGCCGCTCGACCGGATTAGTGAGGGAGAGGGGAGCCTTCCGGTCTTTGGTTCGTGGGAGCAAAGACCTCGTAGAAAGCTCGCGGGGATTTCGCCGAGAGCATCTTCTGGACGAAGCCTTCCCGGTGCAGAAGATGGCTGAGCCGTGCTTCCCAGAGAAGCTGCAGAGAGACCGTCCGTGACAACAGCAGAAAGACGATCCGGGGTCGGTATCCGTGCATCTCCCGGAACTCGACCGGCTGTGCGGCGCGCACGATCACGATCTGGTCGCGACCGATCGGGCACTCTTCGGGTTCGCGCGGATGCGGAAAGGCGACGTCCGGATGGAGCGCCGTGCTGCAGAGGCTTTCCCGTTCCATGATCGACACTCGGATTCGCTCCTTCGCAGCCTGCTCCGAGGTCTCGGTCAGCGTCAGCACGGCTCGATCGATCGCGTTCTTGATCAGGACTCCGGCTTCCGGGTCGGGAACGTCGAGAAAGATGTTCTTCTCATCCATGTGAGAAAAAAGTCTCAGCTTGGAACCCAATTCCTCGACAGGTTCGAGCGGAGACTCATCCCCTGTTCGCCGCTTCAGGAGCCACTGCTCGACGTCGCCTGCGCGAAAGGCCCAGCGCCCGCCGACCCGGAGAGCCCGCAGCTCATTCGCGAGCCGATAGACGCTGCTCGCCGAAAGCGACAGGTAAGCAGACACCTCGGCAACCGTCATCGTCCGGTCCGTTTCGGGCGTGCCCGTCTTCTCGCGTTCCATTTTAAGTCGGACTTTCAGGTAGTTCTACGCAATTTAGCGTAGATCGATGCTCTTTCTTGACAAAGAAGGTATTTTTACGTAAAAAGACTTGCAGGTCAACACTTTTAAAGGCCTAACCGGAGCCAGATGGAAGATCGCCTGATGACGATCAAGCAGCTCGCCGAGTACCTGAGCGTCAACGATCGCACGGTGCTCAAGCTGGTCTCCGACGGAGCACTTCCGGGCGTAAAGGTCGGCAATCAATGGCGCTTCCGGAAGGCGATGATCGACACCTGGCTGGATGACCAGATGCTCGGCGTCATGCCTCGCTATCTGGACCCTCCCAGGTTAAACGGCTCGCCGCGGCGGATGCTGGAGCTGGCAAGCTGCTTTCAGCCGGACCACATCATTCCCGAGCTCGCGGCCGACACGAGGAACACCGTGGTCGAAGAGCTGGCCGGGCTGGCTGCCCGTCTGGGTCTCATCCGTGACAAGACCTGGTTCGTTGGCGCACTCATCGAGCGGGAGAACGTGATGCCGAGCGCAATGGGAAACGGCATCGCGTTCCTCCACACGCTTCGCCGCAACCCGGAGCAAGTCGCGCGACCGTTCATGGTTCTCGGCCGCTCGCGGGTCGGGGTGGACTTCGACGCACTGGACGGCAAGCCCACGCACCTCTTCTTCGCCCTGGGCCTCAAGTTCGAGGAGCTCTACCTGCCGTGGTTGCACAAACTTTCCCAGATGTTTGCGTACGAGGACGCCGTGAAGGCAATTCTCGATGCACCCGACGCCATCGCCATCTTCCAGGCCGTTGCCGCAGCGGAACGCCGGCTCGAGCCGGAGGCCAGGACCGCGCACCGATGAACGATGGATAGGACCGTCCGCGCCCTGGCAGACCTGTCCGCAGTCGACGATCAGCTTTCCAGCAGAGAAACGCTGATGGACGGTCTCGCCCGCGCGCTCGAAGAGCGCCGCGTGGCGCTCCGCGAGGTGATCCCGGGACTCTTTCTGGCCGCCTACGACGCTCTCGGCCGCAAGGGTCGCCGACCCGTGGTCGTTCCGGTCCACGGCGCGCACTGTGGCGGCTGCCACCTGCGCCTCCCGCCGCAGATCGATTCCTCGATCCGCCGACGCCAGTCGCTGTGCTCCTGTCCCCACTGCGGTCGCTTGCTTTACCTCCCTGGCGTGGAAGAGAACGAAAAAGCGAGCAAGTTGAAGCACAAACTCGCGGACAAGGCGAAGCGTGCCCGGAGGAGGCGATCGTCTACACGACGGACTACCGTCTCTCCGCGCGCTCTCGAGCGGAGCTCGTCGAGCTAGAGCCGCTTCAGCACCAGGATCAGAACGATGACCGGGATCGCGAGCACCGCGACGAACGCGAGGACGACCCCGGCGACGAAGAGGGAGTCGAGGGTGCGGCTGCGCTCGCGGGCGAGCGCTTCGCGATAGATCCGGACGTTCTTCACGTTCGCCTGCCAGGCGGCGTCGAAAACGTCCCCGAGCAGGGGCACGGCACCGACCGCCGCATCGATCGCGACGTTCGCGACCATGCGCGCGATCGCCGAGCGAGGCAGTCGCGCGCGGATCGCGGACAAGACGATTGCCGCGGAAACGAGGGCCCCGACGAGGTCGCCGAGCCCCGGCACGAGCCCGATGATCGCATCGAGCCCGATCGCCCATCGGCCGCCGATCGGAATCGAACGATCCATCAACCACGCAAGCTTCTCGACCCACGGATCGGGCGCGCCGGGCGGCAGGACCTCGGGTTCGAGAGGACGCGGTCGGGCGGGAAGTCGCCGTGGGTCCATCGGACCCTAAGGGATCCGTCGGATCTCGCGCAGGTTGTTGTTTTCGAGGAAGAGATGAACGTGAGTTCCTTCGGTAAACCGGATGTACTGCTGCTGCGTGACCTGGAACCGGTAGTGCGCGGTCGCGTCCCCCTCTTTCGCCTCGAAGAGAAGGTAGTAGTTGCCGGTGCCGGCGTAACTCGCCCCGCCCGAGCCCGGCGGATCGTGCTGGCGCTCGACGACGGTCGCGTCGATCGACTTGTACCCGAGGTTCGGATCCCGTTTCGAGCTTGCGCAGCCGGAGAGCACCACCAGCGCGAAAGCGATGCCCCCGACCGCGAACCTCGATCGTGCGTTCACTTCTTCTCGGCGATCCGCTCGATCTCTTCGCGAGCACGGTCGACGATCGCGCGGATCGACCGCAGGACCTCGACCGACAGCACGCGACCGCCTTTGAACGCGGTTCGACCGAGCGCGGAAAAAGATTGACCGAGCTCGCGCATCTCGTCGATCAACGAGTGCTCGGAGTCGCCTCTCCCTGGTTGTTCTTCCATTGCCGTCCTCCTCTCCCGTCCCTGCCGGCTGCAAAACCCTTACCGAACTCTCGCGCCGTTCTTGATCACGACGTCCGGTCTCTGGAGCAGCTCGACGTTCGACAACACGTCTCCCCGGACCGCGACGATGTCCGCATATCGACCAGCGCGTCGCGCCCGCGCTCGCCTGCATCGGCGTCATCCCGAACTTGACCCACGTCGCGAGCTCCCGCCACGTCGAGTCGGTGTGGAAGTTTCCCGGGATACCGGAGTCGGTCCCGACCATCAACGTGACGCCGGTCTCGCGGAGCTGCCGGAATTTGTTCGCCAGCGTCGGGATCCGGCGTCGCACGAGTGCGAAGTACGGAAGGCCGGTGATGTTCTCGAGTGATTTGCGGATGTCCGCGACGATGTCCGGAGCGAGCCCTTCCTGCCACCGCGGATCGTTCAATCGCTCCGGAAAGACGTCCGCGGTGTACTCGGAGAGAAAGAGCCCTTCGATCGTCGGGCACCAGAAAAGCGTCTGGTTGCGCTTCTTGATGCCCTGGAGGATGTCTTCCGGGTAGCCGGGCTCGGTCGCGAGGCCGGTGTGCTCGAAGCTGTCCACGCCGTACCTCAAACCGAGGCGAATCTCCTCCTCGCGATGGGCGTGGGCGACGACCGGCCTGCCCCCCTTGTGAGCCGTCTCGACGACCGCCTTCACCTCTTCCTCGGTCATCTGGTCCTGGTCGATCAGCTTCACGACGTCCACGCCCGCGTCGATCACCTTCTGGACTTTGGCGCGCGCGTCCGCGGCGCCCGTCACGCCCCAGCGGAACTCCTTCTCGTACTCGAAATACGGCTTGTGCTGGATGAAGGGACCGGACACGAAGAGCCGCGGGCCCAAGATCTCCCCCTTCTCGATGCGCTGCCTGACGAAGAGAATGTCCTCGAGCGGGGCGCCGAGATCGCGCGCGAACGTCACTCCGCTCGTCACCAGCTGGCGCGCCGCCGCCGGCATGATTTCGTCGCGGAAGCGCGGCCGGTACGTCTTGTCCCAGTGCTCGTAGTCGCCGTGGCCGAGGATCATCAGGTGGACGTGCATGTCGGCCAGCCCGGGGAGCAGCGTCATGCCGCGCGTGTCGATCGTCGTGACGCTGTCCGGGACCCGGATTTCGGCGCGCGGACCGAGAGCGGCGATGCGCTCGCCCGCGATCAGGATCACGCCGTCTTCGATCGGACGGCCCTCGTAGCCGTCGACGATCCGGCCGCCGACGAGAGCGAGCGTGACTTTCGCCGCGGTCGGCTCCGCGGCGGGAAGCACCCTCGCCGCGCACGCGAGGAAGAGCAGGAACACCGGAACGTAACGCCGCATCGTCGACCTCCTGAAGCCTGTCATCCCGAGGTCCGAAGGACCGAGGGATCCCTCGCTTCGCTCGGGATGACAGCGGAAAGGGAATCACTATGGTAGTCCTCTCGAAATGAGTCAACGCATCGAAGTCCTTCCGTCGGGTGAGCTCTCCGTCCTCGGGCGGGCCGGGCTCGTCGAGCGCGTGAGCTGGGCGCTCTACGACTTTTCCAACACGATCTTCTCCATGAACATCGCGACTCTGTATTTCCCGGTTTGGATCGTCGCCGAGCGGGGCGCATCCGCGACAGCGTGGTCGCTCGCGACCAGCGCCTCCTCGGCGGTCGTGCTCTTCGCGGCGCCCTACTTCGGTGCCCGCTCGGACGTCTCGCGGCGCCGCAAACCGTGGGTCGTCGGATTGACTCTCGCCTGCGTTGCCACGACGGCGCTCCTCGATCCGATCTCGCGGGCATCTCTTTCGCCGGCCGCGGGCGTGACGATCCTTCTCGCGACGTTCGCGCTCGCCGACGTCGCCTACCAGCTCGCGCTCCCGTTCTATAACGCGATGATGCCCGAGCTCGTCCCGCCGGCGGAGCATGGGCGCCTTTCCGGCTTCGGCACCGCGCTCGGCTACGTCGGCTCGATCGCGGGAGTGCTCCTCGTCGCGCCGTTCGTCTCCGGGAAGTGGAGCTTCGGCGGTTCCCCCGGCCGACAAGCGGCGTTTCTCCCGACGGCCGCGCTCTTCCTCTTTTTTTCGCTTCCGATTTTCCTCTTCTGCCGGGCCCACGTCCCGCGACCCCGCTCGGAACGGCGCGCCGTCCGCTTCCGAGAGATCGCCGCGAAGATCGCCGAGGCGTTCCGAGAGACGAGGAAGTACCCGGGCCTGCGGCGGTTTCTCTTTGCCTCCTATCTGTACCAGGACGCGCTCGGCACCGCGATCGCCTTCATGGCGATCTACGCCGTGAAGGTCCTCGGCCTCGCGAAGGGGGAAGAAGCGCGTCTCTTCGCCGCGCTGACCGTGCCGGCGATCATCGGTTCGTACATCGCCGGCCGCGCGAGCGATCGGCTCGGACCCCGCCGGACTCTGCTGGTGGTCCTCTGGGGCTGGGTCGCGGGCCTCGCCGCGATTGCGCTCGCGCCGACGCTCTCGGCGTTCTGGATCGGCGGCGCGCTGCTCGGATTCGTCTTCGGGGGCATCTGGTCGGTCGAGCGGCCCTTGCTCTTGACCCTCGTCCCCGACGCCGAAGCGGGAAGGTTCTTCGGCCTCCTCGTGCTCTCCGCGCGCGCCGCCGCGATCGCCGGACCGCTCGTGTGGGCACTCGTCGCCGATCACCTCTTCCGCGGCTTCGGGACGGGGGTCGGCTACCGTGCCGCGGTCGCGTCGCTCATCCTCTTCATGCTGGGCGCGATCGCGCTCCTGCGCGGAGTGCCGGACCTTCAAGGTAGATTTGCCTCTTCCGGGTCTCCGGAGGTCGAATGAACGAGACGAAGATCGCGCGCGTGGCGCTGGTTGGCCTGGGACCGATCGGCGTCGAGGTCGCGCGCGCCGTGCTGGCGCGGTCGGAAATCGAGATCCTCGGCGCGGCGGACCCGGCCCCCGACAAGGTTGGAAAGGACCTGCGAGAGCTCGTGAGCTCCAAAGGCGGCGACGGGCCGTTTCCGATCGCGTCCTCCGCCCGCGAGCTCTACGAGAAATCGGCCTCCGAGCGGGGCAGGAGCGACGTCGTCCTCCTCTGCACGGGATCGCGCCTCGACTCGGTCGCACCGCAGATCGAAGGGGCGGTCGCCGCCGGGTTCCACGTCGTCTCGACCTGCGAGGAGCTCTCGTTTCCGGACCTCCACCACGTCGCTCTCGGCCGCTTGCTCGACGCGAAGGCGAAGGCTCACGGCGTTGCCGTGTTGGGCACCGGGGTCAACCCGGGGCTCGTCATGGACCGCCTCGTGCTCGCCGTCGCGGGCGCGTGCGTGAAGGTCGAGAGGGTGAAAGTCACGCGGGTCGTCGATGCCGCCAAGCGCCGCGGCCCCCTCCGCGCAAAAGTTGGAGCCGGTCTATCGAAAGAGGAGTTCGAGAGCGGCGTCGCCGCCCGCAAGCTCGGCCACGTCGGCCTGTCGGAGTCCGCGGCGATGATCGCGCTCGGACTGGGCCTGCCAATCGGCGAGATCTCCGAGACGATCGAGCCGGTCCTCGCCCTGCGCGACACGGAAGGCGTCGTGGCGGGGCGGGTTCTCGGGCTCCATCAGATCGCCCGGGTACGCGCCGGCGGAGAGATCAAAGTCGAGCTGGATCTGACGATGGCCGTCGGAGTTCCCGAGGCATTCGACTCGATCGAGATCCAGGGAGATCCTCCGGTCAACCTCACGGTGACCGGAGGTTTCCACGGCGACCGCGCCACCGTGGGATGTGTCGTCAACGCGATTCCGTTCATCGTGGCCGCGCCGCCCGGCGTGCAGACGGTCGTGACGCTGCCGTTGTTCGGGCTCCTGCCGCAGCGTTAGTCGCGATCGCCTTGGCGACGGACGAGCCGCTCGCGCCGTTTCTTGAAAGCCGCCCGGAAGGCCTTTACTGCCCCGCCTTCGAAGCGTCGATCGACCCGCCGCTGGCTGCGCGTCGGGCGATCGTGTCCCACGCCCACAGCGACCACGCCGCGCCCGGCCACGAAGAGATCTGGGCGACACCCGAGACGATCGCGCTCTATCGCCGGAGAAACCCGGACTGGGCTGGTCGGTCACGCGAGATCGGTTACGGCGAACGCTTCGAACGGCAAGGGGTCACACTCGAGCTGTATCCGGCCGGGCACGTTCTCGGCTCCGCGCAGATCTTTTTCGAGGGTGACGAGCGGTCGCTTCTCTTCACGGGTGACTTCAAGCGCCGGCTCTCGCGTACCGCGGTCCCCGCCGCCGCGCCGCCGGCGGAGATTCTCGCGATCGAGACGACTTTCGGCCTCCCGGTCTTCCGCTTCCGTGAGCGCGAGGAGATCGAAGGGCTCCTCGTCGCCGCCTGCCGCCGCGCGTTCGAGGAGGAGAAGACGCCGATTCTCCTCGCGTACGGGCTCGGGAAATCCCAGGAGGTCGCGCTCGCGCTCGCCGACGCCGGGATCCCGACGGTCCTCCACGGAGCGGCCTGGAAGCTCCTGCCGGAGTTCGAAGCAGCCGGGCACTCGTTTCCGCTGTCCCGGGCGTACGAGACCGGCCCCGCGAAGCCGGGGGAGGCGCTCGTCATGCCGCCGAACTGCGCGCGCACCCCGGTCGTCCGCAACGTCAAACGGCGGCGCATCGTCTACCTCTCCGGATGGGCGACGCGCGAGGCGTCGCGCGCCGATTTCGACGCGGACGTCCTCCTTCCGATGTCGGACCATGCGGGTTTTCCCGAGCTCCTCCAGCACGTCTCCGACGTGGCTCCTCAGCGGGTGGTGACGCTGCACGGCTACGCGCGCGACTTCGCGCGGATCCTGCGAACGCACGGAACTCCGGCGGAGCCCCTTCCGTCCGGAACGGAACGGCTCGCGCGGGAGGAGAGCGAGCAAGAGGCAGAGACGTGACGGAGTACCGCCTGCTCGCGGAGGCGCTCGACTCGGTCTCGAAACAGCGCGGCAAGCTCGCGAAGATCGAGCGGCTCGCGGAAGCGCTCGGCCGCCTTTCGGGGGAGGAGCTGGCGGCGGCGTCGCGGCTCCTTTCCAGAAGCCCCTTCGCCGAGTGGGAGCAGACGGTCACGTCCGTCGGCTGGGTCACGATGGCGAAGGCGGCGTCCGAAGTCACCGGGTGGGACCTGGAGACGATCGGCGCCTGCGCGACGGCGATCGGAGATCTGGGCGAGGCGGTCGGCCTGCTCCTGACCGAGACGCCGCCGGAAGGATTGAGCGTTCTCGAGGTCGACACTCGGCTGCGTGGGCTCTCCCGCGAGCGCAAAGCCGCCGGCAAGCAGGCCGCGATCGCGGAAATGCTCCGGCGCTCGTCGCCAGTCGAAGGGAAATACCTCGTCAAGACGCTCTCCGGCGGCCTTCGGATCGGAGCGGACATCACGACCATCGAGGAGGCGATCGCGCAGGCGTTCGGCGCGGACCGTGAGGAGATCGCGCGGACTCGGCGGGACTGCGGCGACATCGGAGAGACCGCCGTCGCCGCGCGCGAGGGGCGCCTCGCGGAGATCGCGTTCCGGCTCTTTCACCCGATCGGATTCATGCTCGCGACCCCGATCGAAGTGGCGGAGGAGGTCGCCTCCGAGCTTCCGCTCTTCGCGATCGAGGACAAGTTCGACGGCATCCGTGCCCACGCGCACAAATCGGGTAGCCAGGTCGCCCTTTTCTCCCGAACCCTCGACGACGTGACGGCGCAGTTTCCGGAGATCGCCTCGGCGCTCGCGACGCTCCCCGGTTCGTTTCTCGTGGACGGCGAGGTGCTCGCCTGGCGCGACGGCCGCCCCGACTCCTTTTTCCGACTCCAGCGGCGGCTCGGCCGGAAAGCCCCGGAGCCGGAAGTCCTCGAAGAGGTTCCGGTCGCGTTCATGGCGTACGACTGCCTCGCGCGAGAGGGTCGGCCGCTCTTCGAGGAGGCGTGGACGAAACGGCGCCGCGAGCTCGAGGCGATCTCACCCGACGGCGCCCTGCGGGTGTCCCCCGTCTTCCGGGCGGAGACTCCGGCCGAGCTCGACCGTCTCTTCGACGAAGCCCGCGAACGCGGCAACGAAGGGCTGATGTTGAAGCGCTTGGATTCGACGTACCAGGCCGGCAAGCGCGGCCGCGCGTGGCGCAAGTACAAGAAGGCGCTCGCGACCCTGGACGTCGTCGTCACGGCGGTCCAGCAGGGCAACGGAAAGCGCGCCGGGATGCTCTCCGACTACACGTTCGCGGTCAAGGACGGGGACCGCTTCGTCAACATCGGCAAGGCGTACTCGGGCTTGACCGACGAGGAAATCCGGCGAATGGGGACGGTCTTCCGAAAGATCACCGTCGGCCGTTACGGCCCCGTCCGAGCCGTGGAGCCGCAGGTCGTCCTCGAGGTCTCGTTCGACTCGATCCAGAAGAGCACGCGCCACAAGTCCGGGTTCGCGCTGCGCTTCCCGCGGATCGTCCGGCTCCGGCCGGACAAGACGGCAGCGGAGGTGGACACGCTCGAGACGGTGGCTGAAATGTACGGGAAGCTGGTCGGGCTTCAGCGCTGACCGCGCTCAGACGGCGTTTCTGGAGTGAAACGCTCCCAAAGCGGCAAGAAGCACCACCAGAGCCGCGAGCGCCACGGGGCTGACCGGCACCGGCGCGGACGGAACGACCACAAGCTGAGCGCACGCGGAGAACTCCGAGGTACTACCCGCCGGATCGGTCGCCGTCGCCGTCACGAATCCCGCGCCGGACGGCGCCGGAAAATTTGCCTGAAACGTCGCTCGGCCGGCGGCGTCGGTGGTTACAGAGAGTGCGCCGAGAAAGCTTTGTCCTTCCCCGTTCCCAGACGGGTCGCAAGACGAGCTCGAGAAGAATTCGAGTGAATACGTCGTGTTCGAGGTGCTCTCGAGGGTACCCGACGCCACGAGAGCCGCACCATTCGATAGCGCGGAAGTCAGAACCGGAAAATTCTGCAATTCGTTTGGGCCCGTGTCCGCGTCGGCAGGATCGTTGGGCGTCACGCCGTCGCTCCCCAGGTCGATCCCGGGACCACCGTTGTCGTGGATCGAGTTGCGCAGAATGGAGGTTCCCGATGAGGTATCGGTAAGGTCGAACCCGACGGCGACGCCAGCGGCGCCATT
>WNGF01013901.1_pt1 | contig 11011 bp, 7 predicted proteins | sample 5400641 | NCBI WGS metagenome assembly WNGF01 (sample SAMN13153371, study PRJNA577476) | soil metagenome | isolation source: 80 cm soil or saprolite under grassland replicate 2 | place: USA:California | collected 2016-06-15 | reverse complement strand
GTCGGGCGCAGCGGCCAGGCCGGCGAGGTGGTGTGGGCGTCGTTCACCGACTTCATCCTCGACGCCACCGGCGCTCCGGTCAGCTCCACCATCAACGCCGTACGGTGCAACCCGACGCTGACCACCTGCACCGACCCCATCGTCGTGTCGGGCAGTGACCAGCAGACCCAGTCCAGCGACGTCACGGTCGGCCCCGACGGTCGCACCTACCTCAGCTGGGTCGAGTTCCAAGGCTCGCCAGAGGCCGGCCAGGCGATGGTCATCAAGCTGCGCGTGGCCCCGCCGGCCAGTACCCGGTTCGGGCCGACCCGCATCGTGGCCACCGAGACCAAGCCGATGGTGGCCTTCCTGCACGCCAACAGCTTCCGCGCCCAGACCATCCCCAAGAACGACGTCAAGATGGTGCGCGGACACCCTCGCCTGTTCGTGGTGTGGGAGGGCTGTCGCACCAGCATCTTCGGTGTCTGCGAGGAGCCGCGCGTCAACCTTGCCCGCTCGACCGACTTCGGGGCGAGTTGGACGCGGACGGTGCTGTCGGTCGGCGGGGACAACTACTTCCCCACCATCTCCGAGGATCGCGGCGGCGCGGCGCTCGCGGTCGCCTGGTACACCAACCGCCATGACCAGGTGTTCCACAGCCGCCAGGACGTCGAGCTGGCCTCGGTCGACCCGGGCAGCGGCGCGGTCGTCAAGCGCCAGCGCCTGACGCGGGTGTCGAACGAGACCGAGGCTGATGTGGCGCTACACGGCCTATTCATCGGCGACTACTTCGAGGTGTTCGCCCAGCGCGGCGTCGCCTACGTCCACTACAACGCGAACTATCGGCACGTGCGTGTGCTGGGACAGGGCGTGCCGGTCCCCCAGCAGGACAACTACCTCACTAAGGCCCACCTCTAGCCACGGTCGGAGCCGGTAGGAGGAGCGTCACGCCGGCCAAGCGGCACCAACCGAAGTAGCAACCAGGACAGGCTCAGATCGCCGCCGAAGGCGGCGCGGCCGAAGCTTCGCCCAAGAGCGCTGTTGGCGATCACCGTCTGACCTGGCTGTTCGTACGCGCCGCCGTTGACGGACTCTTCTGCTACCGACTCTGCTGCCTCGTACGACCGCCCGGCGCTCTGCCTAGTTGAGGTTGTCCCGAGGTCCGTGGGATTTGGGGTGGGGTCCTCCCCGGAGCATCTGACGTGAGACGCTCCGAGGACGGCCAAGTCCGAGGAGGAGGACCCCGCATGCAAGACTCCCACACTGCCGCCTCGATCGACGAGACGGCCGTTGACCCGAGGCCGCTTCGGCTGGCGTCGGCCAGCACGGCTGGGCTGCCGCAGTGGCTGGCCGGCCGGGTGGACGAGCACCTGGCTACCCTCGCCGCGCACATGACCCAGGGGCTGCTGGCCGCCTCGACCGCGGTCGGTCTGGAGGTCATGGGTGAGCCGATGCAGGTCGAGGTTGTCGAGCTGGCAGGTCCCAAGGGCAAGCACGACCCGGCTCGGGTGGCGATGCGGCACGGCAGCCAGCCGGGCACGGTGACCCTGGGCGGGCGGCGGCTTGGGGTCCGCCGACCCCGGGTTCGCGGCACCGGCGTCGACGGCCACGAGGTCCAGCTGGAGTCCTACACCGCGTTCACCTCGACCGACTTGTTGGCCGAGGGGATCGTCGCGCGGATGCTGGCGGGCCTGCCCACCCGCCGCTACGCGGCTGGGCTGGAGCCGGTCGGCCACGAGGTCGAGCAGGCCGCGTCGGGGACGTCGAAGTCGGCGGTGTCGCGCCGGTTCGTGCAGGCGACCGCCGAGCGGCTGGCCGGGCTGCTGGCGCGCCGGCTGGACGAGCGACGCTGGCTGGTCGTGTTCCTGGACGGGTTCGGCATGGGCGAGCACCTGCTGGTCGGCGCGCTGGGCGTCACCGGCGACGGCACCAAGGTCCCGCTCGGGGTGGTGGAGGGCACCACCGAGAACAAGGCCGTCTGCACCCGGCTGGTCGCCGACCTGGCCGAGCGCGGCCTGGACCCCTGCCGCGGGGTGCTGTTCGTCGTCGACGGCGGCAAGGCCTTGGAGCGGGCGATCCGCAGCGTGTTCGGCGCCAAGGCCCTCATCCAGAGGTGTCGTCGGCACAAGGAACGCAACGTCACCGACCACCTGCCCGAGGCCGAGCGGCCCCTGGTGCAGCGGCGGCTGCGCGCCGCCTGGGCGCTGGCAGGTGCCGACCAGGCCCGCGCCGAGTTGGAGCAGCTGGCCCGCAGCCTCGACCGCAAGCGGCCCGGTGCCGCCGCCTCACTGCGCGAGGGGCTGGCCGAGACCCTGACCGTCACCCGGCTTGGTGTCGGCGGCAAACTCCTGCAAACGGTGGAGTCGACCAACCCGATCGAGTCGATGATCGAGATCATCCGCGACCACGCCGGGCGGGTGAAGCGCTGGGCCAGTTCCGCCGCGTCAAGGGCTGCCAGGAGCTGCCCCAGCTCGCCCTCGCACTCGAGCGGGCGACCGCCGAGGAGCCCGGCCTGCTCGACCTGCCCGCCGCTGTCGGTAGCTGACCGTAGGATCCGTCATGAGGCCCCCACCGAAATCCAACGGCGAGCGGGACAACCTCGCACCGGGTCTCACGGAGCGAGCCGCTACGCCGGACGATGGGAGACCTGCTGACCGCGCTGCAGCGGCTGCCTCGGGCGTGGAACGACTCGCCATGCCGCAGGCCGCCGGAACGCTACGACGCCGTTGCTCCGGCGCTCAACGCGGCGCAGACTTGGGACGGCCGCCCGTTGGGCGGCCGTGGTCGAGGGAGTGGCAAGGTGCGAAGGCGTGACGCCGACCGGGACGCCGAGCCTGGTGGGAGGCTTACACGGGCTTGGCGATGGCTGCAAAGCTCGGGCTTTGACGACCACCAGACCCGCTACGGGCCTCCGCGGGAAGGTTTCAGCAAGGAGCAATTCTGGAGGGCGATCCTGACGCAGTCCGTCTTCTGGTGGACCAACCGCTGACCAACGCCGCCTCGAACCGGACGGCCGTTGCGGCGGTGCGCACGGGAAGGTATCCCTTCCAGCGGCTCGCGATCCGACGCTTCGGCATTCGTGGCGCCTTGGTCGTAGGAGTGACCAGCGGCCTACTCCTCTGTATGTGGCCATAAACTTGGCCGCCGGGACTCGAACCCGGAACCTGCTGTTTACAGGACGCCTGCGGAGAGGCTACCGGGACCACTTGCGTAGCATCTGGGCAGGTCAGATCAGGGGCGGCGTCTGGCCAGTGTCCTCGCATCGACGCTGGTTGGCCGTGGTGGAATGACTGCCAGAATGACCGCGACGCCCTGACCTTCTGCCGACTGAGCCGGGCGTCCAGTTCAACCAGGTTCCTTCATCCATGGTGCTGGTTGGGCGTTGCGCCCGTCATGCCCCGGGGGATCCTGCAGGCCCGGGTAGTACAGGTCCGTCACCGTGGGGGAGTGGCGGCGGCGTGGCGCCAGCCCAGTTGCGCCCCGCGGCAGCGCCCGCCAGCCGTCACCGTCATGGCACGCTTCTTGCCGGGCTGTGCCGCCCCTCATCGTCCCCTTGGCCCGCCACAGTCGGCGAAGCTCCGCCGCCATCGGCCCGGTGCCGTGGTCCAGGTACTGCATGTCGCCGTGGCTGTAGAACGGCCGGCCGTGGACGCGGCACGCCCGGCAGCGCCAGTCGCACGTCTGCGGGGTGCACGGACGGGCGTCGTCGGGTTTGGGCCAGCAGGTTCACTTGTAGCCCTTGCCGATCCCCGATCCGGGCGCGATGGTGATCTCCCCGGGCCGGCGCGTCTTCCGGCGGGTCACCAGGTGTCACCGCCCTTGGCCTGGTTGCCGGGCTCCGACCAACCCGCCACGCAGGCGGGCGCGGCCCAGCCGGAGCCGCGTGGCACAGGTTCACCGTACTCCCCGACCGCAGGGCCCGCTGGGCACGGTCCGGGGACGGCAGGCGGACGACCTCGACCCTTCGATTACGAGCCAGATGCTCCGCGTCGAACTGGACGACACGAGACGGATCTTGCCTGCTCACGTTGGGTGGTCCGTCGGTCCAGGCGGCTCCCGACGGATCCAGAAGTATCGTCTGGATGACCATGGGGATGACCATGGCGCACTCGATTCTGCGTCGAATGCCCAGGACCGGTCCGCCAGGTAGACGCGGACACAAGCGGCTGAGCGCGCAACCCCGCAGGTGACCAGCGAGCTGTAAGGCGCAACACCGTGGACTGGATGTCGGCCGGGTCATGCAGCGCCTTGCGGCTCGTGGGGACGACGATCCACATCGCCGCGTAGGTCACAGAGCCGCACCGATGGGCAGGGCGCACCGTTCAGTCCGTTCTGCGGAGCTACGTCGTATGCGGCCGGTAGGGCGCGCGTTGCAGGGGCACCCCATGCGTCCGAAAGGACCACTCGAACCGGGATGGTGCCCCATGGCAACGCCGCCCCCTCGGCACCTGGCCAGGCCACGGCAGCCCTGGCGACTGCTGCTCCTTGCGTTCGGGTTCACCGCCGCGGTCCTGGCCGCCGTGGTGGCCTCGGCCACCCTGGTGCCCCACCAACCCGCACCACCACACCCGGCACCCGGCAGTGCGCTGCCGACCCTCCCGGCCGAACCAGCACCCACCTCGGCAGTGACCACCACCACCGCACCGGGCTACGTCCCTGGACCGGCCGGAGCGGCGGCCACGGCTGGCGGCACGGCGACCACTGGGTCGCGATCGACGGTTGCCGTCACCACCATGCCGCCGACCGTGACCGCGCCGACCACCAAGGTGCCGTCGAGCAAGACCGCGCCCAGCACCACCGTGGCGCCCACCACCACGCTTCCCACCACGACCGAACCAGCCACGACCACGACCGAGCCAGCCACGACCACGACCGAGCCAGCCACCGCCACGACGGTCGGCGTGCTCCTGCCCGTCGTGGGCCTGCTGTACCTGCTGCGTGGCCTGCTGCCGCAACCCGGTGGCAGGCACGCAAGGCGCCGCGCCAAGCACCTCCGCCGTCGCGGCTAGGCCGCCCACCGGTGCAATCTGCTGACGCAGAGCCTCCCCGGAACTGCAATCCCCCAACCACCAGATCCGTAGCCTGAGGACGGCCGGAAAGCCAGCGCCGTCCCAGCAAGGCTGCGCAGGTCAGGAAAGCCGACCGTTAAGGTAGAGGCAGGCTCGCGCGCTTGGATCATCAGCCACCTCATCAGCCGTCGCCGTGAACCGATTTCGCCCGCCACGACACCGCAGGACCGCAGCACAAGACGCGTAACGTCGTGGCGGCCGGCGGCGCTCTTGCCGGTGTGATGTGCCGGAGGAACGCCGAACGTACGTAGGTCCCTGGCCCGTGGGTGGCCGTGCGCGGGTGGGGGAAGGCGGTCGCTGGTCGGGCTGCGTGGCGGTGCTGCGGCGGTGGAGCTGTGGTGACCCCCCTCCCCAGCCCGCTGCCGTGGCACCCGGCACCGCCGCGGCGGTGCTGCCGACCCGGGCGCCCGCCGGTGCTCGTGCTGGCGCGTCACCGTCGGAAGGCGGACGCGCCGCGCGTCACGATCGGACCAGGAGGGACACATGCACAGGCGTGGGATCGTTCCGGCCGCGCTCATCCTCGTCGTGGCAGCCAGCACGGTGGCGCTGGCATCGATACCCGACAGCAACGGCGTCATCCACGGCTGCCGGAACAAGGCCACCGGCGTCCTACGGGTCATCGACAGCGACGCAGGGCAGAAGTGCCTGGCGACCGAAGCCGCGTTGACCTGGAACCAGGCTGGCCCGCAAGGCCCGCCGGGACCCTCCGGAACTGGCCGCGAGCTGGTCGAGCGCAGCGTGAGCATCGACACCACCCCATCGGGCTCCGACCAACTCCAGATCAACGAAGTCGTGCAGTGCCCGGCCGGCAAGGCAGCCGTCAACGGTGGGTACCGGTTCGACGATCCGGCCAATGGCTACGGCACCTACCGCCACGTGTTCGGCGGCCCGGAGGGCGCGGCCTGGCGGGTGCTCGATTCCAAGCTGGTGAACCCCCCCATCCCGGTCCCGGTCACCTTGTGGGTGATCTGCGTGAACGCCTAGGGAGGCGGACGCTTCTTGGAGTCGCAACCGTCGGATGTGGGTACGTGTGCGAATTCCTATCGTTGAATGTGGGAATGGCCGCGAAGCGGCATAAATCGTGCCGCCCACGATCTACCTCCCGATTGGGGCGGCCTCCTTGTTTCTTCGGGCATTCCTTCGTGCAGCGTCCGAGTCCGCCCCAGTTGGCAGGTGGGCGGCACACCTACGTAGCGAAGCGGGGCCGGGTCACGCGCGCTCTTCGCGCGTGACCCGGCCCCGCTGAGCCATTGACCAGGGCGAACGGCACGACGCCGACGTCCACAGGTACGCGGTTACCTGTGTACCAGACGAGCATGGCAGGAAGTTCAGGTCTCGACCCCCGGTTGTGGCATGGGGCCTGGACACGGAACCAACCCAGAGGAGAGATGCGCCACGTGATTCCGGTCGTCGCAATGGGGCGCGGACGCGTGGTGAGGTAGGCCGCTGGCTCTCCGTGCTGGTAGGTGTCTGGGCTCAGCCCGTCGGGTTTCCCCTCCGGTGCTCGGATCAGCTCACCTTGGCCTCGGTCGGCCAGCGGCCCCCTGTCAAACCGTGCATGCAGTTCTCCCGCACACGGCTTTCCGACATCGTTCACCGCAGCGCATGCGCCGCCCCGCTCCGCACTCGTCCGCTGAGGCGATAGACCCCCAGCCCCCGCAGCCATGCCCAGGTGAACCGGCAGGTCCAGTTGCGGTGGTAGCGGAGGCCGTGCTTGACGCTCGCGAAGATGGCCAGGCGCTCGTGGACGTAGCTGTCGACGTCGGCGAACTTCCGCGCCGAGTTGCCGTAGCGGAAGTAGGCGCCCCAGCCGCGCAGGACGCGGTTGAGGTTGCCCACGATCCAGGCAAGCGAGTGGCCCACGAACCGCCGATCGGTTGCCTCCCGGACCTTGGCCCGGATGGCGTTCATCGCGCGGGTGGCCGGCCATCGTTGCAGGTAGTAGCGTCCTCGCCAGCGCCAGGACTCCACCTTGTGGTGGTGGAAGCCGAGGAAGTCGAACCCCTGCCGGCCCTTGGTGAGGCAGACGATCCTGGTCTTGTCGGGGTGCAGGTGCAGCCCCAGCGTGGCCAGGATCTCGGCCACCAGCCGGCGGGCCTGCTCGGCCCGCTGCCTGGTTGCGCAGAGGATGACGAAGTCGTCGGCGTACCTGACGAGCACCCCGAGGCTGCGGCCTTGCCGCGCCCACGCCTGGTCCAGCACGTGCAGCGCGACGTTGGCCAGCAGCGGGGAGATGACTCCTCCCACGCAATGGGCAACTTCGAGTTCGAGGCTGCTCTGACCTACCGGCGTGCCGAACTGCCGCGACGCCCTGTTTGACACTAAAGGTAGTATCCGAATGTCATGCCGAGTAGTCGACGAGCCCGCGCCGACCAGCGCGCGCAACGCATCAACGCCGCCGTGGCGCTGCTGGCCCACGGCGACGACGTCGCCGCCGCGGCACGGCAACTGGCCGCCCAGCACGGACTGTCGGAGCGTCAGGCCCGCCGCTACGTCGAGCAGGCCCGCCAAGGCGGGCAGGTCGAGGTCCCCCAGGCCAGGGTGGTGTTCACCGTCAAGCTCCCGGCCGACCTGGCCCGCCGGGTCCGCAGCACCGCCCACGCCCGCGGCCAGACGATCAGCGCACTGGTCACCCAGGCGCTCACCGAGTTCCTCGACCGCCTGCACCCGCGGTCTGGCCGGTGACCACCGGGCGTCGGGTCGAGTGCGAGCCGGCCTTCGACCGCCTCGCCCCGGCGCTGCTGGCGCAGGCCTACCAGCTCCTGGTCCCCGAGCGTCGGGGCCAGGTGGCAGCATCCCGCCGACCAGGGAGGAACGATGCCGACCGCCGCGATCTACGCCCGCGTCTCCTCGGCCCGCCAGAAGGAACAGCAGACGATCCAAAGCCAGACCGCCGCGCTGCTGGCCCACGCCGCCAAGCTGGGCCTTGACGTGCCCGCGGAGTGGGTGTTCGAGGACGAGGGCTGCTCGGGCGCGACCCTGGTCCGCCCGGCGCTGGAGCGGCTGCGGGACCTGGTCTGCCAGGTGCCGGTCGAGGTGGTGTTGTGCCATGCGCCTGACCGGCTGGCCCGCAAGTACGCCTACCAGGCGCTGCTGGTGGAGGAGTTCGCCCGCGCGGGCACCGAGGTCTGCTTCGTCAACGGCCCGACCGGCGACCGTCCCGAAGACGCCCTGCTGGTGCAGTTCCAGGGCATGATCGCCGAGTACGAGAAGGCGCAGATCATCGAGCGGACCCGCCGCGGCAAGGCCCACCGCGCCAAGCAAGGCTCGGTGAACGTGCTGTCGGGCGCGCCCTACGGCTACCGCTACGTCCGCAAGACCGACCACACCCAGGCGCGCTACGAGCCCCTCGAGCCCGAAGCCACCATCGTGCGGGAGCTGTTTCGCCGCTACGTGGCCGACGGCGCCTGCATCGCGGAGCTGGCCCGCTGGCTGTCCGACCGGCAGGTCCCGACCCGGACCGGCAAGGCCCGCTGGGACCGCTCCACCATCTGGGGGATGCTGCGCAACCCCGCCTACGCCGGCCGGGCCGCGTTCTCCAAGACCCGGCGCACCGACCAGCCCGCCCGGCTGACCCGCCCCGCCCGGCTGCAAGGCCACAGCGTCTCGGCCAACCCGCTGGTCGCCCACCGGCCCCGCGAGGACTGGGTCGAGATCGCGGTGCCGGCGATCGTCAGTGAGGAGACCTTCCAGCTCGCCGCGCGCAGGCTGGCCGACAACCAGCGGTTCGCCGCCCGCAACACCAAGGTCCCCTCCCTGCTGCAGGGCCTGGCCGCCTGCCAGGCTTGCGGCTACGCCTACTACCGAACCTCGACCCGCACCAGCGCCCGCAAGCTCTACTACTACCGCTGCCTGGGCTCCGACGACTACCGCTACCCCGGCGGGCGGGTGTGCACCAACCTGCCGGTGCGTGCCGACTACCTCGACCAGGTCGTCTGGGAGCACGTGACCCGGCTGCTCGCCGACCCCACCCTGGTCCGCGGCGAGCTCGACCGCCGCCTGGACGAGCTGCGCGCGGCCAACCCGGCCACGGCGACCAAGGCCCGCCTGGAGCGCGAGCAGGCCCGCACCGCCACCGCCGTCAGCCGGCTCGTCGAGGCCTACCAGGAGCAGCTGCTCAGCCTGGACGAGCTGCGCGGCCGCATGCCGGCCCTGCGCGCCAAGCAGCACACCCTGGCCGCCCAGCTCGACGCGCTCCAGGCCCAGCTCGCAGACCAGCAGACCACCCTCAAGCTCGCCGAGGACCTGGAGGGCTTCCTCGGCCGCCTGCGCGACACCGCCACGACCGCCTCGGTCCCCGAGCGGCAGCGGGTGCTGCGCCTGCTCGTCAAGGAGGTCCTCATCGGCCCCGAACGCGTGGTCGTTCGACACCGCATCCCGGTCACAAGCCCCGACCCGGCCCCTGGCTATCTTTTGCGTGGGAGGAGTCAGCGGCGAGCCCTGCGGGGTTCCCGCCCCGGTGGGGGTCGTGACCCCGTCCTCCAGCACCCCCGCCCGCAGCCAGCCGCGCAGCAGCTTCAGCATCCGCCGGTCAGCGACCCGCCGGGCGAGCTGGCCCATGAGCGCGTCGTGGTCGATGGAGCCGAAGCAGTCGCGCACGTCGGCGTCGAGCACCCATTCGGCGCCCCGGTTGGCCTCGACCCGGATGGCGTCGCACGCCTGGTGGGCCGAGCGCCGTGGGCGGAACCCGTAGCTGGACGGGGCGAAGTCGGCCTCGAAGACCGGTTCAAGGACCAGCTTCGCCGCCGTCATCGCTACCCGGTCGCGCACGGTCGGGATGCCAAGCGGCCGGGTCGCCCCCGGCCGGCCCGGCTTGGGGATGTGGACCCGCCGCAGCGGCGCCGGCCGGTACGTCCCGGACCGGAGTGCTGCGGCGAGGTCGTCGAGGAAGGCCGCCACCCCGGACGCCTCGACACCGGCGATGGTGATTCCGTCGGCGCCGGGCGCCCCTCGGTTGGCGCGCACCTCGTCCCAGGCCCGTTCGAGGACGTCGCCGCGGGCGACCTTGTCGAACAGGGCATGGAACCGGCGGTGCGGCTGCTGCTTGGCGCTGCGGTACAGCACGCGCTGCAAGGCACGAACCTTGTCCAGGCCGTCGGCCGTCGCGGTGGACCTAGCCCTCACGGGCACTCACCGAATCCCTCCCTGCAACGCCTGCGTCGATGAAGTAGGGGTCCTTCCCTTGCGGCCGGGTTGTGTTGTCCCGCGCCGTCGTCGCGGTACTACGACCCCCTCCGACTCCCTGGTGGCCGCCTGCCACTTCCCGGTGTGGCCGGTTATAGGCAGGCCCTGCTTCCCGGACCCGCAGTCCGGGGCCACCGAGGGCCTCTCCAGTTCCCACGACACCCCTCTGACCATTCCACGCCCCCTACGCCGGAGGGTTCCTTGGCACCCGCTCCAGGCTCCCAGGTGCCGTCCATGGCCTTCGCCACTGGAATGCAGGCTCGGCTCCCCCTTGGCCCGCTCGCGCGGGGATTCCTAACGACGCCGCAGGCTTCGCTTGATGCTGCGGACTGGTCAGTCGCGCTGCGCCCCGCCTCGACGCCGGGATCTCGCCCGACGCCGGGGGCCGCGCTACCGGGGACCCTGGCGTCTCCCCGGGCCGGACTCCCACCGGCTGGCTGCCGTGAGCTTGTCGCTCGGTTACGTCGTGGTGCCCTCCTTTCGGTGCTCCTCGGCGCCCGAGCTGCTGGACGCACATTCCGGCGGAATCGGCGTCGCTGAGCGGACGGGGACGCGCCTGGCCAAGGGTGCGTTCGAGGGTGCGAGCGGTGAAGCCGAGCTGGCCGGCTTCGCGGCGCCAGCGGGCTCGAAGGGTCTGGTCGCTGGGCTGGTGCTGCTTGGCGGGGCGGGTGTCGAGCGCGGCGACCTGCGCGGCCTTGGCGGAATGCTCGCCGCGCTCGGCCAGCCGGGTGGTGATCTGCTGGCGGCGCTTGCTGAACGCCTCGATCACCTGCCTGGGC